>Ga0193716_1000780_pt1 | contig 18979 bp, 18 predicted proteins | sample U2c1metaG_FD_145901 | JGI IMG/M metagenome (GOLD analysis project Ga0193716, IMG submission 145901) | Soil microbial communities from a riparian zone of the East river system, Colorado, United States - U2c1 | ecosystem: Environmental > Terrestrial > Soil > Riparian zone | place: USA: East River...
GCCTGTATTTTCAAAAGCACCATTGCTGCCGGAACAATTACCCGGATAGATTCGGCCGAAGCGGAAAAGATACCCGGGGTCCTGGCGGTGATCACGCATTTAAATGCTCCAAAACTTAACGTCAGAGGCGGGTTAAGGGGAGGCGCATTATTACAGGGGCCAGAGGTGAAATTTTACGGTCAGCACATCGGGATCATAGTTGCCGAAACCTTTGAACAGGCGAGCCATGCGGCAAGGCTGGTGAAAGTAGAATACCAGGCTTCGGAGGCAAGGGTCGACTTCGATAAGTTGAAAGCGGAAGCAGTTCCGGCAAAGGAAGCGGATCTCAAGAGAGGTGATCTTGAAACGGCGTTCGGCAATGGGGAATTTACCGTTGACGAAGTTTATGAAACTCCAATTGAACATCACCATCCAATGGAACCTCACGCGACCATTGCCGTGTGGGAAGGCGACCACCTGACTTTATATAATGCTTCACAAATTGTAAATGGAGCGCAGCATGCCGCTGCCAGTACCTTAAATATCAGCCCGGAGAATGTCCGTATCGTATCTCCCTTTATCGGCGGCGGCTTCGGTTCAAAGGGCGGCCAGTGGGCCAACCTGGTCCTGGCGGCAGTGGCCGCTAAAATGGTAAGCAGGCCGGTTCAGCTTGCACTCAACAGGCAGCAGATGTTCAATTCTGTGGGGCTTCGGCAGCGTAATTTGCAAAGAATGCGCCTTGCGGCAAACAAGGAAGGAAAACTGCTGGCCCTGGCGCATCAGACCACTACCCTTTGCGCAATAAGCGACGAATTTGTGGAGCCCTGCGGCGATTGTTCAAGGATCATGTATGAAACGCCAAATTCACTGATCGGTTACCGCGTGGTGCATATGAACGTCATTACGCCTACCTATACCCGTGGCCCGGGCAAATCCACCGGGAGTTTTGCCCTGGAGTCGGCCATTGATGAACTTGCATTTAAGCTCGGCATGGACCCGATCGAGTTCAGGTTAAAAAATGAGCCTGCCAAAGATCCTTCGAACGGTAAGCCCTGGTCTTCGCGTAAACTGGTGGAATGTTTAAAAGAGGGTGCCAAAGCATTCCGCTGGGAAGAAAGGAATGCTCAGCCAGGCCGGCAGCAGCAGGGTGACTGGCTGGTTGGTCATGGCGTGGCCTGCGGCACCTACCCGGCGCGTCAGCAGGCCAGTTCGGCAATTATTAAGTTAACCAGGGATGGAGGTAAAACAGTCGCTGTCGTAGAGATGGCCGCCGCCGATCTGGGTACGGGGACACATACTATTTTGGCGCAGACAGCGGCCGATGGGCTCGGATTGCCTATCGGTCAGGTGCACGTGATCATTGGGGATTCCGATCTGCCGCCGGCGGCAGGGTCAGTGGGATCGGTAGGTGCGACAAGCTATGCCAATGCCGTAAATGATGCCTGCGGGAAGATCACCGATGAGCTGATCAACAAATCCGGAAAGCAGTTTTTTATGAGGCCCACGGCCGCTCAGCTAATGGAATCAGAACAGATAAATGCCTTCCAAACCCGTGTTGATGCCAAGGCTCCCGCTGGGGCCAACGAGTATTCTTCACACAGTTTCAACGCCAATTTTGCGGAAGTATGGGTAAGCCGGTCAACCGGAATGGCGACGGTTAAACGTTTTCTTTCGGTTACCGCGGCAGGAAAAATTCTAAATCCAAAAACGGCGCGTTCTCAGATCATCGGCGGCAACGCCTGGGGGATCGGAATGGCACTTACCGAAGAATCGGTTATTGATCCGCGGTGGGGGAATTTTATTACCCGGTCGTTTGCCGACTATCATGTGCCTGCCAATCTTGACATCGGGCATATGGAGACCATTTTTATCCCCGAAGAAGATGTTATTCCCAACAAGATGGGTATAAAAGGCATAGGCGAAATTGCCATTGTCGGCGTGGCGGCCGCTGTCGGCAATGCTATATTCAATGCGACAGGAAAGCGCATCAGGCAATTGCCGATAACGCCTGATAAATTGCTTTAATACTTTAATTATTTTCTCCCTTTTCCATTTTAGACTCAATCTTCTTCGGCCTCAGGGCGATGAATTGCTCTACTATCTTTTGCCAGTCAAGTCCAAATGCGATGGGCAATATGGTTCCGGCGGGGCTGATCAGGAATTTGGAAGGATAATAGGGTACCTCGAATTTGCGTTCTACCGTATTATCCGACATGGAGACCGGCACATGATAATTGTTATCAGCCAGGTACCGGATCACATTCTCCTTCGTGTCGCGACAGGCAATAGAAAGAAAAGCGAGATCTTTCCGGTTCTCATTCTTTTTTACAAACTCATTGATTTTTGGCATTTCTTCCCGGCATGGTCCGCACCAGGTGCCCCAGAAGTCTATCAGCAACCATTTCCCGCGATAATCTTCCAGCTTAAAAAATGTTGTGCCATCCGGGCTTTTGAGTGAAAAGTCGGGCGCGGATTTCCATGATTGTGCCACCCCTTCATTGAAAAAACGATAGAAATCCTTCTGTGGAAAATTCCTGACAAAAGCCTGTTGAAGGTCCCCGATGAAGGAAGGGTCCGCGTTGAGTTGTTCCGATAATACGACCAGCCCATCCTTTGTATTTCCCTGCCGGATTAGGGCCTCGGCAAATTCGGGACGATAACTTTCTTTAGAGTCCAGGAATGTCCGATCGTAAAAGCTTGTATACACCTTTTCCTTTTGGCTCCCGGGCGAATAGCCCGCCGCTTTTGAAAGGTAGGTCATTGCTGCTCTTGGATCAGTTGCTTTAACCGCATCGCTTTTTAATTTATAGGCATATGAAAGAATATTTTGCTCGGCATAACGGTCATGGTCGGCACTGTCATTTACCCGCCGTTCCATTCCGGCAATTTGATTGTCCAGCAGATGAGCTGCCTCCCTGGCATTTCCCGATGCCAGCAGCTGTTTATAAAGCAGCAGTCCATAACGGTGAGGATTGCCGTATACTTTACTGTCACTTACTTTCTCAAGCTCACCGGCGATGTACACTACGGAATCCGTATTGGACGAATATTTCATAGCCTGCACCCATAAATACGCGGGGTACACCTCATAGCGGATTGTCGTATCCTTGTCATGTGCCAGCTTTTCGATTAAAATTTTGGATATGATACCGCTGTTGATCGCATCGTTTAAGAACTCATCCGCTTTTTTCCCGGTAACGCCGTTTTCCTTTAATTTAACCCTTATCTCCTCCGGGGTTATATGATGCAGGAATTCCTGCGAGAACGACTGCTGCACCCAACTTTGGAAGTTATGTCGATCTTTGCTGAGATATCGTATGGTCTGGTACGCACTGTCGACGCTGATATTTTTTACCTTCTGTGCTTTATTAAAAAGATGTTGGGGGTATGGCGCCAATATGCTGTCGGCAGTTACCAGGAGCAGCGAATCATACCGGTCCATATTAGCCATGATGTTGGCCGCCAGCAGGTCCAGTTTAATAAGCCTGTAAAAATTGGCACTACCGTATACCGGATCATAGCGTTTGAAATAATTTCCAACTTTCGCCGAATCGAACAACGGCGCCTCATATAAGACGTGGCTGAAGTGCGATGCTGTGACAATAGCCGTTTCAACCTCTTCATTTAATGGTGGGATATTGACTTCCTTAGCGTCCAGTCGTGTAATGGTTACTTCCTGCACCGGCTGATTGTTGATGTCGGTGATATTGTAACGAAAAACGCTATCCGTTAGCAGGCCCTTGTTATCTTTTGATAGCAGCTGAAACAGCGCCCGCATCTCAGCAGCGAGAAAAGACTTCGCATTTTGCATCATCATCTTGCCGATACCCTCCTCTATTTGCCAGCTTGCAATACGCTCTTCAAAAATTCTGCCGACCGTCTGCTGATCTGCCACACCCTCTTTTTTTAGAGTATACAAAAAAGATCGGTTCAGAAGGCTGAGCATTTCCAGGTCCGTGCTACTAATGGGCCGGCAGGTAACAGGATCAGTGGTATTGAATAAACGATCGTTCATCTCAGTTCGATAACTGACCAGTGTACAGCTTACAGATATACTGCTGTCCGTCGTCCCCAGTACTTTAAAATACCAGCGGCTTGTACTGTTTTCTTCTCTAAGTGGAGGCTTTGTGTTCGAATAAATCTGGTAATATCCATCCTTGGGGGCGGCAGTGATTCTTGTCAGGCAAGGCAGAAGCAGCATCCATGCTTTCAAAGTGATATTCCCGATCAGGTTTTGCAGGAGCATATAGACGAAAAGGTTTATCCTGCGAATATAACATATATTGGAAATGGTCCGTCAGCAAATGCAAACCTTTCAATTCAATTGATTATTGCTTTAAGAACACCGTATTCCGCTCGCCGGCTTTCACAAAATACGCGCCTCTGGGCAGCGACGTAAGATCGAGCGTCGTCTTCGTCTCGCCTTCGGGGACCATCCGGACCATCATGCGCAGGCCGGCGGTGCTGAAGATCGAGATTGCCTGTGAGGCGCCTTCGACCACGAGATAGCTCGCCGCAGGGTTGGGGTAGATGTGCAGGCCAGCGGCAACGGGTTGATCGATATGGACGGTTAGTGTTTTGGAGAAGTATGCGTTGGCGTCGCGGTCCACCTGTTTCAGCCGGTACCAGGTGACACCGGTATAGGGAGTGTCGTCTACAAAAGAATATTGCTGCGTCGCGCCGGAGTTGCCGGCGGCCACGACCTGGCCAATCCCGATCCAGTCCAGCCCATCGCGCGAGCGTTGCACTTCGAAATGATCGCTGTTGGATTCTGCAGATGTCGCCCAATCCAGTTCTACCCTTCTGTTTGAAAGAGAGCTTGCGTCGAAAGAAAGCAGGGTGATCGGAAGGATCACCAGGGGCTTGAAAGTGGCGATCTGGGCGACCCAGTTCGTACTGCCAACGGCGGTAAAGCCGGCACTATACGCTCCCGCAGCGCTTCCGGATCTATCTTCTACGATATTATCCTGGTCCGTCGACCGGACGTTGAAGCCGGTTCCGCCGTTGATGACCTTATCTTCCCCGATGGATACACCCCAAATGAGTTCATTGGCGGCCACGGTCGTTACCGATCCGCTATTGATCGCCGTACCGGTGCCGTTGTTAGTCCTATTCTTGTCCAGGGGATCGGAGGTCGTCAATACGTTGGAATATTCGCTGATATAGATTTCGAAAAGCGCGGTGGTATTATTGTCAAGGGTTGCAGTGACTTTTATCTTGGTTGCGTCGGCGGCGATATTATAGGCATAGTACAGCGCCGATTTGTACTTGGTTCCCCAGTTGGTCGGCGCTCCAATGAGATGATATGTATTGCCCTTCGTATCGACCACGGATTGCAAGGTTCGGTTTTGTCTATCCCATGTAATATGAGCGATGATCAGGTTGCCCGCGTTGCTGGAACTGGGAAAGGTCACGCTTACGACCTTGGGACCGGTCAGGAGGATGCTGCTCTGTGTTTGCTTGTGAACCGGCGCCTGGGCGGCTGCGGGGAAGTAAAGGCCTATAATGGCAAGAAAAGATACGACTAGGGTGTAAAGGTCTTTCATATGCGATGTTTAGGCTTGGGTCACGGTGTAAGGGACAAAGCACATACCAAAGCTATCTCCTTGAAAATCAGACTCTTTGGTTCACACTGGTTCCCAAAAAGAGAAATCCATGCGACTTATGGGAAGAAATCCCAGGGGCCCCGGGCATCCAGGTCATTGACATTTTCCAGCCGCCTGGCATCGGCATGCAGGTGTACGACATTGCCGTTGAACCCGTCTGCGATCGCCCTTTGAAGAGATCCGCCAGTGAAGCGCCCCCTTCATCCGTCTCAAACCTGTACTCCTTGTCTATCCGGACCCAGGGCAGTTGCTGACGTGTGTATCATCCCTCATAATCTTAAAATTTTAAACGGCAATCCCCTCCTCTCACCACACTCATTCCCCCCGCCATATTAACGACATGCCTGAAACCATTCTGCGTAAGCAGATAACTCGCCTGCGGGCTGCGGCGACTGTGTGAGCAATAAACAAGTATCTCTTTCTCCTTGAAAGCAGCCAGCTCTCCTATCCTTGCGTCCAATTCCTGGATAGGGACATTGATCGCGTTTTTCAACGTGCCAAAATCCGGGTCTGCCTTCCCTTCAAATTCCCTCTTGGTACGCACATCCAGCAGAATGACGCCAGGATGCGATCGTATATACTCGCAGATCTTTGAAGGATCGATGTTCCTGAAACTCACTGATGCTGCTTCGACAAGTTTCATATGGCAAATGGGGCAGTCGCCCGGCGTCTCATAACGGTTTTCATCACATTCGCTGCCGCAAGGAAGACATTGATATTTTCCCGCGGGGGTCGGGTTCAACGCGGCATCCGCATTGTTGCAACCCGAGGAAATGATCCAGCAGATCAATACCAGGAAAGGAAAAAACTGTTTTGCCATGACCAATTTTATTTAACTGGATACCGCGCTTCCCAGTTCCACCTGGTTTGAAGTGCCTAACTTGCTAACGTCGGAGACGTAATACCAGAATTGAATGGACCCGGTAAACTTTATTCTTTATACAAAACTTCTCTTAGCACAGCAACAGCCTTTTCCTGTTCTCCGGGGGTTAAGGATGCAAAACCCAGGCAGGTTGAGTTGTACTTTATCCTTCCGGTGTCATAGTCAGTGCCGTCACTCAGGATAAGCCCTTTCTTATAGGCTTTCTCCACAACAGTGGGCAGGCTGTTTTTTACAAAATGGGCCCATACTGACATCCCGCCTTCCGGGATCTTAAAAGAAATACGATCGCCCAGTTGCTGCTGCAGCAATGTGCAAAAATGATCTCTCCGCTCTTTATATAGTTTTACCGATCTTTTGACGTGCCGGGCAATGGAGCCATCCTTATATAGTTCCGCAATCGCGTTTTCGATCAGGCTGTCACCCTGTGTATCGATCGACTTACGCAACAACGTTGCGCTGCGGATAAATCTCTCCGGCGCGACCATAAATCCAACCCTTATCGCGGGCGCCAATGACTTGCTGAGTGTCCCGATATAGATGACATTCCCATTTCTGTCAAGACTTGCCATTGGCATCATCGGCCTGCCGGCATAATGAAAATCATAATCATAGTCATCTTCGATAATGGCGAATTTATACCTGGCCGCCAGTTCAAGGAGATGAATCCGTCTTTCCGGAGTAAGCGTTACGGTAGTAGGATGGTGATGATGCGGGATCACGTATACCATCTTTATCTTTTTGGACTTACAGATCTTTTCCACCAGCACAGTATCGATTCCGCTGTCATCCATTGGGATATAGTTGATTCTGGCCCCCATCAACTGAAAAGTGCGGGTGGCCCTTGCGTATCCCGGCGTTCCGACAATCACTTCATGTCCCGGCTTCATAAGCATGAAAGAGGCCATATAGATCCCCATCTGCGCACCCTTGGTTATCAGGATATTCTTTGATGCGATCGACAGCCCTCTTGTATCATTCAGGAATGCGGCCAGCGTTTCCCTTAGAAAAGTCGTCCCTTGCGATCCCCCATAGGTGAGGTATTTCTTGTTCAACGACAGCCGGGCGAGGCTTCTGATGCTTCTGACCAGGTCTTCTATCGGCGCAAGACGGGTATCCGGAAATCCAGCGTCTAAAAAAAGTTTCCCGGAGGGCGGGAAATCCGGAGAATAATAGGGCGAGATGTTTATCTCCTCATAGGTGAAACCGGGTTTTTCAGGCAATTGAAATACCGCTGCATTATCAATTAAATGCTTCGGTGAGACCACGGGGGTGTCTACTTTCACGACCGCTCCTTTCCGGGGCAGCATTTCTACCCACCCTTGTAATTCAAGCTCCTCAAGCGCCGCGGCAACCGTGAGTCTGTTGACCTTTAACAGGTCAGCTATCCGTCTGGCGCCCGGTAACCTAAGATCTTTTCTGAGTTTCCCCTGATGGATGCCCTGGATGATCGCGTTGGTTATTTGCAAATAAACCGGCGTCCTGGAAGCTTTATCTATGACTATCAATTCTTTAATAAGCTGCATAACTGGCCTAGTTGGTATCTATGATCTGGAGTAGTTGCATACTCCAGTAAAGGTATAGTTTTGATCCATGAAATACACACTTGTTCTTTTATTGCTTGCATTATTCAATTTCGGGAATGCCCAGATCATCGATAGCTTCCCCATGCCTAAAATGAAGTTTGACTCCAAAGGGGAATTGGTCATAACCGCGTCACCGACATCTTCGAAGAACGACTTCGATTACCTGGTCGGTAAATGGAAAATGAAGAATAAACACCTTAATTCAAGGTTGAACAACTGTAAGGAATGGACCGAATTTGAAAGCACCGTAGAGGATTTTAGCGGTCTCGAGGGAATGGGCAATTTTGATATCGTGCGGCGCGACCTCAATGGGAAGACCTACGAAGGCAGGACGATCCGGACATTCGATCCCGCGACCAGGCTTTGGAGATTGTACTGGATCGACAGTAACGGTGGCCCGCTGGACCCTCCGGTAATAGGTTCATTCAGCAATGGCATCGGCCTCTTCTTTTGCAAAGATGTCCAAGTCGGAAGACCCGTTATCGTAGTGTTTAAATGGGATAAGACCAATCCTGAGCAGCCGGTTTGGAGCCAGGCTTTCTCCGACGACAATGGAAAGACCTGGGAATGGAATTACACCAATACTTCGTATAGAATAAAGTGAACCCGGACGGGTAGGTGACGGTCCTCAGGCCAGCTTGAAAATGGGAACGGGTTCGTGCCATCCCTTCAGGGAAACGTCTCCCAGGCAGGTTGCATCCCGCTGCCGGCCGGCGGATCGAATGACCTCTTTGGATACAAGTAGTTGGGAATCGAATTCCTTATTCATCTGCTCGATCCTCGACGCCAAAATGACAACGCTGCCCGTGATCGAATAGTGCTGGCGCTCGGCAGTCCCGACATTGCCGGTCACAACCTCTCCGCTATGGATGCCGATGCCGATCCGGGTTGCTCTCAGTTCCCCCCTGTCCCGGGCCTCCTCCAGCGCCTGCAATAGTCTCACCGAAGCCAGCACGGCATTACGGGAGGGGTTATCGAGGTGCAGCGGCGCACCAAATGTCACCATGCAACCGTCTCCCAGGAATTGATGCACGATGCCCTTGTAACGCACCACAGTGTTGATCACGATCCTGAAAAAGTCATTCTGGTATTGAATGATCTCTTCGGGTCGCCGGCTGACGGCAAAGCGGGTGAAGTCGCGTATATCAATGAACATGACGGCGACATTCATGCGCCGGCGCTCCAGATGGCCGTCGTTCTCCAGCATTTTTTTGGCCACCTCGGGCGATATTTGCTTGCCGAAAAGGTTTTCCACGTGGTGCCTTCGCTTACTTTCCCGGACCGCCCGCACATAGGACAATGCAGCAAGCAAACCACAGAATAAACATAACGCAAAGCTCAGTCGCGGGGCCGACAGCATGAGCAGAATAAAATAGACCATTACGATTTGTTTAATGACCTCCGAATTGGATGGCCTCTGTATCATAGACCGGAAGATAGTTCTTGTATTGCATCGGGGACGTGTCGATTCATTTTTTGACACGGCAAAAGTAGGGAGTCCGGGTGCGCAGGAAGAGCAGGAATTACCAATCGGTTCGGTAGAACCTATGATCGGTCAGGTAGAGTTGACTTTATTTTATGACAAATACCGCTGATGGAAATTGTTTATCATTATACACTTCCTTCAAACGCGTGACGGCATCCGCATCGCTGAACACCATCACCTGCCGATCCGTATCCCCGTACCGGGGCCATTGCGGAATGCCGGCGACATTGGGAATGCCGGTGCCATTCGGATCGCCGGCGACATTCGGATCGCCGGTCTTGATAAAAGCGCTCCAGGCACCGTGCAAGCTTCTGGCCAGCTGCTTTTTAGCCGCATCATCGTTGGATGTTAGTATGCGTGCTGCGCCCCAGATATAATGCAGCTCGTCTCCGTGGCGGGCGCCAAGCTCCCGGCCATTCTGGTAGTTGTACCGGTACATATAGACTGGGGTGCCGGCGGCGGTCAGCGCTCCCGCAAACCGATAGGAATGCATCTGGTACATGTACTGTGTCAGGGTTTTCACCATGGCGGCATACGGACTATCTGTTTTCAGCAGTGTTTGGTAATAGGCATTTGCCATAGGCGCATTGGAGCGGAACAAGGGTTGAAAGACTGATACTTTTGGGTCGTTCCCTATATCGTTCTTCCCGATAAACGCCGCCCCTTCCTGCTCGTTTGTGCCTATGATGACCCTTATATCCGATAGCTTCCCCTCCCGGGCATACTGGTGGCCGTCTTCGGGTATCGTCACTCCGTCGTACACGGGCCCGAAAAAGGAGTTGCCGGCTAAACCCACACATACCTTCGCTTGTGCTTTTATAAGGGAATCCGCGGCAATGGTCAGGAGTTGGGGGGCGTCCTTTGGACCCAATCCCATCTGCTTCAGCAGCAACGCCCGCCCATTCTTTGCTGTAACGCTGTCCCGGATACATTGCACCGAACCGCTTTCGAGAATGGCCTGCTGGTACAAGCCGCGGGAGGCTGGTGCCACCATCACCGCACTAAGTAATTTCGCACCCGCCGATTCACCCATCACGGTTACCCGGTTCCGGTCACCGCCAAAGCTTGCAATATTTTCATGTACCCACTGAAGCGCAGCGATCACGTCCAGCAGTCCCAGATTCCCTGACTGCCGGTATTCCCTTCCCAGGTCGCCCAGGTACAGAAAGCCGAGCGCACCCAGCCGATAGTTGATGGTGATGGTAATAATGTCATCCTGGTCAGCAAAGGCGTGACCGTCCATGCCTTTACCGCTGCCTGCTGTCATGCTGCCACCGTGTACCCAAATCACAACCGCGCGTTTGTGATTGTCGATGCCCGGCGTATACAGGTTAAGATATAGGCAGTTTTCGGATCCGGCTGTCGCGGTACCGGAGGGCTGCAGCGCCTCAGGAGAGAACCCAACAGCATTCAGTGTATCACTCCAGGGTTGGTGAGGCACCGGGGGCTGAAAACGCAGCCTTCCAACGGGCGGCTGTGCATAGGGAATACCCTTGAAGACGGCTATGCCATTTTCACTTGCGCCTTTTATATAGCCCTGGGTGGTTTTGGCGACAGGGGACTGTGATTGTCCTGCTAGTTGAAGAGTGACCAGAAGGAAACAGATCGGGAGTAATTTTGACGACATAGACATGAAGGTACAGCGATGGTGGGATCATTTCACTCTGGCATGAAAATTTCAGAAGAATTGATAAAAAAACCGATCTATGGATAACAAAACACTTAGCCAATACTTTTTGAATGAATTGCAGGCCGAGGCGGTGGCCAGCAGGAAATGCCTGGAACGGATACCGGAAAGCGTTTATGATTTCAAACCCCATGAGAAATCGATGGCGATGGGATACCTGACCTTGTTGGTGGCGGAGATCCCTTTGTGGATTGCCAAGACCGTCGAGGATTCGGTGATCAATTTTGCCACCTACAAGCGTTTCCAGCCAAGCACTTCCGCGGCTATGTTAAGCCATTTCGAGGAGTGCCTGAAGGCTGCGTCCAATGCGCTGGCCAACATTACCGAAGAACAGTTGAGCAAGCCTTTCGAATTGAAAAATGGCGACCAGCTGCTAATGAGCTCGCCAAAGTTGGAAAGCATCGGCTCTACTTTGAACCACTGGGTACATCACCGCGGGCAGCTGACCGTTTATATGCGGCTGAATAATATTGCGGTGCCTTCGATCTATGGACCTTCGGCGGATGATAAGAGTTTTTAGAATGGGTAAACAATTCCAAAAATGAAAACCTATTTCCTCTGGCTCCTGTCATTGCTGAGCCTTCTATTGACCTCATCCTGTAAAAAAGATAGTCGCGGAAATCCCAATTCCTGCCGGATCATCGCCGTCTACGACACCACCAACAGCAGCAACGGAACAAATAGTACATTCGACAACCAGTTCTCCTATGACAAGGACGGGCGGATCTCGTCCATTAAATTCACCGCTCCCACAGGCAGCGAAACCCAGAATTTTACTTATAGCGGAAATCTGATGGTAGCGGTCAGAACCCGGTCTCAATATAGCGCTGATTCGATATTTTTCAACAGTCAGGGGCTGCCTGATAAAGCCGTATTTGTAGAACTGAATTCTATCGCCCAGGTTTCTACCTACTCCTATAACTCCGATGGGCAGATTCGGACTTCCACCGATATTAATCCTTATCCGCAGCCTCTGGGCGCGAATCCGTATGGAATGACGACCACCTACACCTACGTCTATTCCAATGGCGACCTGTTGACAAAGACGGATAACTCAGGGAACGTATATACGTATAGTTATTTTACGGACAAGGCTGCTGCTGACGGAGACGTCCTTCGACTTTCTGATCTGATGAATTTGGGATTAGTCTTTGTCCGAAATGCTCATGTTGTCAAATCGCAGCAGGCCAACTCAACCCTTGAGAAGTTTAGCTATTCATTCGATAGCTCGGGCAAAATTATTACTGCCACAGCCACTTCGGACGACTATATCAAAAAGTTCACTATTGAGTATGACTGTTCTCATTAGATCGAAGCCCATGAAACATCCAACTTTATCCCTGCTTTGTCTGCTGGCGTGCCTGATCGGCCAGGCACAGGAATTTCCCCTCTCGGACTTTTCCCCCTCGCGTATACCCAAGGTCTACGATTCCGGGTGGTTTCAGTTGAATAATTCCCAATATGAGATAAAAGTAGAGTGGAAGGATGGGGCAGCGCGGATCAGCCGCTGGAAATACAGCCCGGAGTCAGACTATTCCTTGCCCGGGAAGGGCAGCTTGATGGGGGTCAACATGGGTGAATTCGGTGGTGGCCTTTATTTTAAGCCCGCAGACAGCGTGGACTCGGTTTTTTATATTGATGGAAGGCGAGGCCCGACGCAGCAGAGTTTCTTCGGGGGGCTAATGGTTCCATTGGCCAACCCTATACACCAGCGACTCAAGGGTTACTCCCGGGTTGCGAACGGCAATGTAGTGGGGATCTTTCAGTACAAGGACAGCTTGTTCTACCTGGATGGGCTGGCCCATATGGGGCTGGTGATCGGGGGAACGTATTCCGTGGTTGTCAAAAGAGATTCCTTTGCCATCGCCCGGGTGGCGGACCTGGGGGATTGTCCGATGGCTTATTTGGCCGATGTCCAGCGGCTCTGGATCGTTACCATGCAAGGTTTGCTTATGGTGGAGAATGGGCAGGTGAATCGGGTCCTGAGTCATGTTTTCTGGTCTGGGCTCTATCCCAATTCCATATGCCTGGACCCCACGGGGACGCTATATGTCGGCCTCCGGGGTGGGTACGCGAAGGTAGACGTAAAGACCTGGAAAGTCATGTTCTTTAAATACAACGAGCATCCAGTTTAATTTTTGTTGCCAATCGGGCTCCCGTGATTTTTTTTAAAATATTCTTGCCATTCGATCGTCTACCATAACAGATACCTATTTGGGTATCATTTATACCAATGGCAAAAAGACTTCCGTTAATTATCCTGATTTGGCTGGGTACAGACCTTTATTTTTTCCAGGCCATCCGGACCCTTGTAAATTCTGACGCACTTTCATGGACCTATTGGCTCATTGACCCATTGATAATGAGCGGAATAATTGCTGCAATCTTTGTGCGGCGGGGCTCTCAACTGCAGCAAAACCTGATCACCTGGATGATGGGATTAATGCTATTGGCCTTGATTCCCCGTTTGTTTTCGTTGCCGGTCCTATTGATTGAAGATGTCACCCGCCCGTTCCGCGGCTTTCCGCCAAGGACGGTTTTTATGAGCGAGCTCACCATAGGCGTGGCGGCCGTCCTGTCCTTCCTGGTGCTGTTCGGCATCACCCGCGGGCGGCATTTTTACCGGGTAAGGCGTGAAACCATCTATTTTCCCGACCTGCCCGAAGCTTTTGACGGGTTTACGATAACACAGATAACGGACGTTCACTCCGGAAGCTTTACCGATGCCGCAGGCGTACAAAAAGGGCTGGACCTGGTCAACTCCCAGCACAGCGACGTCATTCTGTTCACCGGGGACCTGGTCAATAACAAGGCTTCTGAAATGGATAGGTGGATCCCCGCTTTTGCCGGACTGGCGGCGCCGATGGGCAAATTTTCAGTGCTGGGCAATCACGATTACGGCGACTATGTTCAGTGGGCGACGCCCGAGGCCAAACACGCCAATCTGGCCCGGTTGAAACAGGTGCACACAGGGATTGGTTTCCGTTTACTCCAGGACGAAGCGATAGCGCTCCAAAAAGATGGGCAGTCCATTACTCTTTTGGGCATAGAAAATTGGGGCAAAGGCGGCTTTCACAAATACGGAGATCTAAAGAAAGCTACCGCCGGTGTTCCCGATGATGCGTTCAAGGTCCTGATGTCGCATGATCCTTCCCACTGGGAAGCTGTCACGCTCGATCACCATCAGCAGATCCACCTCACCTTGTCAGGGCATACGCATGGGATGCAGTTCGGCATTGAGTTGTTCGGTCTCAAGTGGAGTCCCGTCCAATACATATACAAGCAATGGGCCGGACTCTACCGCCACGAAGGACGCTTTCTATACGTCAACCGCGGATTCGGCTTTATTGGGCTAAAGGGCCGGATCGGTATGTGGGCGGAAGTGGCGGTAATTACCTTAAAACGTAAATTGTGATCGTGAAAGTAAGTAACCTTACACCAAACGGCAACATCGCAGAATATGTAGAAAGGATCCTGATAATAGAAAATTTTCAAACTATCATTCCCTTTTCATTGCCGTTGTTCGCCAATGGCTCGCCTACCTTGGTTTTTAATACGGTAAGAGGAACCATTAAGAATAATGCTACCAGTAATCTTACGCTCTTCGGGCAAACCATTCTTCCCGAAGCATTGACATTTACTGAAGACTTCACACTGATTGCCTATTTTTTTAAGCCTTATTCATTATCCTCCATTTTCCGATTAACGGGCAATGAATTGACTGATAGACCGGTCGACCTGAATTTGTTAGCGCCAAAGAAAACGGCCGGACTTCAGGAGCAATTATTGAATGCCGGTTCAACAAAAAATATGATCGCCCTATTGGATAAGTATATATCTCAGCTAATAACTGCTGCCCAATGCGACTGTCGGATAATTAAATACGCCACAACCAAAATTGCACACGACTCTTCCGCAGACGTCCTGTCCCTGGTCCAAAAGGACCTGTATGTTACTCAAAGAACCTTTCAAAGAATGTTTGAAAAACAAATTGGTATCTCACCAAACCTTTTCAGACGGATCCGCCAATTCAATTCGGCGTTTCAGCAGTTAAACAATAGAAATTTTCATAAATTATCGGACATAGCATTTAGGAATGGCTATGCAGATCAAAGCCATTATATCCGTTCATTCAAAGAGTTTACAAATCTCACACCCAACGAATATCTCAATTTTGGTTCACTTCCGTAAAGTCAAAAATGTCGTTTTTGTTCTATTTTGTCTTTGACATCGTATATACATTTGTCAAACATTATTAACTTAAGAACCTAAAAAATGACAAATCAAATGTATCCTTGCTTATGGTTTGACGGACAAGCCAAAGCAGCAGCAGAATACTACTGTTCCATTTTTAAGAACTCACGAATTACCGCAGAGAATTCAATCGTTGTAAACTTTGAATTGAATGGTTATAAATTTATGGGTTTAAATGGCGGGCCAAAATATAAATTTACACCTGCGACTTCTTTTGTAATAGAATGTGAAACACAGGAGGAGATCGATTATTATTGGAAAAAGCTGGGCGAAGGTGGCCGGTATGACCAATGCGGGTGGCTTGATGACAAATTTGGATTTTCCTGGCAGGTTGTGCCTGCAGTTTTGCATCAACTAATGGCAGACCCTGAAAAGGCGCCCAGGGTAATTGAAGCATTTATGAAAATGTCCAAGTTTGATATTAAAACTTTAATAGACGCCTAAGCGTCTTTAGCGGTGGCAGGAGTGCCCGTTTTTGAATGCCGGAAGAGAATATTTAACTTTGGGTTTTATGACTCCGGGTACTGGTAAATATGTAATATTGATTGGAGCCGTTATTATGGGGATTGGCCTGATCATTTATCTTTTTCACGATAAGCTTCACTGGATCGGCCATCTTCCGGGAGATATACGGGTGAAAAAGGAGCATTTCCGTTTTTATTTCCCAATCACTACCATGATCGTTTTCAGCTTGTTGCTTACAATTATAATCGGAATCATCCGCAGGTTTTTATGAGGCCTTTGCCCTATTGGTATTGCTCCGTGGCCCCCTGTGACGACGGTGGCCCGTGCTTTTGCATAGTGGACGGAATCCTTTGTGGCACGCTTTTTTACGTAAAATAATTATGAAAAACACAGTCCTGATTGCTATCCTGCTGGTGGCCTGCACCCTTTTATTTTCCTGCCACCGCAATCCCATCACCGGGCGGAACCAGTTGAACCTGGTCTCCGAAAAGGACGTCCAGGCCATGGCCCTGGTTCAATATCAGCAATTCCTGTCCTCCAACAAGGTAGTGCCGCCCGATAACAGCAATGAGATCATGGTAAAAAGAGTGGGAAGCCGGATCGCCAGTTCCATTACCCAATACTACAAAGATCATGGCCGCCCGGAAGCCCTCAACGGTTACAAATGGGAGTTTAATCTTGTAGAAAGCAAGGAGGTCAATGCCTGGTGCATGCCCGGTGGCAAAGTGGTGGTTTACACTGGCATTTTACCCATCACCAAAAACGAGAACGCCCTGGCCATCGTCCTCGGACATGAGATAACCCATGCAGTAGCCGGGCACGGACGGGAAAGAATGAGTCAGCAATTGCTGGCTCAAGGCATACAGGTTGCCGGCAATGTGGCGCTGCAGAATGATGCCAAGACTGTGAATATTTTTAATCAGGTGTACGCACCCACCGCCCAAGTTGGGGTATTACTGCCCTACTCGCGTAAGTTTGAGTACGAAGCAGACCATTACGGGCTGATCTTCGCCGCTATGGCAGGCTATGACCCGCGCGAAGCCGTTCCCTTCTGGCAACGTATGTCCGTCCTGGGCGCCGGCGCCGGGACTCCTGTCTTTTTGAGAGATCACCCTTCCGACGAAGACAGGATAAAGAAACTGCAGAAGCTGATGGCCGAAGCGCTTCGGTATTACAGATCTTCAGGAGGATGATCACATACCCCCCAGCTGCTTCAGATATTTTTCCGAATTCGCCCTTACGTTGGCCGGCGGGTTCATGCTTAGCGATCGCTTAAAGTTTATGATCGCATTTTTCTTATCGCCCTTTAGCGCATAAGCTTCACCCAAACTGTCAAATGTATTGGCGCTTTTCGGATGACGCTGCGTATTAAGGATAAATATTTCTATCGCCTTATCCTGCTGATTATCGGCTAGCAATTGATACCCATATTGGTTAAGTTCGTTTTCCGTAGCTATCGCAACTGCATCCTTCATCAGACCCTCGGCATCCGTGGGCTTATTCGTTTCCTTCAACAGACCTGATTTGATGCTTAAAGTGGTAAAATTGGAGTTCTGGGCAATCGCCTGATCTATCCATTTCAGGGCCTGATCATAATTCACCTTGTTTTGAAGGGCATAATTCGCCGCACTGGAAAATCCCTGCCAGGTGAAGCCGGTTGGACCTTTTAGCTCCTCCACCGCATTGGCCATAACAATGTTGTCGACGGCAAATTCGATCTTCACGGGAAACTGAACTTTTTCCCAGTTGAGTACCAGCTCGCCGGAATTCCTGGTAATATTCTGGAAGTCATAGGTCAGCTGCTCGGTCAGCGGAATGGGGCGCAGGGTTATTTTGGCTCTCATCTCGTCCTGTTTCTGGTCATACCAGAAGCTGCCCCAGGACCTGCTGTCCTTCGACAGGATCACTTCACCCGTTTGGTCCTGGTTGATGACAAAGAAAAGACCGTAGTCGCCCGCCGGCACCAGATGGCCTTCAATCGTGGCAGGATGGGACAACCTGAGGACAGTATTTTCATTAGCGCCTGCCCGCCACGGCGCTTCGTTATTATTTCCAAACCCCTGCTTGTTCCAACCATAGGGCACCAGTGCTCCCCAAACGGGCCGGCCCTTAACGGATGGTCTGGAATAGTTGACAGAAACGGTGGAGATACCAATGGTCTGGGACACTGTTGCGGCGGGGCTTGGCGTTCTGGGAGTGGAGACAGGCTGACTCCGGGCAACAAATACGGCAAGTAGCAGCACGAGGGCTGCCGTAGATCGGTTTGCAATCGTGAATGGCATTTTGCTTTGCTTTTGAAGGTGGGGAAATAAGTTAGCGCCAATAAGTTACCATTTAGCAGCCACTGTTCCCAACTATATTACGTGGAAGGCTTCGTTGTCATACGGTTGGCAGGCGACGAGGGATTCGGACACCACCTGTATCGAATAAGGACAGCCCAGTCTGCGCGCGCCACCGTTAATCAATAGATTATCAGCCTGTTTTAAAAGTGGCCCTTTTTTCGTGGCTTACCGGCATATCCTTTTCACATGATAAAACAACAACTGCTGTTTGCCCTGCGCCGTCTCGGCTGGCACAAGCTAACTACGACCATCAACATCTTTGGCCTCACGTTTGGCATCCTCTCCTGTCTGGTGATCTACCTGTATGTGACGTTCGAATTCAACTACGACAAGTTCCACAAAGACTCGGGTCGCATCTATCGCGTTATCGTACAGTTCACCGAAGCCAGCGGTATGCAGCATGGCGGGCCGGGGCTGTGGCCCCCTTTTGCCGCCGATTTGCGGCGGGAGTCCACCAGCTACAGCAACATCACCGGTCTGTTTACCAACAACACCCGTGTGCTGGTACGGGAGCCGGGCAAGCCGGACCGCGTGATTCCCAGTATCGGCCCGGATGAAAAGGAACACATTAATTATGCTGATTCGGCGTATATGGATTTCTTCCACTATCAATGGTTGGCGGGCAATCCTGCCAGCGCTCTGCAGAAACCTTTCTCCGTCGTACTCACCGAATCGGAGGCGCGGCTCTATTTTC
>Ga0193716_1000782_pt1 | contig 18968 bp, 21 predicted proteins | sample U2c1metaG_FD_145901 | JGI IMG/M metagenome (GOLD analysis project Ga0193716, IMG submission 145901) | Soil microbial communities from a riparian zone of the East river system, Colorado, United States - U2c1 | ecosystem: Environmental > Terrestrial > Soil > Riparian zone | place: USA: East River...
TGTTCCTGGTCTTAGTCTAACTCACAAGTCTGAGGTTGAACTATTCGGAGGTTTTGTGACACGACCATTTCCGTTTGTGGGCAGCCTTTGGTCAGCTTTGATTCAGATCGATCTCTACCAAAGTTGGCTCCAAGGTCCTGATGGGTTGGCCAGTGGCAACTTGTCATGGATGGCCATGGTTTCGCTACACTATCAGGTACATTTCGTTGTCTCACCCTTGGTTTCTTTCTCATTTCTCTATCATTTGGCTCACAGTGTCCTTTGTTTTGTCAACAGTTCCATTCTTTCAAATTCGCTCGTTCCAACATTTTATTTTACCAGTATGACATTAATTTCCCCATCGCAATGACTCTATGGTTGTCTGACCCGGTATCTCTTTCAGCCAAAATGGACTTCAGCAGACTGAATCCCGAGCAGCTCACCCAACTCCAATCTGTCACTGTTAGGACCCAAATCAATCCATTTTGATATGGTCTGTTTCAGGGTCAGGTGTCATTCACTGAGAATGGCGGGATGGATAGAATGAAGATTACAGTCATGAATGAGAAAATTTGGAAGACCACGCAAGAGCCATAAAGCTGTGACCGTGCCCAAGATAGCTAAATTGTGTTGTCGCGATTCAGAAACAAATTGAGATGAGAGCGCATGGGTAGTTGTTGACAATGCGTAGAAACTGTCAGATCGAGGACTAAACCATTTGTCCCTGTGGTTCTGAAAGTCCACAAAGAGATTATGGATGACTTCTTGTTCTATGCCACTCCCCATCGAGACGATAGTTCTGCCATGCACACTGATGTGCCATGTCAGCTATGTCATCAGTAATTGAAAGGACTGACATACATATTAAATACACGCTCAGGAGCTAAAATGTTGGTGAAGTCACCTTCCTTCACAGCTTCAGCAAGTAAGTGCGAGAAGGTGGCTGTGAGGGCCTTAACATCTTGGCCACAAACTTCTAAGGGATCAACGGTAAGACCAGACGTTGCAGCCTCATATGCATCCTGTGCCATGTCATCAAATTCAAAGAGGCCAGAATGCTGGCCAACACGAGGAATGAAAGGCACCTTCCAGATAGACAATGGAACAAAACCCGAAACCGACAACTCAGAATGGGATAGGGTACATTGTAAACGTGAAGACGCATTGGAATTTGAGGGAGGAGTGGATGATGTTGCGAAGCGCGATGACAGGCGGAGTCTGCTTGGTTGGATTGATGGAGTATCACTATCAGATGATGGTGTGGCTTCGTCATCATCACTGTTTTCCGCAACACTGAAGTTGGGACCATCCCGACGAAACTGGGCATAAAGCTTGCATGAGATACAAGTGTGAGCACGTGAATCTCGCTCTCCAGCGAATGATGTTGTGGCTGTCAGAGGATAGTTTTGAACAACTATGATATTTTCAATCAGCTCAATGTGTATTTAAGAAGGTCAGACACAATCGGCGTCTGGCTACTTACTGAAGTTGAGCACAAGTCATCAGTGAAATGTTAGGCTGTAAAGAATGTTAAAGACCTGTAAAAAGCTTTCCATATCAGTACTGACCATGTGCTGGTTTCCTGATGGTCAATTTCCTTCCATGCTGATATTCGCAGCGGCAAAGTGAGTATGGTCCCTGGCTAGGTCTTGGAGTGTCCAGCCCGCACAAAGAGGTGCATGTCGCAATCGGACAGTATCAACTCCTTGATGGCACGTCCCTCGGTTGACAAGCTCCAACAGCTGAAGCGGAAGAGTTTCATGTGGCAAAAAGAACCTCGCGTATTTCCAGAAAACTGATAGGCAAACGAAGATTGCTGCAAATTGTTAACCACCTGATGGATCAGGTCAGTAACCAATGTGGTCAATGGGAGGTCGTATAAATATAAGAGATGGTATTCATCTAATTTTGCATTAAAGGAATCTCGCAAAAAAGTGTATAGGATTAGATCAGATGGCTGAGTCGCTTCCTGTATGACAGCCATTAGCAACTCATGTTGTAAGACTCACGCTGATGGTGGCAGCTCACCTGTGGAGGGTATACCTTGACTTTGATGGATATGGTGAAATTTCCTTGAGCGTCGGGGATGGTAGATATACAATCCTCGATCTTTGGGACAGAAGACCGCCAAAGACTTAGACTTGGGGCTGGTGTGGCAGGGCCGTGATGACCACACCGAGAAAGTTGTGGCTGGCGGGGTAACGTAGCAGCTGCAGATGCCAGCCGGCGCTGATTCACCTGTCCCGCCATGCTAAGTCTGAGGCTCTGAGCCTGTCAAGTCCAAGAAAAGGCTGTGATGATGGACCACCGACAGCAGGAATTGGAGTTACAGTGGCAGATGGATGACCCTGTGACGCCACAAGAAAAGGCTGTGGCAATGGACCACTGATGGCAGGAATTGTAGTTACAGCGGTGGATGGATAACCATGTGACGCCAATGGAGTGGAACGTAGACTCTGGTAAGGGCTGATAGGATCTGTCGGCCTTGTGACAGGAGGCGGATGGGAATGTGTTGTCTGTGAAGGGCTTTGGCTAAAACTCCCTCCGAGCTGAGATGGTGGATTGTCTAGCGGCAGTTGAGAAGCTGCCATTGGCAAGGGCTTTGCGTCAATGTGTTGCCATTGACCGCTGGGGGGGGAGGGAGGAGTGTTTGATTAATGAATGATTGGAGTGACCAGGTGAACTTCACCTTGGTTCATGACATTCACATCAGTTTGTTATCCATCATGTACTAACATTGTTACTCACATATTGTATCTCTCATTTTAGCTGGCAGTCCTGTGTGACCGAGATCAAGCCTCTCATGAAGCCCTTGCAGCAGTAATGCTTTACCGTTCCGTAATTGGAGCCGAGCTGCCAACCCACCCGGAGTTGCGAGCATTTCTCAGTGGGTTCAAGTTGCCCTGCTGCAATGGTTTCACCTTCTCCGAGGTATGTTCTTTCTTCAAACGATCTGAACTGTGAAATTTACTTCGCGAATAGTTTCTTAGGTCACTCAATGGCGGTTCTGAGCATTTTCTTGCTACCACGTGGAGTTCACACATTTTGTCGTTTTCCAAATTGCAGCCACACCTCTGCATTCACTCGCCTCTTCAGTCCTGGACTACGGAACTACGATCTGCGATAGCGGATCAAGATGCGAGTTTTAGTTCCCTTCTTACAGATTTCCTGGAGGGCTCGGGTGTCCCTTGCCCTCAGCTCTTTGAAGATGCAAAAATACACTTTGATCCAATCGTAGATCTTGAAACCATCAATAATGATGGTTTCAGATCACGCATCTTCTGCTGGGTGTCGTCTGGTTCTTGTGATCGACAGACTGATGCGCCTCGAATTACAGTGAGTTTTCTTTGTTTCAATGACAAAACCATCCCTCAACATGTATTTCAGGTTCGGTTTGTTGCTGATAATGACCCATCCTACGGGGAAAATTGAAATCACGCTGCAATGGTCCAACAGGGCAAGATATCCTTTAAGACATGTTTCTAAACGGTGCTCATTCCAGCTAGCTACGTGCTTATCCTTGTGGGCAAGCATTACTCCACTACGGAATCAGAGCCCACCTGTTTTCGCGATGCATTTGACCATTGGATGCTTTGCAAAACATTGAACGCAATTGGCAGTCATACAATCATGTAAGGTGCTCTTATTATGACATTTGCACTTAGCTTTAGATATCTATCCAATTCCGACTGTTACAGTTACAAGCTCGAATTTAATCTAGCGTTCATGGTGTTTTGCCGCCTTTCCTGCTTTCTTTGTCTTGCGGCCCATATTACCATATATCCCATTTAATTATCTCACACACTTTCTTTCTTTTGATATCATTGCTCTCTCCTAGTTAGAGCTACAAGTTACTCTTCATAGCATATGTCCCTCGTCTTTAAACACTTACATCCCACATTCTTTATAAATTTATATACCCTCAAGTTGTGTGGGGAATGAAGTAAATTGATGGAGAATGAAAGACAACCTTGTAAACAAAGTTCTACCAAGCATCATAAGGAACTCATAAGTACTCTAATTACTTCCAAAATCGACTAATTTTGCTTGAGGCTGCATGTCATCATGAATATGTCCGGAACCCTGTTGGGAAGCAGCCTCACCCACTGATTATATATGCTACTTGACAAGTAAGTATCAATCAAAAAAGTTCTGGATTATGTATGGGTTTTACTTACTTCCATCGGTGATGGTATGGCACCATTAACAGGTATTTTGGAAATGTGTTGGTCGATTGCGGTCCTGTGGCTGCTGATATGACTTTGCTTTAGCCGTTGAGCCATGTCTTCTGCAGAGCCCTGGACTACAGAGAGCAGATAATGTCCCAACTGGAGTGGACCCCCTGGTCCCCAGAAATGCTTGATACCTATCCACGTCTCATACTCTTGAAGTTGCACCGGGGATGCTTGTGTACCTATTTGGTCAGTGAAATGATGTTTTTAGGTCAATTGTTGATGATTAGAAGGGAAAGACTAGCCGGGGAGGGGATCATTCCAGCAAAACAAATTAGCAACTTCCTCGGCCCATCTGTACCATGAGCACTTATGCCTAAAAGAATCAGGACTCCACGCAAATTCCTTCACAATTTCCACGGCCATAAGCACCTGCCCATTCGATAAAGCGAGTGTCTTCATATCCATAAATCTGTTTTTCTCTGCCAGACCAAGCCTTTCCAGGACTCAAATCATCGATCGATGATTGACCACCATGCCAAGCAACTTTTTTTTTGCCGGAATTGTATCTGGCAGATTTCAATTCTTCTCCCGTAATACCAAAGGTGTTGCTGATAAAGTTACAAATATTGGCTGCTGGTGACAATGATTCTTCTGATATCGGCTCATTGTTAAGCTGATGTAAGCTGGAGGTGATGTTTGTCCTCATTCCAGATACAGGGGATGCAGCCCGAGAATTAATAGATTGGAACTGCAGGGGGGATGCACCCAACACCAACTGTGATAGGGGTGTTAATGGTGCCTCTGTAGTTAGCCGATAACTGGCAGGGGACATATTGGTTTCGCGTTCAAGTTCTGGTGGAAAGGATAGGTGTGATGGTGGCCCAGTGGTCGGCTGATAATGGGTGGAGAAGATGTTGGCTTCCATTCCAGATGCTAGAGACGCCTCCCGAGAAGTGATAGATTGGGGCTGGGAGGAGATGGCACCTGGATGGACCATTGCACTCCATGCTTGCATGTCATTGTCAAAATGTTGGTAAGTAGGTGACTCTCTTGATAAAGGGGATGGGCTGGAAACTTTGCTGGGATGAGAATCCAGAGAGATGTATGAACGGCGGTGACTGGTATTAGGTATTTCTGGCCTGTAGAAAATGATGATGAAGTGTGTATCAGGTCATACACCCATCATACTCCATGATCATAAAAATGTTTGTGATGCAGAAGTATCTGCTAGTAGGGTAAGGAGTTCTTTATTGTGAATAATAATGGCAAGTGGGGCTGGAGGGGGGCTCATCCTCAAATCCAATGAAGAAAGTAGCCCAAAGCTTTGATACGCAAAGACCGGTGTCTGTAGCTCACTTCCAAATTCAGGAACACGGGTGGTAGCGACCTCAACATCACCAAATCTGGATGATGTATTGACAATAGCCTGACTGATATAGTCAGAAGCACCACCTTCTGCAAGAACCTTTTGACGAAGGAGGGTTAAAAGACTCCCAATCAAGATTGAATTGATCCCACATCGGTTTGAGAGTAGGGCACTCGACGCCATAAGGTTGAGAAATACATATGCAAGATTTGAGGCTACCTCCAGATGGCAAAGGCATAACCACAATGGTGCAACTGATGGAAACTGGTGGTGGTGACATGTCATGGAATTGGAAAACATTAATATTGTCTTGTAAAGGGTACATTTTATAATAATCTTCATTAACATGATGTCGAGAATGATGCTCACCAGGTATAGCCTGTTGTTGCATTTCATTTGCAAATTCTATACCTTGCGTGTGGGAGTAGCTCATGTTTGTTAAATAAGGATAGTCATCGTAGGTCAGCTACGTAAAATGACCTCAATCACTTACCAACCTGGACTTGAAGTGATAGTGATACTCAAAGTAAAATTTAGGCTTTCTTGAAGACCATGGGAGTTATTAATAATTAGGCTAAAATACAACCGTCGAGCACACAACCAGCAGAATTACATTACTTAGTCAAACACTGGAAGCTTGACGAAAAATTATATTGATTTATACTGCCTTGTTATGTTTGAACATCTACTCTAATAAGTCAGCCCTGCTCTTATAAACTTGCGCCGCACCAATTTCCTGATTGGACTGTGACCACCAACAATGAAGTGGTTTTCAACATGTCTCTGGATTCTGGAGTTCTACATGCTGTGTGCTATTGGTTCTGATTTAAATACCCCCCCCTGGACTTTCAGGAAATGTAATTTTTGCGTCTTCCGGTGGTGTCCCTTTGCAACAATTGTTGCAAAACCACTATGATCTTCTTTCGGCATTTCACATACACTATTGGAGATTTGAACAAGCCATGCAGGAGGCTATGGTGAATCCAACAGACCCTACGGTATTGGCCCGGCTGGGAGATGGTGTCGATGAATTTGCGACTCACATTTGTGAAGTGAGTAACAACTAAGCTCTGTTTTCACGTCAACATGTACAAGTCTAGATTATCTAGAATGCAGATATATTTGAAGAAAACGAACTCGCCACACTCCAGACTAACCTCTGCAAGATACAGACAGACATACGTCTGCAATATGAAGAGGCACTGGACGAATCACATCACAGATACCCGACTGTTATTGAAACAGTACACACTGGCAATCCTGGGCGTCCCAGGATCCAGATTGATCCAGCCTTTCTGGAGTGGGCATATGCTCACCGTAGTACCTCAGGGATCAGTCGTTTTCTGGATGTGGGATGCAGTGCAGTCTGAAATGCCCTTCTTGAGTATGGAATTGCGCAACCACAGGAAAATATATTCTCAAGATCCTTTGAGGATGACACTAATACTCTGGTCTCAGAAGACAATCTACTTGATCCCAATCCACCAACTCCTCATGACTTAGCCAACATGCTTGATGATACATCTAATGCATCAGATAGCACCATCCCCACACCACTGGTTTCTTTTACTGGACCACTATCTACCCTATCAGATGATTTGTTAGATGATCTGATTTCTCAACTTTGTTCCCACTTTCAAAGAGCTGGCATTAGTATGCTTAATGGCATGCTTCGTCATCTCGGACATCGGTTGCCACGAGAACGCATAAGAGAATCTCTCATGCGGATTGACCCCATTCAGCGAGTATTCCAGCAGATACGTATTTGTCGCCATGTATATTCAGTTCCCGGTCCAAATGCCCTGTGGCATCACGATGGCCAGCATGGTTAGTGCACGATTCCCCAGTGTACCTCAAGTGATAAATTTCCCACTAATGTCTATGATATTAGGGCTCATACATTGCCGTATTGTCATCCATGGTTTCATTGATGGCCACTCGTGTCTCATCACTGGCCTACGAGCAAGTGACAATAACCTTTCAGCCACTGTTTTAAATCTCTTCCTACACACTGCAAACATCTATGGTGTCCCCTCTTGCCTAAGAGGGGACCATGGAACTGAAAACCTCGGTGTAGCTAATTGGATGGAGGAGCATAGAGGTACATGTCGGGGATCTTATATTTGGGGCAGGTTTATATCTTTCCATGTTTTTCTCGAGTTGGGATTCTGATGTATTTTGGCAGGAGTGTTCATAATGTTTGTATCGAACATCTTTGGTTAGATGTAACAGCTCAAGTGGGTTCCTTCTGGGCTGAGATGTTCGCTCAATTCAAGTTATGACATGGCCTTGACATCAACAATATCCATCATATCTGGCTGCTTTACCATTTGTTTCTTCCCATCATTAACGAGCAACTCGCTTTCTTTGCAGAGTCATGGAACCATCATCAAATTCAAATCCAGAATGGTCCTAACCGCTCCCCTGCCAACATGTTTGGCTTTGATATGCTTGTTTACGGTGTGAGAGGGAATCAGTTACCAGAGGAAGAATTAAACAAGGAAGAATTGGAAGTTTATGGAGTTGACTGGGAAGGTTTACATGATGATCAATTATTACACTCGCACAGGGACAATAACTTGCCACAAGAGGGTTGGAGTTCCTGGATTGGGAGGGTTGGCCCACCCGAGCATCTGAGTCATGTTTCAGTTGAACCTCCTTCAGGTGGTTTACTTCCACATGAAGTGGATCTTTTGAACCAAACTCTGTGGCCATGGATGCGTGGGATGCATGACCATCAAGTCGTAGCTTTGTGGGCCCAGGCATTGGCATGCGCACACTGGGTGATTCACAGTGACCTCTTCTGATTTGACCTATACAACTATCATTGCAACGTCAGCCCTCTTTATTCCTCATCGTCGATAGCACCAACTCCATTCTTTGCTGTTTTATTGGTACTGTTTGCTTAGTTTTTTGAATTATGATATGTGTTATTTTTTGTAAGGTGCACTAAACGTGAAACCATGAACTCAACTAGGTTCCACCTCTGCTTAGATTATGGCGCTTAAGAAGTCTTCAGCTTCTCTTCTCAAATCCACCCTCTTGAACTACGAGTGGATGCAAGGACACCTTTCCATCCTTGAAGTTTTTCGCATATGAATGACTGAAGCATTTCAAATATTTTGTATATGGAGTTCATCAAGATGGCTCTCCAACAATGTACATGACTGACACCTATCTCCCCAGTCGTGAATATCTTGGTGGTTGTGGGTTGTGGATCAAATGGTGTGTTGCACGAACAAGCTGTGATTTTCCAGGCAGCCATTGATGGTGAAGACGACACGCAATATATATATATTCAGCAATCTAAAGCCACGTAACATATTCGTTGCCACAAGGAGAAAATTGGAGAAGGCAAATCATATCCTGAAAAATGTCACAGTGTAGGGAAAGTAATACAGTAACAGATATAGGCTATCAGTCGAATGGATAGTAATGACGGAAATACCGAATGTTCTACTTGGGACCTGTTGAAGGCCTGGTTTGAGATCTATGTATATGTGAAGATGTATACGCGAAGCTGATCATTAGTTGGTTTGGTGATCAATGAATCTCCAGAGCCACAAAGCTTTGGATTTTGCCATTCCTTTGCCTGACAAAAACACGGCAAACACGTCTTGGGTGGCGTGCAGCTTGAAAGCACGAACAATGACACGTTGTGCATCAGCTGTGTATCCGTGAGCTGAAAGATACTCGTCTACCGTGATTCCAAGGCCAGTGGGATTGGTGTTGGCTGGAGGGAGCATTGACGGGTCCATCACAATGGCAAGCAGTCCCGAGAGCTGGCGGATATATTGTAGTATCAATGGCGTGTCGTCATTCTCAAAATTATAGGTTGAATGAGTCGACGATGGAAAAAAAGGCTTGGGAAAACCTTTTTTCGAGAATAGGAGCTGACGATCATTGGGTGCATCTGTGTGACCGAGAAACTGAGATACAACTTAAATGCTACAGTAGCTGTGTACGTACCTTTTGGCAAACCCTCCAATAAGGACGTCTTCAGTGGAGCCGCCTTTGGAATTTGTGAAGCGGTAGATGGGACATTGCCTAGAAAAAGTATAAAATGATTAGCCTAGTGCATGGAAGCAGATACAAGGTGACGCACCCATGTCTTCAAATCTAATGACACGCTTCAATGGGCTTGTACTCCGTTGCTTAGCTGTCATAATGTGAGCCTTAATTTTCAAATAAATCACCCAATTACGTACATTTACCCTTGTCGACAGTATGAACGGAAGATCCTCCTGGACTCACACTTCGGGGCTTGCTGAGAGCCTGCTCAGAGTTGATATCCGTTGGCTTGAATTCTTTACCCTTCATAATCATGAACAAGACAGCGGCCTTCAAGCTGTCCTGCTTGCACCATCTTGGAAAGCTCCATCCCGCTAGGGTAGAGCTAACCTTGTACCTGTTTAGTGATCAATTAGCGATGAGTCAGGTAAGGAATCGAGGACATACCAGTTGGTATAGATTGCTGGATTGCTTGCAACCCAGACTGGGTAAAATGGCCCAGGTACGTCAATATTGTTGTCGTCGACACCATGATAGAAAATTGATGCGACTTGTGTTGGAGTCATACCCTTGTGCACGTCCCGGATTAATTCAGCCAACTTCATGACTTGGGTGGCATCTGCCTCCGTAGAACACCTAATAATCATCGGGAAGATCGGGGCAGCGGCACCAACTGATATATATGGCCTGAAAGATGTCTTGCAATGAGGATTTAATAAGGATAGAGGTGATAACTTACGCTTTGGTTGTCACACTCGGAAATGGCCCGCCCAGTACGGCAATTTTATTCGCAAACATTGAATCTTTAAGTCAGAAGGAAAGGATGGAGATGAACAGAGGAGATGGTGAGCCATTACAACGATCTGAATATGGTTTGTGGTCAGAAGCTGGCCAAAAGCTGGCCAAAAGCTGGCCAAGAGGACAAGCTATACTACCATAATGGGACAACCAAGCGAAACCAAAACTAAACCAAGACAGCCATGCCCGCGTAGCGAGGCTCCGCATGAGTTATGCACTAATTCATAATCCTCGTTACAATACCAACCTTATTTTCAGTTCAGAGGATTCAAACAATCCATTTGAGTGTAAAGTGCATGTGCCACCAGGTTACACAACGGACTACCGAATCCACGTGAAAGTACTAACCAAAACTTTGAAAACACGTAAGAAGTACCAACCACGACTTAAAAACACGCAAAAAGTTTAGCACACGCGTTCGACCTTGAATTTTCAACGAAAAATAAGGTTATAGTAAAGGCTATTGTGGGGACACGCAAGAAGGTCCGAGGGAAGTTGGGCAAGGCAAGTAATACAAACAGTATACAGTTAGCTGTCTGATTGTCATTCGGGGGCAATGCAAACCATTTTTGAGGCCGGATGGCCATGAAAATAGGCTGTTTTCGGGCCTGATGGGCCCGCCCAAACAAATTTGGGTTTTTTTGCTCAAAGGCCCGATGGACAATCCAAACAAATTTTGACTTTAGGGGCCCATGCCTGCTGCAGTCCGAACATTTTTGGGAAATTTTTTGAAATTTCGTCCGTACATAAGAGCCAAATTTTCGGAAATTTCCATCAGGCCTTGCCACCTATATTCAGGGGTCCTATGCGTGTGTGTGCTCCAAAATATATAGTATTACTATACGGGCATTGAATATTTGGATGTGGCTGTGTCGGACAATGCCGGACTTTCATAGCGACTCGGAGAGCGCCGCGCAGACTCTTCCTTCCTTCACGATCAACTGATTGATTTATATCTCCTATCTCTTTCGTGATGATCAACCACATTAAATGTGATTGATTTATCTCTCTTGTTTTGGGCCATGGACGACTCCAACGCAACTGGTCGCCATTGTGAACATTAATCGCGACATTGTCGAAAAATTTGTTTCGCGCTCGTCGACTCTCTTTGTTGAACCGGCCAGATTTTACTGGGCGAGGTTTGGTGTACGGCCCTCCGTCCCCACAAGGCTGTACTACTCGCTTGCCCTGGATCGTTATCTTCGCATCTGCTGCGTTTATCGTCCTCCGGCATTATCGCTATTCTGCTTTCGCCTCGTCTCCTCGAGTTCCACCCTGCTGACGCTTCGTTTTCCCGACAGACAGTAATGCTTTCTCATGGATCATCTCTCTTTCCGCCTTCTAACTCGTACCCTTATTGCCTCGATCTGGTTTCGATGTTTCAATTCAAATGGACGAGAACGCCGGTCCTCGCTGACATCCTCTGTCTTCCGTTGTTCAATCACATTATATGTGATCGGCGATATCGTCCTTTACTCCTTCGTGTCGCCAATACTTCACAGTCACACATATTGGAGCATCTCTGTCGTCGCAGCGGCGCCCGCTTGCGCCGAGCCTTCATGGATCATCTCTTTCCGCTTTCCAATCAGATATGTTATCCTTATCGCATCGATCTGGTTCTGACAGGAGGCAATATCTCGTCACCCTTCTGTCGACCACATTATTGTCCGCGTCGTTTTCCGCACTCTACCGCCGATACCACCGTGTCCATCGATTCCTCCTTACTATGTCCTATGTACTCCTTTCGATTGTTATCTCCGCATATCAGCCTCTGATGCGGATATAGTCGTCCGTGAGTATAGTATTACCACAATTCTGCTTCATTTTTTTTTCTTTCTGCTTTCGTCTCGTCTTCTCAAGTTCCACCCTGCTAACGCTTCGTTTTCCCGACAGACAATGTTTCCTCTTTCGAAGATCATCTCTTTCCGCTTTCCAACTCGTACCCTTATTGCCTCGATCTGGTTCAAATGGACCAGAACGCCGTCGCCGATCCCCGCTGACCTCCTATCTTCTGTCGCATTATATGTGATCGACGATATCGTCCTTTTTCTTCTTCAATATATATAGCGACACTATAAATTCTCTCCCATCAACGATCTGGACATCGGTAGACAAGAACTCTATTGACCTTGGTCGGACATCAAGCTTTGTACGCCCTCATCCAATTAGCAGCATGTTTGCAATGTGTAGCTTGACCATATGACGTGTCTTCCATGGCTTCTATCGATGCCATTGCTATCGATCTTTCATCGATAACGATGTGATTTTGCAGCGGGGTTATCTTTTAGTAAGGAGTTACGCATGACTGGCTTGATCGCAATTGGGAGATGCACGCTTCATTTTCATTTAAAGGCTGGTGGGGTGCGTAAAGTAACTGGCCCGCCTCCGTCTTTCATGCCATGAACCATCCTTCGCCACCTGCCTCACCATCGTTACCTCTTACGGCCGTAGAGGAGCTATTCGCTGCCTTTATCGATCCATCACGTTTGGATTTTGAAACCAACAATCACCGTGACTTGTTCGAGGACGTCAATTGGAACTATTCTCCTCAACCGGGCCCCGTTCTCAATAATTCATCTTGTTCGTTTAAGCACCCTTTTATTTGCGCTAAGGCTAATCCACATGTAGCGACAAACGCCGCAGGACCTTCGCTATACAGCTCACCACTGGCAACTCTTGGAGTGCCATCACCATCCTTATTCGGCGGCACGAGCACACAATCACTGCGTCACGACGAACAGATCCAGGCTGCGATTAATGATTTAATAGGAGAACCTCGACTTCTACTCGATATCATTATCCAACGGGAAGTAGATGCTCGTCAGCATCCGTTTATGACTATATCCGGATTCAAGAGGGATTTTCCCGTCGGAAAGGGACTATATTACCGCATATCCACTCTCACCAAAACCTATGTTTTCACCGATCGTTCGTATAAATGGAACCCTGCCTGCTCTCTCTCTTCCGAGACCTCAGCTTTGATACTTGGCCATGCTCATCGTGCTGTGGACCGTATGACGGAAGCCCACAGTACTAAACTTGCCATGGCACCAGATGACGGTAAGTTATGCCGTACGGATTGTATTTTTTTTGATACTTATATTTATATGTAGGAGTTTATAATCATATAGCCGCGATTTGTCGTTGGGCATTTGATGATGTCTTAGAGGAAGTCGAGTGGATCCGTCGAGAAGGACGTTCGATCGTGGATTTGATGTTCCATTTCGTAGACGGCGAGGTGGCCAAGAATATAGCGCGCTACAATCTAGCCACCAAAGACTATTGGTACATTCGGTTTCCCATTGCCGCCCTGGCGCTCTTTCAGCGTGTCGTTTTTTTGTCACGGAAAGGCCTGGCTTGGCAGACGGAGAAACTTTTACAAGACTACGATATCCTCACTTTTTCAACTCCGAGGGATCTACCAGTCCGGTCCTGGTCGGATGATCCCAATTCCATTTTGCTCGAGATTTGTTTTATGGTCATCCGACACGATTTAGAGGAGTTCCGTACTGGTGCTTGGGAGCGCTTACCATTCTCGAGTTGGGATGTTGATGTCATGGAGGAAGTCCGCAGGTACTGTGCCACGCATGGTCACACTCAAGTTGTTCAATTGTACCAGTCAATAGCACAATGGTGAGTTAATTTTTTTGATAATATATTTCTATCCGAGTCAAAGAAAATTTTTTGACCAGAATTTTTTGCAGGTGGTCCGCTACGAAGGAGGAAATTGACTTCCAGTCGCCGCCGGGTAGACATGATGATACTGATGGGGACCCTGATGCCTGAGCCGCACATATCGCATATGAATTTTCCGTCATGAATTTTTTCCCTTCAACTTTCAAGCTACTTCATGTGCTTCCGAATTACTTCGTCTATCGTTCCGTTAGCCGGGCTCAATATTGTCGTTTCGAAAATTCGTTAAAAGCCCCGACTAGTGTGCCTCAGAGAAACTCCTTCCCTCCGTGCAGGTTTTGTGTTTTAATTGCAGATTTCTACTGGATATTTTTACAATATCAAGACAGCTTTCAAATGACACTGATATCTCTTTGTGAAACCGACCAGAAAGGACAGAAAAAAGCGATCAGGTTTTCTTACGCGGGTTACAGAATTAGAAATCGGGTACTACTAGCCGGCCAACGAACTTCAACGAAAACATCGCGCTCAGCCTGCTATTGATCCATCATCCGAGTCAGTTCCATTATATGGAACTTGACTAACTATCGATTAACCCCTCCTTGCCATACAGTAATCGTAGCGGCTATGTCATCTACTCGTCGCTTACACACCTTCTTCGTCCCTGAGGGTGATATTTTCTCATCTCCTAATTCCAGCATCATCCCTATCGTTCCCCTGAAAGTGCCTATTGATCCTCAAAATTTAGACTCAGCAGAAGTGTTGACTCCGCGTTGGGCAGACGCACGCTACCCTGGCTTCCCATTCATCGCCCTTTCTCCCCGTTTTGATGTCGAGCCATTCAGGTGTCTGGGTCCTCCCCGAGGCGTGTTTCCTGTCGAGGATTTGGGATCTTCTTGGCGGTTAGCACCAGCCACCATCAAATCCTTCAAGGTATTAGAGAATGATCTTTGTATTATTGAAAAATCATTGCGATCTGCTTCAGCGTCCACGCTCAACTTGCCTTCCTGCTTCACGCGGTTTCCTCTCCCTCGGGCGTACGGCTACAGAACGAAGCATAGCACCAAAGATGCCGTACAGGCGTGTGCAGTGAAATCGTGCAATGCATTTTTGTCGCTCATGGGCTTGTGCTCTTTCCTTATGGCTCACTTCCACCAGCAAGAACCGGGTCGTGCAGTTGATATTATGCGTTGGGAACCTTTGCTCTATCAGGCCAAATTCAATCTCGATTATATTCAACTAATCAAAGCTTGCGAACTCGTCGATTTCTCCGCGAGTTATCCGCGAGCTGGCGTATTCATTGATCACTTCGACACCCATTTCCAACATTACGTTAGCATGTACACAAAATGCAACGTACCTGTTTGGATTCGTTGGGGAGCCGTCAAGCTAGGGCGTCCCGTCCATCATGGTGTCTTGGGTGAGTATCTCCCACATGATGCTGAGGTTGCTGCTGCAATCCGCGCTACCCGTATAACTCAAGAAGCCCTCACTTCAAGTGGTGACCGGGTCGTCGAAAGCGTGGTCCCACCATGCCCTATCAATGAGCCTCCGGAGCCTGAAAGGTTTAGTCAACAGAAACGCGGGGAGCTATGGCACGAATTTTTTGCCAGAATGGACAAGAAGCGGGAAGAGGTGATAGGCAAGGAAGATTCAGAGGCGAGGCAGAGACGGTTGGCCAGGGAAACAGCCCAGGCAGCGCACCGACCCCCGGGCTTGCGTACAAAAGCGCCAAGTGTATTTGAATGGACGGAAGACGAAAAAACGGGCTTCCTTCTCCGGAAATCTGTCAGTCGGACTTACGCTCAGAGCGTATGGAGCAACTATACCAACAGCCAGCGACGCTATAATTCTGTTCGCCATGAATGGGATCTCTGCAATGCTTTAGCGCCAGATACCACCAGGATAATCATCGTACCCGAAGCCTATGAAGACAGCGATTCTGATGACGAATTTACATACAAACAGCCAAAAAAGTGTGGCTCTGTATCTTCTCCACCCGTTCCTCCTGTTGTTCAATATTCTGTCATGTCGCTCGCGCCCCCTCCTGCCCAGCATGATTCTATCCTGCCCACTCCCCCTAAGGTCCATGATTACATCTCATCGATAACCTCTCCTGAGTCGACACCACGTTCTCCCCCCGCAAATTCACTTGCTCAAAATCACGAGACCATATCTTCTTTGGACTCGTCTCTTTCTGTGATTCCACCTCCCGTTCCTCCTGCCCGTCATGATGAGATCCTACCGGAGAATGAAGACATGGCGTCTCCTTCCTCCGTCCCACCGCCTCTTCTGATCACCATGCCTCATGATTTTATCTCACCTGGGTCCTCCTACAAATCAATCATTCGTTCTCCTTCCATTTCGTTGCCGACCTCTGCTCAGACTGATGCAACTATGTCGGCATCCTTATCATCTTCTACAGTCACGCCAGCCCCTGAAGATCTTGTTCCATCGGCCTCTACTAGTAAGTTGACTCCCCCTCATACTATACTGCTGCTGACGTCTGCTAATCTCACATCCTCTTTAGTCCCGTCATCGTCTACTGCCATAGATCCTGCTGTACTTGTTGCGTCCCGTGATCTCATCCCCTTGACAGCTCTGTCGTTCTCTTATAATTGTGAATCGAGTCCCATTTCTCCCGCCATGCCGCTACCGACTTTGGCTCTTGAGGATGTGGGAGAAACGGTTTCCGCCCGCGAAGTGCACGGAGAAACAGTTGAGGCTTCCGCTGCGGATTCCGCTGTAGTTGTTGCGTCCCGTGGCCTCATTCCCTCGACAACTCTGTCGTTCTCTTATAATTATGAATCGAGTCCCATTTCTCCCGCCATGCCGCTACCGACTTTGGCTCTTGAGGATGTGGGAGAAACGGTTTCCGCCCACGAAATGCACGGAGAAACAGTTGAGGCTTCCGCTGCGGATTCTGCTGTAGCTGTTGCGTCCCGTGGTCTCATCCCCTTGACAACTCTGTCGTCCTCTTATCATTGTGAATCGAGTCCCATTTCTCCCGCCATGCTGCTACCGACTTTGGCTCTTGAGGATGTGGGAGAAACGGTTTCCGCCCACGAAGTGCATGGAGAAACAGTTGAGGCTTCCGCTGCGGATTCAGCAGAGCCCGGGGAAATGCATTCTCTTATCTATGACGGTTTGCCTTCCCCGATATCCTCGTTGTCGTTCACAGACACGTTATTGGACGATATTTATATGCGCTATGGTTTCATCGGCTCGCGCGGTGATGGAAATGACCAGCAGGATACGCTCAGATGGTCAGACGTACAGAAAATATTCGGGAACGTCGAGAGCCACACCGATAATAGTCTTCAAGCTCCAATTTCGCATTTTTTAAAAGGGATCTTACACCTCCCTTCTGTGAACCCACTGGATCAACTGCCATCGCTCTGGGACCTCGCTGACTCGTCAATCTTGCCATTCACAGACCATATCAACCCTAGGTTTCGGCTGGTTGTGCGGCGTGATGGCGCACACATCGTCTATTTCATTGAGACAAAAAATTGTGTTAGCGATGATGTGCCCTGGCAACTTATGTTGAACGATGCTGCTACTGTCCTCGAGTGCTATCGCCAAGAACAAGCCATGTCGATACGTAATATTGCCACTTTCCTTCTTCAACGCGGAAGGCCCTTCAGTACTCGTATTAAACGAAGCCAATTTCACTGCCCTTCGCCTCTGCATTCTAAACCACTCTTAGTGCTAGGTTGGCGGCCCAATGGACACAAACCGACAGTTGATGAATATAATTTTTACGAGCATCATCGCAAAACCTTCTTCGAACATCCTCGCTCTCGTGCTGCCTACCTGAAAGGCGGAATTATCTGGCGTCATGCGTTAGAGTGTGTCGGGGGAATTCCGGATGAACGTGCTCTTGAAGGCCCGTCCAATGAAGCCCTGGTGTTCGGGTCATGCTTGATATTGGGTGATGGTATCGGATCGTTGTGGGACGATGATCTTTCAGAAGCGGATATGAACTTGATTTGTGGTGTCTACAAGTACGAAACAGGTGAGTCTATAATGTACGTCACATCAGGATCGTACTCAACGTTTTCAGGATGGAAACAAACAGCGGATTTATCCTGGTGGCCGAAGCAATCAACGTTTCTCAAATCGGGTCTCTGGCCAGGCTATTGGTCTCGCAGCTGCGAGGACTGGTATCAACGTCGTCACAATGCCATTGCATCCGGCAACGGGGATTTGAAAACGGCACATCAGTGGTACAAGGCCTTAATCCTGTATCAAAAGGTTAGCAAGCTGAGGGAAGCCAACAACAAGGCTGCTTCATTTTATATCAAGTGTCACGGCAACTTATTAGAATGAACTATTCAATCTTATGGTCTCCACATATGATGTGTTCTATAATATTACATCCAACTACGAATGAAAGTTGTTTTCGAGGCAGAGTGTAATATTTTTGTTCGTCATTGTTGGGGTCCACCACATTATATGTGATGGACCGTGTCATTTTCTGTACCCTCCGTCAAAGACTTGTTGTCTTCGTTAAACATCACGTTCTTGAACCTATCATTCTTTAACGGATTATCGTATCTCCTGGATCTGGATCTACCTGGTTATTACAACACTTGAGATCGATCCCCTCTGGTCTTTCTTGTTCGTCATTGCTGGGTCAACCACATTATATGTGATGGACCATGTCATTTCAGTACACTTTGTCAAAGACTTGTTGTCTTCGTCAAATGGAACGTAGAGCGTGGTCACGCAGGCTTAATCGCCAATTTTATCCGCGGTCCAGAGGTGAACTCCCCCAGCCTTCGCCACTTTGAACTCCAAATGACTTTACCTAAGGTCCTGTGCCATTCATACCGTGCACGAACACTGCCGCCCTTTGTTTCGAACAAGCACTTACCTACCTAGACTCGGACTTTAGATCAGTCGCAAATCCCAGTTGCAACCTACTATGGAAGCAGAGCCGAGTTTGGAGATTGAAGGCCATCTAACCTGCGCTTGCGGTAGATCATTCACTCAGCAGAGTG
>Ga0193716_1000783_pt1 | contig 18942 bp, 12 predicted proteins | sample U2c1metaG_FD_145901 | JGI IMG/M metagenome (GOLD analysis project Ga0193716, IMG submission 145901) | Soil microbial communities from a riparian zone of the East river system, Colorado, United States - U2c1 | ecosystem: Environmental > Terrestrial > Soil > Riparian zone | place: USA: East River...
GATCGGCCGGCCGGTGGGCGTGAGCGCCGCCTGTTCGCGGCGGCGGGCAGCTATCTCTATGCCCTGGACCCGGCCACCGGCCGGCCGATCCCCGGCTTTGGCGAGAACGGGCGCATTGACCTGCGCGAGGGGCTGGACCGCGATCCCGCCGGCATCTCAGTCGCCCTGACCACGCCGGGCACGATCTGGCGGGACATGATCATCATGGGCTTTCGCACCGCCGAGAGCGCGCCCGCCGCGCCGGGCGATATCCGCGCCTTCGATGTGCGCACGGGCAAGTTGCGCTGGACCTTCCACACCATCCCCCATCCGGGCGAGCCGGGCTACGAAAGCTGGCCGCCGGATTACTGGAAGACCGGCGGCGGCGCCAACAACTGGACCGGCATGGTGCTGGATACAAAACGCGGCATCGTCTTCGCGCCCACCGGATCGGCGGTCAGTGACTTCTACGGGTATGACCGCAGCGGCGATGACCGTTATGCCAACACCCTGCTGGCGCTGGACGCCAATACGGGAAAGCTGCTGTGGCATTTCCAGGGCATGCATCACGATATGCTGGACCGGGATTTTCCCTCGCCGCCGGTGCTGCTGACGCTCAAACAGGATGGCCGCAGCGTGGATGCGGTGGCCCAGGCCAGCAAGCAGGGCTTCCTGTTCGTGCTCGACCGGGTGACCGGCAAGCCGCTGTATCCGGTTACGGAAACGCCGGTGGCGCAAAGCCATGTTGCCGGTGAACAAACCTCGCCCACCCAGCCCATGCCTTCGGCGCCCGCGCCCTATGCCCGCCAGCATCTGGACGCGGATCACCTGACCAATCGCACGCCCGAGGCACATGCCTGGGCTCTGCAACAGTTTGCCGGATTCGCCAGCGGCGGGCCTTTCACACCGTTACGCGTGAGCCAGCAGACCGTGGTGATGCCGGGCTTTGATGGCGGCGCGGAATGGGGCGGGCAGGCGGCTGACGCCAGACGCGGCATTCTGTATCTCAACGCCAACGACATCGCCTGGACCGGAGGGCTGGTGGAAAACAGTGCCGCCGCGGGCGCGGGCGCGCGGCTGTACCAGGACAATTGCGCCGCCTGCCATGGCGCCGACCGCAAGGGGGCGCCGCCGGCTTTTCCGTCCCTGGCGGACAGCAAGCTGACGCTGGAAGAAATGACTGCGGTGATCCATGCGGGGCGCGGCCGGATGCCGGCCTTCGCCGCGCTGCAGGGCGATGGCCTTGGCGCGCTGCTCGGCTTTGTGCGCAGCGGCGAGGACAAGGAGATGGCGGCGCCTGTCGCCAATCGCGCCCCATATCGCTTCACCGGCTATCGCAAGTTTCTCGATCCGCAAGGCTATCCAGCGGTGGCGCCGCCCTGGGGCACCCTGAATGCAATAGATCTCAACACGGGCCGGTATCTGTGGACGATTCCCCTGGGTGAATATCCTGCACTGGCCGACAAGACCACGGGCTCGGAGAATTACGGCGGCCCCATCCTCACCGCCGGCGGGGTGCTGTTTATCGGCGCCACGCTCTACGACAAGAAAATCCGCGCCTTCGATCCTGATGACGGCAAGCTGCTGTGGCAGGCCATGCTGCCCTATGCCGGCAACGCCACGCCGATCACCTATATGGCGGGGGGCAGGCAATATGTGCTGATCCAGGCCGACAATGCGCGCGACAAGCCGTCGCCCCAGGGCGCGGCCTATGTCGCCTTCGCCCTGCCGGACCGCTAAAGTGGCGCCATGAAACAGGCACTGATCACGGGCGGGGCGCGCGGTATCGGCTTTGGCATTGCCGAAGCGATGCTGGCGGCGGGTTACAACGTCACCGTAACCGGCCTGACGGCGCAAGAAGTGGCCGCCGTTCCCCGCCGCGACAAGCTCAGCGCCGTGACCCTGGACGTGACCAGCGACAGTGATGTGGCGGCCTGCATCGCCGCGCTGCCGCGGCTGGACGCGTTGGTGAACTGTGCCGGAATGGTGTTGCGCGACGGCAAGGAGTTCACCATTGCGGGCTTTCAAAAGGTCATCGACGTCAATCTCACCGGCACCATGCGGATGTGCATGGCGGCAAAGCCGCTGCTGGAAAAGCAGGGCGGGGCAATCGTCAACATCGCCTCCGTCTGGTCCTTTTTCGGCGGACCTTTGGTCCCTGCGTACACCGCGTCGAAGGGTGGCGTGGCGCAGCTGACCAAATCCCTCGCGGTGGCCTGGGCGCCTTCCATCCGCGTCAATGCCATCGCGCCGGGCTGGATTGAAACCGACCTGACCAAGGCGGCGCAGGATGATCCTGCCCGGTCCGATGCCATTGTCGGCCGCACGCCGTTCGGGCGCTGGGGCAAGCCGGGCGACATCGGCGGCGCGGCGGTGTTTCTGTGTTCGGACGCCGCCGGTTTCATCACCGGTACCATCCTGCCGGTCGATGGCGGCTATACAGCGAAATAAAAAACAGGAACGACATGGCCCAGGACAATTCCCGCATTCCCTATCGTCATCCCCAGCCCAAGGAGTCGCCGCCCGAGCTGGTGATCCCCTCCGTCATCCCCGAGGATGAACGGGTGTGGGTGCCGCAGGGCGAGAATGTCTGGTTTAGGCCGTTGTGCCTGTGCGCCTCGCGCGGCTATTGGATGAACCTGCTACGGGTACGCAAGTCCGGCGTGCTGTCGCGCCACCGCCATCCCCAGCCGGTGCACGGCTATGTCATCAAGGGCCGCTGGCGTTACCTGGAACACGACTGGGTCGCCCAGGAAGGCGGCTATGTCTATGAAGCGCCGGGCGAGACCCACACCTTGGTGGTGGACGAAGGCGTGACAGAGATGATCACCCTGTTCCAGGTCAATGGCGTAATGATTTATGTCGATCCCGATGGCGGCGTGCTGGGCTATGAGGACGTCTTCACCAAGATCGACCTCTGCCGCGCCCATTATGAAAAAGCCGGGCTGGGCGCCGGCTTCGTGGATCAGTTCATTCGTTAGAAGCGGGCGTTAGGAGATCGGCGCGACGCTGAATGCAGCCGGCGCTTCGCCCCGCTGGCTGCGCGCGTACATTTCTTCGTAGGCCTTCTCGACGTGGCGGGTCCAGCGCGCGGTGTCGAATAGGGGCATGGTCAGGCGGTTTTGCGCCAGTTTCTGTTTCACTGCCGCTAGCGCCGCCGGGTCGCTGGCTAGGGCAATGGCTTTGGCCTCGAACTCCGCTTCGTTCTCCGTCACCAATTCCGGCAGGCCTATCGCGTAAAGCTGGCTGGCGGCGACGCGGCCGGGCCAGGTGGCGCCGCGCTGGGTGAGGATCGGCACGCCAGTCCACAGCACGTCGGCGGCCGTGGTGTGGGCGTTGTAGGGCAGGGTGTCGAGCGACAGGTCGGCCAGCTTCAGCCGCGCAAGGTTTTTCTCCGACGGCACCAGGTCGGCAAAGGCGAGCCGGTCGGCGGCGACACCATGTTTTTCGGCCTCGCGGCGGATATTGGCGGCAAAGACCGGGTTGTCGCCCTGCCACAGCCACAGCATGCTGGCGGGCACCTGTTGCAATATCCGCATCCAGGAGGCGAAGGTCTTGGGCATCAGCTTGTAGGTGTTGTTGAAATTGCAGAAGACAAAGGCGCCGTCCTTCAGCCCGCAGTCGGCGCGGCTGGGCACATGCTCAGCGATGGCGCGCCGGGAATCATTTACCCAATAGGTATCGGGCAAATAGACCACCTGTTCGTCGAAGAAGCTGCGCTCCACCTCCGGCACCACGATCCGGTCCGCCAGCACATAATCGATATAGGGCGCGCCCAGGGTGGCGGGAAAGCCCATATAGCTGACCTGCACCGGCGCGGGCCTGGCTGCGAATATGCCCGAGCGCTGCAGGCCGAAATAGCCGTTGAGATTGACCAGTATGTCGATCTCCTCGGCCCGGATGCGGCTTGCTGCGTCCGCGTCCGACAGACTGTCGATAGCGATGAACTTGTCGAAGGCCGCCACCAGCCGCCGGCGCATGGCGCCGTCATTGCGTCCGCCATTGTTGAAGGCGATGACCTCGAAACGCGCCTTGTCATGGTTGTCGAACAGGCCGGCCAGCACATAGCTCAATGCCTGTTCGTGGAATTCGCCCGCCACATACCCGATGCGGATCTTGTCATGGCCGCGCCAGGGTGGTGTCGGTGCGCCGCGGGGCGAATTCAGTTCACGCACCCAGATGCGCGAACAGGTCTGGGTATCATCGGGCCGCTCGGCCATGCCCAGATAGATGAAAGGCTGCGCCACCGGCAGGCCGGCGCGCACCTCCGCATCCACTAGCGCGCGTTCCTGCTCCAGCCCGGACCAGTCGCCGCCGAACAGCTTCAGATGCAGCAGGTTGCCGCGCAGCCAAGGTCGCTGCGGCTCCAGCGCACAGGCGCGGCTGAGATCCGCCGCCGCGGCATGATAGTCGCGGCGCTCGCTCCAATGCAGGTCGCCGCGATTGTTCAGGGCCTCCGCGAAATCCGGCGCCAGCGCGAGGGCGCGATTGAAGCTGGCCAGCGCGTCATCAATTTTCCCCAGCGCGCGCAGCAGCACGCCGCGTTCATTCCAGGCCATGGCATTGGCCGGATCCAGCGCCAGCACAGCGTCCTGGTCCGTCAGCGCTTCGGCCGCGCGGCCCAACCCCCGGCGTGCGCTGCCCCGGCCCATCAGCGCCGGAACGTGGCCGGGCTGCCGCGCCAGCGCCTGATTGAAAGCCCGGACGGCCTCGGCGAAGCGGCGCAGACCCAACAGCGCCATGCCCTGACTGGTGTGGGCGGCGGGATCGTTCGGATTGATCGCAAGCGCCCGCCCCAGCAGGGCGGCGGCTTCGGTATTGTCGCCTTGTTCCAGGCGCAGGCTGCCCAGCAGAAACAGCGGCGGATAAAGATTGGGCTCGGCGGCGATGATCTGGCGGTACAGCGCCTCGGCCTCCGCCAGCCGCCCTTGCTGGTGCAGCGCAACGGCCTGGCGCCCCAGCATGTGGATGTTCTGACCGACCACCCGACTTATTGGGCCGGTTTGACGGCGAAGCTTTCCGGCGCCTCGCCCGACAGCCAGCGCCGCCACATCTGTTCATAGGCCGCCTCGATGTGGCGGCGGAACAGGTCGGTGTTGAACAACTCGGCCTTGTTCTTGGCCAGCTTGGTCCGGGCCTTGGCCAGGGCCTTGGGATCGCTTGCCAGCTTGATCGCCAGCGCCTCGAAGTCGGCTGCGCTTTGCGTCACCAGTTCGGGCAACCCGATGGCGGTCAGCAGGCTGGCGGCGACGCGGCCAGGGAAGGTGGTGCCCGCCTGCGTGACCAGCGGCACCTGTGCCCACAGCGCGTCGCTGCCGGTGGTATGGGCATTGTAGGGCAGTCCATCCAGGAACAGGTCGGCCAGGCTCATGCGCGCCAGGTGCTGGTCGGTGGGCAGTTCGGGCGCGAAGATCAGCCGCTCCGGCGCGACGCCGCGCTTTTCCGCCTCAAGTCGCAGATTGTCGCAATAGGGCGCGGGGCTTTCCAGCAGCCACAATACGCTGCCATCCACCGCTTGCAGAATCCGCATCCAGCTGTCGAAGGTGGTGGGCGTCAGCTTGTAGGCATTGTTGAAATTGCAGAACACCGTGCCGGTTTGCGGCAGCCCCGCTTCGGCGCGGCTGGGCACCGGCGCCATGGCGCGGCCCTTGTCGTCATTGGACTGGTAGCAGCCGGGCAGATAGGCGACCTTCTCGTCATAGAAGGTCTGTTCGCCCTCGGGGATTACGATCTTGTCGGCGATGATGTAGTCGATATAGGGCGCGCCCAGGGTGGCGGGAAAGCCCAGGTAATTCACCTGCACCGGTGCGGGGCGGCGGGCGCAAACGCCCATCCGGGTCTGGCCGAAATAACCGTTCAGGTTGACCAGGATGTCGATTTCCTCGGCGCGGATCAGGGCGGCTGCGTCTGCATCCGTCAGTTTGGAGATATCGAGCCAGCGGTCGAAGGCGGCCATCAACCGGCTGCGGAGTTCGCTGCCGTCATTGGCGCCGGCATCCAGGGCGATGATCTCGAACTTGTCCCGGTCATGGCGCTCGTACAGCCCTGCCATCAGAATGGCGGTGGCCTGCTGGCGAAATTCGCCCGACATGTAGCCGATGCGGATTTTCCGCGTGCCTTTGCGCGCTGCCGGATCATGGGGCGGGCTTGGGATTTCCGGGTATTTGTCCTCTGCCCAGATGCGCGAGCAGGCTTGCAGGTCCGCAGGGCTTTCTGCGATCGCCTGGAAGACGAAGGGCTGCACCGCACGGCTGCCGGCGCGCACTAACCGCTCCAACTCGGCCTTGCGCGCCGCGTAATCGTGCCAGTCGGCGCTGTACATCCGCGCATGCACCAGTTCACCGCGGCCGTTGGGATAGTCGGGCTCGAGGGCCAGGCCCCGTTCCACGTCTGCCGTGCCGGCGGGATATTGCCGCAAGGTCCACAGCGTGTAGCCGCGATTGATCATCGCCTCGGCATAGTCCGGGCGGGCGTCGATGGCGCGGGTGTAGCATTCCAGCGCCGTGTCATAGGCTTTCATGTCACGATAGACATTGCCGCGATTGTTCCAGGCCACCGCATTGCTCGGCTGCAGCAGCAGAACCTGGCCGAAGCTGAGCAGCGCTTCTTCATATTGTCCCAGATCGCGCAACACCAAGCCGCGATTGCCCCAGGCCTCGGCGAAACCCGATTCGATGGCGATGGCGCGCTCATAACTTTCCAGCGCCTCGGTGAAGCGCTTCAGGTTCCACAGCGCCACGCCGCGATTGTTCGCCATCTCGGCATTGTCCTGATAGCTGGCCATCGCCGCATCGAAACCTGCCAGCGCTTCGGGCGCGCGCTCCAGGTCCAGCATGATCACGCCGCGATTGTATTGCGCTTCGTCATAGGTCGGATCGATCGCCAAGGCGCGGTCGTAATCGGCCAGCGCCTCGGCGGCGCGGCCAAGCGCACGGTGCGTCAGGCCGCGATGGGTCAGCGCCACGACATTGCTGGGCTGCATCGCCAGGACCCGGTCATAGCCGGCAATGGCATCGTCGAGACGCCCCATCGCCGCCAGCGCCACGGCGCGATTGACCAGGGCGGCGACCATTTCAGGCTGTATCACCAGGGCGCGGTCGTAACTGTCCACCGCCAGTTCAAAACGCTTGAGATCGGCCTGCGCCACGCCGCGATTGTAAAGTCCCTCGGCCATGTTGGGCTGGATCGCCAATGCCCGGTCGAATGTCTCCACCGCGTCCTGGGCGCGGCCGACGGCGCGCAGCGCCATGCCGTAATGCATCAGGGCGCCCAGATCGTCGGGGAAGCTGCTGGTCGCAACCTCCAGAAACTCACACGCTTCCTCGGCGCGGCCCTGTTGCAGCCGCAGAATGCCGAGATAATAGCGCGGCCCGAACAGCTCGCGGTCGGCCGCGAGGATTTGAAGATACAGGCTTTCGGCTTCCGCCAGCTTGCCCTGCTGGTGGAAGGCGATGGCCTCTTCGGCCATGGCTTTCAGATCCAGAACTTCCATTGCGCTCTTTCTTGTTCTTGTCAGTTATGGGCGGTGGCCTGGGCGACCGCCAGGGCGGTCATGTTCACAATACCGCGCGCCGTAACCGATGGCACCATGACATGCACCGGCTTGGATACGCCCAGCAGCAGCGGCCCCACCAGCAGGGCCTCGGTGGCCGCCGACAGCAGGGTGAGCGCGATATTGGCGGCATCCAGGGTCGGCATCACCAGCAGGTTGGCTGAGCCGGTGAGCGTGCTGTTGGAGACGACGCGGGTGCGCAGGTGCTCGCTCAGCGCCGCATCGGCATGCATTTCGCCGTCGATCTCGAAGTCCGGTTCCTGGTGCCGCAGCAAGGTCAGGGCCTTGCGCATCTTGATGGCGCTGGGGGAATGGGAGGTGCCGAAACTGGAATGCGACAGCAGCGCCGCCTTGGGGGCGAGGCCGAAGCGGCGCACGCTTTTGGCGGCCAGCAAGGTCATTTCCGCGATCTGTTCGGCAGTCGGATCGACATTGACGTGGGTGTCGCAGAAGAACAGCGCGCCGTTGGGCAGGATCAGCGCCGACAGCGAATAGAGCCGGGTGACGCCGGGCTGGCGCGGAATGATGGGCAGGATATTGCTGAGCTGGCGGGTCCAGTCGCCCAGGCCGCCGCACAGAGCGGCATCCACTTCGCCGGCTTCCAGCAGCATGGCGGCGGCGATGCCGTGGCGGGTGGCGATCCAGCGCGCCGCCGATTCCGGCTGCACGCCGCGCCGTTCCACCATGCGCTGATAGCGCTCGGTCAGGGGCGCGAAGACTTCGCTGTCCTGTTGGGGATCGAGAATTCGGGCATCTTTGTTGAAGTCCAGCCTGAGGCCCAGCTGTTTTGTCTTGGCCAGAATGACGTCGCGGCGGCCGATCAGGGTGGGATGTGCCAGGCCTTCGTCCACCACCGTCTGCACGGCGCGCAGCACGCGGTCTTCCTCGCCTTCGGCATAGACCACGCGGCGCGGATTCTGGCGGGCAACCTCGAACACGGGCCGCATCAGCTGGCCGGAGCGATAGACGAACTTCTCCAGATCGCTCTCATAGGCGTCGAAATCGGCGATGGGCCGCCGCGCCACGCCGGACTCCATGGCGGCGCGCGCCACGGCCGGCGCGATGTGCAGGATCAGGCGCGGATCGAAAGGCTTGGGAATGATGTAGTCGGGACCGAAGCCGGTCTGCGTCCCGCCATAGGCGCTGGCCACAACATCGCTGGCTTCGGCGCGGGCCAAGGCCGCGATGGCCTCGACGGCGGCCACCTTCATCGGCTCGTTGATGGTGGTGGCATCTACATCCAGCGCGCCCCGGAACACAAAGGGGAAGCACAGGACATTGTTGACCTGGTTGACGTAATCGGAGCGGCCGGTGGCGATGATGGCGTCGGGCCGCGCCGCCTTGGCGACTTCGGGCAGGATTTCCGGGTCGGGATTGGCCAGCGCAAGAATAAGCGGCTTGGGCGCCATCTGCGGCAGCCATTCCGGTTTCAGCACATTGGGCGCGGACAGACCCAGGAACACGTCGGCGCCCACCAGCACTTCGCCGAGGGTGCGCGCGTCGGTCTTCCTGGCATAGCGCGCCATGTTGGGCGCCATCTCGTCTTTGCGGTCCTTGTGAACGACGCCCTTGATGTCGGTCAGGGTGATATTGTCCACCGGCAGGCCCATCGCCACCAGCAGATCCACGCAGGCCAGGGCCGCGGCGCCCGCGCCGCTGGTCACCAGCTTCACGTCCGACAGGGTCTTGCCCTGCAGCACCAGCCCGTTGCGGATGGCGGCGGCGCAGACGATGGCGGTGCCGTGCTGGTCGTCATGGAAGACCGGAATCTTCATGCGCTCGCGCAGCTTCTTCTCGATCACGAAGCATTCGGGCGCCTTGATGTCTTCCAGATTGATGCCGCCGAAGGTCGGCTCCAGCGCCGCCACGATGTCGACGAAACGGTCGATGTCGGTTTCGGCCACTTCCAGGTCGAAGACGTCGATGCCGGCGAATTTCTTGAACAGGACGGCCTTGCCCTCCATCACCGGCTTGGAGGCGAGCGGGCCGATATTGCCCAGCCCCAGCACGGCGGTGCCGTTGGTGATCACCGCCACCAGGTTGCCGCGCGCGGTATAGTCGCGCGCGCAATCGGGATCGGCGGCTATGGCCTCGCAGGGCGCGGCGACGCCGGGGGAATAGGCCAGCGCCAGGTCGCGCTGATTCGCCATGCGCTTGGTGGCTTCCACCGACAATTTCCCGGGGCGGGGAATGCGGTGATAGTCGAGCGCGGCCTTGCGAAAATCGTCATCCATCGGAACGCCAAACCTGCCCGTGAAAACCGGGGTCAATTGACAGGGGGAGGGGGCTAAAATCAATCTTTTTGAGCGCCTTGGCGGGGCATTTGGCCGGAACCGCGACAATCAAGCCGCGTTCCCGCAATGACCCTGCCAAGGGAGCGGTTTACGGGCATATTCAGGGCGTTAGACTTGGCTTGTATTGCCGTCCATCGTCATTGCCGCACGCGCAGGAGATTTGATGCAGTTAGGAATTATCGGCTTGGGCCGCATGGGGGCCAATATCGCCCGGCGGTTGATGCAGAATGGCCATTCGGTGGTCGGTTATGACGCCAGCGCCGAGGCCGTAAAGGCGCTGGAAGGCGCGACCGGCGCGGCCTCGCTGGAAGACATGGTCCAGAAGCTGGCCGCCCCCCGCGCCGTATGGGTGATGCTGCCGTCGGGCAAGATCACCGAAGAGACCATCGCCAAGCTGGGCACCCTGCTGTCGAAGGGCGACTGTGTCATCGACGGCGGCAACACTTTCTGGAAAGACGATGTGCGCCGTGCCCATGCGCTGCGCGAAAAGGGCATCGACTATCTCGATGTTGGTACTTCGGGCGGGGTGTGGGGGCTGGAGCGCGGCTATTGCATGATGATCGGCGGCGAAAAGGCGTCGGTGGACCGGCTCGATCCCATTTTCAAGACGTTGGCCCCCGGCGCCGGCGACATCGCCAAAACGCCAAACCGCGAGAAGGCCGATCCGCGCGTCACCCAAGGCTATATGCATGCCGGGCCCGCGGGGTCGGGCCATTTCGTCAAGATGGTCCATAACGGCATCGAATATGGCCTAATGCAGGCCTATGCCGAAGGCTTCGACATCATGCGCGGGCGAAACAGCGACAAGCTGCCCGAAGACGAACGTTTCGACATCAATGTCGGCGATGTTGCCGAAGTATGGCGGCGCGGCAGCGTGGTGGCTTCCTGGCTGCTGGACCTGACCGCCATTGCACTCGCCAAGTCGGAAAAGCTGGAAGAGTTCAGCGGCAAGGTGGATGACAGCGGTGAAGGCCGCTGGACCATCCAGGCGGCCGTGGACGAGGCGGTGCCCGCCCCTGTGATCACCGCGGCGCTCTATGCGCGCTTTCGTTCGCGCAGCGAAAACACCTTCGGCGAGAAATTGCTGTCGGCTATGCGCAAGGAATTCGGCGGGCATATCGAAAGTGGCGCCCCCGCCCATAAAACGAAGGACGCCGACAAATGAGCATGCTGTCGCACAAGTCGCCGCCGCCGCCCTGCGCCATCGTGATTTTCGGCGCCAACGGCGATTTGACCAAGCGGCTGATCATTCCGGCGCTCTACAATCTGGCGCGCACGCAATTGCTGCCGAAAAATCTCGCTCTGGTCGGTGTGGACCACAACAAGAAGAGCAGCGAGGAATGGACTGCCCAGCTCAAGGATTTCCTGGTCCAGGTGCTGGCGAAGAACAGCGAGGAGATCAATGACGGGCTGTGGGCCCAGGTCGCCAGCTGCATGACCTTCCTCAGCGGCGATTTCGAGAAGCCCGAGACCTACAGCCAGTTGAAGGACCTGCTGGCGGACCTGGACGAGAAGCAGGGGTTGGGCGGCAATGTTCTCTTTTACATGGCGGTGGCCGACCGCTTCTTCCCCACCATCGCGGGTAAGCTGGGCGAAGCGGGACTGGTCAAATCCGACGAAAGAGGCTTCCGCCGCCTGATCGTGGAAAAGCCGTTCGGCCACGACCTGGCCTCGGCCAAGGCGCTTAATGCCTGCCTGCTGAAATGGCTGAAGGAAGAGCAGATTTATCGCATCGATCATTTCCTGGGCAAGGAAACGGTGCAGAACATCATGGCGCTGCGCTTCGCCAATGGCTTGTTCGAGCCGATCTGGAATCGCGACCGCATCGATCATGTGCAGATCACCGTGGCCGAAAGCATCGGCGTGGAGACGCGCGGCAAATTCTATGAAGCCACCGGCGCCCTGCGCGACATGGTGCCCAATCACCTGTTCCAGCTGGTCGCCATGGTGGCGATGGAGCCGCCGGTGTCGTTCGAGGCCGAGGATATCCGCGCCAAGAAGGCCGAGATGTTCCGCGCCATCCAGCCGCTTGGCCTGGGCGACGTGGTGCGCGGCCAGTATGATGCCGGCATGGTGCAGGGCGAGCAGGTACCCGCTTATCGCCGCGAGCCCAATGTCTCGCCCGAGTCCAATATCGAAACCTATGTCGCGATGCGGCTGAAGATCGACAATTGGCGTTGGGCGGGCGTGCCTTTCTATCTGCGTACCGGCAAGCGGCTGAACATCCGTTCCAGCGAGATCGCCATTCGTTTCAAGCAGGCGCCCTATGCCCTGTTCCGCGACACGCCGGTGGAGGAGTTGGATGCCGACTGGCTGATCCTGCGCATCCAGCCCGACGAAGGCATCCGCCTGCGCTTCAATGCCAAGCGGCCCGGCCCGGCCATGATGCTGGAAAGCGTCTCGATGCGCTTCAACTACAAGGACTATTTCCAGCAGGCGCCGGCGGTCGGCTACGAGACGCTGATCTATGACTGCCTGATCGGTGACGCGACGCTGTTCCAGCGCGCTGATCAGGTGGAAGCCGCCTGGGGGCTGGTGGAGCCGGTGCTGCAAGGCTGGCAGAGCACCAATCCGCGTCATTTCCCCAATTATGCGGCGGGTAGCGAAGGTCCTATTGCGGCCAACGACCTCTTGGCCAAAGACGGCCGCTCCTGGCGCGCTATCCGCATTCTGGGTGGCAAATGAGTGATATCGCCGGCTCGATCGAAGTGGTGAAGGACGCGGCTGCGCTGGCGGCCCGGGCCGCCGAGATCATCGCAGCCCAGCTGCGCATCGCCAGCTATCCCTTCCGCCTGGCGCTGTCGGGCGGCTCCACGCCGCGCGCCACTTATCAATTGCTGGCGCAAAAGGATATCGACTGGGATTGCGCCGAGCTGTTCTTCAGCGACGAACGGTTCGTGCCGCCCGAGCATAAGGATTCCAACTACCGCATGGTGCGGGAAAGCTTGCTGGCCGGCGCCAACGTCAATCCGCGCAAGCTGCTGGCCATTCCCACCGACGGCACGCCGCAAAGCGCTGCCGACCGCTATGACGATATCCTGCGCCAGCAGTATGGCGCCGGCACTCTCGAGCAAGGGATACCGCTGTTTCATCTGACCTTGCTAGGGCTGGGCGATGACGGCCACACCGCCTCGCTGCTGCCGGGCCAACCGGTGCTGACTGAGCGCAGCCGCTGGGCGGCGGTGGTGCCCGAGGGGCGGTCCGAGCCGCGCATCACCTTGACCTACCCGGCGCTGGAATCCAGTGCGCTGATCCTGTTCCTGGTTTCGGGCGCCGCCAAGCGCGACGCTTTGGCCCAGGCGCGGGGCGGTATCGGTCCTGCCGGCGGGATCAAACCGCAGGGTGAGGTGTTGTGGTTGGTGGATGAGGCAGCGGCGGGCGAAGAAGACCAGGGTTACGGGTTCTGATGCCGGCGTTCGGATGACAGCGCGTATCGAAGACTATGCCATGATCGGGGATTGCCGCACGGCGGCGATCATCTGCAGGGACGGCTCGATCGACTGGCTGTGCCTGCCGCGTTTTGATTCCGCGGCCTGCTTTGCCGCCCTGCTGGGCACCAGGGACAACGGCCGCTGGCTGATCCAGCCCGCAGCCAGGAAATTCAAATCCAGCCGGGCCTATCGCGGCGATAGCCTGATCCTGGAAACCACTTTCACCACCGCAACCGGCAAGGCGAAGGTCACCGACTTCATGCCGCCCGCCACCCCGGGCAGTTGCATTGTGCGCATCGTCGAATGCCTGGCGGGGCATGTCGACATGCGCACCGAACTGGCGATTCGCTTTGATTATGGCGTGACCATTCCCTGGGTATCGCGCCGCGACCGCCGTACCCTGACGGCGATTGCGGGACCGCATCTGCTGACCTTGCGCACCCCGGTCGAGGTGCGGGGCGAGAACATGCATTCGGTCGCCGAGTTCAGCCTGAAAAAAGGCGAGACCATGCCCTTCGTGCTGGCCTATGGCGCCTCCTTCAAGCCGGTGCCGTTGTCCATCGATGCCGAGATCGCCCTGGAGGAGACCGAGCGTTACTGGCAGCGCTGGGCCGGTATCTGCAAGGTGAAAGGCAAGTGGCGCAGCGCCGTCATGCGTTCGCTGCTTACCCTGAAGGGCCTGTCCTATGCGCCCACCGGCGGCATCGTCGCGGCGGTGACCACCTCGCTGCCGGAAAAGATCGGCGGCACCCGCAACTGGGACTATCGCTATTGCTGGCTGCGTGACGCCACCTTCACCCTGCTGGCCTTTCTCAATGCCGGCTACACCGAGGAAGCCACGGTCTGGCAGGATTGGCTGATGCGGGTGATCGCGGGCGCGCCCGAACAGCTGCAGACCATGTACAATGTGATGGGCGAAAAGCGGCTGGACGAGCTGGAGCTGCCGCATCTGCCGGGCTATGAAAATTCAAAGCCCGTGCGGATCGGCAATGCCGCCCATGTCCAGTTGCAACTCGACATCTATGGCGAACTGGCCGATGTGACCGCCCAGGCCCGCGCCGGCGGCTTGCCGCCCAGTGCGCGCGGCGCCGAATTGCGCACCGTCTTCATGAAGCATCTGGAGAAAAACTGGTGCTTGCCGGACGACGGCATCTGGGAAATCCGGGGCGCATCGCAGCACTTCGTCCATTCCAAGGTGATGTGCTGGGTGGCGTTCGACCGTATTTCCCGCGCCCCGGATTCCACGGCGCGCCAGAAGGCGCATTGGAACGCGGTCGCGCGCGCCATCCACAAGGACATCTGCAAACACGGCGTGGACAAGAAACGCGGCTGCTTCGTCCAGGCCTATGGCTCGCAGGCGATGGACGCCAGCCTGCTGCTGCTGCCGCTGGTGGGATTCCTGCCCGCCTCCGATCCCCGCATCAAGGCGACGGTGCGCGAAATCGAAAAGCGGCTGATCCACAAGGGGCTGGTGCAACGCTATGAGACGAGCACGGGGGTGGACGGCCTGCCGCCCGGCGAAGGCGCCTTCCTGGCCTGCAGTTTCTGGCTGGCCGACAATTACACTTTGATGGGGCGGCGCGCTCAGGCGATGCGGCTGTTCGGCAGGCTGAAGCGCCTGGCCAATGATGTCGGCCTCTATGCCGAAGAATATGATCCCGACAGCAAGCGGATGCTGGGCAATTTCCCCCAGGCCTTTTCCCATGTCGCCCTGATCAACACGGCGCTGAACCTGATGACGAACGAGAACGAGAAAAAGAGGAGCCGCCCCCGTGCCCGTCGCTAAACGCATTCTCTGCATCGATGTCGGCGGCAGCGGTTTGAAGGCCGCCATCATTTCTCCGCGCGGCAAATACATTGCCAAGCGGGTGCGGATAAAGACGCCCAAGGAGCGCAAGCCCCGGCAGATCGTGGCGGCGCTGGCTGCGCTGGTGGCGCCGCTGGGCCGGTTCGATCACGTCACCATCGGATTTCCCGGGGTGGTGAAGGACGGCAAGGTGGTCAGCGCGCCGCATTTCGGCACCGAGGACTGGAAGGGGTTTGCTCTGGCCGCAGTGATGCAGAAGAAATTCAAAAAGCCGGTGAAGCTGCTCAACGATGCCGACGTGCAGGGCCTGGCGGTGATTGCTGGCCGGGGACTGGAACTGGTCTGCACTTTGGGCACGGGCCTGGGCACTGCCTGGTTCCGCGACGGCGAGTTGATGCCGCACATGGACCTGGCGCATCTGGCCATGCACAAGAAAGACGATTTCGACGTGGTGGTGGGCGACCAGACCCGCCGCAGGATCGGCAGCCGCCAATGGAACCGTCGCATCAAGAAGCTGATTGCGGTGTTGCAGACGGTGTTCAACTATGACCATCTCTATCTGGGCGGCGGCAATTCGGCCTGCGTGAAATTCAAGTTGCCGCGTAATGTGACCATCGTCTCCAACGATGCGGGCATGGAAGGCGGCGCCTACGCCTGGCGCCAAAAATAAATAACGGAACCCGTTGGCGTCCTTGCGCGTTTCGATCCTATTGGATCGAAGCCCATTTCATTTCATTTTTATGAAGCGCGGGCTGCAGCGACGGGAAGCCTGAATGATGCCGCCGGTGAGTGGAAACACGGCTCTGTTCTTGGATATCGACGGCACCCTGCTGGATTTGGCGCGCACGCCGGACCGGGTGAAGGTGCCGCGCGAACTGGCGCGTGCGCTGGAAAAACTGTCGCACCAGCTTTCGGGCGCGCTGGCCTTTGTCAGTGGCCGCTCGCTGGAAAGCGTCGACAGGCTGTTCGCGCCGTTCCGCCCCGCCGCCATCGGCGCCCATGGCGGGGAAATCCGCGGGCTGGACGGCATGGTGTCCCGCAGCCAGCCGCTGCCGGACTCGGTGCGGGACGTCTTTGTCGGGCTGGCCGGCAATATTCCCGGCCTGCTGCTGGAAGATAAGAAATGCGCCCTGGCGCTGCATTACCGATTGGCGCCCGAAGCGCAGCCGGTGCTGGCCACAGCGATGGAGAAGCATGCCGCGCTGTTCGCGGCGGAAAAGATTCACATTCTGCACGGCAAGGCGGTGATCGAGGCGCGTCCCGCCGGCGTCGACAAGGGCACCGCCGTCACGGCGCTGGCCAGGCAAAATCCCTTTGCCGGCCGGGCCATCCTGTTCGGCGGCGACGATACCACCGACCTCGACGTCTTTCGCATCCTGCCGCAACTCGGCGGGCGCGGCTTTTCGGTGGGCAAGCGCCTGCCCGGCGCCGAGCATGTCTTTGAATCGCCCCGCGCGGTGCGCCAATGGCTCAGCAAGACGGCTGAGGCAGGTGTGCAATGACCGGGCCCGTCGATCTCGCCGTGGTCGGAAATGGCCGCATCGCAGCCCTGGTCAACAGCAATGGCCAGCTGGTGTGGTGGTGCTTTCCACGCTTCGACAGCGATCCGGTGTTCAGCCGGCTGATCGCGGGCGATGAGGAAAAAGGGTTCTGCGACGTGGTGCTGGACCGGCAGGTCAGCGTCACCTCGCAGTATGAGCGCAACACCGCCACGGTCGTCACCATCCTGACCTCCGATGACGGCGCCCAGGTCAAGATCACCGATTTCGCGCCGCGGCTGCGCAATTTCGAACGGTTGCTGCGCCCGCCCCAGCTGATGCGGATCATCGAGCCCTTGGCGGGGCTGCCGCGCATCGCCATCCGGGTGCGTCCCACCCAGTTCTACGGCAATCCCATGAAGCGGCAGGTGGCGGGCTCCAGCCATGTCACCTATGGCGAGCCGCCGCTGATCCGCCTGACCACCGACGCGCCGCTGTCCTACATCCAGCAGGAGACGGTCTTTGCCCTGACGCGGCCGCTGCACATGGTGTTCGGGCCGGACGAGCCCTTCATGGGCGACATCTCCGCCACGGTGCGCGATTTCTGTGCGCGCACCGGCGATTACTGGCGCGAATGGGTGCGCCGACTTTCCATCGCCTATGAATGGCAGGAGGCCAGCATCCGCGCCGCCATCACCCTCAAGCTGATGGCCTTCGAGGAGACGGGCGGCATCGTGGCGGCCCTGACCACCTCCTTGCCCGAGGCGCCGCATTCGGGGCGCAACTGGGACTATCGCTACTGCTGGTTGCGCGACGCCTATTTCGTGGTCAAGGCGCTGAATGCCATCGGCGCCACCCGCAGCATGGAACAGTATATCGCCTATATTCTGTCGATTGCCGGCAATGCCGATGCGCTGGCGCCCTGCTACGGCATCGTGCCGTCGGATGATCTCACCGAATGGATCGCGCCGGATCTCAAGGGCTTTGAGGGCCACGGCCCGGTGCGCATCGGCAATGCCGCGGTGGAACAGTTGCAGCATGACGCCTATGGCAGCGTCATCCTGGCGGCGACGCCGATGTTCTTCGACAGGCGGTTGCCGCTTCCGGGTGATGAAAGCCTGTTCCGGCTGCTGGAGAAGATGGCGCAGAAATGCGCCGACCTGGCGCTGGAGCCCGATGCCGGCATCTGGGAATTTCGCGGCCGCAAGCGGGTGCACACCCATTCGGGCGCCATGTGCTGGGCCGGCATCAGCCGCACCGCCGCCATCGCCGCCCGGCTGGGGCTGGAGGATCGCGCCGCCCATTGGCAAGGCTTGAGCGAATCCATCGGCGAGACCTTGCTGAAACGGGTGTGGAACGAAAAGCGCCAGGCTTTCGCCGCCGCCGAGGGCACCGATGACATGGATGCCAGCGTGCTGCTGCTGCCGGAGTTGGGGCTGATCGACGCCCATGACCCGCGCTTCGCCTCCACCGTGGCGGCGATCGAACACGACCTGGTGCGCGGCCGCCATGTCATGCGCTATGCGGCGGAAGACGATTTCGGCCTGCCGGAAACCGAATTCCTGGTCTGCCGCTTCTGGCTGATCGATGCGCTGGCGGCGCTGGGCCGTCGCGAGGAGGCGCGCGAGCGTTATCAGGATGCGCTCAGCCTGCGCAATTCCTACGGCCTGCTGGCCGAGGACATTCATCCCCAGACCGGCGCGCTGTGGGGCAATTTTCCCCAGACCTATTCCATGGCGGGGGTCATTCTCAGCGCAATGCGGCTGAGCCAAAGCTGGGAGGATCGCTATTGGCGCGCATCTTCCTGATTTCCAATCGAGTCGCCATTCCCAAGGCGAACCTGCATCCCGGCGGCCTGGAAGTGGTGCTCAAGGCGACCTTGCGCAAGCATCCCTGCGTCTGGCTGGGCTGGAGCGGCGAGGTCAATGAACACCCCCGCACCAAGACCGTTACCCAGGGCGCCAACAGCTATATCGTCACCGACCTCAAGCCGGAGGATTTCGACGAATATTACAACGGCTTCGCCAACAGCGTGCTGTGGCCGATCTTCCATTACCGTCTCGACCTGGCGGAATTTTCTCGCCGCGACCTGTCAGGCTATCTGCGCGTCAACGAACATTTCGCCGACGAACTGGTCAAGGTGCTGAAGCCCGACGACATCGTCTGGGTGCATGACTATCATTTGATCCCGCTGGCCAAGGCGCTGCGGGCGCGCGGGCTGAACAACCGTATCGGCTTTTTCCTGCATATCCCGCTGCCGCCGCCGGAAATCCTCACCGCCATGCCCAATCATGAGACCCTGATCCCGTCGCTGGGCGATTACGATCTGGTGGGCTTTCAGACCGACGGCGATGCCGCCAATTTCGCGCGCTACCTGGCCAAGGAACTGGGCACGCCTTCG
>Ga0193716_1000784_pt1 | contig 18928 bp, 18 predicted proteins | sample U2c1metaG_FD_145901 | JGI IMG/M metagenome (GOLD analysis project Ga0193716, IMG submission 145901) | Soil microbial communities from a riparian zone of the East river system, Colorado, United States - U2c1 | ecosystem: Environmental > Terrestrial > Soil > Riparian zone | place: USA: East River...
GAGTTCGGCGAGACCGAGCTGGTCTGTTCACGCAGGTCGGTGGCAGCGACGATGTCGAGCGTCAGTGTGAGCTCGGACGCTGGTGCGCCGTAGGTCTCTGGCAGCGTCAGCTCCAGCACCACGTCCACGAGATCGGAGAGGCCGCTCCTGACTAGTCGGACTCTCCGGGCGCGGTTGAAGCCTCTCCGGTGAAATGGTCGATTCGCTTCGGTCATACCGATGTCTCTGCTCCAACCTCGCAGAGTTTGAGTGAGCAGCGATTCCTCGAGTGCGTCGCCGAGATCGCGCACGGCACGTTCCGACAAAGGCTGCCACGCGGCGGCGGGCCCGACTGGGGATCGCAGCCCGCTCCGCAAGATGAACAGAGCGTCCATCCGGCTGTGCGCCGACGCGAGTTGTGGAACAGGCAGCGGCGCCGCCCACGTCGCACGCTGCGGTACCTCGCTGAACAGTTGCGCAAGCCGCATACGATCTGCTGTCGCGTTGCGACCGTTCAGACGGATCGGTGCCGCGCCGTCCAGCAGCACGGGCCGGGGTGCGATCGCCGAAAAGATACGAATGACCAAGAGATATCGGCCGGTCTTCTCGGGCAAGGGCAACACCAGAATCTCGGGCTCCCACGGTGGCTCTAAACGCGTGTGACAGCCGTTCGTAATCTGCGTGATTGCATCTTCCGACACACCGACCAACCGGTCCTCGTCGTTCGGCTTGTCGGTGATCCCGACGACGATCAAGCCACCGTAACTGTTGGCCATTGCCGCCACCGACTTCACCAGGCTCGGGCTGTACTTCTCCTTGTACTCATGAGTCAGGCTCTCTAGCGGGGTCTGCTTGACCAAGGCACGGACCCGATCGACCGTCACATCAGCTGCAGCACACATGAACAACGAATGCGTTGACACCACCAGCTGAGCATGACACAGGGCCGGTGGTGATCTTCGTCGCCCACAGCGTAGGCCCGTGTAACATGAGTCATGTCCTCCCACGATCATCGGGGAGGATTTCGTGCTTCTACGACAGAACCGTCGACTACGTGCTCTGCGGATTTACAACTGGTCCCTACCCGCCCTCGCGGGGCGCTTGCCCGACGGCAGGAACGTCAGAGTGTGTCCTTCGGCCGGCGTGTGCGCATCGGTCTGTTACGCGAGGAACGGTACTTTCCTGTGGCCGGTGGTGAAGGCCCGGCACACTGAGAACCTTCGGTTGGTGCTGGACGAGCCTGACCGCTGGCAGCAAGAGATGCTCGCGGAGTTGGCCAAGCCACGGTTCGACGGCGCCTGGGTGCGGCTGCATGACGCTGGCGACTTCTTCTCACGGGACTATCTTGCCCGGTGGCTGGAGATCATGCGTGCTCGACCGCAGACACGCTTCTACTGCTACACCAAGGAAGTTGGCCTCTTTCGCGAACTGGTAGAACCCGACCCGCCAGCGAACTTCTGGTGGGTCTACAGCTTCGGCGGCCAACAGGACTCGATGCTGGACAAGGAACTCGATCGTGTTGCTGACGTCTTCCCAGGCGAAGCATCGATCGCGGACGCCGGCTGGCACTCGCAGGCCGAGTCTGACCTGTTGGCAGTGTTGGGCCCTGGGCAGGTCGGTATCCCTGCGAACAACATCGCGCGTTTCAAAGCGCGGCAGAACGGCCGTAGGTGGAGCGATTGGCAGGCGGCGACCGACGCGGCGCGGCGGCGGAAACTCGATCGATTCGCGCCTGTCGACGGTCACGGCGAACCGGTCGCCGCGCCCGAGCCGCGTGGTGACTGACTACACGCGACACCGTTGTGACGGGCCGGCGACGCGACGGGAACCCTCTTGAGCGCGCGTCGGTCAGGCGGTGTGTGCGACGAACAGTGGGGTGGCGAGGGTGGTGGTCATCCCACTGTTCGTCTGGGACGAACTGAATTGCCGCGCGAAGTACTCGCACTCGCCGAGGTCGAGCCGGTTGGCAGGCGACTCGGCGAAGTACTCGAGGACACCCTCGACCCCCTCCCGCACAGCATCGGGCCCGTGTCGACATAGCTCACGTGCAGGGGGCCGCGTCCCCAGATCCAGGTCGCGGGTTCATCGATCGTGCCGACCCGCTCACGCTCGTAAATCCGGTCCTCAACCGCCTCTAGCTGTTGGTAGATGGTCGGTTCGGCTCCCGTGGGTCGGGACGCGAACGTCACCGCCTTGGCGTCGACGCCCCACTCCTTTCATCGCCGGCGGCGGAGCCTGCTGGAGGTACCGCTGGCTGATCTTCGCGGCGGACAGGTACTGGTAGTCGCGGACACGGTTCACTCGGGTTCCTTCGGTATGACGGTGCCGGTCTTCCGTACGTGCAGGTGCTACGTGCCGGGGACGTGGGCCGCGGTGTAGTGATCGGCGAGCCAGCCAGTGGCGGTGTGGTCGCCACGTTTGGTGAAAACGGCTGCGCCACGGGGCGAGGTATCGGTGGGATCCGGGCCCGGTGCGGGGCATTCGGTGGTGGTGGTTCCGGTGATCGGCAGGGTGTGGGTGGTGTGGCCGGTCCAGGTGGTGAGGGTGCCGGTGATGGCGTGGGTGGCGTGGACGTGGCCGTCGGTGATGGTGAGCTGGGTGCCGGTGGTGCGTTCCCGCAGCAGGGCGGTGTAGTCGGCTTGGGTGAGTTGGCAGTGGCGTGGTGGGGTGGCGTGGGGCCAGTCGGGCGCGGTGATGCCGCGGCTGGTGGCGGCGGCCAATAGCTGGGGTACGAGGTCGTTGGTCTTGATGGGTCCGGCCATGTGTTCACACATCCACAGCAGGCGTCCGGCGCCGCGGGGTGGGGCGCAGCGGCGCCAGCGGACGCGGCGGCCGAGGTCGGCGGCGACGACGGCGATCCAGGGGTGGATGGTGGCGAGGTAGCCCTGGGCGGCGAGCCAGCCGAGGTAGCGGGGTGCTGCGTCGAGGACCGGGTAGAGCGTGCTGGCTGGAATGCCGGCGATGATGCGGGTGGTGCGGGCGAATAGTTCGGGTGATCGGGCGACCAGCATGAGTGCGGCTTGCGCGAGGTCGCCGGGTTCGATGGCGGTCCCGGCGCCGAGGCCGGTGACCGCGGTGGTGGAGCCGATCAGGTCCCGGCGGCCGCCTGCTTTGCGGATGGTGGCGACGGTTGGGCGGAGGGGTTCGGCAACGGGTGCGCCGGCGAGTTCGGGGACGAGTGTGGCGATGGATTCGATCAGCCAGTCCTCGGCGGTGTCTGGATCGCTCGGCACAGGGAGGGTGGCGAGGTCGGCGCGGAGCTGGGCACCGACGCGGGTGCCGACCATGAGACGGGCGGTGAGTTTCCCGAGTTCGGTGACCGCGACCCCGTCCGTCTGGTCGGGCCGGGTGACGTCGGAGAGGTAGCCGGCGTCGAGGAGGAAGTCGACGGCGTCGGTGACCGGTTCGGTGTCCTCGTCGCCCTGGTGGTGGCACAGGGTCCGCAGCCACCACTGCTCGGCCTCGTCGATGCTGGTGATGCGGCCCTGGAGGACTTCGGCGAGCACGTGGTCGGGCAGGGTGTCGTGGATCTGGGAGTAGACGGTGTAACCGTCCACCAAGGCGCCCTGCCAGTTGGCGCGTTCGTTCTCGGTGGTGATCAGGTAGGCGAAGCCTTCCCGCTCCCCCGCGCCGACCCGTCCGGCGCGGCCGAACATCTGGAGCACGGTGGCGACGTCGAGGTCGTCGAGCCCGACTCGCGTGTCGCGGACGACGACCGCCCTCGCCGGCAGGTTGACCCCGGCCGCGACGGTGGTCGTGGCGACCAGGACGTCCCAGTCGCGGTTGCGGAACCGGGTCTCGGCCTCGCGTTTGAACTCCCAGTCCTTGTAGTGCAGCCCGACCCCGGCGGCGGCGCACAGCTGGTGGACGCGGTCGATGTCGTCGAGATGCACGCCGGTGATGTTCTGTCCGCGTGCCGCGGCGATCGCGAGCGCGGTGGCGCGCACGTTGGGTTTCGTGCCGCAGAACACCAGCACGCTGCCCCCGTCGCCCGCGACCCGTTGCGCGAGGTCCACGGCCACCCGGGTGCGGAGAGCGGCATCGGTCTTGCGGTCCGATGAGGCGGGGATCATGGGCAGCTGCCAGGTCAGGCGGGACGGTCGCCAGGTGGTGGTGACCAACTCCCCGTCGAGCCACTCCGCGATCTCCCCGGCGTTGGACACCGTGGCCGACAACCCGACGATCCGCACCGGCGAGTCCACACCCCGCACCCGCGCCAGCAGGGCCTCGAGGAGCGGGCCGCGTGCGGCGGCGCCGAGGAGGTGGATCTCGTCGACGACCATGCAGCCGACCTCGGCCAGCGCGGTCTGCAACGAGCTCGCCCGGCACATCGCCTCGAACTTCTCCGTCGTCGCCACCCACAGGTCAGCTTCGCGGACCTTCTCGATGTCGACGCTGTACTCCCCCGACAACCGCTCGACCCGCAGCCCCTTCCCCCGCCACGCCTCCAACTCGCGGTCCAGCTCGTCGGTCAACGACCGCTGCGGCACCAGCCACGCCGCCTTCCGCCCCTCCGCCAGGATCGCGCGCAGCACCGCGAGCATGCCGACCACGGTCTTGCCCGCACCGGTCGGCGCGGTGACTACCAAGTGATCATTCGTGCCGAGCACCAGAGGAGCGGCCTGTGCCTGGGCGGGGTTCAGCGTGGCGTAGGGCAGGTACCCCAGCCACTCCCCCGGCACCAGCTCTGACGCAGGCACATACGGCGGCTCCGAGCCGGAGAGGTCGTCGCCATGCGCGTCCCAGATCACCTCGAACGCGTCCCGCGCGTCGTAGGCCGGCTGGTCCACAACCCGCGCACCCCACTCGGCATGCAGCCCGCCAGCGCTGGTCAACGCCACAGTCACCGACAACGGCAGCACCTCACCGCCGCCCGGGTCAACGGTGGAGATGATCTCGTCCTCGACCCACTGCGCCACCGAACGCACCGCGATACCGACATCGGCGAGGTCCTGGCGGAGCGGGTCGAACGCCGGGCCGGTCGGGAGCAGTACACGCACATCGGTGCCCACTGGAAGACTGGGCAGCCTCGACGCGGGGTTCGCGATCTTGCGCCAGTACAACCACCGTGCCTCCACGGGAGGCTTGACCGCCTGAACGCGAACCGGGCCTACACCCTGCTGCCGGCCTCGGTCACGGTCGCGCGAGGTGCCGAGCATCCACGACGCGACCTCCCCGGCGCTCACCGCTCGGACACGCAACCCCGGCGACGACGAACAGTCCATCCCCGGCAAATCCGTCACCCGCGCGGAACCGCGCCTGCTCCCACCGACACGGTCCCGTCGGCCGGGCACCTGCGGCGCCCACCGGTTGCGCGGCCTGCTCTCAGCGCGGTCCGTGCTGTCCGATGCAGGCGCGGCGAGAAGACCGGCACGGACCTCGCCCACGACGTTCGCCCGCGGCACCTTCAGTTGGCGAGTGGTGAACGTCGCCGGGCACGTCGGGCACACCAGCGCCGCCTGCACCCGCGGCTGCCCCTTCTGCTCATACACCCGGCTGAACCCGTGCAACGAGCCCGCACACCCAGGGCACGCCACATCGGTCTCTCGCAGATACTCCCAGCCCGGCAACGCGAACCGCGCCACCACCGGAGACGGACGCACTCCCCACTGTGCCTCCGCCAATCCGGGGATGCTCGTGTCGCCACGAGCCGTCACAGACGCTGCCGCGCCACGAGCCGAACCGCGGGCCAGGAGGTCGGAGTGGGTCTTCAACCCGAGGTCAGGGAGAGTGAACGATGCCGGACAGGCCGGGCACACAACCGCGACGTACCGGTAGGTCTTCCCCGCGCTCTCATACGGCTTACGCATCGTGTGCAACGCGCCATGACAGCGCGGGCACACCACATCGACCATGCTCTCGTACGACCAGCCGGGCATATCGAATCTCTCGATCGCCGCAGGCGGACGGACACCCCACCGTTGTTCAGCGAGATCCGCCACCGACAGGTCGTCGCGTCCCTCAGACTGCACACCGCTCACCCAACGACCCCCATCGTCACCGCCGTCACGGCCAGACCACCTAGCGTAGAGGCGACTCTGGAGTCGTCCTGAGAGCACCTTCGTACCGGGCACGGGCGCACGCCCACGGCGTGCCGTAAGTGCTGGTCGAACACGCTCGTACGAACTACACCGTCGACCTTGTCGCCGAACACGAGACACCACCGTGGACATGGCTGGCCTGATCTCGCTGCCCCGCTGTCTACGACATGCTGTGCGCCGTGGACGCGACCGGGTGTTCCAGGTCGAGTCCCGCGCCCATCTCGCCGCCACCGTTACGGCGAACCGTGGGCTCACGCCCACACCCGCCCCCGCCGGCGCCCTGGAACGTCTGTCGCCGCGTCCGGCCACCGATCAGCGCCCGCCGAGCCGGGGCCTTCGCAGCGCCTGCCGAATCTGCTGCTCCGTGATCGCGCTCGTCGGTGCGGCCGGGCGCTGGGCGGCCTTGGCAGCCTCACACCGGTGGATAGCGTGCAGCCGCGGGGTCGTACTCCAGCGGTGCCGGGCTTCCCGCCCGGCGGCAGTCCGGTCCCATCGAAGACGCGCGCCTGTACGAACTGCTGTACGGCGACACAGGCCAGTTGCGGCTCACCCATTCGGGTGTACAACCCGCAGAGGCCAAGAGAGGTATCTGAGACCTATTACCGTGAAAGACTATCGTTAAAGTTCGCGTTGGACGGCCGATTATTCATAAGCACCCGACGGATCTCGCTTGACGGCGTTTGACCAGGCGTTATGCAAACCAGAACTGGAAGCCATCGAACTATCGAGTAGTCCAACGGTCGGCTTTGGGTGAACTACGACATTTGACGCGGACTCTCGAGTTCTGACAACTTCTCGGCGTGACCACCGAAGAGGCTGGATCCTCGGACCAATGGATCCAACTCGCTGGAAGTGATGACCCTTCCGTCGCCGTTCGCACGCAAGGCGTATTTCCGCTGGAGCCATCGCATCTAGTGGTGCGGCTCCGGCCCCGCACGTTGCAGTGCGCCAGCGACGCCCAGGGGGCGTTGGGTGAATTGAACATGGCGGCGATGGGCCTGCACAACAGGTCCAGGTGGGCGGATTCCGTCATGCAGCTCGAGATGCGGTACTCGGCGGCGCACGATGGGGTGATCACCTTAACCCGCGAAGCGCAGGCCGTCGGTCTGCGAGGGGCGGTGCTTCCCGTGGCTGACGAACGCCTTAGCCGATACCTGAAATCGAGCCAGCTCGGGGTCGACGCAGCCAAGCGCGGCCGCCCTACTGAGATGATGTTGCTAGAACGGCTCAGCGCGGCTCTGACAGGAGCTGCCGAAGGCGAAGCCCCACCGTGGCGCGAGCAGCCATGGTGGCAGGGTGGCCTGCGACCCGAGCACGCCTACCTCGCTGCCGCACCCCCCGGCACCAATCTTCAGGAAATGGCGACGCGGTGGTGCACCTGGTACAACGAACAACAGGACATGATGGCGGTCGTCAAGATCACCTTGGCGTACTTCCTGCTCACCACCATCGCCCCTTTCCCTGGATCCGGCCATCTCGCTCGCGGAATGCTCACAACAGAGCTAATCAGACTCGGCGTACTCCGTGACCCGGTGTTGCCGATCTCAAAGTGGCTCTGCCAACACCGAATCGCGCTGCCGGATCTGATTCGGGGAGTGATCGAACGTAACGACCTTGACGCATTGGTGATATTCGTCGCAAGGGGAATTCACACCATATGCAACGAAGAAGTCACGCGCATCAACAGTGCGAAGAGTGCATTCGACGAACTCTTGGACAGGTTCGCGCGCAAGGGTTCGATGACGACACTGCTCAAGGCGCTCGTCATCAATCCCGTTACCAATCATGCCAAGATCGCAGAGACCTGCAACGTGACCACGGGACACGCGATGAGCATGGCCCGCAAGCTACAAAAAGCCGGCGTCGTGCAGATCCTCGACGCCAGGACACTGGAGCACCAGTCAGAATACAACGCCTACGGCAAGGTGATATTCGCGCCAGACTTCATGCGACGCCTGGGCCTTAGCTTGCCTTCTTTGTACGAGCACTACCCCGACGATCTCGATTAGCCGCTCATTCTACGCGATATTATCCCCAATCGCGATTAGTAATACTCCCCTTTCCCCATGAGGAACACATCATGTCAAGATATCGTCGCGGACGGCACCGTCGTCGCGATCCTCGGCCGCAGCCTCACCCGATCTTCAGTGGTATACAGCCACTGGCGGCACTGCTTCATATATTCTTTCGAAATCAAGCGATATCTTGACAATCCGTGAATATCTAGAGCACTTCCACGGCTACTCCGTCGGCAGTGTCGGAGTATCTATCGGAATGGCTATGAGCGCGCCGACTCGCTCCGCAGCGACAGGGTCTACATCGCGAAACGCGTCGAGCGCCTGGGCAAAGCATCGGCGTGCTCGAATCGGTTGGCCGATCATCCATAGGGCACGTCCCCATTGCTCAGCCAGCGCACCTCGCAGCTGAGCGGGGACCAACTGCTGGTCGACCTCGGCGAGCACTTCGTTCGCCCGTGCGATATAGGTCTCGGCGGCTGAAGTGCGATCGGCGGCGAACATCTCGGTGGCCAGCATCGCCAACGCCTCGGCGCGAGCTATTTGATCGCCGGCCACCTGGTGGGCATCGGCGAGTTCGAGCAGCGCGTCCATCACGCTCTCCGGCCGGTGCCCCTTGCGAAAGATGCGGATCAGAGAGGTGAGTGCCGACACGACACGATCATGATGCCCGTGGTCGAAGCCGAGCCTGGCGACGCGTCCCCACTGCGTCTCGGCTTCGACCAGTAATCCTCGCGCCTCATACACATCCGCGCTGATGGTCAACAGAGAGACGATGGCGTCCTCGTCTCTCTGTTCCATCGCGGCGGCCTGGCCGTACTTGGCCAGCTCCTGCCACCACGAAGAGTCCGGCGCGTCGCCCGCGACCCGCCATGCGGCCATCGCTAGGTCTATCGCAGGCTGGTGTCGGCCGGCGCGGACACTCGCCCGGATCGCGCCAACTACTCCGGTCCGGTGAGCCGCGACCCAGCGAACAACATCGTCACGAGAGCGTTGCTCGAGGTCGAGCTTCTCGATGTGATAGCGAACGATGCGCGTGGCGACGTCGGCGGCGCCGTCGGGGTCGAGTGAGAGATCGGCATCGTAGGTGAGCCAGATGCGCGCGCTATCGACCAGCACGTCACCTCCGGACGGGGTCGATTCAACCCACCCAGCCTGACGCAAGTCAGCAATCTTGGCAGCTACGTCACTCTCGGTAGTATCGAGCGCGGCAGCTAGTTCCGTAGGGTGCAAATCAGCCAAACGGAGCATGATCACCGCGTTCAACACTCGAGTGCCATCCGAGGAAAGATCGTCGTACTTGTCCGACCACGACCCGATGCTCACCCGGCACTCACTCCTCTGGCCAGGCGAAACCCACTTGCGGCCCCGCACGACCCGGTTACTGCTGCCCGTTCCCCGCCACGCGATGCCGGTCCGGACCGACGCCACGCTCTCCAGCATGGTCTAAGTGGCCTGTTCGGGGGAAGCATGATCACCCTTCTGAACGAGTTGACCGCTAGTTGATCATCAAAAGGACGCTTTCGTCCAGACGTCGGGAACTCGATCGCGTACCGAGCCCATCGCTCACGCGGCTCGACACGTTCCTCGGGTCGACGACACAGAACACGATCGACTGATCCGAGGGTGCGCCTTAGGTCAGGACCGCCACTGGCGAAGCGTCACGCAACTGACGAACTACCGGCCTGGAAGGCTGCCCGCCACCTTGCCTCCCCCTCAACGTCGCTGAGCCGCGGGTCATCCAGGGGTGGCGGGCCAACCAGATCGATGACACGCCGCAAAGTTCCAGGTGGATCGATGCCGACCGCTCGACACACACGCACGAAGAGAATCACGGTAATCGGATGCTCACCTCGCTCGCATTCTTCCAGCCATTCCACGCTGACGATATAGTCGATCCCTTTCGCCACTGCGGCGGCGTCGAGGCCGGCACTTTGGCGTCCAGTTTTTAGCTCTAGACCGATTTGACGATTCATGTTCATCGCCCATTTTGCTACAGCGATCGACATGCGTTTCCCTTTCATAAAATGCGTTTCGCGCGGTGTGGAGTGCTATGGGCATCGACAGTCGTCGGGGTCCAGGGCGTGGCGTGCGAGGTAGTCGGCGAACTTCTTCTGTGGTTTACCGGCGGCGATGGCCAGTTCCTCCGAGGTGCACCCGCTGACGATCAATCCAGCCGCCACCAGAACGACCAGCGGACGCATCGAGCCTCTACATGACCTCATACGACTGGTCGTCGTCATCGGACGGTTCCGGTAGGAACTTCGCGAGGTATCTGGCGAGGTCCTGTTGGGTGCTGCCGAGGAACGCGGCCAGTTCACGCACCGCAGCTGGGGGCAGTTCCACGATGCCGTTCGGGACGTCGTTGAGCCGGTTCTTCGCCCACTGGGACAGCGGCCGGAACTTGTAGCTGCCGTCCCTGAGGAGTCGGCGCAGGTCGACCAGTAGAACCAGGTTCTGCAAATGGATCCGGGCTCGCTGGAGTGCTTTGCCGAGCACGTCCTGGGGGTACACGCCGAGCGCCTCGGACAACTCGAGCAGCCGGAGGATCGTGAGATGACGCAGACCGTGCTCGTAGGCGAGCAGCGTTCGGTCCCCGATGCCGGATGGCAGTCGCACCACGAACTGCGCTCGCGACCAACCGCCCGCCTCACGTGCGCGACGCAGCTCATCGCCGAGAGCACGGGCGACGGCCCTGGCCGTCTCCTCGTCCTCCGTGTCCATCATGCGGCGTCCCCCACCGCGCACCAGGAAGGAGAGGTGGGTTGGGCGTGTTGATCCGGTGTCTCTGGACGATTCATGTGAATGCTCTCCTGTTCCGCCGGAACTCGTGACGGGCGGTAACAGTCCACGGTCGGGAGATCATGACCAGACTGTCCGTGCGTTCGGGGCTGTGCCGGCTACTCCGCGCTCGTACGCTTGGGTTGACTCGCGGGGTCATTCTGACCTCGGATGCGGACCGGGCATGCGTGGTTCTTCCCGTGGCGTGGAGTGCTGCGAGCATCGACAGTCGTCGACGTCCAGGACGTGGCGCGCGAGGTAGTCGGCCAACTTGTTATGCGGTAAACCGGCGGCCATAGCTAGTTCCCTGATCGACAACGGCGTGACGTCTACGACTCCGTCAAGACTCTCGTTCAGTTTGTTGCGTGCCCATCGGTGCATCGACTGGAACATGGGTGTGTCGTCGTCGAGCACTTGGCGGAGGTCGACATGCAGGTCCCGGGTGGCGCGCAGTGCTCGTTTGTGCGCCTTGTCCAGGATCTCCGTGGGGTCGACGCTGAGTGCTGCGCAGATTTCAATCAGTCGGACCATGATGACCGCGCGAGTGCCGTGCTCGTACGACAGCAGGGTGCGTTCGCCGATGCCGGACCGCAGCCTCGACACAAGCTCGGCTCGCGACCAGCCTTTCTCCTCGCGAACCATCCGGAGTTCGCGTCCGATGGCCGTGGAGAGGGCTTCGTTGGTTACGTGGGTGCTCACGTCCGTGCGTCTTCCTATCCATCGAGGTGGGTGTGGTCGTTGTGGGAGTGGAGTTCCCATCGTTGGGCGGTGACGTGCACGTGGGGCCGTTCGTACGCGGCGAGGGACGTGGCGCCGACGAGCAGGGTGTAGGCGGCGGTGATGGTCTCGCTGTGTCCGATCACGACGATCCGACCGCCGGGATGCTCATCCAGGAGTCGGGCGAGGGTGTGGTGAGCACGGGCGAGGTACTGGGCCCACGTCTTCGCCCCGTCGATCCGGGGCCGGCAGCGGCCTCAGAATGGTTGTCAGGAGTCACGTTCTTCCGCTATGTGCGTGAGAAGGATCAGGTGAATCGTGTGACGGGTTCCAGGTCATTACCCGTTCACCTAACCGTGGGAGCGCGCGATGTCGTGTCCACATGGGACATCGTGAGATGGGGGCACACCCACCTGTCGCAGGTGTTCGATGAACCTGGCGCGTGCCTCATCGAATGTCTTGGTGAGTCGGAGAAGCATGTCCGGATCCTTGACGACGAGGCGTAGGCTGCTTCCGGTAACGCCACGGTGGTCGCCGAAGATGATCTCCACGAAGTCATCGACCGGATGTACGTCGGTTCGTATCGGGCAATCGTGATCCACGTATACGTACTGGTCGGTGCGTACGGAGTCGTTCACAGCCACTCCTCATATCGTCAGTTCTGCGGTTAGGACTTCGGTTGCCGACATCGTCGGAGATCTCGATGTCGCTGGGTGCGGACGGTCGGCGGCGGAATCGCCTCGGTTCGCGGGCCTGGGCCGGCGTCGGCGGGACCGAGCATGCGTTGATGTGCGACGGTCCAGATCGAGCACGGATGCCGCCGGTGTCGTAGCCATCCCGAGCACTGGGGACAGTGACCACGGCTGTCCGGCTCGTGCTGGATCAGCATCGCCCGCACGGTTTCCGTCAGTCGAGCCATCTCGGTCGCGGCCAGGACGCGGAGGGACTCCGCGTCGGCCTCGTCGACCAGATCGTCCATGTAGTTCAGGCGACCGTAGACAGCGTCACTCAATGTCGAGGTCAGAATCTCGTCCATGTCACTCCTTCGCTGAGACACCACGCTCACCGATGCCCCGAGATGCGCTCGGCTGTTGTCCGAGTCGTCGTGGCGGCCTTCCGCGTCTGGTGATCGACTACGGCGGAGCCGCTCTAGCTTTGGACGGCGCGGATCCCGTTGCGCCGCGGTACGTGCGCCGCATGTGCGGGTGGCACGGGTAGCGGTGTCATCACACCCACCCGGCTCGGGTCACGCCCGCTCGGATCTGGTCGATGGTGTATGGGCCGCCGGAGGACTTGTGGAGGTCGGTTTCGGTGAAGGAACACATGTCGACCTTGAACAGGTTCCCGTTGGGGCGGATGCCGTATCTGTGTTGTGCCCACTGCGATGGTGTGGACCGCTGCCTGTCCGTCGTGGTGATAGCGATTGCGTCCTCGACCGGGGTGGGTTCGCCGGTCGAGGTGCCGGGGTCGTAGATCGGTTTGAACGCGACTCGGCGCGGATCGTCCAACCAGTTCGGGATGAGAGCAGGCTTCACGCCGGCCGCACGCATGATGTCGGCGGTGGCGGACCGTGCCTGAGCCCGGTCGCGGGACGTCGATGTCACGTTGAGCCGGAGGCGTCGGTCATCGAGGTTCCCGTCGAGCCGGTCGACCGGGTAGTCCCACAACGGCAACAGGGTGCGGAGGTCGGAGGTCATGTTCTCGATGTACTTCGCGGTGCCCCACTCCCGGTCCGCGGGAGTGATGGTGAGCTTGACCTGCGACACCAACCGGGGCGCGGCGGCGAACGCGCGCAGCGCACGCTGAGCGTACCGGCGGCCCTCGGAGCCGTTGGTCACCACGTACAAGCCCTGATGCAGGTACTCACGCCACAGCGTCGCCAGATCCGCGACGGTCGCGACACCGCTGCCTCGGGGTAGTCGGTCGATGTAATCGAGCGGGTCGCTGATCCGCCAGCAATGAATGGTGTCCGAGTACGTCCCGCTCAACCCGTAGTAGACCCGCAGATCGGCAAGAAACCGCAGCCTGTCCTCGATCTCGAACAGGTCCGCGCGCTGCACCGGGGCCGTCGAACCGAACGCCGGACAGTTCCGGCAACCGCGCTGGCACCCGTCGACGGCCAGCACGAACCCGAGCTGGGTGACGAACTCCTCGACGAATGAGGCGCTCACAACAAACCCTCCGTCGCGTCGAGTTCAAACAGCAGGCGGTGCCGCCACTGCGCGACGGTGTGCTCACGACAACTGCCGATGAGCAGCGGCGAGCATCGACCCACGAAGAGCTGATGGGTACTGAGCAGCCCCTTGAAGTGAAGCATCGACTGCTCCCACTCGCGGAACGTCTCACCGGTCAGAAAACACTGGTACACGGCGTAAGCGCCCCGCACGAGTGCGACCACCGCGTCGACGCAGCCGTTCTCATCCGGGCACTCGAACTCGTGCGGACATCCCACCGACAGGTCCGCGCGCCAGCGCGGCGCCGACCGTTCGGCGATGTCGATGCCCCACGCGGCACGCGCCGCCACGCACGTCGCGAAATCCTTGCGGTCCACGATCGCGCATGCCTGCTGGAACGTCACCTCCGGCACCAGGTCCTGAATACGGCGAGCCCGCACCATCGGAGTCGCCGTCAACCGGATGACCAAGGCGGTGTTGGCCGCGGGCAGCAACATCGGCAGCACCGCGGACTCCACCACCCGCGCTCCGGAGTGGATTTCCAGGTCTCGCAGCAGCGCCAGATCCGTTCTGCGGTCGACGTCCGGCCGTTTCGGCGGGTCGTCCCCGGGCTCCGAGTTCAACCAGGTCCGCACCAGATCCGGCCACTGGTCACCGCTCAGCGCAGTCATCAACCCCTTGGCCGGAGGGACGAGCTCGAGTTCCCGGGCCGCTTCGACCAATTCCTTCGCCACGATCGTCTTCCCGGCGGCGGTTGGTCCACACAGGACCACCAACGGCGGCGGAGCCGTCTCGATCGACGGCGAAGTCGAACAGGGAGCGTCTTGTGTCAACATGATCCGTCCTCGGATAGCAGCCAGTACAACGAGTCGAGCGCACCGCCACGGCGGACATCGACGACCGGACCGTGTCGGAACGGGTTGCGGAATGAGAAGTCGGCGACCACTCGTCCGGCGGTCGTCACACCGGACGAACGGGGAGCGATGAACTCCACGTATCCCTTGTGCGGTCGCCACAGCCGAACCCCCAGCAATCGGCCGTCGTCGGCCACGTCGGGTAAGGGACGGAACCCGTGGTTCCACAGGTGATGACCGAGTTCTCCGGCCAGCGTGCTCATCGGTGCCGCCGGTCGACATCGTCAGCTCGCTGCGCGCACGTCGGGCGGTTCGAGGAGTTCGCCACCACACGCCACACGGTCACGACCAACACGCCGCCAACCGCCACGTACTGCATCCACATCGGACACTCCATCCACTTCACGCAGCCGCGCATACACAGCGGCCGGACGGTCAAGATCAATGAGAGCTCGGTGCCACACGGGAAACTCGGCCCCGAGGCACGCGCGGCGCAGATTCCTGGCAACCCACCGCCCATCCAGGCCCGGATAGGTCACCCCGCCACACGCGAGGGCGAGCGAACACGGTCGCGGGGCCGCCGTGCAGGTCGAGCATGGCGCGGTGCCACACCGGGAGCGTCGCGCCGCTGTACGTGCGCCGCATGTTCTTCCCGAGCCAGCGGCCGTCGACGCCGGGATAGGTGAGGCCGCCGCACGCGCACCAACGGATGGCCGCCACGTGGTTCCGGGATGAGGTGTCGATCGTCCACTCCAGCTTGGACTGTGACACGCAACGGTGGCTGCGGGGCGGCAGCCGTACGTGGTCCCACGGGTTCCCGCCGCGATGCAGAAGTCCTTCGCGCTGCGGGTCGGGACGCCATTCGCCACCTCGTCTGGGCAACCGGTGGTGGTGTCCGGTCATTGCTCGTCCTCCCATCGCACGGGCCGTTGGAGCAAGGTGAGGACTTCGTTGACGGTCCCCGCGAAGTCCGCAGGGGACACGATGCGTGCGGAACTGCCGCGTATCGGTCCGCGGTTCAGGCCGACGAGGTTTTCGTCGATGACCCACAACGATTCGGCGTACGCGTCGTGGGCGCGCTGGCACACGAGCGAGCCGTGCGACGTCCGCCAGAATCGCCAGGACGGACCGGGCAGTTCGACAAGCGGTGCCAGGAACGGCCATTGAGCGACGACATCCGCCTCCGTCAACGCGGACGGGTGGCCGTCCTGAGAAGGTGACGGAGGCGCGAGACCGCCCGGTGCCCACCCTTGACCCTCAAGTCGGTGGTGCCCACCATGAATCGGCCGGTCGTCGAGTTGCGTCTCGAGCGCGGCGAGCAACTCCTCGCCAGCGGTGGTCATCACCACCAGCGGTTCGTCACCCTGCTGTTCCCCGAGCCGGACCTGCCCGTGCGCGAACAACTCGCGCAGAAGAGGCACGAGCTCGTGCGGAAGCGACTCGCCGCCATCGCGGAACGTCTCGGCTTCGTGCACGGTGACGTGCCCGTACCGGACTCGTCGCAACGCCTGCAGCAGTCCGGTTTCGTGAGATCCGTCAGCCGGGCGCATCATGAGGCCACACGCCAGTTCACCGGGTTTGACCCGCCGCTTACGCGGCACGACGGGCGCCGATGCGCCGCTTCCGGCCGGTGGCCGGCTGATAGTGCCGCTGGTCGAAGCGTGGCTCCTCGATCAGCACCTTTGCGAAGGTGCAGTCGCAGTCCGCGCACGCGCAGCACTCGCGCACGAGGCGCAGGAAGTCCGTCCGCCAACTCTCGCGGTCCAGGTCGTGATCGCCCGCCAGGCAGTCGCCGCAGCAGCGGCCCCGGCGTTGGTGCGCACCCATGGAGGTCACCTCGCTCGGTATGGGCGCCACAGGTCGCGATCACCCGCCGGGACGCCGTTCCCCTCGGAGAGATGGGAACGGCCGGCCGGGGCGCACATGCCGAGACGGGTGCCTCTGAGAACCGGCGGATCGCAGACGCCTGACCCATGGTCCTCATCCCTCCACGCTCGACATGTGTTCCGGCCGCAGGGTCGGCGGGGCCTCGGGTGCTTCACCACCACGTGATGACCCTGCCTCAAGGGCACGACCCCGCCGACATCTGTACATTAAAACGCGTACGTACGGATGTCGATAACCCAATCGGGTAAGTGTGCACGAGAAACTTTCGTCGTAAGCTACGGTGCGTGGCTACTGCGACGAGGTTGAAGAAGCGGCTGGGCTCGTTCCTGCGTGCGGTGCGGCAGGCGGCAGGCAAGTCAATGGACGAGGCGGCGGACCATCTACGGGTCGAGCGTCCGACGGTGAGCCGTTATGAGACCGGCGAGGCTTTGCCGGTCTGGAGCACGGTGCACATGCTGCTGTCGTTTTATGACGCGACCAGCGGGGATCTGGCCCAAGGTGCTCGGCTGCATGAGGACGCCAAGGACGAGCCGCCGTCGGTTCGGTTGCCGGCCGGCGCGCCGAAGGCGTTCCGCAAGCTGGTCAACGCCGAGCGTGATGCGGTGCGAGAGCGTCGGTTGTCGCCGTTTGTTGTCCCTGGTCTGCTGCAGACCAGGCGATACGCCGAAGCGCTGGAGGAAGCTGCGCACGTGTTCTACACGCCGGATATGCGGCCAGACGGTGTGATCGCCTCGCGGATGAACCGGCAGAAACCGCTGGAGGGCCCCGACCCGATGGCGCTGCACGTCCTGCTCGACGAGGCCGTCATCCGGCGCGAGATCGGTGGCCGCGAGGTGGTCCGTGAGCAGCTCGAACACCTGCTAGACCTCGCCCAGCGGACCAACATCACGCTCCAGGTGATCCCCTACACGGTTGGTGGGTACGGCACGATGAACGGCTCGTTCACCATCGTCGACTACCCCGAAGCTGACACCGTTCCCGGCGTCTACCTCGAATACCCGGCGGGAGGTGCATGGGTGGACAATGCAGACGACGTAAAGCGCTTCACCACCACGTTCGACCAGACGGCAGTCCGAGCGCTGTCTCCGGCCGACACCACCCACCTCATCCAGCAGACAAGGGCACACGAACCCCATGGCGGAGCCGGACGCCATCGCGGCGAGGCGGCGCCATCACGTAGAGGAATCGGGTGGTGCTTCCCCTGCCCGACAGTCATCCTGCATCGGCCGGTCAACCGGAATGAGTGGGTTGTGGCTCGACGGCAGCCGCCTGGGAGGTCGAGGCTCCGCCCCTAGCCAGCCGGCCGGCGGGCCGCCGGCGGGCTGGCTATCAGTCCGGTGTCCGGCCGGCGGCGCTGTCCATGTCGGTGCAGTAGTCCGGCTGGCCGAGCGTGCCCGGCCACGAGATGCCTGACCAGAACGCCCTGGCGACCGGGTCGTCCGCAATCCGTGTGGTCGACCAGCGGTACACCGTCGGCGGTGCGCGCACCAATGCCGCGGCGACAAGCACGCGTCCATACCCCCAACGTGGTCGGTCCGTGCGTACGTGCTCGATCACCGCACGCCTGCACGGCCCGCACATCGCGAGGTCGAGGTCGGCCTGTACCTCGCCATCGACCCAGAGAGCGATCTGGCCGACTCCCCCGCGCACCGCCGGGGGCGTGCGGACCAGTATCAGCCCGGAGCTGGGCGCGGACTTGGCGTCATATTGCTTGCCGGGATCCACCAGGCACCAGCTGGCCAGTGGGTCGCCGAGGGCGCGGCAGGCGCCGCAGGTGATCTCGGTCAGGGCGTACCAGTGGTGGTAACTCGACCGCGCGGTGGCGATCGCCAGGTCGTGTCCACGCGGGCACCTGGCCGGGACGCGGTCGCCGAGTGCGGGCCGGACCGGCAGCGCGCGGCCGTACATGCCACGCTGAAGGTCCCGCCACTGCTCGCTCACGCGTTCGATTATGGGCATGGCGTGTACGTAAGCGAAAGAGTTTCTCCTGGTGAGCGGGCTCACGAGGGTCTTCGGCTATCGACATGGGCTTGCGCACCGCCGCCCCGTCGGCGCGTGCGTCTGTCAGGTGAGCTCGCGTAGCTTCTGCGCGGATCGTTTGATGATGTGGCGGGCTTCGTTGCCAGTCACTGCGGTCGGCCAGAGCGCGTCGGCGATGTGGTTGTAGAGCGCGATGTCGGCCGGGTCGCGGGTGGACGCCTCGCTGTGCAGCGTCTCGACGATCACTTGGTCGTCGTCGAGGATGCAGAACCCGTGCAGTGCCGGCACGGGCAGGACCGCGTCGAGCGGTACGACGCCGAAGTGGACGGACCGCAGGCCGTCGAGGGCGATCAGCCGGTCAAGCTGGGCGGCCATGACGGCGCGGTCACCGATGGCGTGGCGTAGCGCGAACTCGGACGTGAGCAGGGTGATTTTCTTGGTGGAGTCGTAGAGCACGGATTGCCGCAACATGCGAGCGCGGACGGCTTGGTCGGTGTCGC
>Ga0193716_1000785_pt1 | contig 18925 bp, 12 predicted proteins | sample U2c1metaG_FD_145901 | JGI IMG/M metagenome (GOLD analysis project Ga0193716, IMG submission 145901) | Soil microbial communities from a riparian zone of the East river system, Colorado, United States - U2c1 | ecosystem: Environmental > Terrestrial > Soil > Riparian zone | place: USA: East River...
GGAGCAGCCACTGTGCGCGTCGCAGCTCGTACTGCTCCTCCGTCAGCCGGCCCGCGGCCACCTCGGCCCGCAGCTCGACGAGCGCCCGCTCGAGGTTGCTCGCCACCGCGTCCCGCATGGCGATCAGGCCCGACTCGGGGGTCGGGTGGACGACCGGCTCGGCCGGGTGGGTGAACATGGCGTCCACGCGGGTGCGCTGCAGCCGGTCCCAGTCGAGCTGACCCGCCGTCGCGAGCTTCTCGACGTCGTCGGCCAGCACGGCGCGGGTGGGGTCGACCGGGTCGTACGCGATGGTGGCCTTGGTGCCGATCGGCAGGTGCGCGAGCGTGCGCTCGACCACCCGGATGACGCGACCGGTGGCGCGGGACTCGAACGTCAGCGCCTGGACCACACGGTTGTTGATGCTGGTGCCGGTCTGCCGGGACTCGACGAGCAGGGCGGGCGTGCGCAGCCCGGAGGCCAACAGCTCGGCGCGCTCGGCGCTACGCCGGCGCCACCGCGACACCATTGCCACGAACACCACGAGGAAGGCGACCCCGATGCCACCGAACACCAGTGTCAGGATCATGAACGTCGTCGGCCCGCTGTAGCAGGTGCCGCCGTCACTACAGGGATAGCTGACATCCGGCCCGGTCTCGGTCCGCCACTTGTACGCCATGAACAGGGCGAGCGGCAGCGACCACGCGACCTGCAGGAGCAGGACCCAACCGATGATCCGTCGACCAGAACGCGGCATGCCGTGACCGTGAACCAGCGCGGGACGGAAGTCAACCGACTGCCCGAAGGTACGCACCGGTGGCCGGGTTCTCCCGGCCACCGGTGCGATCGTCAGCGGGTCACCGCGTCCAGTGCGTCGATCTCACCGGCGCCGTAGAAACCCTTGCCGGACGAGCCGCCCTGACAGGTGGCGAGGAACGCGCCGTCACCGGTCGGGTCGTACACCCCCGGCGGGCAGGCCAGCCGATCGGCACGAGCTTCGAGCGACGCCGCCACCCGGTCGTTCGACCAGCTCTGGTGCGTGCTGCGGATCAACGCGACCACACCGGTCGTGTGCGGCGACGCCATCGACGTGCCCTGCGCGTAGCCGTACGCGCCACCCACGACGGTCGACAGGATACGACCGTTGCCGTCCGGCGTGGCCGCGACCTGCAGCCGGTCACCGCCTGGCGCGGTCACGTCCGACTCGATGATCCCGTAGTTGGAGTAGTACGCCTTGCGCTGCTCCGGCCCGACGGCGGACACACCGACCACGCCGGGCAGCTCGGCCGGCATGTCGATGCACTCGTTGCCGACGGTCCGCTCGATCGGCGTCCCGTTGTTCGGGCTGCCGGTGTCGGTGATCGGGTGCGACATGTCCCAGTTGCTGTTGCCGAGCGCGGCGACGTTCACGACGTCCTTGCGCGCGGAGTAGTCGACCGCGCGCCGCACGGCGTCGATCACGGCCCGCTGGTCGATGTCGGTCTTGCACCACAGGAACCACGGGTCGATGAAGTACGAGTTGTTCGTGACGTCCATGCGCTGCTGGGCCGCCCACATGAACCCGCAGATGGCGTACTCCGGGTAGATGAACCCGTCGTCGTCGACCACCTTCACGGCCGCCAGCCGGACGTTCGGCGCGACACCCGCGACGCCGATCCCGTTGCGTGCCGCGGCGATCGTGCCCGCGACGTGCGTGCCGTGCGTGCTCGTCGTCGGCGCCCACGCGGCGGGCGACCGGTCCGGCACGCCCTCGTTCACACAGCCGACGGACTTCGACGCGTCCACGTTGGCGGCCAGATCGGGGTGGCTCGCCTCGATGCCGGAGTCCAGCACGCCGACGAGCACCTTCCTGCTGCCGCCGGAGATCGCGTTCGCCTGGTCGGCCTTGATCTGCTTGAGGCTCCACTGGTTGGCCTCGAGCGGCTCTGGCGCGACCGCGCCGTGCCCGCCCTTCGCGGCCGGTACCGCGACCGCGTCGATGTCCGCCAGCATCTCCTGCTGCGCGGCGCCGTTGCTACGCGCTGCCGCCGCGCCAACCCCCAGCTCTGCGAGGTTGCGGCTCGCGCCGGCGGCCGACACACCGGGCTTGCGCCGCACGGTCGCGGCGAAGTCCGCGCTGGTAGACGTCGCGATGACGACGCCGATCTGCGGCCAGCTCTGGATGATCGTGCCGCCCGCGGCGCGGATGGACGCCTCGGTCCGGTGCAGCGAGCCGTGCTCCGGGCCGAGCACCACGAAGTGGGCGGCCGCGGCGTCCTGGGCGGCGGCCGGCGTCGCGGTGACGGCGCCGACGCCGGCGGCGGAAACGCACATCGCCGCGGCGACGAACGCTCGTAACGGGGTTCTTCGCACTGGGATACCTCCATCGCACGCGCGCTCCGTCCGCCCGGCCACCGGTCTGGTGGGCGCGGCGAAGCGGCGGCCTCACGCTGTCACCCGAGGTCAGGCGGGGCAATGGACCGTTCGGCGGTTTGTCAGTCCGTGACTGTTTCGGTCACCGGGCGTGGCGGGTTGCCGGTATCCGGCGCGGCTGGTGGGCTCATGAGGGCCTGCGCAGGGTCGCGCCGGTGACGATCGCGATCGTGGCGGCGATGGCGGCGAGGACGTAGAACGCGTTGGCGATGGCCGTGTGGTCCGCGATCGTGGCGACCAGCATGGTGACCACGGAGCTGAGGCCGAGGCCGGCCGCGTTCGCGGCCCCGAAGACCTGGCCGGCTCGCCGCTCCGGCACGCTCGCCATGAGCAGACTCCGGGTAGCCACCCTGGCCAGCCCGACCAGTGCCCCGGCGAAGAGGATGCCCACCAGCAGCACGGTGAGATGGAGTGGTTGCACGGCAACGATGACCGCACAGCCGACGATGCCGACGACCGCGACGCGCAGGTGCCCGAACCTGGCGGGCAGCCGAGGGTAGAGTGCGGCGGCGGTCACGAACCCGAGCCCGGCGAGCGCGTCCACCAGTCCGTAGATGCCCGCGCCACGGTGGAAACCCTGGTACACCAGGACGATCAGGACGGTGTTGCCGACCATGGTCAACACCGTGCAGGTGGCGTAGAGAAGGCCGAGCCGCATCAGCGGCCCGGTCGACGTCCCGCCGCCGGCCACTGGTTGCGGACGCCCGGCCCGCGACGGACCCCGGCCGATCGCGTACATGGCCAGCGCCGAGACGAGAAACGTCGCGCCGTTGAAGAGGAACAGCGGCGTCGGCCCGACCAGGTGAATGACGAACCCGCCCACTGCGGCGGACAGCAGGTTCCCGGCCTGCAGGCTGACCTCGTAGTGCGCGCCGAACCGCACGAGCCGCTCCGGCGACACCCGCTCCTTGATCAGGGCGTTGCTCGCGGGCATGAACACCGCGGCGAACGCGGCGAGTGTGAAGCTGACGAGATAGGCCACGGGGGTGGTCGCCTTCCCAAGCAGCAGCGCGACGGGCAGCACCAACGCCGCCAGAGCGCTGGCCAGATCCGCGACCAGACACAGTGTCCGCCGGTCGTACCGGTCGGCGACCTTCCCGAACACCAGTGACAACAAGGCGGGTGGCACAGAAGCGGCGATGAACAACCACCCCACCGACAGCGCACTGCCCGCGGTGGTGAAAACGAGGATCGCGGACGCGACGAGCTGGATCCCGTTACCCAGACTCGTGATGAACGTGGCAGGCAGCAGTAGCCGCTCGGTCCGACCGGGCAGCAGGGCAACCGGCGCGGCCCCGAGCGGCCGCGCCGATGAGTTGGTGGCATTGGTCATGTGGCCCAGCATCAGAACCTTCACTGACACGCGATGTCAGTAAAGCCACGCGGCCTTGATCACACCGCCGACGAGGGGACTCCGCGCCCCCCCCGCTGTGGGCATTCGGTCTTGGGTGCGGCCGGCGACGGTGATCGAGGTGGCTGGCCTTTCCCCGGCACGCCACCACCGAGTGGCTCGGTTCGCTGTTCGGCCTCTTACCGCTGGTTACACGGGGACGATCGCGCCGTGGTTGCGGGGTCCGATGGCTGGGGCGATCGGGGCCGCACCTCGCCGACCCTTCCCGACGGGTGCGTTGGGCACGGCGAGGCACGGCAACGGGCAGTGGGTTGCGCACCAAGGATGAGACCGGGCCAGGAAGACATGCAATCCGGCGGCGGTGATCGAAGTGGCCGGCCTTCCCCGCACGCACTTTCCTTCCATGCCAATCTTTTCTGCTTACAAGCAAACAAGATTAGACAAGACCACAGGATGTAGCACCACCAAGAGGTGAGTCCATCCAGAAGTGGACACATCAATCCTCAAAGCAAGCACTCGACGCAACCCCGTTGCCATCGCCCCACGGCTCGTTGCCGTGTCTTCGCCGTCGCTGATCACCCCGCCGGGAACGTGTCGGCGAAGGCGCGGCCTCGATCGCCCCAGCCACCGGACCACGCAACCCCGTAGGCGATCGTCCCCCGTGTTAAGCAGCAACAACCACCCCTCAGAATGGTGCCGGGTCGGGATCAGCGATCGGCTCTGGTTCGTGGGTGAACCGGAACCCGTGCTTCGTGATCCACGTGAGCCCGAGACCATTGTCGGACAGGTCTACCCGCCATCCGCCATGTGTCTTGACCAGATGATGCAAACGACACGCGGGCTTCACGTTGTACCGGTCCGTCGCACCCGCCGGGAACGGCGTCACATGATCCAAATCACACGAATGAGCCGGCCGGACACACCCCGGACCAGTACACATCAGATACGTGGCCCGAATATGGTCCCGCAACGCGGCTGGTGGCGTGTACTTGCGACGTCCCACATCCACCGCATGCCCGGTGAGTGGATCGGTCAAGATTCGTTGCCACACCGCATCCTTCTGCGCCGCCAACTCGAGTGCCCGCTGCGCAGGCAACCAGCCGTAGCCGGCGAGATAGCCCGGCTTCGAGTCCACGCCCAATGCTGTCGTCGCCGGCAGTGTGAGATAGACGTGGACCTTCGCGTTCTCGAAACCCTTACCCGCCAAAAGATCCAAACCCACATCCACCCTGATCTGGTTCAACGTGCGGTCATCACCAGCAGTCTTGATCTGCTGCGCGATCGCCTTCACCTGGTCACGGGCGAGGTTGACCCGCTCTATCTCACCCAGGAACGACAGGAGCCCCACCGCGTCATCGAGTTGCTCACTGGACATGTGCCGCGCCGCCACCCGCATCGCCGCACGCCGCGCCGCGGCCTCTGGATCCGCGTGCGCTACCGCCTTACGTAGCTGATAGTTGAGCTGTTGGCTGTTCCACTCGCCTGCCTGCGCAGCGATCGCCGCTTCCACCCGGGCGATCGCCTCATCCGACAGGACCTCGGTGGCCTCGACGATCCGGCGGGCCGTGTACTCCTCGATGTCCCCGGCACGGAACGCCGCGAACGTCGCCGGGAACCGCGTCGACAACGCCACCGCGAACGCGATCCGGCGCTGCGCGAACGGCACCGTCCACCGATACACCGCCGCCACCTCCACATGCGCGAACTCATCACCGTCAGCGTTCAACGCCACAAACCGTGCGATCCGATCCAACAACTCCGCGGTCTCCCTGGCGGCACGACAGATGTTGCCCCGACCCCCGGTAAGCAACTCACGACCCGTTTCGTACATGCGTTCACAATACCAGCGACTCCCGCTACTTTCCTTACCCTGCAACAAGAATCACCCATCCGAGTACGCTCCCCGCTACCCCTCACTGTCCGCGAGCATCCTGTTGATCATGCGGCGGGGATCGCGGGGCCAGAGCTGGATTGAGGCGACCATCCCGAAACTAGCCTGCGTCTTTCACGGGGATTTGCGCGACACGGACTGTGAGTGGGGTGCAGTGCCTGTCCTGTAAGGGAAACTTGGACTTGTTGAGGGTCCGGTTGTTCTCACGGGAAAGCACTTCGCTGGCGTAGCAAGAGGTTGCGGCGGGTGAAGGTCAGCGCGGACGGTGTGGGTGTTGTGTCGCGTGCGGGTGTGGACCTGTTGCGGGAGATGGCTGAGGAGGCTCACCACGGTCTGGTCAGGGAGGTCACGGCGGTGTTGTTGGACACCTATGACGGTGTTCCTGGGCATGCGCCGGGGCGGGTATTCGCGGATCTGGCGGTGGCGATCGCTGATGGCGCGGATTCGAGCCCGAGCATTCCAACGCATCCACGACGCCCTCACCCGGGCAACCACCACCTGACTCGACTTCCCTGTCCCTACAACCGTAAGAACCCCGAAACAGCCGGCAACAAGCAGGCCGGCAGATCACACGTGCCCACACCCGCCAACACCACAACCAAGATCAACAACCCGCGCCACAAGATCATCCGCGATCCGCGTGAAAGACCGAGGCTAGGCTGCGGGTCGGGCCGAAGCGACGGCGATACACCGACGGGGTGAGACCGGCGCAACTGGGCACGCAGGGTTCGCCGTGCCGAGGCCGCTCGCCGAGGCGACCCGGTCCACGGGCCATCTGGCACTGAGCTAGGACGACCGCGTCTCCGTCTTCTGCTCCGCCTGCTCCACGATCGCCACGTTGTGGGTGCGGGACAGGCGTTCGTGCGGTGCTGGCTCGTCGCCGAAGAAGACCGCCAGCGGCGTCCAGATGCCGACCACGAACAGCGACAGCAGCATCCCGAGCGGAATCAGGAGTTGTTGCGGCTGACCGAAGACGTCCCAGTGGTCCACCGACAGCGCGAGCCACAGCAACCACAGCGGCGACAGCAGCAACCCGTTGCGCACCAACAGCGCGAACGGCCCGGCGCGCCCGCCCGCGGTCCGCTCCACCCGCAGCAGCATCGCGCGTTTGCCGACCGTCGACCCGGTCAGCAACGGCACCAGCAGGAACCACACCAGGCCGAGCACCGCCGTGATCGGGCCGCGGCCGCCGGTCCCGCCGCCGAACAGGGTGATCAGTCCGAGCACGAAACCGGTCAGTGCCGCGAACCCGACGGCGTCGGTCAGCAACGCGAGCAGACGCCGGCTCACCGTCACCCTCGTCGCGTACCGGCGACGGTCGCGTTCGGAGTCCAGCTCCGGCAGCAACCGGCTGAGCGGGCCCGCGACGAGCCAGCCGATCGTCGCGCCCGCCGTGTTGAGGATGAGGTCGTCCACGCTGAACAGCCGGTACGCGCACGGGTAGATGAACCACAGCCCGGTCACCTGCGTCAGCTCGAACAGCAGCGACACACCGAAACCCATGAGCGTCGCGGAGACGAAGCGGACCTTTGTGGCGTACCGCAGGAAGAACCCGAGTGGCGCGAGCAGCATCACGTTCAGCGCGGTGGTCCACAGCGCGGGGTTGTGCAGCACCCCGCCGAAGCTCCAGTCATCGCGTGCCCGCTGCTCGACCACCTCGACGAAGTAGAACGGCCGTAGCTGCGGCGTGCTCGAGTACGTCTGCTCCGCGCAGTACCCGACCGGGTCGGCCGGCAGCGGGATCACCGTCTGCATGAACGCGGCAAGGAGGTAGAACAGGAAGCAGTAGAAGACGATCGTCGTCCAGCCACCCGCCCGCCCCCGACGGCGATAGCTCACCACGGCGACCGGCAGCATCACCAGCAGCGCGAGCAGCGGGAACACCGTCAGCGCCGTCTTGACGGGCAGTAGGTAGGTGGCGAACACCCCGTACTAATACACGGTCACCAGGCCGACGGCGCGGGCGGAGGCACCACCGCGGGCCGGTCGTCGCAGGTGATCGTGTTCGGCAGCAGCCACGGCGCGAGCCAGCCGCCGTCGTTGCCGCCGAGGTCGGTCAAACCGAACTCCGAACCCGACGCCGGGAAGTTGAACGAGCCGCAGTTGTTCACCCCGACCGCGCCGACGTTGCGTGCGTCCACGTTCTCGAACGACGCGCCGCCCGCGACCCGACCGCTGACGACCGACGTGCCCGTGCCGTCCACCCGCGTGTCCTTGATGTGCACCCCGGTGATGGAGTACAGGTCCTTCACCGGGAAGTCGCTCACGAACATGATCGCGTTGTACGTGTTGTCGAGGAAGTGGTTGCCCACCACCTGAAGGTCCGCGTCGATGTTCTTGTCCAGCGCGTAGAACCAGATCGCGCCGAGCCCGATGTTCCAGTTCAGCTCGTAGGTGCCGGCGCGGACCGTCGTGTTGTTCGTGATCCACACGTGGCCGGTGAACGGCTGCGCGCCGAACCGGGAACCGACGTGGATGCCGCTGCCCTCGCGAATCGGGTCGGCGACCAGGTTGTTCGACACCGTGTTGTCCGTGCCGCCGTACAGCGCGATCCCGTTGGCCAGCACCGGTGTCTGCACCGTGTTGTGGTCGAACGTGTTGTTCGCGTTCTGTTCGCGCTCCGCCCACATGGCGAGCCCGTCGTCGCCGGTGTTGCGGACGAAGTTGTTCGCCACCACGGAGTTCGTCACGCCGACGTGGAAGTTCAGCGCGTCCGCGATCTGGTCGACGACGATGTTGTCGCGGACCGTCACCCGTGACATCGGCCCGTCGAACCACAGGCCGACCTTCGTGTGCCGCAGGTGCAGCCCCACGATGGTCGAGTCGCTCATCGCGCCGCCGATGCCGTTGACCTGGTCGGTGTCGACACGTTCGCGGACGTCGCCCTCGATCGCGAAGCCGGACAGGTGCACGTTCCTGCTGCCGCCGTCGGCGGCGTCCCTGCCGTAGAACCCGACGCCCGTGTGCACGGAACCGTCCGGCGCCGGCGGATCCAGCGCGACCTGGCGGCCCTTGATGACCGTGTGCCAGTTGCCGGCGCCCACGATCGTGACGTTGTCGACGATCAGGTGCCGGTTCACCTGGAACGTGCCCGGCGGCACGTACACCGGCACCCGCAGGAACCTGGCGAGGGTGATCGCCTGCTCGAACGCGGTCGCGGCGTCGCGCCGGCCGGTCGGGTCGGCGCCGAACAGGCGGACGTCCAGCGCGCGCTTCTCGACGTGCGGCGCGGCGACCAGTTCGGAGTCGAGCAGGTCGACCACGGTCCATGCGACAGCCGCGCTCGCCGTGAGCCGGATCTTGTCGCCGGCACGGTAGGTCCGGTCGAGCACGAGGCGCTGCTCGTCGTAGAAGTGCGTTGGGCGGAACGGCTTCTGGATCACCGGCGGCGGGGTGGTCTGTGCCGGCACGCACGCGCACTCGGTGATCCACCAGTCCGGGTGCAGCAGGTCCGCGTTCGGGTCGTTCGAGAACGGGTACTGGTTGTACAGCCAGGCGTACTGCGACGTGAGCGGCATCGTCTTGCGGTGCTTGCCATTCACCGCGACGTCCAGCGGCGCGGTGCGGCCGCCGCCGTTCTGCGCGTCCGGGATGCTGTACCGCACGGTGATCGCGTTCGCCGCCGCCGGCAGCGTGAACTCGACGTGCTGGTTCGGCGCGAGCCGGACCGCGCTGCGACCGGACGCCTCCGCCGGCAGCGTGTAGGCCGTGCGGTCCGGGCCGATGACCGTGCCGTTGGTCGCGGCACGCTCCGCCTCCTGTTCGAGGAAGTCGACGCGCGCGCCCCGGCCCGCGACCAGCGCGGGATCGAGCGCCGCGCGGGTGACCACGGGCGCGGCGGCGGGCGCGGCGACCGCGCCGCCGTCCCCCACCGTCACCGTCGCGACCATCGCCGCCGCCGCCGTGACGGCAGCCCAGCCTGACTTCCTCGTCCAAGACATCGACGGACTCGTTTCTCTCGCCGAACGGTGCCGTGACGATAGGTGCGCCGTACCGGTTCTCACAAGGAGCTGCCGGATATTTGCGCGTTATCATCGAAAAGTTGCGCTGGGTGGCCCAACGGCACGAACGTGCGTGCTTTAACCACCGGCCGGCACCCGACCGGCTGCCCGCGTGCGCGTTGCCGCCTCGCCCGCGCCGGGCGGACTCTGGTCGACATGGCGGAACTACAGCATCAATGGACCGAATTCAATCCCTTCCAGGCGGTGGGCACGCAGACCTGGACGTGGCCCGTCGGCGAGCGCCTGCACTACTGGGGCTACTCCGTCCGACCGTTCCAGTTCAACATGGAGGCCGAGCTGGTTCGACACTTCACCACCACCGACAACAACGGGTTGTGGACGGAGAACCTCGTCGTGACCACGAACACCGGCGGGCTCATCCGCTTCAGTGCGATCGCGGTGATCGGCGCATGAGGATCACCGCGTTGTACGACCGGGACGGGGTCATTCTCGCCGCCGTCGAGGTCGACGCCGACTACGCCGGGCCACTGCCGGTGGCCACCGAGGACGGTACCGAGGTCGCCACGTTCGACGTGCCGGACGACCGCCGCGAGCAGGCGCTCGACGAGATCTGCCTCGGCGTGCGCGTCTCCGCGCGGTCTCTTGTGGAGCGTTGAGGGGACGCGAAGTCGCGGCCCCTCAACGAGAACCACTCAGAACTGCAGACTCCACACGTTGATCGTGCCGGTGTCCTGACTCGCGGCGTCGCGCACGCGCAGCCGCCACGTGCCGTTGGCCACCTCGCTCGACGCGTTGATCGTGTACGTCGTCGTCAGGTTGTCCGCGCTGCCGCCGGCACGGTTGTGCACGTTGTACACGCTGCCGTCCGGCGCGAGGACGTCGACGACCAGGTCACCGATGTAGGTGTGCCGGATGTCGACGCCGACCTTGAGCGCGGCCGGCGCGTTGCCGGCCACCCCGGTCACCGCGATCGGGCTCTCCACGGTGGTCAGGTCGGGAATGGCCACGTCGGTGGGGTTCTCGAACCGAGGCCCGGTCGGCGGGGTGGTGGTGCCGGCGGACAGCGTCCAGATGGCGTAGGCGATCGCGTCGACGTTGCGGTCCAGCGCGGTCACGTTGATGTTGCTCGTCGTGTCGCAGGACGCGTGGTAGCACCGGTCGAACGCCTGCCCGGCGGTGCCACCCCACTTCTGTGCCTGCGCACTGGTCTTCGTCACCTCGGCGCCGGTGAACAGGCCACCGGTGGGAATGCCGACGTTCGCGAACGCCGCGTGGTCCGACCGGCCGCCGACCACCGTCAGCTCGGTCGGCACGCCCATCGCCGCGAACGGCGCCTCCAGCACGTGCTGCAGCTCGATCGACCCGGTCGGCTGACCGCTGCTCGAGTACACGAAGTACCCGGGGTTGGGCGAGCCGATCATGTCGAAGTTGACGTAGCCCTTGATCTTCGCGCGCTCGGCGCTCGGCAGGTTGTTCACGTAGTACGTCGAGCCGACCAGCCCGCGCTCCTCCGCGCCCCACCAGCCGAATCTCAGCCGCTTCGTCGGCGTCAGGTTCTGGCTCGCGACGGTCAGCGCGACCTCGAGCAGCCCCGACGAGCCGGAGCCGTTGTCGTTGATGCCCGGCCCGGCCGTGACGCTGTCCAGGTGGCCACCGGCCATGATCACGTTGTTGGCGTCGCCGCGCGGCCACTCGGCGGTCAGGTTCCAACCGGTCACGCCGCCGGACGTGAACGCCTGCAGGCTGGTCGTGTAGCCGACCGCGTCGAGCCGGCCCTGAATGTAGTCGATCGACGCGCGGTAGCCGGTGCGGCCGTGTGCCCGGTTGCCGCCGTTGTTGTTCGCGATGGTCTGCAACTGGTTGAGGTGTGCCTGCACGTTCGCGACCGGAATGTCCGGCGCGGCAAGGATTTCCGGCGGTGCGGCGGTCGCGGCCGGCGCGGTCAGCGCGACGAGCGCGCCGGCGGTGATGGTGGCGAGGACGAGACGGATACGCATGGTGCTGCCTCCAGCAGGGTGGGGAAGGACAACCATCCGAGCGTCCCCGACTACGTCCGCACCCGCGTACAGCCGTTCGAGTCGTGTTCTTCCCGTACTTCCCATTAGGAGGGAGCAGAGCTAGCTCCCCGGAATTAAAAGTGTTGGTCGCGTGCCGGCGAACGATGCGGACTGCTGGTGGTTAGTGGCTGAGTGCCGTCACGTTCCCCTGAGGTAGCTGTTCGTCGTCGCGGACTTCGCACGAAGATCCAAGGGACACCTCCTAGCCCGGGTACGCGCCCGGCAGGAGTGCCGTCCGCACGGTGAGGGCGACCGCCTCCAGCCGGGAGTTCACGCCGAGCTTCGCGAGCACCGACTGCACGTGGGTGCGCACGGTCGCGTCCGTCACGGTCAGCCGCTCCGCCATCGCGCGGGTGTTCATGCCGCGCACCATCAGGCCGAGGCACTGCCACTCGCGCTGGGTGAGGCGGGTGGCGAGCCGGTGGGCGTCCGCCGAATCGGCCGGCAGCGGCGCCGTCGCGGCGTCGGTGAGCCGGGCGATGCGGGACAGCTCCTCGTCGATCAGCTCCAGCCGCCGCAGCAGCGCGGACGGCAGCCCACGCTCGGCGCGGACCGACTCGACCTGCCGCCGCAGCTGCGTGAGGTCGGCGCCGACCGCCCTCAGCACATGTGTGTTCCGCAGGTCGCCGACCCGCCGTCCGTCACTTCTCCGCCGATCCGCGAACTGGCTCATCCCGACCACCCCAACCTCGCGATGGTCCGCCACGCCGGCTTGCGGCCTACCGCTCGACAATTAATCGCCGCAGGTGGCGGCACTGTTTCATTTCGCCGCCGCATCGACGATGAGGTTGTCCCGATAGCTGCGTGCCGCGTGGTCGAACGTGCCGCCGCAGGTGATCAACCGCAGGGCCGGCACCGGGAGCGGCGAGTACACCAGCTCGGTCGGGAACGCGGTCTTCGCGACGCGGGTCGTCGACACCACCACGAACACGACGGCGGTCCCGTCCGTGCGCTCGACGGTCACCTCGTCGCCCGGCCGCAGATCGACCAACCGGAAGAAAACCCCAGGTCCAGCCTGCGAGTCGACGTGCGCGGCGAGCAGCGCGGGCCCGACCGCACCCGGGGCAGGGCCGGCCGCGAACCACCCGGTGACGTCGGCGGTCGGCGGCGGCACCAGCACGCCGGCGGTGTCCACGCCGATGTCCACGACCGCGCTGTCGACGCCGATCGCGGGAATCCGGACGCGTGCCGGCGGGGCGATGACCGCCTCGACGGGCGTCGGCTCGACGGTCCAGGTCGGCGCGGCGGCCTGAGCCGCCCCTTCCGCCCTGGCCGCGCCCGTCGGCCGGTCCCCGCCGAACACGAGGCCGCCGACGAGCGTGACGCCACCGAGGAGGAGCACCGCGCCGATGGCGACGCCGTAGCGCGCTCCGCCGCGGCCGAGCCGATGCCGACCCGGCCTCACGCGACTCGGCGGCGGCGCATGGCCAGCACGAGCACGCCACCGGCGGCGGCCGCACACGCCAGCAACAGCACCCCGAGCCCGAGACCCGAGTCCGCGGTCCCGCCGAACCCGGTCTCCACCGCGCCGTGCGGCACGACCGCCGCGCCCCGCGCGTCCTGCCGCACCGCGGCCGACAGCACGCCTTCCCGCTGCAGCACCAGGATCGTGTACACGCCGCCGGCCTCCAGGTTCACCGGCAGCTTCGACGGCGACGCGTCGACCGGCGCGACCGTGAGTGTCGCCTTGCCGGCCGGGACGACCGTGTACGGGCTGGCGTCGCCGAACGCGGCACCCTCGATGACCGATGCGTCGTCCCTGCGGATACTCAGCTCACCGGCGAGCGGCGCCGCGTTCACCACCCGCATCCTGGCCTGGCCGGCGGGCGGCAGGCTGATGTCGTCGTCGAGCACGCGCAGCGCGAGGCTCGCGAACTTGCCGAGCCCGGCGACCGTGTACGCGCGGCCGTCCGTGGCGTCGAGGGTCGCGGAGATCACCGGGTCCGTCTTCGGGTCCGCACCCGCCGGGCGCATGGCGATCGTGTACGTGCCGGGCTCGATCCGTTGGTACTCCGACACGTCGCCGTAGCCGACGCCCTTGACGACCTGCGAACCCTCCGCCGTGCCGAACGGGCTGACCGTGACGTCGACCGACGGCGTGTCCGGCGACAGGTGCGCGAGCCGCAGGAACGCGCCGGTCTGCGCGGCCGCCGGCACGGGCACGGCGACGGCCGCCGCCAGCGCACACGCGAGTGCCCCGAGTTTCAGTGAGAGGTTGCGCATGGGGTGCCGCCTTTCATCGTGTTGCTCCGTCGAGGAGTTCTGGGAGCCGCCAACTGATTGCGACGCCCTCGGGCGTCAACCGCGTTACGGCCGGCGCGAAGGGCGGGAGCTGGGCCCCCAGCCAGTCCAGCAATGGCTGGGCCGCACGCCGGTCGGTGATCGACTGTCCGTCCACTGTGGCCACGACGACCGTGCGGTCGGGCAGCCCGGTGCCGTGTTCGGCCGGCGAGTTCCCTGTCGTCGCAAGGGAGATCTCGTGCTCGGCGCACAGCGCGGCGAGCACGGCCATGGCCCGCAGGTCCACCCGGCCGGTCCGCAGTGCGGCACGCACGGGTTCGCTCACCAGCAGCCGGCTGTTCTCCGCGAGCTGGCGACCGGCGGCCGCACGCTCGGTCGGGTCGAGGTAGGTCCGGTCGAACTCGGTGGTCTGCAACGTGAGCGTGCCGAAGTGGCCGAGCACCGTGCCGGTGCGCCGGCCGGTCGTGACGACCCACGGGCCCGCGCCGTCGGTGCGTACCGCGTTCGGCCTGCCGAGGCGCGCGAGGTCGCGGTGCAGGTCCGCCCATGCCGCGGGCGGCACGGTGATGGTGACGCCGTCGTCGAGCTGGCCCGTGACCCACGCGGCGAGCGCGACGTGGTCGGCCTGCCGCACGACCGGCGGGGTGACGAGCACGCTCGCGGCCGCCGCCCCCGCGAGTGCCCCCGCGAGTCCTCTCGCCGGCACCGGCCGCCAGGCCAGTACCGCGTCCAGCACGAGCACGCCGGTGATCGCGGCGCCGACGACGGTCGCCGGCAGCAACATGTCGGCGCCCGACCCGAACCCGACGACGAGGCTCACGCTGATGAGCGTGCCGACCGCGGCGGGCCACGCCCGTGGCACGGCGAGCCCGGCGGCGCCGACGGCGGCGATGGCCACGAGCAGCGGCGTCCGGTGGTCGACGACCGGACCGATGGGCGCGATGAGCAGGTCGGCACGCCAGAGCACGACGACGACGCAGGCGGTGAGGAACAGGACGGTGGCGGCGGGGCCGCGCCAGGTGGTGTCGGGGTCGTAGCGTTCGAAGTCGAGGAACCAGAGCCAGACCGCGACGCCGATCCCGAGCGGCACGATCAGGAGCGGGACGGTGGCGAGCGCGGCCAACGTCGTCACGAGCCCGAGCACGCCCACCACGGCGAGGGCCAGGTGCCGGCCCCGGTCGATCCGGTGGGCGACCCGCACCGCGGCCGCGAGCGCCACGGCGAGCCACCCGGCGGCGACCACCCCCGGCCCGATCGCGCCGAACACGGCGAGCACCGGCGCCGGCACGGCGAGCGCGACCATGACGGCGGCGGTGAGCAGCGGGTGGACGCGCAGGACGGCGGAGAGCACGACCAGTCCGGCGACCGCGACCGCGACGGCGACGACGGACAGCTCCCGCGCGCTGGTCAACACGTCGAGATGCCGGGCGAAGGGGTTCGTGATGGCGGCGTAGACGTCGAGCTGCGCGTCGGTGACGGCGAGCGGTCCTGGCAGCGCCGGGCCGTCGAGCCCGGCGAAGTGCCGGTACCCGGCGTCGGCGATGGCTCGCTCGGTCGCCGAGACCGGCAACGTGGTGATGGCGACGGCCACCCGAACCACGACGGCGATCCCGACCGCGACGAGTGCGCCCCACGCGAGGACGTTGCGCCGCACCGACACCCGGAGTACGTCGACCGCGTCGACCACGCGCAGCAGGGGGAACACCAGCGCGACGACCGGCGGCTGCCGCAGGACGACGATCGTGAGCAGATAGTCGCCGACGAGGAAGGCGACCAGGAGGTAGCGCGGGTCGAGCGCGGACACCGGCGCCCCGGCGACGGCGAGCACACCACCCACGACCACGGCGAGCGGCACCAGCACGACGACCAGCGCGGTGCCGACCAGCTCCCCGAGCTGTGCGCGGAGCGCCACCCCGTGCCGATCCCACTTCGGCGGCCGCCGCCGCAGCGCCGTCAACAGACCAACGAGCATCGCCCGCCGCCACACCCGGTACTGGGCAAGGGACCCGACCGATGCCGCCGGCAGCAACACCGCGGGCGGCGGCATCGGTCGGGCGACGCGGCCGAGGCCGTCCCCATAGATCTGCAGTGTCGCGTCGAAGTTGGGGACCGACGGGCTCGGCAGGTCGAGCTCCAGCCGTTCGAGCACCTCGGTCCGGTACACCCGTGCGAAGCCCGGCGCCGCACGGGTGACTGTCGCGGGCGGCCCGATCGCGTACAGCCGCGCGAGGTAGCCGCCAAGCAACCCGGTGCCGGTGACGCGCGCGTCGGCCGCCGCGACGGCGGTGTCGGCGAACAGGGGCAGTGTGGCCGTGAGGTAGGTCGGCGCGAGGCGGACGTCGACGTCCAGCACCAACACGAACGCGTACCGCTCGGCGAGCCGGAACGACTGCAGTCCCGCGAGGACGGACCCGCCCGGCCCCAACGGCCGCAGCGTCTCCACCACCTCGGCGCCCTGCTCGTGGGCCAGTTCGGCGGTCGCGTCGGCGGATCCGTCGGACACCACGAACACCGGCGCGCCCAGCCGGGCCGCGGCGGCCACCGAGGCACCGATCCGGTCCGCGCGATCGCGCGCCACGACGAGGATCGCCACGTCGCCGGCGGGTCCGGCGCCGGCCTCGACGCCGCGTCCACGCGCCGCCCGAACCACCCCGTGGATGATCACGCCGACGCCGAACAGGACGACCACGACAAAGGCGGCGGTGATCACGACCGATCACCGCCAGGCACTAATCGCCCCGCTCCCACCTGCAGCACTGTGCCTGAGGGGACTCCACCGGACCTCATCCAAACGCATGAGAACGTGCGAACTGTTCCCAGAACGCCACCCGCCGCGCCAACCGGGAAAAACTCATCCCCCTCGAGGTGAAACGCCCGCGCGTCCAAAACCGAAACGGTCAGATACGGGGGCATGTACAACCGGGCCGGCACGTGGTTACCCCACGGCGGGCGCGCGACGAAAGAGGGTTTCCATGCGACGACGCCGATTAGTATCGGCCGCGGCCGCTCTGCTCGTGGTTCCACTCCTGCAGGTGCTGCCCGCACCTGCGGCGGCCGGGGCGCCGACCAAGGCGCCACCGCCGAACGACACGAGGGAGTTGTCCCGAAAGGACTTCACCCTGGACGGCAAGCAGGTATCGACGCCGAACAGCTACCAGCCGAGCGCCAAGCGCTCCGCCGCCGCGGCTGGGGTCACCCCGCCGGTCGGCACGGTCAGGTCGTGGCTCGGCCTCGACGACGCCCAGGGCACGCTCTACCGCAAGGACTACACACTGCGGGGAGTCGGCGACAAGATCGAGGTCTGGGTCGCGAACGACACCTCCTTCCCGGCCGGCGACTGCCGTAGCCAGATCGCGAACTCGACGACCGTCACCGACGCTCAGGTCAACGACCTCGTCACCCAGTTCGACACGAACATGTACCCGAAGGAGACGGTGGCCTTCTCGACGCCGCCGGACCGGGACGGCTCGAACGCGCAGCTCTCCGGTGACTACACCGGCGACGGCGACAACACGGTCGCCCTGATCGACAACGTCCGGGACGACAACTACTACACGTTCCCGGCCGCGCCGACCTACATCGCGGGCTTCTTCTCCGCGCAGTTCAACGAGCTGCTCGACCGCAACGTGATGACGGTCGACGCGTTCGACTGGGCGCACCGCACCGGTGTGAACCCGGCCGACGAGCCGACCGCCGACCTGTGCACCAGCCGCCCTGGCCGCCCGCGCCTCTACGAAGGCACGTTCGCGCACGAGTGGCAGCACCTGCTGCACTACTACACGGACCCCTTCGAGGGTAACTGGATCAACGAGGGTCTCTCCGACTTCGCCCAGAGCCTCGTCGGCTACGTGGACCCGCGCCTGACGGTGTTCGACAAGGGCGGCGACAGCCACATCTACTGCTTCGAGGGTTTCGGTACGGTGCAGACGCCGTTCAACACGAACCCCCGGGACTGCGGTGGCGCCGAGAACTCCCTGAACCTGTGGGGTGAGGGCAACCCGAACGCGGTGCTCGCCGACTACGGCAACACGTACTCGCTCATGCAGTTCCTGTATGACCGGTACGGCACCGAGTTCATGTCCCTGCTGCACCGGGACGGCGAACACCAGGGGCTCGCGAGCCTCGACGCCGCGCTCGAGGCCGAGGGCGTGCCCGACATGTACAAGGTCCTGCACGACTTCCAGTCGATGACGCTGCTGGACAAGATCGTCGGTGACTCCAACCGCGGCATCGTGCTCGGAGTGCCGAAGAGCAGGGTGACGACGCCGAGCCTGCGCTCGACGGTCAACCTGGCCAACCCGCAGTCCTACGACGACCCGGGCGCCGCGCCGAACGGTGCGGACTACGTCACGCTGCAGAAGGCCAACGGCACCGCGCTGAAGGCAGGCGAGCTGCGCTCGCTGAACTTCGAGGGCGCCACGACACTGCCGGCACTCCCGCTGGAGTGGACGGTCGTGTCCGACGACGTGGACCGGCCAGGTGACCCGGTGTTGTTCTCCGGCAACGACAACAACACCAACGCCACCGCAGTCACCTCGGTCGCCGTGCCGACCACGGACCCGACGCTGCGCTTCGAGGCGAAGTACGGCGCCGAGCTCGGGTACGACTACGGCTACGTGGTGGTCTCCACCGACGGCGGCGCGACGTACACGCCGATCGCGGGCGACAAGACCATCGACGCGCCGCAGGGCCCCGGCCTCAACGGCACGACCGCCGGGTTCGAACCGCACACGTTCGATCTGACCGCGTACGCGGGCCAGACCGTGCTGGTGGGCTTCCAGTACATCAGCGACGGCGGTGTCAACGAGGGCGGTCTGCTCATCGACAACATCACCGTGGGTGCCACGCAGGTGAGCGACGGGTCCAGCCTGGACACGTTCGACTCGCCGACCGAGATCCGGCCGTCGCCGGTGAACAACTGGAACCTGAAGCTGATCGCGTACGACGAGCGCAACCAGATCGCGCTGCGACTCGACTTCGACGGCAAGAACACGGTGAAGCCGAACTTCTTCGAACTGCTGGCTGTCACCCT
>Ga0193716_1000786_pt1 | contig 18923 bp, 19 predicted proteins | sample U2c1metaG_FD_145901 | JGI IMG/M metagenome (GOLD analysis project Ga0193716, IMG submission 145901) | Soil microbial communities from a riparian zone of the East river system, Colorado, United States - U2c1 | ecosystem: Environmental > Terrestrial > Soil > Riparian zone | place: USA: East River...
CAGCCCGGTGTTCCAGCGCTTCCTCGCCGACTGCTTCGCACTGCCCGAGCTGCACGAGCTCGCCGATCCGCTGTCCGGCCTGACCCTCAACGTGATCGCACCGGGTCGCGCCCATCCGTGGCACTTCGACACCAACGAGTTCACCGTCAGCATGCTGACCCAGCCCGCCGACGACGGCGGCGTGGTCGAGTACTGTCCGAACATCCGCTCCGCCGACGCCGAGAACTTCGATGACGTCGACGCAGTGCTCGCCGGTCGCGGCGACCACCTCGTCCGCGAGCTCGAGCTACGCCCTGGCGACCTGCAGCTGTTCCGCGGCCGGTTCTCGCTGCACCGGGTCAGCACCGTGCGCGGCGCCGTGGCCCGTCACACGGCGATCTTCGCCTACAGCGAGCGACCCGGCGTGATCGGCAGCGCGGAGCGGACCAGGCAGCTCTTCGGCCGAGTGCGACCCGAGCACACGAGAGGCCGGACCGTCCGAGGCGACCACCTACTCGATTAGTGGGATGAGCCGTGCGCTTCGATAGGACCGGCAAACGCGCACCGCCCGTCGAAACCCGAGGATGACCGTGACGATCAGCGAAAGTACCTTCGGCAACGAGGCGCACCTTCCCCGGGTACCCGTCCCCAGCCTGGCCGAGAGCTGCGAGCGATTCCTCGAGTGGTCGGCACCGTTGCTCACGGGCCCCCAACGTGCGGAGACCGAAGCGGCGGTGGCGGCGTTCCTGGCGGCGGACAGCCCGGCCCACGCGCTGCAGGCGGACCTGGAGCGGTACGACGAGCAGCCGGGTGTGCAAAGCTGGCTGGACGACTTCTGGGCCTACCGCTACCTCGGTCGCCGCGACCGGATCGCGCTCAACGCCAACTTCTTCTTCCTGTTCCACGACTCCGGCGAGGAACAGGTGGAGCGGGCGGCCGGGCTCGTCGCCGGCACCGTGGACTACAAGCTGCGGCTCGACGACGAGGAGATCCCGCCGGTCACCCTGCGCGGGCAGCCGCTGTCCATGGCACAGCAGCGATTCCTGTTCGCCACCACCCGGATCCCCGGCGCCGCGCGGGACACCGTCCGCGCACCGTACAGCGCGGACGCGCCCGGCCCCTCGACGGCGCGGCACATCGTGGTGTTCCACCAGAGCACCATGTTCCGGCTGGAGGTGCTCGCCGAGGACGGCCGGCCCTACGGGCGCGACGACATCGCCGACGCCCTGCGCGCGATCATCAAGTCGGGCGAGACAGTGGACGACCCGTCGACCGCCGTCGGCCATCTGACCACGATGGCGAGAGCGGAGTGGGCGACCACCAGGCAATCCCTGCTCGACGGGGGAAACGCCGAGGCGTGCGAGGAGATCGAGACCGCGCTGTTCTGCCTGTGCCTCGACGAGAACACCCCCGGGAACACCGAGCAGGCATGTGACCAGTTGCTCCACGGCAACAGCGGGAACAGGTGGTTCGACAAGTCCCTGTCCCTGATCGTGTTCGCCGACGGCACCGCGGGGATCAACCTCGAGCACTGCTGTCTGGACGGGACAACCGTCCTCGCCTACGTGGACACCCTGTTCGGCACGACACCGTCCGCCCGGCCGGCCGCGCACGGTCTCCCCCCGGCCACGCCCATCGGGTTCACCCTCGACGACGTGCTGCGCGCAAAGGCCCGCGCCGCCGCCGAGTCGTTCGCCGCGTACGCCGCCGCCACCGCGACGACCACACTGTCCTTCCCGGACTTCGGTGCGAGCACCGCGAAACAGCTCGGCATGTCGCCGGACGCGTTCGTACAGATGGCCTACCAGCTCGCCCACCGGCGGGCCAAAGGACTCACCGGCGCCACCTACGAGTCGATCGCCACCCGCCAGTTCCGGCACGGCCGCACCGAGGCGATGCGGGTCGTCACCCCCCAGGTGCTGCACTTCGTGTCCACAATGGACCAGGAGTCGGCCGATCAGGCCGCCCGCCAGGCCGCGTTCCGGGCCGCGGCCGCGAAACACGTCGCCCGCGCGAAGGAGTGCCAGGCCGGCGCGGCACCCGAGCAGCACCTGTGGGAGCTGCAACGGCTCGCCGGGGACACCGAACCGCACGCGCTCTACCGGAGCCCCGGCTGGCTCGTCATGCGCGACGACTTCCTCAGCACCAGCTCGGCACCGTCGGCGAACATCCAGTACTTCGGGTTCGGTTCGACCAGCCCGCAGTGCATCGGGGTGGCGTACGTGCTGCTGCCCGACTCCCTGAACATCTACCTGAGCACGCCGCGCCACGTGGCCGCCCAGATGCACACCTTCGCCAAGGAACTGACCACCGCCATGCGCGAGCTCCGGGAACTGCTGGAGGAGGATTAGGGCGTGCCTCGCGGATCTTTGTCCGGAGTCCGCACCCGACCAACAGCTACCTCAGGGGAACGTGAAGACACTCAGCCACAATCCGCTTCGAGACGCGCACCTCCGCCGGGCCGCAACCAACACACAAAAGTCCGGGGAGGCGGACTAGTTCAGCCGATGAAGCCCTTGTCCCGCAGCCAGTCTGCCGCGACCTTCTCCGGCGCGGTGCCATCGACGCTGACCTGTTCGTTCAGCGCGAGCAGCGTCTTGTCGTCGAGTGCCTCGGCGACCGGGGTGAAGACGTCCTCGAGGGCGGGGTACTTCGTCGCGAGCTCGGTGCGGATCGTGATCGCCGGGTTGTAGATCGGGAAGAACGACTTGTCGTCCTCCAGGACGACCAGGTTCTGCGCGGGGATCCGGCCGTCGGTGGAGGCCACCGAGCCGAAGTCGCAGGTCTTTCCCGAGCCGATCTCGGTGTAGACGACGGCGTCGTTGACCTCGTGCCGCTGCGCGTCGGGCAGCGTGAAGCCATACATCGCACCCAGGCCGGGGAGTCCGTCGTCACGGCTGTTGAACTCCGGGCCCATGCACGTCGAAGCCGCCTCCGGGTTGGAGTTCGCCAGCTCCGCGTAGTCCGAGATCGTCTTGATGCCGTGTTCCTCGGCCGCCTCGCGGTTGGCGGCGATGGCGTAGGTGTCGTTGCCGGGAGCGCGCGCCCACCAGGTGACGCCGTTCTCGGCGTCGAGCGTCTTGACCTTGTCGAAAAGCTGCTCCGGATCGGTCACCCGTTCGGTCTGCTTCAGGAAGGAGACCCAACCGGTGCCGGTGTACTCCCAGTACAGGTCGATCTGACCGGTGGTGAGCGACCGACGTACGGCGTCCGTCCCGGTGATGTTCGTCTGGTCGACCGGATCGGCGCCGGCGGCCTGCAGGACGAGGATCGCGATCTGGCCGAGCACAAGCTGCTCGTCGAACTCCTTCGACCCGACCGTGATCTTGACGCCGTCCAGTGCGGCGATCTTCTCGATGGAGCCGGCACCGGCCTCGGCTTTGGTGGGCTCGTCCGCCAGCGTGCAGCCGGCGGCCAGCACCGCAAGGCTGACGACGGCGGCGACTATCGAAAGGCCACGCATGGGAGTTCCTCCTCGAATCGTGGAGCTTGCGGAGCGATCATCAGACACAGTCGCGGGTCAGATTCCCTTGGGACGCAAGAACGTCTCGGCCAGCAGGCCGAGCCAGTCGGTGAACAGGGCGAGTGCGGCCACCAGCACCCCGAAGGTGACGCTGATGACCGGCCGGTTCAGGGTGAGGCCGGTGAACAGCCCCTCCCCGAGTCCGCCGCCGTCGATGAGGGCGGCCAGGGGTGCGCTGGCGACGGTCAGCACCAGGGCGGTGCGGACACCGGCGAGGATGACCGGCATCGCGAGCGGCAGTTCCACTATGAACAGCACCGCGAGCCGCGACAGCCCCATTCCGCGAGCGGCCTCGGTCAGCACCGGGTCGACGCCCTCGATGCCGACCATGGTGTTGCGGAGCACCGGCAGGATGGCGTAGGCGACCAGAGCGATCACCGCGGTACCGACGCCGATGCTGATCACCAGGGCGAGCAGGACGATCAGGCCGACGGACGGAATGGCCTGGCCCAGGTTTCCCAGCCCAAGGACCACCATCCGCCCGGCCCGGCTGCGGGAGAGCGAGACCGCGACACCGAGCGGGATCGCGATAGCGACCGTGAGCGCCGTACAGATCAGCGTCAACTCGATGTGCTCGAGCACCTGGGTCCCGATCACCTCGCCGTTGACGTTGCGCGCTTCGATCGAGTCGAGGCGCAGTCCCCGCGTCCACAACCACAACACCAGCAGGCCGGCCAGGATCAGTGCGGGTCGCGCGAGCAGGCCGGCCCGGCGGGGCCGTCCCGTTCCGCGCGCGGCCCTGGCCGGGCGCTGCGCCTTGACCGGCGCCGTCATGGGTTCTCGGCTTTGCCCACGGCCGTGCCCATCACCATCTGCAGGTGCAGCGACCCGAGCACCTTCGCGTCGTCTCCGAAGTCGTCGGTGACCAGCACGACGTCACTGCCCTCGCCGAGCATCAGGTCGAGCGCGTCGCGCGCCGTCGCCTCGACCGCGATCCGCGGCAGACCCTCGACCTGCGGCACCGGGGCCAGCTCGACGTCGCGCAGCCGCAGCAGCGTGAGTTTCTTCAACTGTCCCCCGGCGCCGATGAAGCTGGCGACGTAGTCGTCGGCGGGGGCGGCCAGGATCGCCTCCGGCGTGTCGTACTGGGCGATCACCGACCGCGGCCGGAGCACGGCGATCCGGTCACCCATCTTGAGCGCCTCGTCGAAGTCATGGGTGACGAACACGATGGTCTTGCGGACCTCACGTTGGAGCCGCAGGAACTCGTTCTGCAGGTGGTCCCTGGTGATCGGGTCGGTCGCGCCGAACGGCTCGTCCATGAGCATCACCGGTGGGTCGGCAGCGAGCGCCCTGGCGACACCGACCCGCTGCTGCTGACCGCCGGAGAGCTCACGGGGATAGCGCCGCGCGTAGTCCGCGGGCAGGCCGACCAGTTCCAGCAGCTCGGCGACCCTGGCCCGGACCCGGGTCTTGCTCCAGCCGAGCCGCTTCGGCAGCAGACCGATGTTGTCCTCGATCCGCTTGTGCGGGAACAGGCCGATCTGCTGGATGACGTAGCCGATGTCGCGCCGGTGCTGGTCGGGATCGAGCGTGAGCACGTCGGTGCCGCCGATCGTGATCGTGCCCGAGGTCGGCTCGATCAGCCGGTTGATCATCTTCATGGTCGTGGTCTTGCCGCAGCCCGACGGTCCGACCAGGACGACGACCTCGCCGGCGGGAATGACCATCGACACCGCTTCGACGGCGGGCTCTGCCTGGCCGGGATAGAGCTTCGTGACGTCGGTGAGCTCGATGGTCTCGCCAGGTCGGCCGGTGGATTCAGGCACGTAGCCCCCGTGAGGTCGTGAACCTGGCGACGCCGGCCAGCGCCAGGTCGAAAAGAAGAGCGAGCACGACGATGCCGAGTGTGCCGGTGAGCACCTGGTTGAGTGAGTTGGCGCCGCCGAACCGGCCGAGCCCGTTGAAGATCTGGTTGCCCAGTCCAGGGCCCTTCACCCAGGCGCCGATGGCCGCGATCCCGATGATGATCTGTGTGGAGACCCGAACCCCGGCGAAGATCACCGGCCAGGCCAGCGGGAGCCGAAGGTCCCAGAGCACCCGGGTCCTGCTCAGGCCCATGCCGCGTCCCGCCTCCACCACGGCCGGGTCCACCTCCTGCAGGCCCACGATCGTGTTCCGGGTGATCGGCAGCAACGCGTAGACCACCAGCGCCACGAGCACCGGCAGCACGCCGAGACCGAACGGCGCGATGAGCACACCGAGCAGCGCGACCGACGGGACGGTCAGGAAGGCGCCGGTGGTCGTCGTGGCCAGAGCCGCGAGCGTCGAGTGCCGGTAGGTGAGCATGCCGAGCCCCACGCCGATGACCACCGCGATCGCGACCGCGCCCAGTGTCACGTCGAAGTGCAGGATCGTGTCGTTGACGATCGTGATCCAGTTCTCGCGCACGTACTCCGCAAGGGTCACGACCGCCTCCTCACCTTCGCGCAGGTGATCGAACACTAGCAGCGAGCCAGGCCGAGCAGGCGTGACTGCCGACGGCTCCCCCGCCAGCATGAACAGCCTTGCGGCGCGCCGAAGTCGGCATACACCCGATGTCACCCGGCGGCTCGTGATTAAGATCCCGCGCATGGCGATGGGGGTCGGCGGGCGTGGCACGCTCGGAATGTGGCGCGTTGTGGTTCTGTGCGCGGTTCTGCTCGTAGGGTGTTCCGCCGGCGAGAAAAACCAGGAGAATTTGCCGGGAAAGGAATCGACCCAGGTCGGGGGCGAGCGTGATCCGCTGGCTGTCGCGGCGGCGTTGCGGTTGTTGGATCCCTGCGCGCTGGTGGGGTCGGCGGGAGTGCCGGTGGGGCCGCACAGTTGCGCGGTACGGGAGACGTCCGTGCACGTCGACGTCGGCGCCTATCTTGATCCACAGTTCAAGGAGGGCCGCGACGAAACCGTGCTCGACGGGGTGCGGGTCACGCGATCGTCCGGAGCGAAGAACTGCACTTTCACCGTGTTGGCCGGCGCCAACCTGGGGATCGGTGTCGACGCGCCGACGTGTGACGCGGCCACCACGGCCGCGCGCACGGTGATCGCCGCGGTCGCCGCCCCGGACTCCGTCGCCCTGCCCGACGCCGGGCCCGACAGTTGCGATCTGCTCAAGCGGGTCGCAGGTGACCGTCTGACGGATCTGTCGGTGCGCTACGGCATCACGGAGATGGGGCTGTGCCAGGCGATGCGGCGACTGACCGGCTCAGACGGCGACGGATGGACCACCCAGTACCACGTCCGCATCGCCTACGGACGCTTCGGCGCTCTCAGCAACGAGGACTCCGGCACCCTCGAGGGCCGAGCGGTCACCATCTACGAGACCAGCGAGGACTGCGAGTACACGTGGCGGGTCGGCGCCTCTCCGTCCAGTGATCCGGAACTCGCCGACCACCTGCTGCGCGTACGCGCGCCCGACTGCGCGGAAGCAGCAGAACTGGCGACCGCCGTCATGGCGACCGAAACCACGCTACCCGAGACCGTCGCACCGCAACGCCCGATCACCATCGCGGCCTGACCTGAACCGCGGCAGCGGTTGGTGGGCATGACCACATCGCGTTGCGTCCGGCAACCGCGGCAGCGCCACAGGTACGGCCGGTCGCGACGCTTGGCCGCCGACCGCCGGATCTCCAGCATCCAGGACCGCATCATCTACCTCGGCACCGAGATCGACGACGAGGCGGCCAACTTCGGCCTGGCCGCCGGAACGGCCCAACTGCTCCTGTCCGCCGGCCAGCCCGGCAAAGCGGTACACGCTCCCCCGCGGGAAGGTGATACTCCGACTGCCGACGAACGCCGGCGGTGCGGCCTGCGGGGGCGGGCGAGTTAGGGCATCGATCAGCGGAACACATGCGTCCGTTCGGGAGTTGACGGTGGCATGAGTCAACTCGTGGACCGCACGATCACCGCCCTCCGCTCCGAGCACGACACGCTCGCCCGCCTCGTCCGCACCCTCACCGACGACCAGTTGGCCACCACCAGCGGCGCTGCGGAATGGACCGTCGCGCAGGCCCTTTCCCACCTCGGCAGCGGTGCGGAGATCGGCCGCGCGCCCATCGCCCGGGCCGCCGGAGAGACCGTGGCGGCCGAGGACAATCAGACGATCTGGGCCCGCTGGAACGCTTCCGCGCCGCGAGCGCAGGCCGAGGGCTTCCTGGAGCACAACGGCCACTGGCTCGAACTGGTCGAGGCGTTCACGCCCGACCAGCGCTCGGCGCTGACCGTCGATCTCGGCTTCCTGCCGGAGCCGGTTCCGCTGCTGACCGCCCTGGGCATGCGACTCAACGAGGTGGCCAACCACTCGTGGGACGTGCGCGTGGCCTTCGACCCGCACGCCGAAGTGGACGCCGACTCGGCCGCGGTGGTCGTCGACCTGCTGGCTGGGCCTGTGGGTTTCATGCTGAGCTTCCTCGCGAAGCCGGCCGAGCTCGCGGCCCCGGTGTCCGTCGCGATCCCCGGCGCCGGTCTGGTGATCGACGACGCGGTCGCCGTGGTAGACCACCTCGAGTCACCTTCCGCGACGTTCAACGGGCCGCCGGAAGCGTTCGTCCGGCTGATCAGCGGCCGTCTCAAGGCACCGTACGACAACGGCGTCACCGTCGACGGCAGCATCACGCTCGACGACCTGCGCCGCGTGTTCCCCGGCTTCTGACGGAATCGGAGCCAGAGGGTCTGTCAAACGCACGGCTGTCGGCGATGGTCACGCCGCGGCCGTGTCCTTTGCCCGGTGAAGCTGTGGCAGGTCCGATCCTGCTCAACCGACGCGACAACCGCATGGACCGGCACTGCGCCACCCCAACTACATCCTCGCCGCCTACATGGTCAGCGCCACGCCCACGGCGCAGATCAGCGACGCGTTCGAGCCCATCGCGCAGTCGTGCGCGACTCCAAGCAGCCCAAGACTCGGGGAACTCGTCTCGCCCCGCCGTCCTCGATGCGCCGTGGTCGAAGCAGCCGGCGAAGAGGCGTTACGTTCTTATGCTGTTTTGTGGTTTGTCTGACATGCTGGCTGACCTGCACGAATGTGGGTGGTCACGGTTTCTCGTCATGTTCCTGAGGTGGTGGTCGTCGATGACGACCGGGGTGTGCGTGAGGCGCTGTTGCGCGGATTGAGTCTGGAGGGATTCCGGGTGCGGGAGGCCGCCGACGGGGCGCTGGCGCTGGCGGAGATCGCGTCGCGGCCGCCTGCGGTGGTGGTGCTCGACGTGGTGATGCCCGGGATGAGTGGTGTGGAGGTGGTGCGTCGGTTGCGGGCGGAGGGGCGGACGCTGCCGGTGTGCATGTTGTCGGCGAGGGATGAGGTCGATGACCGGGTCGCGGGGTTGGCCGCGGGCGCCGATGACTATGTGGTCAAGCCGTTCTCGCTCGGTGAGCTCGCCGCGCGGTTGCACGCGCTGATCCGGCTGCATGCCGCGCGGGACCAGCGGCCGCTGGTGCTGGGTGATCTGGCGGTTGAGCCGGCCCGGCGGGTGGCGACGCGTGGCGGTCGAGAGTTGGGGCTGACCACGCGTGAGTTTGATCTGTTGCTGGCGCTGGCACACCGCCCGGGGCAGGTGTTGAACCGCGGGCAGTTGTTGGCGCAGGTGTGGGGTTACACCTGGGATGTGGACAGCAACGTGGTCGACGTGTTCATCGGGTACCTGCGTAAGAAGCTCGAAGCAGGCGGCGAGTCCCGCGTGCTGCACACGGTCCGCGGTGTCGGGTTCGTGCTGCGGATATGACGGTGAAGTTGGTGCCGCGGAGTGTCCGCGCGCAGGTCACGGTCTGTGTCGCGGTGCTGGTGATGCTGGTGGTCGCGGTCGCGGGCTTGGTGATCACGCTGCGGATCGATCACCGTGACCGCGAGGACGTCGACCGTCAACTGCTTGCGCGGGCGGAGAAGGTCCAGGACGACACGGCCAAGCTGATCACCGACGGCGACGGTGGGCAGGACGGCGCGGACGACTACGGCGGTCTGCTGGCGGGGAGTGAGTCGCTGGTGCGGCTGCTGGCGGGCGACCGGGTGGTCGCGGAACGCGGTGAGGAACCGCGCGCTCCGCTTCCGGTGCCGGACTCGGACGGGTTCACCACCCTGGCGGTGGGCGGGCAGACCTGGCGGTCACTGGTTCAGCCCCTCGACAACGACACCGGCGGACGGCTACAGGTGCTGCAGAACCTGGATTCCTTGGAGCACCGGGTGGCCGACAACCGGCGCATCGCGATCGGTGTCGCGGTCGTCGCGACGGTGGTCGCCGCCGTGGGTGTGTGGTTGATCGCCGGGTTGGTGCTGGCACCGTTGCAGCGATTGCGGGCAGGTGCGCGACGGATACTGCCCGGCGAGGTCGACCAGCGGCTACCGGAGGTGCACCGGCCGCGGGAGGTGGCGGACCTGTCCGCGACGCTCAACGGCATGCTGGAGCGGCTGCAGGACAGCATGCTCGCGACCCGCCGGTTCACCGCCGATGCGGGACACGAGTTGCGCACGCCGCTGACCAGTCTGGGGATGGATCTCGAAACGTTGCTACGGCATCCCGAGCTCTCCGAGCCGGATCGTCGGCGGACGCTGGCGGCGATGGCGGTCGAACACCACCGGATCGTCACGCTGCTGGACGGATTGCAGACCCTCGCTCGTGGGGACGCCGCCGCCTTGCCGGCACCTGGTCGGGTCGAGCTGGTCGAGCTGGTCGGTGTCGCGGTCGACCAGGTCCGGCAACGCCATCCTGGTGTGACCTACCAGTTCCACGGGACGAGTGAGCGAGTGGTCGTGTCCGGGTGGGCGGCCGGGCTGAGACTGGCGGTGGAAAACCTTCTCGACAACGCCGCGCTGCACGGCCGTCCACACGGGACGGTCGACGTGTCGGTGCGGCCGGGCGCGGCCGTCACGGTCGCCGACGACGGACCCGGCATCCCCGCCGACCACCGCGAAGAAGTGAAACGCCGTTTCACCCGCGGCGACCGGCCGCGCGGCGACGGTTCCGGGCTGGGGTTGGCGCTGGTGGACCAGCAGGCACAGCTACACGGCGGCAGCCTCGACCTCGGTGACGCACCGGGCGGCGGGCTGCTCGCCACCCTCACGATCCCGACCGGACACGACTCTTAGAGCAGTCACAAACTGGCTCGCCACGCTGGTTGGTGTGACGAGCCAACCTGTTTCCGCACCATCGGAACCACCCTCAGCGGCCATCGCGACGGTGAAGATCATCAATCCCGGCCGGGACGCGTTCGGGTGCCGCACCGGTTCCGCACCGCCCAGTTCCCGTTCGGGTGGACGCAAGACCGGACGTGTCGGCGCGACCAGCGGCGCCGAGATCAGTACCTCGGTCGCGGACACGATCCAGCACCGGCTCACCGGCCGCGGGCACCATCTCGCGATCGAGCTGAACGGCCGGCTCGCCGCCCACCTCGCGCACCGGTACCCCGCCGTCGACGTCGTGACCGGCCCGGCCGCCACGCTGCCGCCCGCGTTCGGGTACTCCGCGCGCCGCCCGCGTGTCCACGCGGTCACCGTTGCGGAGATGGCAGCGTGAGCATGACGCTGACCAACCTGTCCCGTCCCAACCGGTCTCGTGCGAGACGCCGTCCGTTCGGGTGGGCCGACCTACTCGGTCCACTCGGGATCGGCACCGTCGTCGCGGTCGTGTTCCTGTGGCTGCACAACCAGGGACTCGCGAGTGTCTACAGTGGAACGGATCGCGCGATCGGGTCGCTCGGCCTGCTGACCGGGTTGCTGTCGTCGGACCTGATGCTGCTGCAGGTGTTCCTGCTCGCCCGCATCCCCTTGGTCGAACGCGCGTGGGGCCACGACGTGCTCGTGCACCGCCACCGGCTGCTCGGATTGTGGTCGTTCTGGCTGATGCTCGCCCACGTCGCGCTCTACGCGGTCGAGCGGTGGGGCCGCGACGGGTGGGCCGCGGTGTTGGCGGTGTTCATCACCGACTCGTGGATGCTGTTCGCCACCGCCGGTACTCTTCTGATCATCGGGGTCGTCGTCACCTCTATCCGGTGGGCGCGGCGGCGGCTGCGATACGAGTCCTGGCACCTGCTCCACCTCTACGCCTACCTCGGCATCGGGTTCGCGTTCCCGCACCAGCTCGCCGACGGCGCCGACTTCCACGGCCCCATCGCCCTCCTCTTCTGGTGGACCCTCTACCTCACCGCACTCGCCGCGATCCTCACCTTCCGGATCGGGCTGCCGGCATGGCGGTCCTGGTACCACCGCCTCCGAGTCGCCGGCGTTCGCACCGAAGCACCCGGCGTCGTGTCCGTGGTCGTCCAAGGACGGCGGCTGGACAAGCTACGCACGAGGTCCGGCCAGTTCTTCACCTGGCGCTTCCTCGGCGGACCCGGCTGGACCCGCGGCCACCCCTACACCGTCTCCGCCGCACCAAAACCCGACCACCTGCGCGTCACCATCCAGGTCGTCGGCGACGGCAGCACCCGCGCCGCACAACTGCGCCCCGGCACCCGAGTGCTCGTCGAAGGCCCCTACGGCACCATGACCGCGCAGCAGCGCACCCACCCGCGGATGCTGCTCATCGCAGCCGGTGTCGGCATCACCCCGATGCGCGCCCTGCTCGAGGACACCCCGTACGCGCCCGGCGACGCCACCCTGATCTACCGGTTCCGCCGCCGAGAGCACGCGATCTTCATCAACGAGCTCAACGCCATCGCCGACCGCCGCGGCGTCGACCTCTTCTACCTCCCCGGGTCACGCCGCGCCGACGACTCCTGGCAACCGGCCGGCGGCCATCGCGACGACACCCCGGCGCTCATCGACCTCGTCCCCGACCTCGCCGACCGCGACATCTACGTCTGTGGCCCACCCGCCTGGAACACGACCGTCCGCGCCGCACTCCACCGCGCAGGCGCCCACCCCACCCAGATCCACTCCGAAGATTTCGGTTGGTAGCAGGTTCCTTTCACAGCAAGGAGAAATCCGTGAAGCGCATCACCATCTGGATCACCGCGACCCTCGCCGTGGTCGCCCTGCTGGTCGCCTTCCAGCTCAACGCCACCGGCAGCGGCGGCAAGACCGGCGAGAACGACCAGCGCCCCGCCACCGTGTCTCCCAGCGGCGGCGCCACACCCGACGACGGCGGGAAGTCCGAAGGGGACACCAACGACCAGACCGGCAAGCCCGGTGAGAACAAGTAACCGGGGCAAATCAGCGATGAACATCAGAACGCGGAGGTCGGCATGACCTGGCTCACGACTATCCGTTCGCCGTCCAGTTGGCGGTCGTGGCGGTACTGCTCGCCGCGGACGCCGGCCTGCTCCTCGGCGTGCTGATCCCCAGCGGCGCCGCGCTGGCGGCACTGTCGGTCCAGGGCCGCGCGGGCGTCGAACTGTCGCGGCGGTCGGGGTGCTCACGCGGCCCTGGCCCGCTGTCCGACCAGACCGGCGAGTACCCGGTGCATGGCGCACACGCCGGCCTCCAGTTCCTCCAGGTTGACGGTCAGCGGTGCGCGCAACCAGATCGAGCGCGGGCCACCGGGCCGCACGAGCACGCGCTCATCGTTCCGCAGACGGACGACCACCTGATCCCGGACCGCTGTGGAGCACAGGTCGAACGCGCACATCAGGCCGCGGCCCCGGACATCGGTGGCGTGGTCGGGAAACCGGGCCGCCAGGCGCTCGAGCATCGCCACCAACACACGGCCGAGCCGGGCGGCCCGGCCGCACAGGCTCCGCGCCTCTACGACCTCCAGCACACGTCGGGCATGGACCAGGTCGACCAGCCGCCCGCCGACCACGTCGTTCGCCGCCGGCTCCATCCGGTACGCCATCATGACGCCGCCGACCCGGAGCCGGTCGCCGAAGGCCACCACGTCCGGAGCGAGACCGAACTGTTGGTGGGCCCACGGGGTGCCGGTCAGTCCGACGCCGGTCCGCACCTCGTCCAGTACGAGAAGGGCGTCGTTGTCGTGGCACAGCGGTTGCGTCGCCCGGAGAACACGCGCGCTCAGACGGTCGTTGCCCTCCTCGGGCACGGGCTCGACGACGAGACAGGCGATGTCGTCGCGGTGTGCCTCGAACGCCCGCTGGACCTGCTCCAGCGCCGCGTGCTCCGCATCCTTTCCGCGCGCGGGGCCGGGGATCCGGCGCGCGGGCTCCCCCGTCCACGCGAGGTCGACACCGGTCGGCCGCAGGGCAAGCATCCGGTCGCCCCCCGCACGCCGGCCGTGCGCGGCGTTGTGCCGGCTCTTCCATGCGCCCGCAAACCTGACCGCCCTCGCGACCGCGCGGGAACCGTCGTCGACGAATATCCGGTGCGGCAGATTGGGGTCGCCGAGCACGCGGGCGAAGGTGTCGGCGAAGTCCGCGCGCTGCTGGCGATCGGCTTCGGTCCCGGCCGGCTCGTGGCGGACCTCGCTGTCCGGGGCTGCGGTCATCAACCTCTCGTTCGGTGGCTTCGCCCCGAACAACGTGTTCTCCGTCCTGATGGCGAACGCGGTGCAGAAGGCGGTGCAGAAGGACCAGATCGTCGTCGCCGCGGCCGGCAACTCCGGTGGACTCGACCAGAACTCGCCGTCGCACAACCGCGAGTTCTGGCCGGCGGCCCATCTGGATGTGAGCCACATGATCATCCCAGTGCTCAGCCACCCGCTCACGCGCCGCATCCATACAACCCCAATCGAGACGGACCAATGCTGTCACCAGAAGGCTCGTCTCGAGACCGCTCGCCTTTTCACCTCCCAGTCCAGTTCGGTCAACTGGGAACGGCTCGAACACCAATTCACTTCCACAACGCTGCAGATCAACGCTCCAGGCTGGGACGCCGCCGTCTCGATGTCTGGCGTGAGGGCGTCGCTACTCGTGTCGGACGGAGACACCTGGCAAAGTGAACCGGTGCTGAATCAGGTGGCCGACGGCGTTTGGGTCCGGCAGAGCGAGTGGGTCTGGAGCAATGCCGTCGTGGTGCGCGGGGAGGGCGGGTTCCTGGACCGGGACAAGTCACGTGCGGCGGTCGAGGTGGTGGGCGAGATAGGCGGCGTCGTGGCCGACGAAGCCGAGCAGGGCGGATCCGGTGGTGTGCTGCCAGGGCTGTCCGAGGACGTAGAGGCCAGCCGCGGGGGTGACACCGCGGTGGTGGCGCAGGGCCCCCGTGGGATCGAGAACGTTGTCGATGGTGATCCAGGTGTGGTCACGGCGGTACCCGGTCGCCCAGACGACGGCGTCGATCTCGATGCTGCTCCCGTCGGCGAATCCGGCGCGCCGCCGGTGGGTGCTGGTCAGGCGTGGCCGGACAGTGACGCCGGCCCGGCGGAGATCCTGGTGGGACAGTCCGATGACGGTGCCTTCGCCGCGGCGCAGCCAGCGGCCCCGGCGGGAGTCTGCGGGCGCGGAGATCAGCCCAGTGGTGGTCTGCCACCAGAAGATGTCCCGGCCGAGGATGCGTTGGGGCACACAGGCGTTGCGGCTGCCGATCGACAGAGTCACGGCACTGACGCCGGGACCGGTGGCGAGCTCGGCGGCGATCTGGAAGCCGGAGTTGCCACCGCCGACCACCAGCACCCGCAGCCCCCGCAACGGTGCCGGGTCGCGGTAGCCGCTGCTGTGCAGTTGGAGCATCTCGGCCGAGAATCCGCCTCCGCAGCCCGGGATGACCGGGATCTGGAACGGACCGGTGGCCACCACGACCTGGCGCGCCTGGATCGAACCGTCGGCGGTGGAAAGGGTGTACCCGGCCGGGATCGCGGCAAGGTCGGTGACGGCGGTGCCGAGCCGGATCGGCAGGTCGAAGTGGCTCGCGTAGGTCCGCAGGTAGTCGGTGACCTGGTCCTTGGTCGGATAGGTGTCCGGCGCAGCAGGGAAGGCGAGACCGGGCAGTCCGGCGTATTGGGCCGGGGTGAACAATCGCAGCGAGTCCCAACGGGTGCGCCACACGTGTCCGACGCTGTCGGCGGCGTCGAGGATTTCGAAGTCCAGCCCGCGGGCGCGCAGGTGATAGCCGATGGCGAGGCCGGCCTGCCCGCCACCGACCACGGCCACGTCGAGGACGGTCATCCCCTGCCCGCCCCGTCGGAGGGGGCGACCTGCCCCAGGATCCGGTCAGCGACCCGGACGAAGGCCGCCAGGTCGGTGCTCGGCAGGTCACCGAGGATCGCCCGAGCCGATTCCCGTCGGCTGCTGGTCATCCAGCGAGCGGTGTCGGCGCCCTGCTCGGTCAGCACGACCGAGGTCGCGCGGCGATCAGACGGGTGCGGCTGTCGTTCGACGAATCCGCCCTCCTGCAGGGCGTCCACGAGTCCGGTGACATGACGCGGGGTGCAGCCGAGCGCCTGCGCCAGTGCGCGCTGCACGAGTGCTCCGTCGCGGGCGAGCAGATAGATGACCTCGGCGCGGCTGGTGGTCAGCCCGCGTTCGGCCAGCGCCTGGCGCATCGCCTCGGCAAGCCGGGCCGCCAGCTCGAACGCCTTGTCGAAGACGACGATCGGGTCACCGGACACGTCCACCCCTTCACCAAAGTCGTGTCTATAGTACATAGTGAAGTCACTTCACGATTATAGGAGGCTGAAGGCGTGGACGGTCAGCGCGGCGAGGACCGAGTGCGGCAGCAGTGGGATGCCTACGCTCCGCGATACGACCGGGACATGGGGTTCTTCGAGCGGCTGCAGTTCGGCGGCGGCCGGGAATGGGTGTGCGCACAGGCCAACGGCGAGGTGCTGGAGGTCGCGGTGGGCACCGGCCGCAACCTGGCGCACTACCCCGAGCACGTGCGGCTGACCGGGATCGACTTCAGTCCCGCCATGCTGGAGCTCGCCCAGCGCCGCGCGGTCGAACTCGGGCGCGAAATCGTGTTGCGGGAGGCCGACGCACAGGCGAGACGACATCGACCGGGCCGCGGAGCTGATCACCGTCTCAGTGCACCGGCGATTGCATGACGCAGAAGACGTTCACGCCGGACTGACCGAGCAGTAGCTCGCCCACGACGTCGAACACCAACTCGTACACACCATCCCGCGGCTGACCGCCGCCACCATCCACACCGAACCCGCCACCGGAGCCGACCACGCCCACGACGCACTGGCTCACCACCGCTAAGGAGTCGGACGCCACGGTCGACGGCTGCCACGCCGCTGACCTCGATGCGCGGCGGCATCAACATCACGGTTGCCACGGCAGAGTGCCATCGAGGCGGAGTGCGGCGGATACTGCTGAAGGTGGACAAGGATGTCGTGCATGCCGAGCTGGACCGGGCCCGAGCCGCGTTCCATCAGCTCGTCGACGGCGCGAGCGCGGAGGGCCTGCGCCGGCCGTCGAATGGCACTCGATGGTCCAATCGGCAGCTGCTGTTCCACATGCTCCTCGGTTACCTGATCATGCGTGCGCTGATGACTTTGGTTCGTCTGTTCGACCGCCTGCCTGCTGGAGTCAGCCGGTCCTACGCGCGGTTGCTCAACAGGGCGACGCGCCCCTTCGACGCGGTGAACTACGCCGGCTCCGCCCTCGGCGGCACGTTCCTGTCCCCGCGGCGGATGGGGATCATGTTCGATCACGTGATCGCGGCGCTGCACCGCCGGCTCGACGCGGAGACAGATATCGACCTTGGTCGCGGGATGCACTATCCGACCCGATGGGACCCGTTCTTCCAGGACTTCATGACCCTCGCCGACGTGTACCACTTCCCGACCCAGCACTTCGATTTCCATCGCAGCCAGCTCACTCTCGGCACTGATGGATGATGCTGATTACCTGACGGGTGAGCGACGTTCGATGAGCACGGTGTCGTGCCAGACGCCGTCGAGTTGGGCGATGCGTTCGCGGATGCCGACGGTGCGGTAGCCGGCGGCGTGGTGCAGGGCGATGCTGGCCCGGTTCTCGGTGAAGAATCGCGGTCTGCAAGGTCCACAGTCCGGCGGCGTCGGCGGCGGAGACTTGCTTGTGCAGCATGCTTGGCCACGGGACTATCGCCTCGGGCTCGCGTATGGCCTGTGGTTCGACCGGGCCGGTGGACTCACCCCTGACGACCCTCTCACTTGAGGAAGCGCTTTGGGTGCTGGAGCCCGTGCCAGACGGTGCCGACGACCTCACGAGTGGACTACCCGGATCGGCCAGCTCAAGTTCCCTGCAGGCTCAGCGATGACTACGCGGCGTCGATGACCGCCGAACACTTCGGTCGGCGCTGGATGACGTTCCGCACCGCCGCCACAGAGCACCAGGCTCTGGCCGCCCTCGCGGAGAACACCAAACCGGAGCGCCCGTTCTGACGCTTGCCTGTGCACCAGTCTTGTCGCCGATCCGCACAACGGAGTTCGCTACACTGACGTATGTAACTGGTGCTACATTTACCTGTGTGACTGAGCAGAAACCTGGGCGCTGGCTGGTCCTCGTGGTACGCGTACCGGCCGAGCCATCGCGACATCGGGTGGCGGTCTGGCGAGAACTGCGCCGGATCGGGGCGCTGTCGTTGGGCCAGGGCACCTGGGCGGTCCCCGACGTGCAGGGCTTCGCCGACGGAGTGACACGCGTACTCGAACTCGCGCAGCGCGGAGGGGGCGAGGTCGTCGTGCTGGACGCGACCGGGCGTGCCGAGCAGGACGGCGCGCGGCTGGAGGCATTGTTCACGGCCGACCGGGAAGAGGAATTGGCGGAGTTCCTGGCCGACTGCGGCAAGTTCGACGCCGAGATCGACAAGGAAGTCCGCAACCGCAAGTTCACCATGGCCGAGCTGGAGGAAGAAGAACAGAGCCTGGAGCGGCTGCGCCGGTGGCATCGGGACCTCAAAGCCCGCGATGTCTTCGGCGCGCCGTCGGCCGACGATGCCGAGCAGCGGCTCGAGCACTGCACCGACCGGCTGGCCGACTACACCGAGCAGGTTTTCCAAGCCCTGCACCAAATGTGACCGCTGCGCCATCTGACCGTCGACCCGAGGACCGATCGTGAACGTCGATACCCAGCTATTCGGACCATCAACGATGTCGCCCGCGCGACGCCATGGTTGCACGGGATTGTGTTGGCCTACGCCAACTACGGGATCGTGGTGTTCGCGGCGCTGATGCTGGCGGGGTGGTGGTCGGCGGGACGGCAGGCGAGTCCAACGCGGATGGCGGCGGCCTTGTGGGCGCCGCTGGGCATGCTGGCCGCGTTTGGAGTCAATCAGCCGATCTCGGCCATGGTTGGTGAGCCCCGCCCGTACACCGCCCTGCAGAACGTCCTGGTGCTGGCTCACCGCAGCCACGATCCGTCGTTCCCGAGCTGCTGGTCGGGCGGCGGTCAGCCTGCTCGGATTCTGGGTGGTACGCCAGCTCATCGTGTGGCTGGTCGAGCTCGCCGAGCGCACCCCGCTGCGCCCGGTGCTCACCACCGCACCTCCCCCACCGCGCTGAAGCCGGCCGAGTCGATGGCGGACTGAGGTCATGACCGCCGCGCCGGAGCTGCCAACGGGCTTGCTGGGAAGCCTGACGCCGCTGCTGCTGGATCACTACGGCTATCTCGGCGGTAACCACATCACCGCCATACA
>Ga0193716_1000787_pt1 | contig 18904 bp, 24 predicted proteins | sample U2c1metaG_FD_145901 | JGI IMG/M metagenome (GOLD analysis project Ga0193716, IMG submission 145901) | Soil microbial communities from a riparian zone of the East river system, Colorado, United States - U2c1 | ecosystem: Environmental > Terrestrial > Soil > Riparian zone | place: USA: East River...
CAGAACGCGACGAACTCACCCGCGGCACGCACGCCGAGCGTCGCGAAACCGTCGCCCTCCTGATGGACAGTGCACCCATCACGCGCGAGCGTGCCGAGGCCCGTCTTGGCTACCGGCTCAACGACACCCACACCGCGGCGATCGTCTGGACCGACCAGCCCGAATCCGATCTCAGCCAGCTTGAGCGGGTTACCGAAGCCCTTGGCCGGCATACCACGCACCGGCCCTTGAGCGTGCTCGCGAGCGCGGCAACCCGATGGGTGTGGCTGCCGGGCGCGACGGCACCGGGGCATGCCGAGCTCGCCGCCGCGATCACGAACCATCCGGGGGTGCGAATCGCGCTGGGCTCCACTGCCGCTGGTATCGAGGGGTTCCGGCGCAGCCACCTCGACGCCCTCACCACCCAGCGCATGATGGGCCGGCTCAACTCGACTCAACGAATCGCAGGCTTCGACGACGTCGAGCTCGTCTCATTGATCACCCAAAACCCCGAGCAGGCAGACGAATTCATCAAGCGCACCCTCGGCGGCCTCGAGTCGGCCGACGCCGAACTGCGGGACACCGTGCTGTGCTTCATCACCGAGCAGTGCAATGCGTCCCGTGCCGCCGCCGCACTGTTCATCCACCGAAACACCCTGCTGCGGCGGATAGCCCGCGCCGATCAGCTGCTGCCACAGCCGCTGGGGCGCAACGGCGTTCACGTCGCCGTCGCACTGGAGGCAATGCGCTGGCGCGCCTCTGCTTAGGCCTTGCCCCCGAAGGTGACCAGGTCGGGGACGAGCTTCGTCCAGAGCGGCCGGTCGACGCGATGCTGATCGAGGATGGTGAACCCGGCGCCTTTGAACAGCGCCCGCATCTGTGTCGGCGACGGACTGTGGGCGGGAGTGAACCGGCTGTCTGAGAGCCACTGCAATGCCTGCGGCGGCGCCGGGCTGATCGTCGCGACCGCCACCAGACCGCCCGGGGCGAGAACCCGGTGGAACTCGGCTAACGCCGCCGGCTGATCGAAGAAGTGGAACGCCGACGTCGTCACCACGGCGTCGAGCGCGCCGTCGTCGAAGGGGAGCTTCTCGGCGGGACCCTTCAACCAATGCACCTGCGACGATCGCGCCTTCGCCTGAGCGAGCATGCCGTCGGACATGTCGACTCCGTAAACCTCGTCGAGATGCAGTTCGCGCTCGATGCGATCGGCGAGAATGCCCGTACCACAGGCGATGTCGGCAACCCTGCGAGATCCAACCGACCTCAGCCGCGCGACCACCTCGTCCTGCGCAGGACGATAGACCCAGCGCTGAAGAAACTGCGCGTCGTATGCGGGCGCGGCGAAACTCCAGAACCGTGTGATGGCTTCGTTGAAGCCCCTGCGCCGCACTTCCGTGCCCGAACCATCGAAAGCCATGCCACCACGCTACGCGCGGCTTTGTACCCGGCCTCGAGGCAAAACTAGAACGTGTTACATTCTGCAAAATGGGGGCGACAACCCTGAATAGGGCCACGAGTGAGCAGGACCATGAGTAAACGCATCGTCATCGCGGGCCTCGGCGACAGCGGCGTGCTCACCGCGATCCGGCTTGCCAAGCAAACCCCCGACATTCACGTGGTGGGCATCTCGGCCAAGCCTGCGTTGGTGAGCGGTCAGGAACTCGGATGGCGGATCAGCCGCCCCGACCACTGGGCCCGGCACAATTGGATCTCCTTCGACCAGTTCCGGGGACTGGATCGGGTGCGCACCGTCCACGGCACGCTGACGGGGATCGACCTGGCGAACCGGACCGTTGCCGTTCGGGGCGACGACGGGGCGACGACGGACGAGGGCTACGACGTCCTGATCATCTCGACGGGTGTCACCAACGGGTTCTGGCGTCAGCCGACGTTTCAGTCCGCCGACGAGATCGGCGCGGACCTGCGCGCGGCACACGACCGGCTAGCCGCTGCCACGTCGGTGATCGTCGTCGGCGGCGGCGCTGCGGCTGTCAGCAGCGCGGCGAACATCGCGAGGACATGGCCCGGCACACAGGTCGACCTCTACTTTCCTGGCGAACGCGCATTGATCCAGCACCACACCCGAGCATGGGACCGGGTGCACCGTCGTCTCGACGAGGCAGGCGTCGTGCTCCATCCTGGCCACCGCGCGGTGCTGCCCGACGGTTTCACCGGCGATGAGATCACCAGCGACCCCGTCGAGTGGAGCACCGGGCAGCCGTCGTCGTCCGCCGACGCCGTCCTCTGGACGATCGGCCGGGTGCGGCCCAACACCGGATGGTTGCCCAAGGATCTACTCGACGAGCATGGGTTCGTCCGCGTCACCCCGGAGCTTCAAGTGCCCGATCACCCAGGCGTGTTCGCGGTCGGAGACGTCGCCGCCACCGACCCCCTTCGAAGCTCTGCCCGCAACAGGGCCGACGCGCTGCTGGCGCACAACGTCCTCGCCGAATTCGAGGGCAAGCCAATGCGCTCGTATCGGCCACCGAAGCGGCGTTGGGGTTCGGTGATCGGCATCCAGAGGGATGGCCTCGAGGTGTTCACCCCGAACGGGCGTGCGGTCCGGTTTCCCGCGTGGTCGTTCGAACGCATCTTGATGCGGTGGATCGTGCGGTGGGGAATCTATCGCGGTGTGCGCGATGCCGAGCCTCGTGTGTGACGACCCTGGGTATTGTCGACCCATTGTCACTAGATGCGTCACCACATCCCCCCGAGCCGACGTCCATGGTCGGCCCCGGCCCTGACCCCGGTGGGATGTCGCCGCCGGGGCGGCTCCGTGCCGCTCCGGAGGAGCCGTTGTCACTGCTGCTGGTCGAGGACGACCGGGGCGACGCCCTGCTGGTGGAAGAGCTGATCGCCGACGCCAACGCCGATATTCGCGTGGTGTGGGTCCGGTCGATGGCGGACGCCGAGCGCGAGCTCGCGAACGTTCGCCCGGACTGCGTGCTGCTCGACCTCAAGCTGCCGGACGCCAACGGGATCAGCGCACTCGACCGGATCGCCAAGCGGGCGGACAACGTGCCGGTCGTCGTGCTGACCGGATTCAACGACGAACACTTCGGCGTCCAGGCGGTGGCGTCCGGCGCCCAGGACTATCTGGTCAAGGGACGGGTCGACCCCGAGATGCTGCGCCGCGCCCTGCTCTACGCGATCGAACGCAAGCGGGCCCAGCTCATCGCGGTCGAACTGCACGCGAGTCAGTTGACGGCACAGGAGAACACGCGCCTAGCGCGGGGGCTGCTACCCACGCCGCTGCTGCTGGAGAACCCTGGCGTCGACATCGTCGCGCAGTACCGGCCCCGCCACCAGAACGCCCAGATCGGTGGAGACTTCTACGACTTCGTCCAGACTCCGGACCGGACGGTCCACGTCATGGTCGGTGACGTGGCTGGACACGGTCCCGACGCGGCCGCGCTTGGCGTGGCGTTGCGGATCGGTTGGCGGGCACTCACCTTCGCCGGTCTTCGTGGCAACGAGCGCATGCGCCAGCTCGAGCGGATACTTCTGGCCGAGAGCCCGGCCACCGGAATCTTCGCGACGGTGATCAGCGTGGCTCTCGCGCCGGACAGCCGGCGTTTCAACGTGGTCCGCGCCGGTCACCCCGGGATGTTGTGGCACGGGCCGAACACCGTCGAGTGGCTGGAACCCCCTGCCGGGCCAGCTCTTGGCCTCGGCGGCACCGAATGGCCGCTCAGCGAGTTGGAGCTCCCCGAGGGGCACGGGCTGGTGCTGCTCACCGACGGCATGTTCGAGGGGCACTCCGGTGAGGGCAACGAGCGCCTCGGCGAAGAAGGCCTGCTCGATCTGGCGCGCTCGCTGACCGCGCTGCCCGGCATGGAGTTCGTCACCGCCCTGATCGACGGAGCCGAGCAACGCGCCGAGGCGCACGGCGGACTCAGCGACGACATCGCGGTGGTCCGGGTGGAACGCACGGCCGGATGACCAAGTCCCAGCGTGGGTTTCAGCTCACCGTGCAGGGCTGGCAGAACCTGGTGCTGGCCGCCATGGGCATCGTGGTGTTCGCGGGGGCGGTGACTGGATCGGTATTGCTGAACCGGACCGACGACGTGTCGCGCGAGCTGATCGACGACATCCAGCCGTCCCGCGTGGCCGCCTATCAGTTGCAGGCCGCCCTTGGCGATCAGGAGACCGCCACCCGTGGGTACGCGATCGCCGCCGATCGACAGTTCCTCGACCCGTACTACGACGGCCAACAATCGGCGAAGGTCGCCGCCGACGCCATCCGGCAACGCCTTGCCGACCGACCCGACCTGATCGCCGACGTCGACGCGATCCAGCGGGCTGCGGAGCGCTGGCGCAGCACGTACGCCGAGCCACTCATCGCCAGCATCAAGCCCGGTGCGCCCGGCGTGGTCGACGGCACGACCGTCGACAGGGGCAAGACCGAGTTCGACGGCCTTCGGTTGCTCTTCGACTTGCAGAACCAGCACCTGATCACGGCGCGGGGGGACGCGATCGGCGAGCTCGATCAGGCGCGCGGCTGGCGCGACCGGGTGTTGGTGGGCATGGTCGCGACGTTCCTCGTGATGGCGATTGCGTTGGCGATCCTGGTGCGCAGCGCGATCACGCGCCCCTTGGGAGCGCTTGCGGCGGCGTGCAGGCGGATCACCGAGGGGAACTTCTACGAGCGGATCACCCCCCACGGGCCCAAGGACATTCGTCGCATCGCCACCGACGTCGAGAACATGCGGCAGCGGATCGTCGCAGAACTCGAGGCGGCGCAGGCAGCTCGTGACCAGCTCGACGAACAGACCGTCGAGCTGCGTCGGTCCAACGCCGAGCTCGAACAGTTCGCCTACGTTGCGTCGCACGACCTGCAGGAGCCGTTGCGAAAGGTGGCGTCGTTCTGCCAACTGCTGGAGAAGCGCTACGCCGACCAGCTCGACGAGCGCGGCGTCGAGTACATCGGCTTCGCGGTCGACGGCGCCAAGCGCATGCAGGTCCTCATCAACGACCTGCTTACCTTCTCCCGCGTCGGCAGGCCCAGCACCACCAAGGACGTCGACGTTGACCTCGACGTTGCGCTGGATGCCGCGCTTGGCAATCTGACCACGACGATCGAGGATTCTGGTGCGGAGATCGTCCGGCCTGCGCCACTGCCCACGGTCGTCGGGGACCCGACGCTTCTGACGATGCTGTGGCAGAACCTGATCGGCAACGCGGTCAAGTTTCACCACGACGGTGTCGAGCCGCGGGTCGTGGTGGAGTGCGAACCAGGCACCGGTGAGCACGACGGCGAGTGGCTGTTCAGTCTGGCGGACAATGGGATCGGCATCGACGAGGAGTTCGTCGACAAGGTGTTCGTGATCTTCCAGCGCCTGCACGGCCGCGACGTCTACGGCGGCACGGGTATAGGGTTGGCGCTCTGCAAGAAGATCGTTGAGTATCACGGTGGCACGATCTGGATCGACCCGTCGTTCACGGCCGGGACCCGTTTTCGCTTCACCCTGCCCGCCAAGGAACCAGCGGCAGTTCTGGAAGGAACACTGGAATGACACCTGCCGGCCGGGCGATCGACGTGCTGCTCGTCGAGGACGATCCTGGCGATGTGCTGATCACCCGGGAAGTTCTCGAGCACAACACGATCAAGAACATCGTTCACGTCGTGAGCGATGGGCAGGAGGGTTTGGACTTCCTGTACAAGCGTGGTGCCCATGCCGACGCCCCCCAGCCCGACCTGATCCTGCTCGACCTGAATCTGCCCAAGTACGACGGCCGCCAACTGCTCGAGCGGATCAAGTCCGATGCCGACCTCTGCCACATCCCGGTGGTCGTGCTCACCACCTCCTCCGCGGAGGAGGACGTCCTCGAGAGCTACAAGCTGCACGCCAACGCGTACGTCACCAAGCCGGTCGACGTCGATCAGTTCATGAGCGCGGTCCGCCAGATCGACGAGTTCTTCATCCAGGTGGTTCGCCTTCCGCAGTCGTAGGGGTCGCACCCGCGGAGGCTTCGTCGGGCGAATCCGTGCAGGGATCCTCGTGGGATTCACCGAACGGATCGGGGTAGTCGTTCCACTCGCCGGGCACGGCCATCTCGTCGTCGGTCAGTAACGCGCCAGTCAAGGCGTCGCGAATCTCGGCCGGGTCTGCACCGCACACCAGGACGGCCATGGCACTGTGCCGATCGCCAAAACGCTGATCCCACATCAAGTTCGAGAACGCGCGCCGCTGCGGGTTCACGTAGGCCGCCTCTTGAGTCGTCATGGCGGCCAGCCACTTTCCCGCCGAGCTGACCCGAAGCCCGCCTCCTGCCGACTCGAGCCACATGGCCTGCTCCGGCCGGCCCGAAAGCCACAGCCGGCCACGGGCGCGGACCACGCCGTCGAGCAGGAAGTCGATCGCGGCGTGCAGGCGCTGGGGATGAAACGGCCGCTGGGCGTTGAACTCCACCAGTGCGACACGGCCATCGCAGTGCAGCGGTGGCTCCCCGGCCAGCAGTGGTTGATGCGGCTCGTCGCTGCGTCCGCGCCGGGCATCCGGCTCCAGATGCGCCAGTGCCTGGTCGAGTTGCTTGACGCCGACCGTCAGCCTCGCCCGCGGGGTCAACCTGCGCAGCACCGCCAGGGTCTCGGGTTCCGGTGCGGTGAGCACCACGACGTCGGCGAATTCGGCCTGGCCGACGACGACCTGCGCGACGGTCCGCCCATCGTTCAGTTCGGCGTCGCCGAGGGCCCGCCCCAGCCAGGTGGGCGAGTCGATGCACGTGACCACGGCGGCGATCTCCACGTCACGCGCCGCAGGCCCATCGGCGTACCCGGGGCCGACGCTGACGCGCACGTAGTTGATCGCCCAGCAGATCGGCTCGGGCTCCAGCCACGGCGACAGGTGCACGACGATGCGATCGACGTCTGCGCGACGATGCAGGTTGCGTAGCAGGATCAGCAGGTCGTCGCGGATCGTGCACGCAATGCAGCCGTGGGCAAGTTCGAGAGCCGTCTCCGCCGTCACCAGAACGCCGTCTTGAAGGTTGCTCACCGTCCGCTTGACCACGTGACCGTCGAAGCGGTGCTCGACTACCAACGTTCCGGGCTTGCGCAGCAGTGTCCCCGTCACCGAGTCCGTGTCGCCTTGGCCCGCCACCAGCAGCACCGGAGTCCGCATGACCCTCCTATTGGGAATGATTTTCATTAAGTCTTTTCCTACGGTACAGTCCCGGCCGGAGCTTGTCGAAAATCATTTTCAATAAGACGTGGGTCGAGAGGAGTGATTCGGTTGTCCGCGACGTGTCAGATCACGGGCCGTACAGTCGGTTTCGGGAACAAGGTGTCGCATTCGCATCGCCGCACCCGTCGGCGGTGGTCGCCCAACATCCAGCACAAGACGTACTACCTGCCGTCCGAGGGGCGGCGCATCAAGCTGCGGGTCAGCGCCAAGGGCATCAAGGTCATCGACCGCGACGGGATCGAGGCGGTCGTGGCCCGGCTGCGCCGCGACGGGCAGCAGATCTGATGGCACGCAACGAGATCCGGCCCATCGTCAAGCTGCGATCCACCGCGGACACGGGCTACACCTACGTCACCCGCAAGAACCGTCGTAACGACCCGGACCGAATGGTGCTGCGCAAGTACGACCCCGTCGTCCGCAGGCACGTCGACTTCCGCGAGGAGCGCTGACCATGGCCAAGAAGTCGAAGATCGTCAAGAACGAGAAGCGTCGCGAGATCGTTGCCCGCTACGCCGACCGGCGCGCGGAACTCAAGGAGATCATCAGGGTGCCGACCAGTACTGACGACGAAAGAACCGCAGCCCTTGCGGAATTGGCTAGGCAACCGCGTGACGCCAGCCCGGTCCGGGTGCGCAACCGCGACGCCGTCGACGGGCGGCCCCGCGGTCACCTGCGCAAGTTCGGGGTGTCCCGCGTGCGGGTGCGCGAGATGGCTCATGAAGGGCACCTGCCCGGTGTGCGGAAGGCGAGTTGGTGAAGGACAAGCCGCCGTCGAGAACCCGCCGCACCGACCTCGCACCGAAGCGGGCCAAGAAGAACATGTTCAAGACGCTTGGCGTGACCGAAGTCGATTACAAGGACACCGCGGCACTGCGGTTGTTCATCTCCGACCGCGGCAAGATCAGGGCGCGCAGCGTTACGGGGCTCACGGTCCGCCAGCAGCGCCAGGTGGCGACCGCGATCAAGAACGCCCGCGAGATGGCGTTGCTGCCGTACGCGCCAGGTGCGCCACGGTGACCGACCGTGCCTTCGCGTTGGTGGTGTGCACCGGTTGCACTGCAGAACAAGGGATCTCGGTCCTGGACGAGCTGCGCGCCACGATCAGGAGCTGCCCGCACGGCGTGCTGGTCGCCGCAGGCTGCATGCTGGGGTCGCTCACCTGCGCGGCCCGCCCCGATCGCCCCGGCGTGCTGGTGCTTCTGCAGCCCTGCTCGATCGACCGCACGCCGGTGGGGTCGGCGACGTGGGTCGGTCCGATCAACGATCGGCACGACGCGGTCGCCGTCGGCGACTGGGTCCGAAACGGGGACTGGCGTCTTGGTTCGCTGCCGGAGCATCTACGCCCGGCGATGAACTCGATGCGTCATGCAGGCAGCCGAAACTGATCCATTTACAGCGGGATGAACTTCTCGCTGTTGAGCTCGCGCCACAACCTTCGGCAGAAGGCCAGCAGACGCCGCCGGGTCGGGCTCTCCGACATGTGGTCGATCAGGTCGAAGTCCGCGATGACGTAGCCGTCCTTCGCGCGGTGCCACACCTCGGCCAGGCATAGCTCCAGCGCGGCCATGGTCGTGACCCTTGCGGGGGCGATGGCGTCGAGGGCTTCATCGGAGATGAAGGCCGGACACGTGGTGTGCACGGTGTGGTCGACGGCGCGGACGTGAATCTCGAGTGCGATGGGGGACAGCGTGGGAGCCTTGGCACGCTCCCGCAACGTCTCTACCTCGGCGTATACGGCGTCGTCGCGCATACTGAAATTATAGGGGTAACACGGCCGTAACACTGATTTTACGTCGTTCGGATTCTAGGAGCCCGGTAGGGTTCGGCTCACAGCTGAGCACCGGGAGGCGCAAATGTCGGGTCGGACGTTCTCGTTCGAAATCAACAGGACCAGCAGCGCACCCCCTGCGACGTTGTTCCGTCTCGAGACCGACGGCGCGCGCTGGGCGGACTGGGCCAAGCCCCTGATCGTGCAATCCAGCTGGGAGCAACAGGGCGATCCGGCTCCCGGCGGGGTCGGCGCCATCCGCAAGGTCGGGCTATGGCCGGTGATGATGCGGGAGAAGACCGTCGAGTACGAGCAGGACCGCAGGCACGTCTACGCGCTGATCGGACCGTCGACGCCCGCCAAGGACTACCAGGCCGAGGCGCTCTTCACGCCGAACGCGTCGGGCGGTACCGATCTGCGCTGGCGTGGATCGTTCACCGAGGGCGTCCGAGGCACGGGGCCGATCATGCGTGCCTTCCTGCGGGGCGCGCTCCAGCTCATCTCGTTGCGGATGATCAAGGCCGCCGAACGCGAAACCCTCACGGGCGCAACGGGCTGATGACTTGGCGCGCGTTGCTTCGCTCGTCGGTACCGGCCTGGCCACCGCTCTGGTCGTCGGCCCCGCTCTCGGCGTAGCGGCCACGTTCCTGCACGACGCGCCCTATGCGGGCCTGGCGTCGGCGTTCGTCACGCCGGTGATGTCGTGGGTGATCGTCGTCGCGCTCTGCGGGGGAGCGCTCGCGGGCTACCTCTGGTTCAGGCGACGCGGCCGCCTCTGCGCGACGCTCGTCGTGCTCGCGGTGCTGACCATCGTGGGCGGCTCGGTGGTGACTACGCGGATGGTCGCCACCGTTGAGGACGCGGGCGCCGACATCGACCTCGTCGACACGTTCGACGTCTGGTCGAAGCAGACGGCGGCACCCGACGCCGAGGCGAGCTATGCGGTGTTCAAGGGAGAGGCGGGCGACGGAGAACCGTTGCAGCTCAGCATCTATCGGCCGCCGGACGCCGACTCCGCACCCGTGCTGGTCTTCATCCACGGTGGCGGCTTCGTCGCGGGCAGCCGGGACGTGCACGGCCTCGACTTTCGGTGGTTCGCCGATCGGGGCTGGCTGACGATCAGCATCGACTACCCACTGTCGTCGGCCGACCAGCACCTGTGGGACGTCGTGGATCAGCAGATCGGTTGTGCACTGGGGTGGGTTACCGCCAACGCGACCAAGTACGGCGGCGACCCCACCCGGCTGTCGCTGAGCGGCGACTCCGCGGGCGGAAACCTCGCCATCAACACCGCGTACATGGCTGCGAGCGGCACGCTGGCGTCGTCGTGCGGCGGGCCGCGACCCGTGATCTCCGCGGTGTCGGTCCTGTATCCGGTGGTCGACGTAGCCGGCTTCTACGACAACGCCGACCTCGCACTCGGCGCCGTGTCCCGAGACATGGCCGGCGCGTACACCGGCGGGTCGCCGCAGGAATTCCCGCAGCGGTACTCGGCGGTCGCCTCGGCCACCCACATCAGTCCGAAGGCGCCACCCACGCTGATCCTGATGGGCGCGGCCGACCACCTCGTCCCGACCGAAGGGACGTACCGGTTCGCCGACCAGGCGAGGGCGGCGGGCGTCGACGTCGAACTCGTCGCGGTGCCCTACGCCGATCACGTGTTCGACGGACGGACGGGCAGCGTCGGCCAACAGGCCTACCGGCAATTGACCGCAAAATGGCTGCGCGATCACGGCCAGGCGCCGTGACGACCGGCCTACTATCAGGCACATAGCGGCCGCTCGCAGCGCCGCTAGGAGGTCTGCGATGACGCGCAGCACGGACGGGAACCATCCCGCCGCGACGCCTGCTGCCGAGCATGCGACCAGTCAGGCCGTCTGGCTCGCGGTCCTCGTCGTCGTCGTTGCGGTGTCCTTGCGCGGTTACGTTCCCGGCGCCGAGGAACCGGCGCCCGAACACGACACCGAGAACCCCGCAGCCACGGCGCTGGTCATCGGACTGCTCGTGGTCTCGATCGCGATCGTCGCGGCCGCGGTCATCTCCCGGATGCGCAAACGGACCGTCCCCGGTGCGGGCGGCATCGATCTGCCGGTCTTGTCCCGTGGCAAGGGGGCACGGCCGACGTGGCGAATGGTGGTGATCGCCTTCGCCGTAGTGGTCCTATGGCTGCTCGTCGTGATGGCCCTCAACCGCCTCGGCGCAACGCTGGCTACGGATCCGCCCCACGCGACTGTGCCGGGCTCGGTGCCGTCTGCCGTCCCCACTCCGGAACCTGGAAACGCGTCGCCGCCACGGACCGAAGAACCGGCAGGGGAGTCGAAGCTGATGGGGTACTTCTACGTAGCCACCGTGGCATTCCTACTCATCCTCGTCGCGGGCACGGTCGTCGCCGCCCGACGGCGGCGCCACGTGGTGTCGGTCGCGCCGCTGGCCGACCTGCGACACGACGACGAGGCATCCGACGTGGCATCCGAATCACTCGCCCGCGCAGCGGAAGTCGGCCTCGCCGAGGTCGGTGACCTCAGCCGCGAACCCCGCAAGGCGATCATCGCGTGTTACGCGGCGATGGAAGGCGAACTGTCCCGTGTCCCCGGCGCCATGCCCGAGGACTTCGACACCGCATCGGAGGTCCTGGACCGGGCCGTGGCACACCACGCACTGGGGCCAGACAGCGCGACGCAACTAGTGGATCTGTTCGACGAGGCGCGGTTCAGTCCGCACGTGATGACCGAGGCGCATCGCGATGTGGCAGTGCGAGTGCTGCAAACAGTCCTTGGCGAACTGCGGACCGGCGTATGAACAAGTTGGTGGTCGCCGGCATCGCCCTGATCGTCGTGGTCGGGGCGCTCTCGCTGTCGCTGCCAGACCGCCGACTCTTTCCGTTGATGGTCGGTGCGGTGACGGCGGTCGCGCTGCTGACGGTGCGTTGGTTGCTTGCACGCGACGTCCGGATCGCCTCCGACGACACCAGGGCCCGCGATCCTGGCGAGGCCCTGCGGCGGTGGCTGGCGCGGACCGAGAACCTGGTGCAGCGGTCGGAATCCAGCCGATCCGACTGGGACAAGCATCTACGGCCCATGCTCGCGCGGCAGTTCGAACTCGCCTCCGGGCAACGAAAGGCGAAGGATCCGGGCGCATTTCGGGCCAGCGCTCTGATGGTGTTCGGCCCCGAACTCTGGGCGTGGGTCGATCCGGACAACGTGGACCGATCGGGCGGCCTCGAGCCAGGACCCGGCCGGGCGGTGCTCGACGACGTGCTGGAGCGATTGGAGCAGATATGACCGAACATGCCGAGGCGGCCACGACGACCGCCGCCAACTGCGAAGCCGTGCTCGACGAGATTCAGCGCGTGGTGGTGGGCAGACGGGCGGCGCTGACGCTCATCCTGACCGCGGTACTGGCGCGCGGACACGTGCTCATCGAGGACCTTCCTGGGTTGGGAAAGACGCTCATCGCACGGGCATTCGCCGCTGCGCTTGGCCTCGACTTCAAGCGGGTGCAGTTCACCCCCGACCTGCTGCCCGCCGATCTGCTCGGCTCGACCATCTACGACATGCAGTCGGGGCGGTTCGAGTTCCGTCCCGGCCCGATCTTCACCAATCTGCTTCTGGCCGACGAGATCAACCGGACGCCACCCAAGACGCAGGCGGCGCTACTGGAGGCGATGGCCGAGCGCCAGGTCAGCATCGACGGCGTCACGCACCGGCTGCAGCCGCCGTTCGTCGTCCTCGCTACCGACAACCCGATCGAGTACGAGGGCACCTATCCGTTGCCCGAGGCCCAGCTCGACCGCTTCATGATCAGGCTGGAGCTCCGCTACCTGTCCGAGACCGAGGAGGTGTCGATGCTGCGCCGCCGCATCGAGCGCGGGTCGCCCGAGCCGGAGATCGGTCAGGTGATCGACGTGCACGATCTGATCGCCATGCGCGAGTCGGTGGAACAGGTGACGGTGCACGAGGACGTTCTGCGGTACGTGGTGTCACTGGCCGCCGCCAGCAGACAGCATCCGCAGATCGCGGTCGGCGCCAGCCCGCGCGCCGAGCTCGACATCGTCCAGCTCGCCAGGGCTCGCTCGCTGCTGCTCGGACGCGACTACGTCATCCCCGAGGACGTCAAGGCGCTCGCGGTCCCCGCGATGGCCCACCGAATCACCCTTCGCCCCGAGATGTGGGTTCGGCAGGTGCGCAACACCGACGTCGTGGAGGATCTGCTGCGCCGTGTGCCGGTGCCGAGAACGCACGGCGCAATGTGAACGACACTCGCTCAACACCTGTCGAATTATATTGGCAGGCTTCGCGATTGGCGCTCGCGCTGACCACCTGCGTCGCCGTGGCGCTGGTCTGCGCCGTACTGGGATCGGCATGGCAGCTGGTCGCGTTCGCGGCGCCCCTCCTCGGCGTCCTGGTGTCGATCCGGTGGCAGCGCCCGGCGCCCGCGGTGCACGTGCACGCCGAGCCGGGCGTGCTGCGCTGCTTCGAGGCCGAGCAGGTGCGGCTCGCGGTGTGGGCGACGGCCGACGACGGATCTCCCGTGGAGCTCGTGGTGACGGCACCCGACGGCATCGCGCTCGACGTCACGACCGATCAGGCGGGCCGGCTCGAGATCGCGGCGTCTGCTGACCGTTGGGGCCGCTATCCCGTCGTGGTGCGGGTGGAGGTGTTGGCGCGCGGCGGAATGTTCGCTGGCACGGCGACTTTGGCTGCGGCCGAGGTCTTCGTCTTCCCAATCGCGCCCGCGCAGTCGACCGCCTTGCCGCGCACCGAGTTGCTCGACCGGCTCGGCACCCACCTCACCAGATACATCGGTCGGGGCGTCGAGTACGGCAACATCCGCACCTACGTGCCCGGTGATCAACTGCGCACCGTCAACTGGCCGGTCAGCGCGCGCCGCGGCGCCCTGCACGTGACCGAGCGACTCAGCGAGCGGGCCGCCGACGTGGTGGTGCTGGTCGATTCGTCCGACCAGCCGCAGGGCCCGGCGACGGAGGCGACCGAGCGGATCGTGCGAGGCGCCGTCCAGGTCGTTCAGCACGCATTGCGAAGCGGCGACCGGGCCGGTGTCGTCGTTCTCGGTGGCAAGCCGCGCTGGCTCGGCATCGACATCGGGCGCAGGCAGTTCTACCGGGTGCTCGACGCGGTTCTGGGTGCCGGTGACGGATTCGAGGACACGACGGGAACTTTGGCGCCCCGCGCGGCCGTACCGTCGGGGGCCATCGTGGTGGCCTTCTCGACGCTGCTGGACACCGACTTCGCGCTGGCGCTGATCGACCTGTGCCGCCGCGGCCACGTGGTGGTGGCCGTCGACGTGCTGGGTGGGGCGCCGTTCGAAGTGGAGCAGGACCCGCTGATCACCCGGATGTGGGCGCTGCAGCGCTCATTCATGTACCGCGACATGGGCACGGTCGGCGTTGACGTGGTGTCCTGGCGCGGTGACAGCCCGCTGGATCAGGTGATGCATCTGGTGCCCGATCACCGGCGCCCGGTCACGGGACGGAGATGACATGCCCGCAGGACGTGCACTGTCTACTGCGTTCGGTCTGCTGATGGTCGCCTCGACCGCGCTCGTCGCCGAGGGGCCTTCACTCGTCGGTGCGGCACTGGCGGTGGTCGCGGTGCTGTTCGGCATCCGGTTCGCCGGGGCCGCAACTCTTGCGGTGATGATCAGCGTGGTGGTGGCCCTGCTCGCCGACGCGCCGCCGATGAGTACCGCCCTGGCAGGCGTTGCCGCCGCCGCCTACCTGGTGCTGCGGTACTCCAACAGCGTCGAGTCCGTCGTTACTGCACCGACGGCCGTTGGTGCGCTGGGCTTTTCGGCCATCGGGTTGGGTGCGACGGTGATCCCGGTCAGCGTTCCGTGGTTGCCGCTGGCCGCGCCGGTGGCGGTATTGGTGAGCTACGTGATCGTCGTCAAGCCGCTGCTGGCCCAGCGCCGCTGATCGGTCCGTCGAGCGTTTCGGCTCGTTGTCAGCGGCGGTCGAATCGTTCCCCCACGGGTTTCGGGGGCAGCATCCCGAAGACGATCTGCAGGATCGCGCCGGCGTAGGGCAGCACGGTGAGCAGGGACATCCACCCGGACAAATCCGCGTCATGCAGCCTGCGGACCACTAGCGCCCAGCCGGGGGAGCGCACACCCGAGCGCCGCGAGCACGAAGACTGACAACGCGATGGTGGTGGTGATCGGCTCGGACTGTGCCGCCGACGGCAGGCCGAAGATCACTAGTACACCCAGCGTGCCGGCCAGCCCGAGTGCCAGGGTGGCCCACCAGTACTCGCTGCGCGAGGCCCGCCCGGAAAAGCGGGCGTAGCTGCGGAAGAACCGGGACACTGCCTGGCCGAACGTCGCCCCGTACAGGGGCAGGGTCAGATCGCGCGGATCGCTCGCTCCCACAGGGGTTTCCCACTCCCGTGGATCCTGCAGGAAGCGTCTGGTGCCACGTGGTGTGTGATCGATGCTGCTCATCCCAGGCTCCCCGTTTCATCAATTTCGCTAATACGGTACCGCTGATCCCAGATACCTGCAGCATGTATATACGCTGAACAACGGGTACGTCTCCGTTTGCTAGTTTGCGATGATCATCGCAACCCTCAGGTCATTGAGGCGCTAGTTGCGACAGCCGAGCGGTCTGTGGCGTCGGTGTTGCCGGTGCGTTCGGTGGGCAGCACGGGGACATGGGAGAGGGGCAATGGATTTCGAGCGTGGTACGAAACGAGATTGGCTGGCAGTGGGAAGTCGTCGTGACCTCGCCCGCGAACGCATCTTCGCCGTGGCGGCCGAGTTGATCTGTGAGCGCGGACTGGACGAGGTCACTGTCGACGACGTCGCGCAAAGCGCCGGATGCTCGCGTGCCACGCTGTATCGCTACGTGGGCGGCAAGCCCGCCATCGTCGGAGGCGTCCTCACGCGGGTAGCGCGGTCGATGGCCGAACGTGTTGCCGAGGCGACCGCTGGATATGACGGCGTCGACCGCGTGGTGGAGCTGATCTTGGCGGCTTCGGCAACGGGCCGCTCCCTGCCCGTGCTCGTCGAGCTGCTCCATCACGCCCGTGATGAACAGGTGCGTGCTCACCTCAGCTCAGCGGCGACCCGCTCTGCCGCGTTGAGAACCGCGGGACTCGACCCCGATGATGACCACGCCGCCGATGTCATCGTCCGCATCGTGTGGTCCCTGATCCACAATCCGGTAGGCGACGATGCGGCCGAACGTCGGCTTGTCGAATGGCTGGTGCGACCGGCGTTCGCGCAGCAGGCAAGATTGTCCCAAAACGATCCGGCCGCAATCGATTCCGCCACTACGACTCCCCTCGACGGCTAGTCGTGTGCAGTGCGAGTTTCCGCGCGACCGAAAGCGATTCCGCGCCCTTCCAGAAGAGTCGGCTGGCAACCGGCATCAGCAGGAAGTAGGCCAGGCAGACGGGCACGGCGCCCCACCGGTTGTCGATCCAGTCCGATGCGTACTGGATGCCGACGAACCCGAGGATGAGCAGAGCCAAACCGCCCAGCAGGTTGGCCGTGTGTCTTCTGGTATTCCAGGCCCGTTCGTTGTCCATGTCATGGTCCTTCAGTCGACTCTGTTGGCGACGGGGTTCTCTGCGGGGCACCCGAGGCCGCTGCAAGCCAACAACAATCGACGCTCGTCGACGTTGTAGTCAACCGTTGCAACGGCATTGGCAACCGTGATGCTCTGAGACGGAGGTGTCGCCGCCAGGCCGAGAACGGCATCGGCGACGCGATGCACTAGGGGAAGGCCCGACTGGCGTTGCGGCGGTGGCGAAGTGGGTACTAATCACCAGCGCGTCGGTGTGGCTAGTGACCGCCTACCAAATGCACTGGCCGGCTGGGCGATCCGCCGCCGTTCAGAACTGGTACCCGTGAATACCGACCACATCACGCATGAGTGATGTCAAGTCGACGATTCTCTCGTTGAGACAACTCATCACAAAGTTTCGGCCCCAAGTTTGGCGCGGTGAGCGCAACACGCAGGCAGTTTCACGAGGCCGTGGGTTGCCTGTGAGACACCCATGATCAATGGATGTGACACGCGGATCTCAACAAATCGGCCGATTTGACACGTTTTGCTGAGCGCGGGTAGGCATGCGTTAGGGAGTTGGTGATTCACTAACATGGGGGTGGAGAGTGTGCGTCTTCGAGACGGCAGCGTGCAACGTCGAGCGGGTGTATACCCGTATGTTGGAGCCAATTACATGACGTCGCACTGGTATGCCTCGGCGTACGACACCTTCGATTTCGAGTCGCGTGAGATGGTTGCACCTGAACTTCCAGCGGCGGAAAGTTTGCCACTGCCTGCGGCGGCGGCCGAGGTGGAGGGTCTGCGGCCACCGCTGCGAATCGCCGACCCGTCGTCCGTGCCGAACGATGATGGGGTATCCGACGACGACGCGTTCGCCGCGTTCGCCAATCGCTTCGCCGCCCTCTCCAGTCCCACCCGGGTCAAGCTGGCTGTGTTGCTATGCAGACATCCGGCTGGGACCGAATGCGGACGAGTCTTGGCCGCTTCCGTCGGACTGGCGGAAACGACAGTCAGCCACCATCTGCGTCTACTCCGACGTGCGGGTCTGATCGACTCGCAGCGCCGGGGTATGTCCGTCTACCACTTCGCACGCCCCGAGTTGAGACACGTGTACCGCACACTGATTTCGGGGAGTGACTGGAAATGACTGCTGTACAAAGTGATTCGTACGCCGCGGAGTGTTCAACGCCTGCCACGTGGAGTTCCATCGATGTGCTGGCCGACTACTTCGCGAACATCCGCCGCGAACAGGAGATGTACGTCAAGGCCGGGTGCGCCGAGGCGGACCTGACGGACTGCCTCGCCACGTGGTTCAACGTGTGAGCAACGGCGATGCGAGCAGCTGTGGCGGCGAATGGAACTGGTGGATTCTTCGCACTGACGGGATTTCCGGAATGACAACAACAAGCCGTCCTCTGCACAGCTGCGCGAGCTAGCAACGGCGATCGAGATCGCGAAGCAATTACGGCAGCAGCGTTGGAGGGGTAGCGCCATCCAGGTGACGGAGCGGCGACACCCGGGCGCGAGCGTGCACGTTTGTTGGAAATTCCGCGGCGTGTCGCCAGCAGACACGCACGCTCGCGGAGAAGGGGGTTAGTCGCGGAAGAAGGGGTCTAGTTGAAGACCGGTCCACCGCCGCCGTTGCACTCCGGGTTCGACGGCGGACAGTCCGGACCCTGCTGCTGCGCGGGTGGGGCCTTGGAAATGGTGACGGGAGGCTTCGTCTTGGTTGGCGGGGCCTTGGGAGTCGACGGCTCGGGCGGCTCCTCGGACGGTGGCTCGATATTGGGCAGCGGCAACGGCAGCGGCTCCTCCTCCTGGCTCGGCTCGGTGCGCTTGGTGGTCGGCTTGGGCTTGGTGGTGATCGGCACGTTGGTCGACGGCTCCGGTTCAACCGTGGTCACCGGCTCTTGGGTGGGGCCAGGATCGTAGGTGGTCTCGGTCGTCGGCGCGATGACGATGGCGGTGGTGGACGTTACCGCGGCGGGCGGCAGCATTGCCGGGGTGTCGCTCGGCGCAGGGCGTTGGGCGATCGACGGCGTGCTGGTGACGAGCGTGGTCGTCGGCGTGATGGGTTCGTTCGAATCCGCGGGAACCACCCTGAACGCCGCGGGTGCGCCGAGGACCGCCGCGCCGCCAACGCCGAGTAGGACCAGGGCCGCGCCGAGGCCGACACGTCCCCTGCGACGCATGGACTTGGACGTCGATGTGGTCTTTCCCGGTGCCGCGGCCGCATGGTTCGCGGGCACATCGCCGTCGAAATCACGCGGCGGCCACCAGGACTCGTCGTCCTCGGGGCCAGTTGCCTTGGCCCCGTGCTCGGGCACCACCGCCCGGTCGAGAGTCCGCTGACGCAGCCAGGCCGGCGCGGGGATGGCCACCGGGGCGGCGCCGAGCAGGGCCGCGGGGCTGACCATCCTGGCGCGGTCGTCCTCGCAG
>Ga0193716_1000788_pt1 | contig 18902 bp, 28 predicted proteins | sample U2c1metaG_FD_145901 | JGI IMG/M metagenome (GOLD analysis project Ga0193716, IMG submission 145901) | Soil microbial communities from a riparian zone of the East river system, Colorado, United States - U2c1 | ecosystem: Environmental > Terrestrial > Soil > Riparian zone | place: USA: East River...
CTATAGCTCTCAGCTGATCCATTTATAATGGAGATAATACTTGACCAGCCAACCCATTAACAATGGGCCACTTGCTTTTCAGCTGAACTCCTCTGGCCTGTCAACAATGGGGAATTGTCAAGTCCTGCAGCCTGTTAATGATGGATACAATCCACTGAATGATGTGGATATATCAAGTGCGACTTTAATCAAGGGAACCAAAATCTATGAGGAAGTTCATGTGTTGAGTGGCAGATGCCCTCAATGCAAAACAATATACTATGCAGACCATGAAACTTCTGCACCAATTGATAAGAATAGTGGTGATGATAATGGCACCAAGGTCTATCTGAACAATGCAAAGTATCTCAAAGTTGGACAAAGTGTGTGGGTTAATCGTGTATTTTCTGGAGGAGTGATAAATGGAATCTATCACTTTCATGCGTCATCATCAGCCTTTGCTGAGTTTTGGAACAACACTTTTTGGTCTTCTCAGACAACACAATCAAGGAAGATTTCTTGAAGACAAGTTTGGCATACTTTTGTTCAAGAATCTATGAGAGTGGTTGCCAAATCCTCTGGAGTTACTTTGGAAATGGAAAATGGCATCCCAATTCAAGAAGTCACGAAACAAGCTTTTGTTCAACTTGGAAACAATGGAGTCATCAAGTGTGCTCAAAACCACTCTTGTTCTGAATGCACTCATAAATACAAAGAAACTGCAGATAGAATCACAGCTGATGATCCTGCTGCTGTACTTGGTGTTGATGAAAATCATCAAGTACCTGCTCTTGTAGGAGAGGATGCAGAATTAGCTATTCAAGATGCTGCTCGAGCCAGGCTGAATGCTCAACTTGCTTCTCAGGCTAGATCAAATGCTGATGATGCAATGGATGTTGAAACAAGTTCTTCAACTGAAGAAGCAAGTCCTGTCACTCTGGTTGTTATGGATGGTGTTGTAATGGGTCCAACTCATTGTGCATTTGATGATTGCATTGAAGAGCTTAAAAATGCATGAGGGGGTGTTTTTTGTGCACGACATGAAATTACACATGGTAATTTGTGCCGCATGCATGATTGCGACAGACAAAAAGTTGCTCCTAGTCACACCTGTGCAATTCACCAAAATAATTGGCGTCAGCATATCATAAGGCATGGGCGGCAATCATTGCTTGGAATTCGTCGATTAATAAGATGTTCAGAGGAAGAACGTGTTGAATGGCTTCCACAGAGGACTCGACAAGTGCAACCACATGATGAGGATGAAATTCCAGAAAGGAAGAAGGACAATTATTTTGTACCTCCTCGTTTTTATTGTGTGGAAACCCTTTGTGCTCCATGTGGTGCTGTGCATGCTTGGACATTGTTTGACAAATCTGAATCCCCAACACAAATCCTGGAATTTCTGGATGCAGTATATCCAACACCAGATGTGAGACCAGATTATATATGCATTGATAAGGGCTGTAAGGTTCTTCGCACTGCTATTGCCAATGGATCATGGAATGTTTGGAAAGAGACAAGTTGATTCATAGTTGATTCATATCACTATATCAATCATCGTACCAATGATTATCTTTGTCGTAAATGGTGCAATCCAGCACCATTGAATGGATCTGCACCTAATCTTGTGGTTGTAGAACATGATGTTAATGGGAATGCACATTATAAACGGGCTTTTAACACTCAGGTTTGTCTTGTCATCAGGTTTGAATTAACAATTTGCTAACATGGGTTTTTTCAGGCATGTGAACAACTAAATGCATGGCTAGGTGGATTTGAAACCATACTCAAGAGAATGACTGTTTACAACTTCAAATGGTTCTTACATGCAATGTTGTATATTCACACACAACAAGTGATGAATAAGCAAAGGTTGAGAGACAACAGGATGAGGAAGGTATTGACATTGAAGGGGAGGAAGAATAGATATATGCTACCATGTATGTATGATATGAGTTTGTAAGTATATCACTCTGGCCAAATGTAAGACATACTTGAAAATATAATAACATCTTAGTCATGTAGAAGCAGCAAAGAAGTGAGCCAAGAACAGAAGTACTAACTATTACACTCCTACAAGGTAAATTGTATCAAATATATCATAGTCCTCACAAAGTCCTCATGGAGTCCTCACAGTCCTCACAGAGTCCTCATACAGTCCTCACAGAGTCCCCATAGAGTCCCCATAGAGTCCTCACAGAGTCCTCATGGAGTCCTCATAAAGTCCTCACAGAGTCCTCATAGACTCCTCGTGGAGTCCTCATGGAGTCTCCATGGACTCTATGAGGAGTCTATGAGGAGTCTATGAGGACTCCATGGACTCTGTGAGGACTCTGTGAGGACTCCTCATAGACTCCATGAGGACTCCATGAGGACTCCACATGGACTCCATGAGGACTCTGTGGACTCCATGAGGACTCCACATGGACTCCATGAGGACTCCATGAGGACTCCATGAGGAGTCCATGGAAACTTGTGGGGGAGTGTCAAATATAGTAAAATTGAATTGATATATGAGTTGTGGACTCGTCCGCTTCTCTTCCTCATACCACTAGCAACATGCCAGATCCCGACGACCAGATGGATGGTACGGGTGCGGGGTCACGACCCTGTCCTCCCCACCATTCTCCATGCAACCGCAAACGTTCCGCGAGCCCCAGGGCTTGCGACAGACAGTCGTGGAGACAAGAGTCTCCGCGATGGGGCTACAACCCCGTAACCGATTGCATAGTGCACCGAGGTGCACAATGCATCATATGCAGCGATTACGTCATGCATGTGAACGACGCCTCAGTGGACGACGACAAGTCGTACATCGACGCGCAAGATCGCCGACAGGCGATGTTTGTTCCCCACCACCAGTGGTTGGAGGAACGCATGGCCCTTAGTAGGGCCAACGACCAGCTCGATCGAGCTGAAAACCAACAACGCGAAGACCGGGAGGAGATCTCCCGTCTACAATCGCGTATCACAGCACTTGAGGACGAACTGTCCTCAGTGAAGGCAAACGAGTTTGCCTCCGTCGCCAAGAGGGTGATGGATAAACCTCTCACGGGTGTGCCTGCACACCTGTCACTCCATTCTAGAATTGGCCCGCCGTCCAATTCTCGAGACAGTGTGCAACCTAGCACACCGTCTAAACCCAAAGTGTCGGGGCGACCAAAACCTGCCCCCTACACCGAAGACGTACCCATGGGTGCGCCTGATAAAGGGAAGGGGTGCGCTGTGCCCGACTCTACCACCGAAGACACGCCTATGAGCATGTTTTCCACAACCACTAGCGAAGAGTGGGTCGACCCCTACCTGGAAGCGTTGGGGTCCGACGACGATGAATGGGATGACTTCGAAGAAGAAACCCAAGCTGGGTTGGCAAAGGCCACCACCAGCAAGACTGCACGCATTGTGCAATTGATCCTTAACGGATCGTACCGGAATCCTACCGTTGGGAGCTCGGAGAGCTCTCAAGAAGAGGGGAGGATTCCCACAATATTTTCCCAGACTTCTGGGGAATTCCTCTTTGTGTGTAACGCATTAGAGGCCGCCCACAACGAAGATAATGGGCGGAAGGAGGATCTCCTCCAGGCTATCCGTAATTCTATACAAAGATGCCAAGATTACCAGAAGAAAGGTACCCTTTCTTCTGCCCAAAAGGCTATGATTTCGCAATGGCAAAATCCGGATTGGGCGCGCTTGTCCAAATACAACCCTGACACGGGTAAAATGGAGATGAGTGGCCCCACCAAGGCCGAATTACACAATAAGAAGATCGCTCGCTTCGGTACTACTACCAGAGCGGAAGGACATCAAAAGATGCTCCTTGAGGTAGCCCGAAGAACAGGGCACCTAGTGGGTAATGAACCCCACCCTCATTTGGGGAACATGAGTTCCCCTCGTCACGAAGACCATCCATTAATATGGATGGAATGGGCCAAGCATATCGCTCTGGTCCTCCTGAAAGGACTTGCTCCTGGTCCTGATGGGTATCCATACCCTCGACACTGTTCCAAAGGATTGCTCCTCTCATTCGTGAGAAGAAGAATAAGAACAATAAAAGCACGGGGAATTTCTCCATACATCGTTCTGGCCAATATAAACTTATTGGCCTCCTGGCTAGTGCTGGGCAATACCACCGTCGATTGAGTGTACTTGCTCTATCGATAAACCCTATCCCGAGCTGGGAACCAGTCGAGTTCCTCAGTCAAACTACCGAGGACGATTGTGTCCGTCTCCTCACTATGCGCGGGGTGACCAAAGACGAAGCAGATGATTGTCTGCATTTCACATTTACATGGCTCCAGTCAGCCGTGACAACAGAGGATGATGCACCTCATCACATCTTCCTTCAGGGTGCTCTCCAAGCGGCGAGTCGGCTCCCTGAGGTTTCTCCTTGGCCGGACGACGTGATCCACGTCTTCGACCAATCCCATGCGAGGTGGATACCCGTTCCTCCGCCGCTCGGGATGACTACTGTCATCCCTGCTCGCCCATACCCCAGTGGCACTTCCGAGGATGGCGTACTACCATCACAGACTGGACTTGGCACTACCGGTCTACCACCACCTATTTCAATGGGTGTGCCACCGTTGTCGACTACTGTCGCTGACCCTACCGAAACTTTCGGTAGTATAACGGGTCAACTTCCCCTTGAGGGAATGACCCTCGACGAAAATCCTAGCGGTGAATCCACCGCTATGGACCTCAAGGAGGACATGATTGTTCCCACCGAGTAATCCGGTGGTATATCTTTTGATATGCCACTTTACTATTTATCACACTCTTTCTCAGGATTGTCGCGCCGAATCCCATCTACCACGTCTCCACTTTAAGCGGTTAAGAGTATGATACCCATGGGTATTATTCATTCGCGCTCAGATGAACACGTGTGTTCATTCTTACTGAGGGGGAGGGTGTAAGGATTGTGGCTGAATTGTATATTTATGTATATTTGTTGTGGCTGTGCCTCAGGATTTAACCAGCATGTTTATGTTTGTTAGTTCCTCAGAGCTTATTTACATACACACACATACATAGAACAATCACACAGTGGTCTGGTTCTGTAGTGTGATATAAGCCAAAAAACCCTAAGTACAAATCTTACAGTGTGTAATGGCAATATATGCCACTGGCCAGTCGGTTTTGAATGGACATTTATTACATCAGCCAGTAGGTCTGTAATGGTGACACAAAATCCCGGCCGGTCAGTGTGCAATGGCAATATGCCACTGGCCAGTCAGTTTTGAATGGACATTTGTTACCTCGGCCAGTCGGTCTGTAATGGTGACACAAAATCCCGGCTGGCCGGTGTGCAATGGCAATATATCCCACTGGCCGGTCGGTTTTGAACGGACATTTATTACCTCGGCCAGTCAATCTGCAATGGTGACACAAAATCCTGGCCGGTCAGTGTGCAATGGCAATATATGCCACTGGCCAGTCGGTTTTGAATGGACATTTACCATCTCGGCCAGTCAGTCTGTCATGGTGACACACAATCCTGGCTGGTCAGTGTGCAATGGAAATCAATTAACACCGGTTAGTTCATCTAAGACCGGACGCTGGCCAGATTCTAATGACTGGCCATCCGATTGGAGATGGTCTTTTATCAGATATTAGATTCACTGGCCACTTCATGAACAATGAGGACAATTTCAACTCCGGCCAGTTCATCTAAGACCAGATGCTGGCCGGACAGGCTAGCCGGTTAGACATGGGTGATTGTCAAGCCAGGTGGCCGGTCTACGACGGGTTAAGTCGCTGAATGGGCTGCAATTTCTATGTTCATAACTTAAAACTTCAATATAGGGATATATAAGCCAGTGTTGGCATTGACCAGGGTCAGACCCATCCATCAATAAGGTTTGTCAGTGGCCGGGTCAAGTTGATGTTTCTGACGGACAGGTCTGTGGAGTGGGATTTCGGGTGGGCCAGGCTTTACCAGTTACTCATTCTTGCAGGGGAGAGGCTCACGAACGAGGTAAAGAGCACACAATGCTACGTGTAAAGTATATATAATGGATAATAATATGCTACGAGAATGTGTGAATCTATGTGACTGATTGCTGTGATGTAAATGGTAGATATCTAATTGATGGAGCAGGAGGAAGTGTGGGGAGTTACAGTTGGAATTACAGTCTCATTGCCCTCCTGCTTGGCAAACATCTGCTCGAAAGTTTCTGCTTCAGTCTGTAGGTTGTGTTTGGCAGCAGTATGATAGAAATCCAGGTATTTGTTCGCATTTTGGTAATCAAATAGATCCTCGAGGCGAATTTGAGTGTGAGTGGGGCAGTGGCGCCAAGGTTGCAAAGCAGTGGATAATAGGGTAGGGTCTTCAGCGTTGTCAGTGCCATTGCCGACTGCAGTGGCAGCAGTTGCTGCGTTGATGAGCCTGCTTGCCAATGATCCGAACTCATTGTCGTCATCATTTTCGTTATCATCGTCGTCTGATGCAGTTGGTTCTGCAATGTAGTTTGGGCCCTCCACACCACCTAATTTCCTTTTCCCTCATGATTCGGTGTGGCCCAGCTCCACATGACGGCGCAAAATGTCCATGCAAAGTACATTCATCTTGTGTACTTTTTCAATCTTGAGTAAGCTGCGTTTCTGTGTTTGGATGTTGCCATAGTCGCTGAAATTGCATTCGGTAGCGCCAGAGTTGGCAATGATGGAGTATATGTGGATCGCGAGTCTGGCGATGCTGTTAGAGCTGTTAGCCATAAGTCCCCAAATGGCTACGAGGTCAAGGGGCTTTCTCTGGGTAAATATTAGATCAGTAAAAGCAGTTAAATAAATGGTATGAACTCACTTCTTTGGCATAGTTAACCTTCAGACTTTCTAGCCTCATCATCTCATCCGAAAACCTCCCCGTACCATTCATAAACTCCATGAATTCCTTCATGAAGATGAAGCAATCTGGGTCCTCCTCAAAAACACACTTGAAAACACATTCAGCCATGTTGAAGAGGTCCATATGTCACAGCCTGTCCCTGTTCGAGAAGCAATGACCTCGGATCCATGGATGCAACACCAAACTCAAGACAAACATATCCTGATCGGCGGCAGCCCACCGTTTTTTGAGGCTGTCAATGATCTCATTGCGTATGGGCTGTTCAATTGTCATGGTACTGTAAGTCTGGTACAGATTTCCAAGGGTGAGCAGAACATGGTCCAAGCGAGTGTAGTTGGCCTGGGTAACATTGTTGGCGATGGTGAGAGGCTGCAATTTTTGTCAGTCTTTTGTGTTGCTTATCTCGAATTTCTGATGCTTACCGATGCAGTTTATCCCAGAAGCTAGGGTCCCCAATTGGCTTGAGCACCTGACATGTGTTTGCTTGCTTCTCTGAATTTCCTGCCTTGCTAATAATATCCCCTGTCTGACTAAACCAAAGATGGCAGCACCTTTGATGTCTAGGAGCCGAGAGATTGCATGGTAGTGTGTGAGCCAGTGTGTGACGACGGGGAGGAATATGATAAGTGCTTTGCCGTTGGTGATTATTTGTTCAGCTTGTAACCACAAAAGGGGGGCTGAATGATTGTTGAACCAAGTGATGATTGTGAGGGCGGTCTTCATGATGTCAATCAACTTGTGCTTGACGCCAAGGACATCTCTGACAATCAGATTGAGCTGATGGGCCCAGCAGAGCAAGATGATCATCCAAGTAAACTTCTTGGAGAGAAGTCATTGACCCTTCTTTGCATCTGGCCCATTGTCTGTGCACCAGCCAACAACCTCAACACTGTACTTCTCCTCCATCATGGCTTTATCACTGTCCATCAGTTCAAACATCCCATCTCCAGTCTTTGGTTCACCAGTTGTGTTGTGCTGTTCATAAGGTAAGCCTACATCAAAAGAATAATTAGCAATCTCATAATGCAGACAATGCAACGCCAAGGGAGCAAAAAGTACATACCTCATTCTCAACCATTATCATAGTTGACACCACCGACTTTTTGGCATTATTCTTCCAGCCATTGCACTGTGCAATCCCAACCTTCCCTTTGATCTTCTCCTTCACCCGCTCCTCCACCTTGGTGACTTGGCTATTCAAAACAGACCCTGACAAGACTCTGCAATCTGGTACTATACCCCCACCAGTCCATTTATTCATGAAGATGTGGGTTTCAGGGTTATTTACTGATCGCCATGCCCAACCATTTGCAACCATTAGCTTGCAAAGGTCATTGCGAAAGTCTTTCTGGAGCTCATTGTCGTAAGCTCGGGCGTCACCATAACTGACATCTGTAGCTGTGCGGGTGCATTTCAAGGGTCGGGCAGCTGTGGATAATAGACTAAGGGGTGTGAAGGGTGTGAGAATGTTTGAGACAGGTGTGGCCAGTGTGTCCACGTTTTCTTTGTCCTTGATTTGTGCCTGTCTCACTAATACATCCTCTCTCAAGCTCCCAAAATATTCCTCGTCAAACCAACCACAGGTCTTTGCATGGTTCTTCATCATGGTAATCTTGCCGCATATTGGCGAAACAATTTCCATTGCTGAGGTATAACCTATAAGTGTCTCAAACTTGACTACATATTCCACCACTGACCTTGTGCTTGCAGCCTCTGTGCGCACACAGCTCAATATGCCCCTAGAGACATTTGTTCTGTCTTTGTCTCTGAGGTCCTTTATGCAGGCATGTAAGCAGCCCTTGCACCATGCTTTGAAGTGGGTTTGATCATTCTTGTATCGAGTGTTGTTGCAGAAAAACAGCTCCCATATTGGAGTCTTGGGAGGCATTGTCTATGTGTGTGGGGGGTCAAACATACGTACAGAATGTCATGAATTTATGTTGTAATTTATTAAGTCAAGCACTGTGGTCATTGGAAATTGCGCATAATAATCAGAGGTCACATGTCATTGACTGTCATTGACCCACGGGTCAGACCGATCAATGTGAGTTGGTCAGTCATTGACGGGTCAACTATTGACCTTTATTAACGGGTCCAACCAACACTGATATAAGCTATGCTGAGTTATAATTAATAGCAAAGTAAAAGAAGGGGCAAGTGGGAGGGGAGGGGGCTAGGGAAAATTCTGGTCACTAATAAGGGGAAGGGGTTGGGGGTATGGCTAATGGTAGAAACTGTGAAGAAAGGGGGGGGAGGAGTGGGGTAATGGGGAGGAAGGAGTTTGGTCAGTATTGTAGACTCATTTTTGAGCCCAAAAGCACAGGGAGCAGAGAAGAATACTCACTAGCAGCCACCATATCCTCTATGGAAGAAAAAATGAGGAGGGAGGAGGAAGGAGGGGGGGCAAAGGGGGTGAAGATGATGAATGTGATGGGAGGAAGAGCATGAACCGAAAGACGCCGATTAATCAACAGATACACGTGATCCGTCGGGCGAGACGAAACAAGGCAAGGAACGGCGGCAAGAGCGCGGGAATGGACTTTCCTTCAAAAGGAATTACCCAATGTAGCTAGGTTCCTTGGGGCGGCAAGTCAAAAACTTCGAGTCGCTGACCCGTGATAGATGCTGATAGATGCCTCAGTGCGCGCTTGACAGAAGTACTAGTGTATTTCAACATGGGCCAATCATCACGAGTTGTCTGCGTGTCTTTTCCTCCTCTCTTCGCCTCAGTCTTCTTTATGCACTTCGCACCATCTTCCACTTCAATCCCTCGTCTTAACTTGATATACATATTCGATGTTGGCGCTGAATCCACGGTTTCGAGAGCGTCACAAGCATCATACTCTGCACCACCCTCAGCGAGGCGACCAAGTCCTATTGGAGGAGTCCAAGACGAAGCTATAGGTCGTGTTACAATTCTACTGCAAACTTTTCTTTTTCGTTTTCTGTAGAATCAAATGTCGAAAAGTCTGGTTCTGGTCGATAACCCTGAGCGGACATCGATCATACTCTTCCTCGACAAATGATGTGTTTAACAGTAAACTACCCGAGGTCCGTCTCCGTCGTCTCGATGCTCACCTTCGTATTAACCCTTTCTTATTTGTAGGTACCACTCAAGAAGTATTTCCCCGAGTCCACTGTTGGCCTGGGCATCAACAAGGCAGTGAAGCATATTTTATGCAGGCGAACCGAGCGTTTATCCTCAGTACATCCGTCCCATTTACTATTCGTTTCTCCACATCCACACACTCCTTACTTGTGGATGAGATGGCTGAAGTCTTGTTCTTTTCCTATTTCTGGTAGGGGTATTGCGAAGGGCTGGTGGCTTTCAAGGGGCCCACGTCCAGTTCCACTCCAAGTTCAAGGAGCCGAGAATGACCAAACGATCATCATCCACCAACTCTAACTCTACTCTATCTAAAGGCTCCTCGTCGAGTCCGGCGCCGAGCATACCCACCGATCTTGATTCTTCCGCTCTACGTGTCCTCGTTAGCTCGCCTCCCCTGTGGCTATGGCTACTACTCTCACTTCACAACCAGCACAATTTGAACAACAACATCCGGAAGTCGTCGTCGTCAATCAACCTCGTTCTCCGTCCCCCGATGAATATTCAGTAATGCCCGTTCCTCCCAACGGATACTACTCCTCCACTTCCAGCACTTTAAACTCTGCTCTGGACACTCCACCTCCGCCTCATACCACCGCATCCGATCACCATTCCACATAACGGAGACAATCCATCAAACACCAATCCTTCTCGACATCATCAACACTGGTTCACACAATATCAGTGGAACCACCACAACCACTCTCCGAAGTGACTATACGGCCACGCATTATCATCCGTGACTCGGTAGCTTCTGCCTATAGTCAATCTGATGGCGCCGAAGAAGAACCGAGCATGGGCACCACCATTATTGGGAACAGCAATCGGATATCATTAGCTCTTTCGGATGGGGAAGTGGGTATTGGGTTATCGTTGTTGCAGGATTTTGCCGGTGGGCGAAGGCGGGGATGATTTGAGTGATTCTGATGATGCAAGGGAAAGAAAGGAGGAGATGGTGACGGTGACGCAGGAACTGAAGAGTCCGCATAGAGATTCATACGAGTCTGTGGAAGCCGACTGTTGGTGGGCACGTCGCTGCGGAAAGTGCGCCCACAACCACGACTGGGAGGGCGCATTAGGGAGGGCGCATCGGATATATATTGCTATTCGAGGTTTTCGATGAATTCTTCGTCTAAGATGTCGACTCATTCGGTAGGGTCTGGGGAGGTGTGGGGGAGGAACCTCCTTTAATACCTACATAGGCGGAGCTTGGAGTCTTTGGCACCACTCTCATCCACCGCCACCTTCTGGTTTTTCGTCGATCCTCTGCTTCGGAAGACAAGCCAGTCAACTCAACCACCTTTGCACATCACCACCACCGCAAATTCAAGCCCACGTAAAGAGACCTGCCACTAACATCCGCCATTTCCCCGCTCCTGCACTCCTCCTTCAATTCTCGAACAAGTTATTCCTTCCTCATCCTAACGCCCCTCGATCATCTGGTCCACCCACGACACCGCTGTATGCCCACCCACCGCCCTCACCCTCACCACGTCACTTCCCACAAGGTCCATCTCGTCCATTTACGACCTCTTTCCCTTCACAACACCCAAACATTGTTCCATCAGGCTCAATGGTCCGCATGCTCCACCAAACAATGGCAGCAGCAGCGCGCTACACTGCACCCAATGGACAGATGATGCGCACGACGACGACTATATATGGGAGGACGGAGTTCGATTTGATCAGCGCTGGAGGCCCTGTACCTATTGCCTTTTCGTTGGACCCACCTCCTGTTGGTAGTGCACCCCCTAGAACACCACCATCTCCGCTTGGTAGTTAACATAGCAGAGGTTTCCCGACGCCGTCGGGCCTTTTTGCTCCTACGAAGCGGGAGCCTTCGCCTTCGAAGAGTCCTATCCCACTATCTTCACCATTATCACGGACTGAGGTATCCTCTTTATTGCCGTCGTCGCCGAAGTTGCTTTCTATGCCATCTAGGGATGGTCGTGCGCAGTAAGGGCAGACGGGTGGTGTAATAATGAGACCAGGATTTTCGCTTTAGGCGAGTATAAGACCGAGGTCGAGGTCATTCTCTGGGTTTAATTCGTAGGGGGCTGATCTGCCAACACGAGCGTGAGCCATTTTTATTTATTCATAATATTTTGGTATCTGATGATTTCATTTGCAAATCCCCAGTCGCGAGGATGGCAATCTACATAAACCCCTTCAAAATTTTCCGTTGGGCAGGGTTCAATTCCCAACTTCCTTCATGACAACTTCATCGACTCCCCTCGTCAGTAAGGCCCTGTCGCGGATCGTCACCGATGTTGAACAGTCACTCCCTGCACCCTCCATCACCTCTATCTATGCCGCATAACGACAGCAACGTCCACTCTTTCCGAAATTCCACTAATCAGCCCCATTTCGCCTCTGGTCTCTCCTTCATCATTTGGGTCTTCACCTCCGATGTCGCCTTCTCCTGGTAGACAAGGGTTCAATAAACTTCGTAAAGCCGCTTCGAGTGCTGCTATCAACCGTGAACTAGCACCTTCCTCTTCCCCGTTGGGTCCTACCCATCCTTTACGCGTACCGAAGCGGAATATGTCACTGGCTAATACAGAGTTAATATCACCGACGGCGGGATCGATGCCTCCTAGATGGAATCCATCTATAGCCCGAGAGTTGTCCAACCCATCACCAACTCCTTCTCAAATGCCACCGCGTCCGACTGTTCCGCGTGCGAGTCGGACGCACGATTCTGCCACACCCCAGCACATATTGGAGAGCGTCAGGCGGAAAGGGTCGGTTAGGACCATTTCGTCTTAAGATAGCGATCGGCACGTGGCTTCGCCACCCCTGCAGAATGGTGGTAGTTCAGGGGTAACTCGAAGTTCATCTTTGCGGAAAAAGCTGTCCTTGCCGTCAATACGGTCGAAGAGCATCCAGATCCAACGCCCGGACGAGCCAGTCAACAATGCCGGCAACAATGAGAGATAGCGAGATGGTGCATGAGGAGAGTATCGAATTCGAGCTCGTTCGTCCGAGTTACCCCAAGTGCCGGATCGGGCATGCGATCATGTTGATGCAACTCGAAGGCCGACCCCACATTACGGATCATCTGCGAGCAGATAGTCCAGCCGTTTCGACAGTTTCTGGTGTCGGCTCTTTACCCCGATCTCCAACGATCGATTCCTGCTACCTACACCTGGGAAAAGCTGTGTGATAATCAGAGAGCCAGAGGATTTAGGTTGCTGAGAGAGAGGTGTGAGAGGCTTGAGAGCGAGTGGAAGATGTCTGGTGGTTCTGGAGATGTAAGTATTACCATCTCTTTCCCCCCCCAAATAATAATAATAATAATAATAATAATTTACCGACCCTCTCCTGGCAGGCCGATTCGGATATCCTAGACCAATTATGAACGGACATGGAAGGATCCTAACGGAACTATCGATTCTTTCTTGTCAGAACGGCGAGCTCATGAGAGCCAACGACGCTGATCTGGTCGTCATGCGTGATCTTGACTTGCAGCTGAAGGAGTATAAACAGAAATACGAACAGGCCAAAACGGAATTGGGGAGTGTGAAAGGTGCGCCCATTCCCATCTTATTTTTGTTCACTTTACTTATGAGATGGGTTGCAGCTAATTCCCAGCTCATTTTACAAGCCCCCAAACTAGACGACCTTGAACTTCCCCGTCTTGGCAGATGGCGGCCTCCTTGATATCCATGACAGCCTTCGTATCCGCCATGGATAGCCTCCTCACAGCTGGATGCTCCAACGCCCCAAGGCGCGTTCTGACGCTCATGTTAAAGCAGTATCCACCATAATTGAGGATATCGGACTCTTCGAGCGATGGGGAGACAATAATGACTACGAAGATGGAAGGAGAACGAGCCAGACTCACCTGTAAATAAGCTGCCCCGAACCGATATCTCGTAACCAAAACATCACCGCTCCATCCCCTCTCGTTTGCATATAGCCCACAATCACCCCTCTCGATCTTCTTATACCTGCTTCTATGGCCTCCCTTCTACCTATTTTGCCTTGGAGTGGTGTCAACCCGCCTTACGCGTCACTTTCTTGCGAGCACGTTCGTTCGTTCTTATTTCTTCTCCCTATACGTTTCTTTCTTTCTATTTCATATTTTGCTCGTTCATCACACCGACGCGCCTTAGCCATCTCTCGGCTTTTATCTCATTCACTGTATTTTCCCTATTGTCTCGCATTCTCTTACCTATCGCGCTAATCCACTATCCCCCCCCCCTCCAGACTCTAAGAACAAAAACAATAGGAACCCTAGCATGGCTCTTCCATGTCGAAGCTACGAGTGTCCTTACCCTGCCCATGGATCAGCTACTTCACTATCCAATCCCCAAGAGGCCCACCCTCGGGTTCAGTTCGCATGTGCGTCCGTGTCCCTACCTAGTTCTCCCTTCTCCATTGCCATTTCTTTGCGTCGTCATTTTTATAATTGTTATAATTTGTTTGTTTGACTTTTGATAAGCTGACTAACGATTGGGTACAGAAAATAGTGGTGACAAACTATACAGGCGAGTCACGGGAGTACCTCAAGAAACTCATCATCGCCATAGGCGCCGAGTTTATGCCTGATACGTTTGGTGCGAACACCGTCATCGTAGTACGTCACCCTTTAAAATAAAATCCATAAAGCAACGACCCCTCGTAAACCTGCAGCCTATCCAGCCCAAAAACCAAAGATCTAAACTGGTTCATACTCATAGTAAACCATACCTGGTTGGAAGACTGTTTTATTCAGTGGAAGACGCTGGGCGTGGGCAGCGCTGGCAGGAAGTATATCAAGTTCCCACTGGACAGGAACTGTAGTGCGGTCCTTGGGGAAGGGGGACTGGGGAGGGTTGTTTTGGAGGAGGGAGGAGGTTTTAGGATTGGGCGCGGTGGGGAGGTGGAAAGAGCGACCCTAACGCCAAATGGCAAAGGCAAAGAGAAAGAACACACACCCGCCTTCGTATTCTCCTTCGAAGGAACATAACACCATCACTACTCCTATGAAACAGAAGCCGAGGAGCGGCGGCGAACAACCCATCGGCACTAGGAATAGTGCCAACGAAGCGAGGGAGGTAAAGGAGGTCGTTGGTATTGGTGCGTTTTATGGGGATAGGGATGCGATGGATATTGACGATAATAAATAACGGTGTGAGGATGGACGTGGATGAGGACGAAGACGAGGAAGGGGGTTCGCTGTCGAAGATGGTAAAGAAGAAGGTGGCGAAGAAGCAGGGGAGGAAGAGAATGGAGGAGGCAGAGGCGAGGACACGAGTGGAAGATGCCCATGAAGATGATGATGTTGTATTCGTGCCATCGAAGGGAGTTGAAGGGTAACAAGGAGAAAGCAAAGGCTAAGAGACGAGTGTATGGGGAGGTTGCGCCAGTGAAGATGGAGTAGTAAGACTAAGGGGAGTGTTAGGAGGCTCTCAGACAAGGATTCAGAAGTTGAAGTTGAAGTCCTACCATGGAAGGTGCCGAAGAGTAAGAGGGGAAAGGCTATGAAGGTCATGGATGAGGAAGAGCAAGAGGATGAAGCCGTGCCGTCGAAAGGGTTGACCAAGGGGGAGCCAGGAAGACCCTACACGACGATGATTCCGGGGAAGATGAAGTCGAAGTCGAAGAGAAGAGAAGAAAAGATGGAGAGGCCCAGGAGCCGGCTCATACGGTGGGCTGGCGCTCGGAATGAGGTAGAGAAGGAGAAGGAGAAAGATGAACCCGAGCCTTCGACATCGAAAGGGGAAGTCCTACCACGGTCCTCCCCGATATGGATGAGTCTGATGACCCGGACTTCCACACGCATATCACGGTCAAACCGAGTACGAAGACACCACCAGCCAAAGCCGGGGCTAAAGTTTAAGGCGAAAAGCGTCCCTCCACCCCTTCTGGCGATAATTCGGACGAAAAAGGAGTTGTCGTTTTGTCGAAGAAACCTGCCCGGACGTTGGTTTCGAAAAGAGCAAGAAGGTCGATTCCACCAAAGACGACGAATCCTCCGCGTCGAAGAAGCCGACTCGCACCTCTATATCTGCGTCGAAAGTGAAAGCCGAAGAAGTCGACGCCGCTTCCCCTGTCCGCTCTCCTAAATGCGTCGTCTCTGTCGCTATGTCAGTACCCGTCCACAATACCAGCGGTTGCAGCAAGAACAAATATTCTGAAGGGGCGGAAACAAATCCGTTCCGCTCCGAAGTTTGAACTGTAGAATTGATGTCCGTTCGCTCTCCTAATTCCCTGGCCAGCAATAGAGATCCAATATCTGCATCTGACAATGATGCCCTGACACCAAGTCCTCCGCCTCGCGAAAGCAGTCATGAAGAATACTCTCCCAACCATCCTTCCAATGCCATTTCTGTCACCACTGAATTCACCTCACCCCCCAATTGCTCATATACAACGGGCAACCTTCCTGCAGACGTTCGTGCTGCAATAAACATACTATACAGTGACATATATGGCGAACAATCTCAGCGGTGTTTCGTAACTCGATCGAAACTCAGTTTGATTCTGGCTCATGTAGTTCAACATGTGAGTACATAGGATCAGGTAAGAGTTCATCTATCTGTGGTGCGTTCCCAGTTCATTTTCCCCTAGTTGACCATATATGAGTACTGCTTAGGGTTAGAATTCCTGGCCTTTCATGTTGATAGCAGGAAAAATTTCGTGTACCGTGCGGACCTCTTGTTCTGCCATGAAGCGTACTAACACTCATGTGCAGTTGGCACCAGCTGGCACACCGCCCTTGATGCTGGTAAATGTATTCTATTCCCAGACGCTGCCACTCTGGTGGAAGTTCATCGTTATGTCAAATCCGCCCTTGCCTGGAGGGAAGATCTAACTTCGACTCGCGTCGAGGATTTTACCACCAAGGTCCATTCGTTATTGATGCCAAAAACATTTAGATACTGACATCCATCCCGTGCAGTGGCCGCTCCATTCTAAAACACGATATAAGCTTATATCCCGAACCATTCTTTTGCCAGGCCAACGATGGAGCGTGGATCAGTCCATCATCCTTATCGTGATCTCCCCATCTCCCCTCCGTATGCAGTTATAAATGCAGGCCCTAAGTGCATGGGTCTCGATCTTAATCGAGTTGCACTCGACTATCATGAATCAGAGACGAGGGATTCTCAGAGAGAGCTAAAGCACCAGCTAGAGCTTCTATGCGACATTTGGCACTTTTTGAGCACACAAGTGCTTGGAGGGGGGAAAAGAGAGAGAAGGCGGAATAGGAAGCGAGAAGAGGACGATATGGAGATACGTCTTCGCTGACAACCAAACGTACCACGCGATCACAAACACGCTCTGTAAATGGTGGTCATGACAGTCCGCCTGGTCCTTCTCAGCCCGGTTCTCGCGCATCTAGACAGCCTGGACCCAGGCAATCGTGGCGAGTTGCCAGCAAACGCAAACGGAAGTCGGGATCTAGCACAAGTGGAGCCACGTTAACCGAAACTGCAGTATGGCATTTCTGCAAGCGGCAGAAGATGACTGATCCCAACACAACGGTCAAGCGCTGGGTTGAATGTACTTATGGTTGATGAGTGATGACGGAACTCTTTCCTTCTTTATAATGTTTGATTTTCTTTTGTTTGGCCACAGTATATTCATACTTTGCACATGTCTTGCTCGCCACGTCACTTCGCTTTGTTTATTGCAATATGTCAAATGTATAATTTCATGTAGTGTTGTTTTAGCACTGTCTCATCTCTTCCTTCATATATATGACGAACGATCTTTCATTTCCGCCTCGTATCCCTACCTTTTTAAAGAAAAACTCCTTTGTTTATTTTCCATCTTCTCCACCTACAACCATACTGACACACAACAGCGAACCAACGATCCTCGAATCATTCTTCTGTACCCTCCCTTCTCCCCATCCCAATACCCCCACTCACCCCGTATCAAACACTATCCCAATTCCAACATGTTCCCCCATCTATCTAACCCCGAAGCTGCTCCAGCTTCTTCTTGATACCTATGGTGTCCGGCCATTCAGAATTTACCAATATCCAGGCGAGGCCGTATTAATTCCTGCGGGATACGCCCACCAAGTAGGTTGTATATTCTCAGGGTAGATTAACAAACGAGACTAATTGAGCGAGGCCAGGTGAGCAATGCAGCCATTCAGATATAGCACCCTTCTATCTGTACGAAAACAGACAGCTCCCATGGTTGTGCCCGCTGCAAGCTTTGGCCCGGATCCAACTAAACCCTGGAAACCGAACTGGATTTGTCTTCCGAAGGAAAGTCCACACAAAATCATTTAGCTCAGATCATAGACACAGCATGGTAATGTGATATCTGTGAGCTCGAAGCAGAGTTTTGATAACCCAACCCCCCCTTTACAGTCTGCAGATTCCTTCATGGAATGCTTCCGCAACAACCTGCTTGACATCGGTATTGATCCCCACCCATATGGTACACATTCTTTCAGACCGGGTGGTTGTCAGTTCCTGGCCATGGTCCTCCGCTGGCCTATCTGTGACATCTGTGCATGGGGAGGCTGGGCTGACAACTTTGACAACCCCGGTACAATCTTCAAGTATCTGCTCTCATGGGTTGATGCACCCAATGTGGACTGTCAAGACTATTTCAACCCCGACCGAAGTCAGGGAGACCCTTGTGGCGAGTGCGGGAGGACATGCTGGTGTGCATGAGTCTGGGTGGTGGAATTACAATCTATAAAACATATGTGATGCTGAATAGTACATGAAAACTGATGATGGCCACTAAAGATATGTAAGAACCATGGAGTGTCCAAATTACAATTGTATATGAGGCAATGAGGAAAATGCAAAATTAAGGCTACCACTAAGAAGGCTGGGAGAAGTCCCCAGGGTAACCTGGTTCGCTATCGACAGGCCCGGCAAGATATAGTGCGATACGATCTTGACGCTCCCGTCGATCAAGCCGATCGGCGTCTGCAGCGAGACTGGCGATGTCGACTCCGAGTACGGCTGGCCTGGGGTGTCGGGTGTCGCAGGCGGTGAAACGTAGGCG
>Ga0193716_1000789_pt1 | contig 18901 bp, 12 predicted proteins | sample U2c1metaG_FD_145901 | JGI IMG/M metagenome (GOLD analysis project Ga0193716, IMG submission 145901) | Soil microbial communities from a riparian zone of the East river system, Colorado, United States - U2c1 | ecosystem: Environmental > Terrestrial > Soil > Riparian zone | place: USA: East River...
GCGCGGCTCCCGCGGCGAAAGCTTTGCGCCGAGTCGCGCGCGCAGAGAGCAGTGTCGCGAGGCGAGGCGCGAATGCGCGCGTGAGGCGCGCCACGAATGCGATCGCCTCGGGCGTCAGAACTTCTTCGCTCCGATCGGGCGGCACGGCCGTGAGATGGTGGGGAGTCATGCGGTGGTAGGCGTGAATGAAGACCGAGTCATGCGGCGCGGCAGGACCTACAAAGTGTCTACGGGACCGGGAGAGGGGTATCCTGCCGTGCAAGCCTCAGTACGGATCCTTCTCTCCTTCCTGGAGCTCGGCGAGCAGCTTGAGATAGCTGTCGTAGCGCGACTCGCCAATGCTCTTCGCCGCGACCGCCTCGCGCACCGCGCATCCCGGCTCACGCACGTGCGTGCAGTCGCCGAATTTGCAGTGGCCGAGGAACGGACGGAATTCGATGAAGCAGTCGTCGAGATCACTCGCGCGCAGATTCCACACGCCTATCTCGCGCAGCCCCGGGGTGTCGACGACGAAGCTACCGTCGGGGAGCGGATGCATCGCGGCGCCGACGGTGGTGTGGCGCCCCTTGTTCACCGACTCGCTGATTTCGCCCACTCGAAAGTCCAACCCCGGATAGATCGAGTTCAGGAGCGATGATTTTCCCACGCCTGACGGACCGCTCAGCGCCGACGTGCGTCCGTGCAGCGCCTCGCCGAGCTCGGCGAGCCCGATGCGCTCCTTCACGCTCGTGGAGTGGATCGGGTATCCGGCGAGCTCGTACTCGCTTAGCCACGCCGGCGGCGCGCTCACGAGCTCGCGCTTGTTCATGACGATGCGCGCCTGGATGTCGTTCGCCGCGGCAATGACGAGAAAGCGATCGAGCATACGCGGGTGCGGCTCGGGCTTCGCGAACGCGAAGACGACGATGACCTGATCGATGTTGGCGACGACGACGCGCTCTCCGTGCGCTCCGCCCGGCGCGCGTCTCGCAAGTCGCGATCGCCGCGGATAGATCTCGGCGATCACCCAGCTGCCGCCGCGATCTTCCTCTTCGAGGCGCACGTCGTCGCCCACGGCGATTTTGTCCGAGCCTTCCTGCTTGAGCCGCCCGCGCATCGTTGCCTGGTGCTGCGCGCCGTTGGTCGATCGCACGGTCCAGACACCGCCAGTGCCGTTCATCACCACGCCACGAACATCGCTCGCGGCGTCGGTTCCTGCGGGCGCGTCAGGACTCATGCTCCGTGCCCTCCTCGCGCATCGCATCCCACCACGGGCGCGCAGCCGGAGTCTGTCCGCCAACCAGCAGATCGAGCTGCCGCTTCACCTCGTGCAGCGACAGCGCACCGACGGCTTGCGTCACTTCGTCGGCGCTCGCGCCCCACGCGAGGAAGGGCGACTCGATGTGTCCCGTGACCTCGGGCTGCTCGCCGCCCCAGCGCACGAAGAGGAGGTAGCCGCCCACCGGGCGCGCACGCTCGCCCGTCTCATCCGTCTCGATGGCGACCGTGTACGATCGCCCATCGGCGCCCTCGAAGGCAGCCGGCCGCGCGTGAACCGCCATGTACCCGCCGAGAGTTTTCTCATCTCCGCGGCTGTGATCGGGCGGCTCGTGTCGCGCCATCTACTGTTTGTAGCCGCTCATCATCTCACGCACGACGTTGCCGGTGATGAACGCGAGATTCGCCGGACGTTCGGCGAGCCGGCGCATCAGATACGGATACCACTGCGTACCGAACGGCACGTACACGCGCATGTTGTATCCCTCGCGCACGAGCGCGTCCTGCATGTCGCGGCGAACGCCGTAGAGCATCTGGAACTCGAAGCGGTCGGCGGGAATGCCCTTCTCCTTCACGAACTTCTTCGCGTGCTCGATGATCGACGGATCGTGCGTCGCGATGCCGGGATAGTTGCCATCGGCAATCAATTTTTCCATGCAGCGCACGTAGTTGTCGTCGACATCCTTCTTGTCGGGATATGCGACGCCCGCCGGCTCCTTGTACGCGCCCTTGCACAGTCGCACGCGACACTTGAGCATGATCGCGCGCTCGACATCCGCACTCGTGCGATACAGGTAGCTCTGCAGCACGATGCCGACGTTCTCGCGATAGTTGGGATAAAGCCGGTCCTCGAACATCCGCAACGTGCGCTCGGTGTACGCGCTCCCTTCCATATCGAGACGGACGAAGGTCTGGTAGTCCCGCGCGCGCCCGAGAATCGACTGCATGATCTCGACGCAGAGCTCCTCGTCGAGGTCGAGCCCCATCTGCGTGAGCTTCACCGACACGTTCGCATTGAGCTTCTCCTCGTGGATGCGATCGAGCATGGTGAGATATTCCTGCGCGGCCGCACGCGCCTCCGGCTCGGTGCTCACACTCTCGCCGAGGAGGTCGAGCGACGCTGTGATTTTGCGCGCGTTGAGCGCCTTGACGGCCGCCAGAGCGGTATCGAGCGTCTCGCCGGCAACGAAGCGAGAGGCGAACTTTTTTGCGAATCCATTGCGCCGAACGAGCTTGAAGATACTCGGCTGATTGGAGAGGTAGAGAAGGCTCTGTCGAAGCATTGATATCGGTGTGAGATAAGGAGAACGCGGCCGCGCGCCTCCGTGAGTGCAAGCTAGACCGGCTCGCGCATCATGGCGAGGCGTTGACGCGCCAGACGGGGAAAGGCTTCCCCGGCGCGAGCTCCTTGTCGAACACGTTCCACGTCACGAGGCCGTCATCGCTCTCGGGGTCGAGCAAATAGAGCGCTGCGACCGCCTGCGACTGGTCGCCGCGCACCATCATCATCTCGGCAGGGATCTGCATCGTGGTGTCGCGCCAGCTTCCGCTCACGTGCATTTCGTGGTGTCCCTGAAACGGCTTCGGCTCCGTGCGCAGCGAGTCGATCGCGAAGCGGCTGATGTGCGCGGTGGTCATACCGGCAGCAGGACGTTCGACGCGGATGCCGTGCAAGCGCAGCAGGGCGATCGCCGCAGTGTCGCCGGCGGGAAGGAGCCACGCGCGCGGAATCGTACGCGAGAGCGCAGGCTCGAATCGATCGTACACCGGCATCGTCTGCGTCTTCATCACGCCGGTACGTTTGAAGCCTCGTGGCACGCCCGGCTGCGTGAGCGATGAGTCACCGGTGTGCGCCATCACCTCGAAGGTCACGGGCAGCTGCAGCGGTGTCGCCATGAGCTTCGACTCGATGGGGATTTGCGTCGAGAAGTCGCCACGGACGAATTGCGAGTCGGCGCGCGCCTCGAGCGCGCGGATGTGCGCCCCGCGCTCCGCCATGAGCGAGAGAAGCTCCTTCACGAAGGCGTACGTCGACTTCACGCGACGCTCGAACGGATCGTGCGAGTACGCCTCACTCAAGATCGAGATGCGCTGGCGAAGCCCGAAATAGTTGGTGCCGAAGCGCGGACGGTGGTCGTAGGTGTACCACCCGCGCTTCACAGTGTCCGTGATGTCCCGCTCTTCGTAGCCCGAGTCGAAGTTGCCGTAGTCGAATACCTCGAACCCATCGCGCGCCTTCATCCTCCGGCGCAGCTCAGGGAGGAGCGAGTCCCGCGTGTACGCCCCCGACTCGAGCGCCGCCGGATTCAGCGACGGCGCGTACGTGAGCGCGTACCCGTGAAAGCTCCCATCCGTGGTGTGCAGGTCGACGAACACATCCGGATTCCACTTCTCGAACGCCGCCAGCGAGGCGCGCGTCTCCGGCGCCTCGGCCTTCATGTAGTCGCGGTTCAAGTCGAGCATCTGCGCATTCGGCCGCTGCCCGACGCTCTCGGGCCCGTTCTGCTCCGTGCGATTCACCGATTGTGGCTTGAAGACCTCGTTGCCATCGGCGTTGTAGATGGGGATCGCGATGAGGACGATGGAATCGAGCACGTTTTGCTTTGGGCTCGACGCGAGATCGCGCACGAGTGCGAGCAGCGCCTCCTTCCCCTCCACCTCGCCCGCGTGGATGTTCGCCTGCACGTAGACGATTGGACGGTTGAGAGCGCGCGCCTGCTCGGGCGTCGTGACCTGCGGGCGAGAGAAAATGAGCAGCGGCTGGATGCGCCCTTCGTTCGTGCGGCCGAGCTCCTGTCGAGCGAATTGCACGCCTGTGTGTTGCAACGAGTCGATGAAAGAGATCACATCGGCGTATGTCGACGTCTCGGCGTACGACGTCCGCTCGGCCCTCGTGCGAGGGAGAGTGGCACCGTGCACAGCTTCACCACCCGTGCCAGCGCTCTGCGCCCCATGAGCGCACCCGCCCATCGCGATCAGCGCCCCCGCAACGAAACCCCCCGCCCTTCTCACGGATTGATGCGCTGCGGCGCCGTGGTGCCGAGCGTCTGCTCCACGAAGTTCGTGAGCATCGTGAAGAGGTGCGTGCGCGAGTTGCCACCCGCGATCGCGTGCGTGCGCCCCGGATAGACCATGAACGCGAACTGCTTGTTCGCGCCTTGGAGCTTGTCGACGAGCTGAATCGAGTTCTGCGGGTGCACGTTGTCGTCCCCCGTGCCGTGCACGAGCAGATAACTCGCCGTGAGCCCCTTCACGTACTTGAGCGGCGCGCCCTCTTCGTAGCCGCCCGCGTTCTCCGCCGGCGTCCGCATGTAGCGCTCGGTGTAGATGTTGTCGTACAGCTGCCAGTCGGTCACCGGCGCCACAGAGATCGCCGACTTGAAGAGCGAGCCGCCGCGGAAGCTCGTCATCGCCGTCATGTAGCCGCCGTAGCTCCACCCCCAGATCCCGATGCGCGAGGCATCCACCCATGGCTGCGTGCCGAGCCACTTCGCCGCCGCGATCTGATCGTCGGACTCGTGCATGCCGAGGTGCTCGTAGACGATGTGGCGGAACGCGCTGCCGCGCGCGCCCGTGCCGCGATTGTCCACGCTCACGACGATGACGCCCTTCCGCGCGAGCATCTCGTGCCACAGGTAACGATCGCCGCCGTAGTCGTCGAGCACCGTCTGCGACATCGGTCCGCCGTAGACGTAGATCAGCACCGGATACTTGCGCGTGCTGTCGAAGTCGGGCGGGAGAATGCGGAAGGCGTTGAGCTTCACGCCGTCAGGCATCGGCACCTGGAAGAACTCCGGCGCGCGAGTGATCGCCTTCAACCGCTCGCGCAGGTCGGTGTTCGCCTCGAGCACATGGCGCGCGCCGCCGGGGGCGAGCGAGACGAGCGTCGCTGCGCCTGGAACAGCCGCGGATGAAGCAATGTCCACCATCGCGCTGCCGGTGGGAGCGACGCTCACGCGATGCGAGCCCGCCTCCGTCGTCACGCGCATCTCCGATCCGCCCTTGAACGGATAACGGAAGAGCTGCCGCTGCATCGGCGTCGGCGCCGCCACGATCGCGTACGCGTAGCCGCGCTTCTCGTCCACGCCCACGAGCGTCGTGACGTCCACGCCATCGCGCGTCACGCGACCCACGAGCGAGCCATCGCGCTTGTACAGGTAGTACTGGCGCCATCCACTCCGCTCGCTCGCCCAGAGGAACATCGTGCCGTTCGACACCCACTTTGGCGTCGCCTGATCGATGTCGACCCAGGCGGAGTCGCGCTCGGTGAGTACCGTGCGTCCATCGCCGCTGGCGGCGCTCAGCATCAGCAGATCGATCTGGTTCTGCGTGCGCGGCATGCGCTGCACGGTCACACTGTCCGGTCCCGCCCAATCCATGTCCGCGAGATATTCACCGCTTCCTGTGTGTAGCCAAGTCGTCGCGCGCGTGTCCGCATCCACGACGCCCACCGTCACCTTCGAATTCTTGTCGCCCGGTCGGGGATACCGTTCCGGAATCACCTTCGCCGCGAGTGACAGCTCGTCGAGCATCGGGAAGATCGGAATCGGCGACTGATCGAAGCGCCAGAAGGCGATCTTCTTCGAGTCCGGACTCCAGCGAAACGCGTCCCGAATCCCCAGCTCTTCCTCGTACACCCAGTCGCTCGTGCCGTTGATGATGACATCGCTGCCATCGTTCGTGAGCGCGCGCTCCTCGTGGGTCGCGAGATCGGTGACGAACAGGTTGTTCGCGCGGACGAACGCCGCGCGCTTTCCGTCCGGCGAGAACTTGGCGAACATCTGAAGCCCGGCCGTCGCCGAGAGCGGGGTGATCTTTCCGCTGGCGACGTCGAGGACGTCGTACACGCCGCGTGTGTTCTGCCGCCAGACGCGCACCGAGTTGTGAAAGAGCAAAATCTTCGAGCCGTCCTGCGAGATGACGATGCTCTCCACAACGAGCGGCGTGCCGTTCGAGGTGAGCGATGCCGCGGGCGCGACGACGGTCGCGGCACCCGTCGCGGCAATCACGCGAACGATCTCGCTTCCGCCGCCCTTCACCGGTCGCAGGTCGAAGTAGGCGGTCCCATCGGACAGCCACTGGGGCTCCGGGAGCCTCGCGCCGGTGAACGCACCGTGCGTGATGGCGTCGACCGTCAGCGGGTCGCCGCCCTGCGCAGCGACGGGAGCCGAAACGGCGAATAGTGTCGCGAAAACGATCGAAGTTGTGCGCATCTCGGGGGGGTCGAGGACTCGGAATTTTACCGGCAGGCCCAGCATGGGGATAGGTCGCGACGCCATTGCGCGCGGCAACCCGGCGGGCGATCATCGCGCATCCCTCTCCGGAGCCATGATGCAACAGGCCTTTACATCGACCACGTTCACGATCGAGGGCTACAAGGTCACCCGATCGATGGGCGTCGTCCGCGGAATCATCGTACGATCGCGATCGATTATCGGGAACGTGGGCGCCGCGCTGCAGATGATCGTGGGCGGCAACATCACGATCTACACGCAGCTGTGCGAGAAGACCCGCAACGATGCCTTCGACCTCATGATGTGGCACGCCGACGCCCTCGGCGCCAACGCCGTGATCGGCGTCCGCTACGATGCCACGGAGATCATGAAGGGAGTCACCGAGGTGCTCTGCTACGGTACGGCGGTGGTCGTGGAGCTGCAGCTGACGTGAAACGCGCAGCCCGCCGGTGAAGCTGGCGAGCTGCGCGTTCCGTGAATCAGTCGCTGCCGGTGTTACGGCGCCGGGCAGGGGTTGGGGTCGTTGGGATTGCGGAAGCCATCGATGCCGGCACCGCTTACGACGTCACCACCGTGCTGCAACTGCTCGGCGGACGACGGCGTGTTCGCGTTCGTGTTCTCTTCGGACTGTCCGTAGAACAAGCGGCCGGGAATCTGGTTGTTGAACGTTGCATCCTCAAACGCGTTCCGGGCGGGGAGACAGGTGCGCTTGTAGTCGCTCCATGACTCCACGTTCTGGAAGAGCGCGATGTACTTCTCCGTCATGATCGAGTTCAGCGTCGCGGTGACTGGGGCGAGGCCGTTGCTGGCCCGCTCCGCATCGAGGAACGGTTGCGCCGCCGCTGCGCCGTGAAGCACGAAGTTGGCTTCGGCGAGAATCAGTGAGTTCTCGTCGCTCGTGATGAGTGGCTGACGGAATCCTGCATCGTTGCGAGTGCCCTTCAGCTGCGAGGCACCGCCCGGACTGACGGAGCCGTTGATGTCGGCCCCACCGAAGTTGCCGCTCGAGTTCCTGTTGAAATATTGCGGACGACGCGGATCGCTCTGCGCATTCATGATGTTCACGAGTGTCGCGCCCGCGACGAGATCGTCGCCGAAACCGGAGCTGACCTGGAACTGGAACCACACGTTGCGCTCGAACGTGGCCGTCGTGTGGAAGGTGGCGAAGTCCCCTGCGTGCGTGGCGATGCCGTTCGTCGCGGCATCGATGGCGTTCTGATACTCCGTATTCCCACGCACCTCGACCAGGTGAAGGTGATACCGCGCCTTCAACGTGTTCGCGGCGGCGATCCACTTTGCCGGATCACCTCCGTAAACGAAGTCGTTGACTCCGGGGCCCGGGCCTGCGCCCCCCAGATCGGTGATCGCCTGATCGAGCTTGGCGATCACGTCATCGTACACCTGCAGCTGCGGATCGAAGTGGGGCTGCGCGACGTCACCGGCCGCCTCGCGATAGGGAATGTCTCCCCAGATATCCGCGGCCGTGCCGATCACAAACGCTTCCCACACCTCTGCGATGCCCTTGAACTGCAAGTCACCCGCGGCATCGGAGCGCGACTCGATCGTCTTGATGTCGATCAAGCCGCCGCCGCCATACACGGCGGCGTAGTCGGCGTTCGCGGTGCCGTTCGTGATGGTGTAGTTGCTTTCCACCTGCACGAAACGACCACCCACGCCCTGACACTGCTGCATCCACAGACAGGCAATGAATGCAGGATTCCCTTCCTGTTCGATGAACTGTCCGGCTTGCACGGCCGTGAAGAGCTGCGCCGTGGTCACATCGGCCGGATTGTTTGGATCTTCCGCCGCGGTCTTGTCGGTGAGGAAGCTGGTGCACGCTGCAGCGCTGGCCACGAGCGACACGGCAGCCGCAAGCATCAATGATTTTCGCATTACGAGCCCTCCGGTCGGTTAGCGGTTGAGTCCGAGCGTGATGACGAACGAGCGAGCCTGCGGCTGATTGAAATAGTCGAGACCGAGCGAGTGGCCGGTCGCACCACCGAGGTTCGTCTCGGGATCATATCCGCTGTACTTGGTCCACGTCTTCAGGTTGCGGCCTGCGACGCGCACGTCGATGCTCGACAAGCCGATGCGATTCTTCACGAACGGCGTATCGAATGAGTAGCCGACCGAGATTTCGCGGAGCTTGGCATAGCTGCCGTCCTCTCCGAAGATCTCGTTGTTGCCGGCGAAGAACGTCGGTCCTTCTGCGAACCAGTTCACGCCGATCGGCACCGGCGTGCCGGCGCCCGGTCCGACCACCGGACCGTTGTACCAGCCGCCCTGTCCGAACGTCTTGAGATTGCCGGAGCACACCGTGTTGCCGTCCGCATCGAACGTGCAATCGGCGCGCTGCTGCGTGTCCTTGTGCGTGCCGTACGCCGAGAGCGCACCGCGCGTTCCGTTGTTCACGGTTCCGCCATGCTTGATGTCGAGCAGCGCGGAGACCGACAGTTTCCGGAATTGCATCGACGTGTGAAGGGCGCCCGTCCACGTCGGATTGGGATCGCCGATCACGCGCTGATTGAGATCGAGCACCGGGAAGCCGTCCGGTCCGATGTACATCGCACCCTTCGGCTGTCCGGCGCACACGTTATCGAGATCGACGCCGGCGATGACCGAGCCCAGACCGCCCGGGCTGACACCGCACTTCGCGAATCCGAAGTCGTACATGACGCCGATCGGCTGCCCCTTGATGGCGACTTCCTGCGGCGTGTTGTAGGTGGGGTCGAGGGCGACGAAGTTCGCGCCCAGCAAGTCGAGCGTCATGCTGCGATTGCGCGCCCACTGTGCGCCGACTTCCCAGGTGAAGTTCTGCCTGGTGACCGGACGAACGTTGGCGGTGACCTCGAGACCGGTGTTCCGGAACCTGGCCCCTTGCTGCACCTGCTGGAAATATCCCGACGACGGCGCGAGCTGCTGCGTCAGGATCACGTTGCTCGTGACGGCGTGATAGTACGTGACGCCGAGATCCGCCTTGTCCTTGAAGAATCCGAAGTCGACGCCGCCTTCGATTTCACGCGTCCGCTCCGGGAGCAGGCTCGGCGTCGCCTTCGTGATGCTCGAGGCGAGACCTCCGAAGCCGCCGTACGTCGGCGTGAGTGCCACACCCTGCGCAATCGTCGCGAACGCGACGCTCGCATACGTCTGCGTGGTGAGATAGGGAAGCGGCTCCTGCCCGGCCTCGCCGTACGCTGCACGCAGCTTACCGAACGAGACGCCAGGGATGTTCACGGCCTTCGTGAACGTCCAGGCCGCACTGGCCTTGGGGAACCACGCGCGAAGGTGATTTCTGTCGTACGTGGACGATCCGTCGTTGCGAAGCGCGCCGGTCAGGTACAGCTGGTCAAATAGATCGGCGGTGGCCTGTCCGAAGAATCCGATGTTCCGGATCTCTTGCACGTTGTCGATCGTCGGATCGCGCGTGACGGTGTTCAGGAGATTGAACGGCTCCGGCGCGACGAGCGTGCGGCCGACATCGGAGAGCTGACGATAGTTGCGATCGTCGAGCGTGTTGCCGAGCGTGAAGGTACCGGAAAAATTCGGGCTGAAGGTGTGTGACGCCGTCGCCGTCAGATTCTGATTGAGCTCGTAGTTGACGATCTTTCCTTCGGTGATGCGGCCGACGTTCTCGCCGCCGGTTCCCGCGGATCCTTGAGGCGCCCCTTCGAGCCGCTCGTCGGTGTAGTAGTCACCGCCCAGCACGTACGCGAACTTCAGCCAGTCCGTCGCCTCGAAATTGGCGTTCAGATTTCCGAACGCGCGGCCCAGCTGCGAGTTGTGCGTGCCTTCGTTCAGCGTCCAGAACGGGTTGTTCCATCCGCGGTCGCTCGTGACATCAGATGCGGTCGGGTGCTGGAAGCGGAAGGTGATCTGCCCATCCGGTCCCTTGTACGGCTGGTTGTTCCAGTTCGGCGGCGTGCGAAGCAGTCCGAGCTGCAGACCATCCGTCGTGTTGCCTCGCTCGACATAGTTGCCGCGGGCATCCGCGAAGGACACGTTGCCGCCGACATCGAAGCGGTCGGTGAGCTTTTGCGTGGCCTTCAGTCGAATCGTGGAGCGCTGGTAGTTGTTGTTCGGTCCCTCGAACACACCACGGTCGTAGAGGTACGCGCCGCTCAGGAAGAACGACGTGCGATCGCTGCCTCCCGACACCGAGATATTGTTGTCGGTTGTGTGCCCGGTGACGTACGCCTCGTTTGCATGATCGTAGACCGGCTGCCCCGTGCCCGTGAGGTCCGGGCCCCAGCTGTAGCGGCAGAAGGCGTTGCTGATGTCGTCGCATGCAGAGGGATCCGGGTTTCCATCAACGTCTGCGTTTAGCTCCTGCGGAGATTGTCCGTAGTATCCCTGGCCGAACTTCGTCTGCAGCGGGTAGTCCCTCGTCACGTTGTCGAAGGAGACTTTGCTCTGCGCCGAGTAGCGCGTGGCGCCCGACTTTCCGCTCTTCGTCGTGATGAGAATGACGCCCTGCCCAGCGCGTGCGCCGTAGAGCGCACCAGCCGCGGCACCCTTCAGAATCTCGACGTTCTCGATGTCGTTGGGGTTGATGTCCGACGCGCGATTCGCCTGCGCCGTTCCCTCGATCTCGCCCGAGCCCAATCCATCGTTCGGATTGAAGTTCGTCGTCGAGTAGCTGCTGTTGTCGATCGGAACGCCGTCCACGACGAACAGCGGCTGGCTGTTCCCCGAGGCAAGACTGCGCGTGCCGCGAATGCGAATGTACGATCCCGATCCGGGCTCGCCGCTCGACTCCGTCACCTCGACGTTCGGCGCCTTGCCCGCGAGTCCTTCCACGATGTTCGACTCGTTGCTGTTCGAGATCGCCGTGGAATCGATGTGATTGCGTACGTTGCCCAACTTCTCGGCCGACGACGACGTCCCCGCGCCCGTGATGACGATCTCACCGAGCTTGAGCGGATTCGAGACGAGCACGAAGTCGTGCGTGATCGGCGCGCCGGCGCTCAGTGTCACAGGCGCAGCGACCGACTTGTAACCAATGAGCCGAGCGACCAGTGAAGCGGTCTGTCCTGTCGTGCGCGCGGCGGGGACGGTGATGCTGTACCGCCCATCATCGCGCGTGATCGTGCCGATGCTCATGCCGTCCAGAAAGACGCTCGCCGAAGGGAGCGGATTGCCGGCTTCATTCGTGACGCGGCCGGTAATTGTTGCTTGCTGGGCGTTCGCCGCCGTGGCGGCGAATGCAAGGAACGCGAGCATTGCACCGGTCTGACGAAGCTTCGCTACCATGAGTCCTCCTTCCGCATGCGCGGAAGACCGTGGGTGCACCTGCAGTGGGCCACGGCCCGGACGCGACGCGCGAGCGCGCGACGAATGCCCGGGGGTGAGCCCGTACACCATGCACGGTAGAGGAAGCTTTGTATCAGCGCTGCTGAGTTTTCGATGCTCGCACGGAACTCACACGTGCGGCGAGGAACTCGTCAGCGAACTGTCAACGTCGCGTTGCGAACATCAGCGACGTGTCAGCGCTCGAAGCGGTATCCGGTCTTGCGAACGGTGAGAAAATGGCGCGGCGAGGCCGGATCGTCCTCCAGCTTTCGCCGCAGCTCGACGATGTGCGTGTCGATCGTGCGGCTCACCATCGCCGGCTTGTACCCCCACACCTCGCGCAGCAGCTCGGCGCGCTGCGCGACGGAGCCATCGCGGCGCACGAGCGCCATCAGCAGATCGAACTCCTTCGGCCGGAGCGAGACCGGCGCGCCCTGCCGCATCACGAGTCGCTTCGAGGGATGCACCTCGATGTTGCCGAAGCGCACGGCCGCGTCGTTCATCGCGGCCGCGGCGGTCGTCGCCTGGCGGGAGCGGCGGAGGAGCGCCTCCACGCGCGCGAGCAGCTCGATGAGGCTGAACGGCTTCGTGACGTAGTCATCGGCGCCCCAGCGAAAGCCGCGCACCTTCTCGGCCTCATCGGAGCGCGCGGTGAGAATGAGCACCGGCATGTGCAGCCCCTCGCCTCGCACGGCGCGCAACAGCAGATAGCCGTCCATCTTCGGCAGCATGAGGTCGAGCACGATGAGGTCGGGACGCGACGAGCGCACGAGCGCGAGCCCGCGCTCTCCGTCGAGCGCCACACCCACTTCGTGCCCCTCGAGCTCGAGATTGGTGCGCAGCGCTCGCGCCAGATCGACGCTGTCCTCCACCACGAGTATTCTCGCCATGTGTCCTCTCAGTCTCCGCTGTGCGCGGCGGGCGAACGTTCCGCGTATGGTGCTTCATCGATCGCCGCGAAGTGCGGCACGCTCATACCGGGAATCTCGATCACGAATCGCGCGCCACCGTCGGGCGCATCCTCCACCCACGCGCGCCCGTGATAGCGCTCCACCAGATGGCGCACCACCGACAGTCCGATCCCGCTTCCCGTCGACGAGGAGCTCACGTCGCGCGCGAGACGCACGTACGGCTCCCAGATGCGATCGCGCTCCGACACCGGAACGCCCGCGCCCTGATCGTCGACGCAAATGCGCACCTGCTCCCAGTGGCGAATCGTGCTCACGGTGATCACGGACGAATGCGGTGCGTACTTCGTCGCGTTGTCGAGCAGGTTGAGCAGTGCATGCCGGAGCACCGGCGCGCTGATCGAGGCCGCCAGACTCTCGTCGAGCTCCTCGCGAATCGAGATGCCGTGCTGTCGCGCGAGCGGAGCGAAGGTGCGCACGAGCTCGTGCACGAGTGGTGCGAGCGGTAGGGGATGCGCAGGCGGCGCCGTCGGCGCCTCGCGTGAGGCGCGCGAAAACAGCAGCACGTTGTCGATGAGGTGCGTGAGATGCCTCGCCTCGCGAACGATCACCGACACGGCGTGCGTGCGCTCTCCGGGTGCGTTCACCCGTCCCAGCTGCAGCATCTCCGCGTAGACCATGATCTCCGCGAGCGGCGTGCGCAGCTCGTGCGACACGCTCGATGTGAAGTCATCGCGAATCGCTGCGAGATCCTGTGCGCGCCGCGTCAGAATGTAGGCGCTGAGCAGGAGCGCGCACGTGAGCACGCAGAGCGCGAGCAGCAGCGGCGCGCGCGTCTCGGGCATTCCGCCGATCAGCAGGCGCGACGCCATCGAGGGAAGAATCGAGACCTGCACCATCGAGCTCGTCGGAATCCCCCCGCCCCAGAGCGACGTGTAGGCCGAGTACAGCGTGTCCTTGGCGTAGCGCGATTCGTAGACGAGTCGCCGATGATCGAACACCTTCACGGAAAAGAGGCTGTCGTTCTTCATCCCCTTCGTCAGCGACGGCGGCAGCAGCTGCATGCTCGTGATCATCGAGAACGTCCGCGGCGCGAACGTGTTGATGGACGATGCGAATCCGTAAATCGCGTCGGGCGCGCCCTTCACACCGTGCAGCGCGGTGAGCAACAGTATTTGCTCCCCCTGCACAGTGTCCTGAAACGCCATCATGTAAAACGCGCCACGCAGCACGTTGGGCGCCGCGAAGAGCGGCATCTTCGGATCGCCGCGCACCGAGTCGCGGAGCACAGCCATCTCCATCGCCGAGGGCGTGTGCGGGCCTGCGGTGGTCAGCTGCTTCGTCGACGGGACGTAGCGAAAGAAGTACAGCGGCTGCGGATCCCACATGCATTTGCAGTGCTGCACATCGTACGCGGCCTGCTGCAGCAGGCTCAGATCGTAGAGACTGTCGGCCTCCAATCGACTGCTCTTCCCGCCGAGCCACGAGAAGATCGCGAGCGCGGTCTGCCGAAGCGCGCGCTGCGTGCCGAGCGCGTAGTTGTTCGCGGCGAAGCGCGAGTAATCGCGCACCGCCTCCTCTGCCGCACGCCGCTGGGAGCGCGACGCGATCAACGCCTGCGCCGTGAGCGCGACGGTCGCGAGCAGCGCAAGCATGAGTACGACGAGCAGCCCCGTCGCCTTGACGCGCGGGGTGCGGCGGGTCGGCGAGGCCGGGCCACCATGTCCGAACAAGAGGGGGAACAGAGTCACCCCAATCATCTATATGTCAGAGCTAAACTGGGCAATAGCGGCGCTGTGCGACCTCTCGGACAATGTCAGCACCGCGTCAAATGCCCCTCGTTACGAGCCTTCCCGCTACCTCGGCCGCTCCCGATCCGGGTAGAAGTGCGTTCCCGAAGCCGCCATCTCCCGCAGGATTCCCGCAGGCCCGAACCGCGGCGAAAACCGCCCGTTCAGCACCTCGAGCGCACGGATCACCGTGGGAATCCCGAGGGTGTCCAGATAACGGAACGGTCCGCCGCGAAAAGGCGGAAAGCCGATCCCGTACACGGCACCAACGTCCCCGTCGCGCGCGCTCGCGATGATCCCCTCCTCCAGGCAGCGCGCCGCCTCGTTCAACATCGCGAACACACACCGCTCCACGATGTCGCGCGCGCCGATCAGCATGCGCTGCCCCGTGCTCGAGAACAGCGGGTACACGCTCTCGTCCACGCCCTTCTTTTTTCCGCCCTCGTACCGATAGAAGCCGCTGCCGCCCTTTCGCCCCGTGCGCCCCGCCTCGATCACCTTCGCGAGCGACACCGCCGGCACCATCCGGTCGCCAAACGCGCCGAGCATCACCGCGCTCGATTTCCCCGCGATGTCCAACCCCACTTCATCAATGAGTGTGATCGGCCCAACCGGAAACCCGAACTCGACCAACGCCCTGTCGATCGCATCGATCGCCACGCCCTCGTCGAGCAGCAGCCCCGCCTCGTTCACGTACGGCGCGAGAATCCTGTTCGCGTAGAAGCCCGGCGCATCCCGCACGACGATCACCGTCTTCCCGAGCTTCTTCCCATACGCGACCGCGGTCGCGAGCGACTCATCGCTCGTGGCTCGGGAGCGGATGACCTCGAGCAACGGCATTTTCTGAACTGGCGAGAAGAAGTGCATCCCGAGCACGCGCTCTGGATGCTTCGCGTTGGCGGCGATGCGCTCGATCGGGATCGTGCTCGTGTTCGACGCGAAGATCGCGTGCGGCGCCGCAACTTCCGCCTCCGCCAGCACACTCTGCTTCACCTTCAGATCCTCGAACACCGCCTCGATCACGATGCTCGCCCCCGCGAACCCGGAATAGTCGATCGTTCCGCCCACGAGCGTGAGCTGATCCTCGAGCTGCCGCTTCGTGACCCGCTTGCGCTTGAGCTGCTCGCGCAAAATGGTGCTCACTTCCTTGAGCCCTTTTCCCACGCGCTCGTGCTGCGCGTCCTTGAGCCGCACCACTGTCCCCTGCATCGCCGCGATCGCCGCGATCCCCGCCCCCATGAACCCAGCGCCGAGGATGCCGATCTTCTCCACCGGCAGCGGTGTCACCTTCGCCTCGCCAACACCCGTGTCCTTCTTGAGCGCGGCACCCGCGAAAAACAGGAAGATCAGCTGACGACTTACATCCGTCACCGCCATCTCGCCGAACAGCCGCGCCTCCGTCGCGAATCCCTTCGCGCGATCGCCGAGATACGATTGCTCGATCGCATCGATCGCGGCGAGCGGCGCGGGATAGTTCCCCTTCGTCACCGCGCGCGTGGACTCGCGCGCCTTCCGGAACACCACGGAGCGGCCGAGCGGATTGTCCTCGAGCATCACATCGCCAATGCCGTGCACCAGGCGACCGCGCTCGCGCGCGATCTTCCCATCGGCGAGCTTCGCCGCTCGATCGAGCGCGACGTCGAGCAGGATCGACGGATGCACCAGCTCGTCGATGAGCCCGATCTGCAGCGCCTTCTTCGCGCGCACGCTCTTGCCCTGCAGAATCATCTCGAGCGACTGCCGGAGCCCGACGCGACGCGGCAGGCGCTGCGTCCCTCCGGCGCCGGGGATCAGTCCCAGCTGCACCTCCGGAAGCCCGAGCACCGTCTTCGGATGATCCGTCGCGATGCGATACGAGACCGCGAGCGCCGACTCGAGCCCGCCGCCCACGCACGAGCCGTGAATCGCGAACACCACTGGCGCGCGCAACTTCTCGAGCCGGTTCATCATTTCCTGCCCCTCTCGGCTCAGCGCTTCCGCCTCCGCGGCCGTGCGCAGCTCGAGAAAACCCTCGATGTCAGCGCCGGCGATGAACAAGTCGGGCTTCCCCGAGATGAGAATCACCGCCCGAATCGACGCGTCGGAGTCGACGCGATCCATCAACGTCTTGAACTCCTCCACCACGCCACGCGTGAGCTTGTTGACGGACTCGCCCTGCAAATCGAAAGTGACGACGGCGATGCCGCCCTCGCCCACGACGGTCGTCAGTGCGGCCGTCACGATGCGTTCTCCAGGACCATCGCGAATCCCATCCCGCCCGCTGCACAGAGCGTCATCAGCCCGAACTGTCCGTTGCGCCGGCGCAGCTCGTTCGCAAGCGTCGTCGTGATGCGTGCACCCGTCGCGCCGAACGGATGCCCGATCGAGATCGATCCGCCCATCACGTTGAGCCGCGATCGATCCACCTCGCCCACCGGTTGCGTTAGCCCCGCGCGCTCCGCCCACTCCTGGCTCTCGAATCCGCGCAGATTGCTGAGCACCTGCGCCGCGAACGCCTCGTGCATCTCGACGAGGTCGATATCACCGAGCGCGAGCCCCGCGCGCGCCAACGCAACCGGCGCCGCGAGCACCGGCGCCTGCAACAGCTGCTCGCCCGGATCGAGCGCCGCGTATGCGTACGACTTGATGTACGCGAGCGGCGTGTAGCCGTGCGCCTTCGCATACTCCTCACTCATGAGCACGACCGCCGCGGCACCATCGGTCAACGGCGACGAGTTCCCCGCCGTCACCGAGCCGTACCTCCGATCGAACACAGGCTTGAGCGCCGCCAGCTGCTCGGGCGTCGAGTCCGGACGGATCCCGTTGTCGCTCAGCGCGATCTCGCCGTACTGGGGCGGCACGTAGTACGGCATGATCTCCGCCGTCAGCCTCCCATCCTGCGTTCCCGCCGCCGCGAGCCTGTGCGAGCGCAACGCGAACTGATCCTGCTCGTCGCGCGGAATGTGATTCAGCTTCGCCATCTTCTCCGCGCTCTGCCCCATCGTCTCGCCCGTCGACGGCTCCGCGATCGCCGGCGTGATCGGGATCAGATCGCGCGGCCTGATGCGCGCGAGCGCACCGAAGCGCGCCGGAATCGTCTTCGCCTTCGATGCCGACACCAGCGCGTTTGCGAATCCGCGCGAATGCAGGATCGGCACATTGGACAGCGACTCCGCGCCGCCGGCGATCGCGACATCCGCGTGGCCGAGCGCGATCTGATCAGCGGCGTCCGTGATCGCCTGATTCGCCGACGTGCACGCGCGGCTCACAGTGACCGCGGGGATTCCCTTCGGGAGCATCGGAAGCAGCGCCACCTCGCGCGCGATGTTCGGCGCGAGCACACTCGGCACCACCGTCCCGAACACGAGCGTGTCGATTTCCTTAGCGTCGAGCTTCACGGGCGCGACCAGTTCCGCAACCACCGCTCGGCCAAGATCCTGCGACGAGAGCGACTTGAACAGTGTCCCCGATCGCTCGAACGGCGTGCGCAGGCCAGCGACGATGGCTACGCGGCGGCCGTTACCGAAGGTTGGCATGGGCCAAAGTTACACTATTCAATGTCTCGCGATCAGCCACCGGGGCGTTGACCCGCGAGCGCCCGTCACCGTAGCGTTCGGCGATGCCCGACAACCCACAAATCGAGGGAGAGCTGCCGCCAGGGCATGATGCGCCTGACTTGCGCGCGGAAGCGCTCACCCTCCTCGCCGAGGGATCGTTCGACGTCCTCGTGATCGGCGGCGGCATCACCGGCGCCGGCGTCGCGCGCGACGCAGCGATGCGCGGGCTCAGCGTCGCTCTCGTCGAGGGGCAGGACTTCGCGAGCGGCACCTCGAGCCGTTCCTCGCGACTCGTGCACGGCGGGGTGCGCTACCTCGAGCACGGTCAGCTCGGCCTCGTCTTCGAATCATGCCGTGAGCGCCACATCCTCTCGCGGATCGCGCCGCACCTCGTACGCCCGCTGCAGTTCATGTGGCCCGTGTACGACAAGGCGCGCATCAGGCTCTGGAAGCTCCGCGCCGGACTCTTTCTCTACGACGCGCTCGCGCTCGGACGAAACCTCGGACGCCATCGCACGCTCAGCGCGCACGTGGTGACGGCGCTCGAGCCGGAGCTGCGCGCGATGGGAATGGTCGGCGGCGCCTCCTACTTCGACGCGGCCACCGACGACATCCGCCTCACCCTCGCGAACGTACTCGGCGCACGCGACGCCGGCGCGATCGTCGTGAATCACGTGTCGGTGCACGACCTGCTCATGACGAGCGACGGCGTGTGCGGCGCGCGAGCAGTGGACTTGCGCACGGGCGTCGACATCGAGATCCGCGCGCGCACCGTGGTCAATGCCGCGGGCCCGTGGAGCGACACGATCCGTCGCATGGCGGAGCCGCAGGCCCGGCGCTCGCTGCGCGCAACGAAGGGCGTGCACGTCTCGGTGCACGCCCTTCGT
>Ga0193716_1000790_pt1 | contig 18900 bp, 13 predicted proteins | sample U2c1metaG_FD_145901 | JGI IMG/M metagenome (GOLD analysis project Ga0193716, IMG submission 145901) | Soil microbial communities from a riparian zone of the East river system, Colorado, United States - U2c1 | ecosystem: Environmental > Terrestrial > Soil > Riparian zone | place: USA: East River...
AGGTTTATCAGCAAAGTTACAAGCGCGGCGATCCGCAAGAACCGCTGAAAGAGGTCGGCAAGTCGAAAGAGCGCGGCACCCGGGTAACCTTCAAGCCCGATTCTACAATCTTTGAGACCAGCGATTTCAGCTACGATATTCTGTCGCAGCGTCTGCGCGAATTGGCGTTTCTTAATCGCGGCGTCAAAATCACTCTCGAAGACGAGCGTACACAAAAAAACCACGAGTTTTTCTACAAAGGCGGGCTCCTGTCCTTTGTCGAGCATCTCAATCGCGCCAAGAGCGCGATCCATCCGAAAGTTATTTACTTCGAAGGCGAGAAGGACGGTGTGGGCATCGAAATCGCCATGCAATGGAACGACGGCTACGCGGAAAACGTGTTCGCCTTTGCCAACAACATCAACACCATCGAAGGCGGCACTCATCTGATCGGTTTTCGCTCGGCGTTGACACGTTCGGTCAACAACTACGCGCTCAACGGTGGCTTGCTTAAAAAGGACGATGAGAATCTGCAGGGCGACGATGTGCGCGAGGGTTTGACTGCGGTTATTAGCGTGAAAGTGCCGGAGCCACAGTTTGAAGGACAGACCAAGACCAAGCTTGGCAACAGCGAAGTCAAAGGCATCGTCGAAGCTCTGGTCAACGAAAAACTTGGCAGTTATTTAAGCGAGCATCCGACCGAGGCCAAAAAAATTATCATGAAAGGTGTCGAAGCGGCGCGAGTGCGCGAGGCAACCCGCAAAGCCAAGGATCTCGCCCGCCGCAAAGGTGCCCTCGATTCGGGCTCGCTGCCCGGAAAACTTGCCGATTGCCAGGAGCGCGATCCGGCGTTGAGTGAAATTTATCTGGTTGAAGGCGATTCCGCCGGCGGCTCAGCCAAGCAGGGGCGCGACCGGCGCAATCAAGCGATCCTACCGCTCAAGGGTAAAATTCTGAATGTCGAAAAAGCGCGCTTTGACAAAATGCTGTCATCCCAGGAAATTCGTCTGATGATTATGGCGTTGGGAACCGGCGTAAAAGAAGATTACGACGAAGCGAAGCTGCGCTACCACTCGATCATCATCATGACCGATGCCGATGTCGACGGCTCGCATATTCGGACCTTGTTGCTTACTTTTTTCTACCGGCAAATGCCCCAATTGGTGGAAAACGGCCACCTGTTTATCGCTCAGCCGCCGCTCTACAAGATCAAAAAAGGCAAACAGGAGCGCTATCTCAAAGACGAGCCCATGCTGGAAGATCATCTCATTGAGCTCGGCACCGAAAGTATACGCTTGCGCGCTTCCCAGAATGGTAACGGCCTCGTCGGGCAACCTTTGCAAGGTTACATCAAGAAGATCGCGCGCTGGGAAAAGTTGATGATCTTGATCGGCAAGAAAAAGAAAAATCGCACGGTGGTCGAGGCGTTGTTGCTGGAAGATGGTTTTGGCGAAGAAACTTTGAAGGATCAGAACGCCCTGCAAAGTATCGAGGCTCGTTTAGCCTCCTACGTGAATTTGATTGCCCCGGAGCAGTCGCCGTTGTCCTGCCAGTTGGAAGAAGATGCCGAACACAATTGCTTCAAACTCGTCGTATCGACGCGCGCTAATGGCACCGGTTACCAGACCACGATCGATCGCGAGTTCTTGACCAGTCCGGAATACCGGGAAATCAGGAAACTCTTCACCGATCTTTCCGCTATCGGGTTGCCGCCTTACGCGGTGGAAGACGGCGACAACAAGACGGCGCTAAAGTCGCTCACGGAAATTCTCAAATTCGTGATGGAGGGCGGCAAAAAAGGCCAATATATTCAGCGCTACAAAGGTCTCGGCGAGATGAATCCGGAGCAGCTCTGGGAAACCACGATGAATCCGGAAACTCGCGTGCTCTTACAGGTACGTATCGAGGACGCGGTGGAAGCCGACGAGATCTTCTCGACGCTCATGGGCGATGAGGTTGAGCCGCGCCGCAAATTCATCGAAGAGCATGCGCTCACTGTTAAGAATTTAGACATATAAGAGTTTAAGCCGTTCCAATCGTTCAAAACATTTCAGTGGTTTGAACCCTTAAAATTTCCACGCAAATCGGACGAGCGAGTCAACCATGGAAGCAACGTTAAAGTCGCAAAAGGTTCCCGTTTACATCGAAGAAGAGATGCGTGAGTCGTTCATGGCCTATGCCATGAGCGTCATCATCAGCCGTGCGCTACCCGATGTGCGGGACGGGCTCAAGCCAGTGCACCGTCGGGTGCTTTACGCCATGTACGACGCCAGCAATACCTCGGATAAGCCGTATAAGAAATCGGCCCGTCTGGTCGGCGATATCATGGGCAAATATCATCCTCACGGCGATACGGCGATCTACGATACGATTGTGCGCATGGCGCAGGACTTCAACCTGCGCTACCCGCTGGTTGACGGCCAGGGAAACTTCGGTTCCATCGATGGCGATAATCCGGCGGCAATGCGTTACACGGAAATCCGCATGACGCCGCTGGCCGAGGAAATGCTCGCTGATATCGAAAAAGAGACCGTCGATTTCATCGCGAACTACGACGATTCGCTGAAAGAGCCCACAGTTCTGCCGTCGAAAATACCCAATCTGCTGGTCAATGGCTCGGCGGGCATTGCCGTCGGCATGGCGACCAATATCCCGCCGCATAATTTGGGTGAAGTGATCGATGCCTTGGTCGCTACGATCGAGAATCCGGCGATTACGATCAAGCAACTGATGCGATATATTCCCGGTCCGGACTTTCCCACCGGCGGTTTTATTCACGGCAGAGAACCGATTGTTCAGGCCTATCATGAAGGCAAGGGCATCGTGCAGATGCGCGGCAAAGCGTTCACCGAGACGGTCAAGCGCACGGGCAAAGAGCAGATCATCATCAACGAAATTCCCTACATGGTGAATAAGAAGCGGCTGATCGAACAAATCGCCGAGTTGGTCAACGACAAAAAGATCGAAGGCATCGGCGATCTGCGCGATGAATCCGATCGCGACGGCATGCGCATCGTAATCGAGCTGAAACGCGACGCGATGGCCGAGATCATTATCAACCAGTTGCACAAACATACCCAGCTACAGGACTCTTTTGGCATGAATATGCTTGCCATCGTCGATGGCAAGCCAAAGTTGCTCAATCTCAAAGAAGCATTGAAGTGCTTCCTGGATCACCGCAAAGAAGTGGTGACCCGGCGCATCGCTTACGATCTGCGTAAGGCCGAAGAGCGGCTGCATATCTTGGAAGGTTATCGCATCGCCCTCGACAATCTCGACGCCGTCATCAGCCTGATCCGCAATTCCCAGGATCCCAAAGTCGCCAGAGAAGGCTTGATGAGCAATTTCGCCCTGAGCGAGACCCAGGCTCAGGCGATCTTGGATTTGCGCTTGCAGCGCCTGACCGGCTTGGAACGCGACAAGATCATGGAAGAGCATCGCGAGACGGTCGAGTTGATCGCGAAGCTCAGAGCCATTCTTGCCGACGAAAAGGAAATCTACAAAATCATCGTCGACGAGCTTAGAGAGATCAAAAAGAATTACGGCGACGAGCGGCGTACGCAGATCGTCGACCGCTCGGAAGATATTTCCATCGAAGACATGATCGTCGACGAAGACATGGCGGTGACCATTTCGCACGACGGCTATATCAAGCGCAATCCAGTGTCGCTTTACCGGGCGCAGCGGCGCGGCGGCAAGGGCAAGATCGGCACGACGACAAAAGAGGAAGACTTTGTCGAGTATCTTTTCATCGCGTCGATGCATTCCTACATACTATTTTTTACCACGGTGGGAAAAGTATATTGGATCAAAGTCCACGAACTGCCCCAGGCGAGCCGGTCGGCGCGCGGCAAGCCGATCGTCAATCTGCTCAATCTCGAAGCGGGGGAGAGAGTTTCGGCGTTTCTGTCCGTGCGTGAATTTCAAGAAGGCCGCTATATCGTCTTCGCGACCAAAAATGGCTTGGTCAAGAAGACCGAACTCATGGCTTACGCCAATCCGCGCGCCTCTGGCATCCGGGCGATCGGCCTGGAAGTCGGCGACGAGGTGATTGGGGTTCGCCTGACGGACGGACAACAGGAACTGATCCTCTCGACGTCGGACGGCCAATCGATTCGTTTCAAAGAAGAGCAGGTGCGCCCGACCGGACGCGGCACCTTTGGCGTTGTCGGGATGAAGCTCGACCCAGGTGACAAAGTCGTCAGCATGGAAATACTCACCCTGGGCTTCAATATTTTGACCGTCTCCGAAGGTGGCTACGGTAAGCGCACGGAAATGGATGAGTATCGTCTGCAGTCGCGCGGCGGTAAGGGCATCATCACCATGAAAACGACCGATAAGACCGGCCGGGTGGTGGGTGGCCAGCAAGTAACCGAGGATGATCAACTGATGCTGATCTCCAACAAAGGCAAGATCATTCGAATGCGCATCAAAGATATTCGCATCATTGGGCGCAACACTCAGGGTGTACGCTTAATCGAGCTCGAAGAAGGTGAGCGGGTCGTGTCGTTGGCGCGCTTGGCGGAGAAGGAAGAAGACGAAGACGAGGATGAGGGCGAGTAGTTGCGCCGGTTGACCAACGACGGCCTGATTTCTTCGGGTAAATCTTCAGGAAGCTTCTAAGGCTTGCCGGAAAACAAGTATACTTCTCATGCCAGCTCAATCCATAGGAGTCATCGGTGCCGGTGGCTGGGGTACTGCGCTGACCAAGCTACTTGCTGACAAGGGCGCGGAAGTCACGCTCTGGTGTCACGGCGCAGTCAGTTATCATGATTTGGTCGATCATCGGGAAAATCGCGCCTATCTTCCAGGGATCAACTTGCCGGCAAATGTCGAAGTCACTCAATCGCTCGAAGTAGCAGGATCGGACAAGCGACTCATCATTTGCGCGGTGCCCTCACACGCGGTACGCGACGTTTTTTCCAAGCTCGCGCCAGTGGTCGCGCTCGAGACCCTACTGGTTTGCGGTACAAAAGGTCTTGAAGAAGAGACCTTTAACACGATGGGGGAGCTCCTGGGGGATATTTTCGGCGCGGATAGAAAACAACGGCAGGGATTTCTTTCCGGTCCGACTTTCGCCATTGAAGTCGCGCGCCAATTACCAGCCGCGGTCACTGTGGCGGCCTACGACGACAACGTGGCCAAGGAGATTCAAGCGATTCTCAGCACGCCGAGTTTTCGAGTTTATACTTCGCCCGACGTGATCGGCGTGCAAATTGGCGGGGTGGTCAAAAACGTTATCGCCATCGCTGCCGGGATCAGCGATGGCTTGGGCTTAGGGCATAACGCGCGCGCGGCGTTGATCACGCGTGGTCTGGCGGAGATGACTCGATTGGCGGTACGCCTGGGCGCAGATGCAATGACTCTTGCCGGTCTGCCGGGCTTAGGCGATTTGGTGCTCACCAGCACCGACGATTTAAGCCGCAATCGTACCGTCGGTTTACAGATTGCGCGGGGCGAGACGTTGGCGGAAATCACCGCCGCCAAGCGAACCGTAGCCGAAGGCGTGCGCAATACCCGTTCACTGCATGCCTTAGCGCGCCGGCGCGGGGTAGACATGCCAATCGTCGAGCAGATGTATCAAGTTCTTTATGGCGGCAAGAAACCCGCCGACGCTGTGGCGGATCTCATGCAGCGCTCTTTGAAGTCCGAACTCGCTTAAAATTGACAAGACTCGGGCGGTATGATTGATATAAACACTTGGCCGTTTGACCGGCCGCAGGGAGTGTAGCTCTTATGAAACGAACCTATCAGCCAAGCAACATACGCAGGAAACGGACGCACGGCTTTCTCGCCCGCATGGCGACGCCCGGAGGGCGCAACGTGATCAAGCGGCGCCGTGCCAAGGGGCGAAAAAAATTGACGGTAAGCGTGCCACCGAAACGGGCGCGCACCTAGTACGAGGGGACGTCGCTGAAGGGCAGAGAAATTTTTCCGAAATCGGCCCGCCTGAGGAAACGACCGGAATTCTTAAGGCTTTCACGTACCGGACGGAAACATCACTCGGCAAATTTCGTCGTTATCAGCCAGCCGAACGAACGAGCCGAAACCCGATTAGGGATCACGGTAAGCGGCAAGGTCGGCAACTCGGTCGTTCGCAACCGGATCAAGCGGCAAGTTCGAGAATTTTTTCGTTGTCGCCGAGGCGAGTTGCCGCCTGCCTGCGATATCCTCATCATCGCGCGGACCAGCGCCGCCGAGCTTTCGGGGAAAAGGGTTACGGATGAACTCGAAAGAACTCTGGTGCAGCGAAGCGTGCATCGCAAATCGTGAGTAGAATGGTCGGTAGCTTATTGATTCTCATACTCACGGGCTATCGCAAACTTATTTCCCCTTTGCTGCCCCCATCGTGCCGGTTTTACCCCAGCTGTTCAGCTTATTCTCAAGAGGCCATTGCAAAATTCGGAATCCTGAAGGGCTTGGGTTACAGTCTCGGCCGCCTTGGCCGCTGTCACCCGTGGCATCCCGGCGGATACGATCCGGTAAGATAGCTTTAATCCATGGATAAACGCGCAATCATAGGTATCGCTCTATCGATCATGGTGCTGGTGATTTACCAGGAAATCGTCACCCGCTACTACGGGCCGCCGCCAGCATCCACGCCGCCCGCGATTGAAAATAAAGAAACTCAAAGCGAAACGAGCGCAACGCCAGCGCCTGCGGCATCGAATGCGCCCGCGCCCGTGGCCAAAGTCGCACAGCCGGCCACACCCGGGCGGCCGGCGAAAGATGTCCGGGTCGAAACCGAAAACTATGTCGCGGTTTTTACGACTCAGGGGGCGCGACTCAAAAGTTTCACTTTCAAAAACTATCGCAGCGCAGTCGATGTTCATAGTCCGCCCTACGATATCGTTCAAACTGCGCCGGGGGTGCCGCTACCACTTGGAGTGCGCTGGCAATCACCAGCGCCGTTCGACGACGCGGACGTGAATTACTCCGCGCAAGGCGGCGATGTGAATTTAAAAGGCGAAGCCAAACAGACCCTGGTATTTCAAGGCAATGCGCCGAACGGCGCGGTGATTACCAAGTCGTTTACTTTTTCCGGCGCTACTTATCCGATTCAAATGGAAGTCGGCGTCACGGCGGCCGACGGCACGGCGCCGATCCCGGAGATTGTCATCACCGACAAGAGCGATCAGAGCGTGCCCAATCATGGCGCACCTTTCGAAGGCTTCCTCGCCCTGGTCGATAACAAGATCAAGCGCGAGCATTTGCCAGAAGCGGTCAAAGGCCTGGAGTTTAGCGGCGATATTTCCTGGGCCGGCTTCGGTCACACCTACTTTCTATTCGCCCTGGTGCCTGAGAACGGCGCGCAGCATAAAACTTCCGTGCACCAAGCGGGTGCGGCTTTGGTGGCCGCTATCAGCGGTCCGACGCCGACCGAGCGATACACGCTTTTTGTCGGTCCCAAAGAACTCGACGTCTTAAAGTCAGTAGGCAAAGGCATCGAGCGCGCCATCGACTTCGGCTATTTCGGTTTTATCTCGATGCCGCTGCTTTACGTGCTGCATTTTTTTCACCGGTTTACGGCAAGCTACGGCCTGGATATCATCATCCTCACTGTGCTGATCAAGGTTCTGTTGGCACCGCTGACGCATAAGAGCTACATGTCGATGAAACAAATGCAGAAGCTGCAGCCACAAATGGAAAAGCTCAAAGAGCGGTTCAGCAGCGATAAGGAAAAACTGAACAAGGAAATCATGGAGCTCTACAAGCGCCATGGTGTCAATCCGCTCGGCGGCTGCTTGCCGATGGTGCTGCAGTTCCCGGTTTTCATCGGTCTCTACAATGCGTTGAGCACGCCCATCGAACTGCGCCACGCGTCGTTTTTATGGATTAAGGATCTATCCCGGCCGGACTGGGAGTCGCTGCCTTTCATGGTCCCCACCTGGTGGCCTTCTGCCCTGCCTTCGGGTCTTCCAGTGCTGACCATTTTCATGGGCGCGAGCATGTTCTTACAGCAATGGATGACGCCTTCGGCCGGCGATCCCAATCAAAGAAAGTTGATGCTCTTGATGCCGCTGATGTTTACGTTCATGTTTGTTTCGTTTCCGGCGGGGCTGACCGTCTATTGGCTGGTCAATAACTTGCTTAGCATCGGCCAGCAATATTGGATCAACCGTCAGCACGGATAGGTGCCCTTAGAGAGGTTGGATTTATGGATTTCGTGGAAGCCGAAGGCGATACCATAGATGCGGCGATCGACCATGCCCTTGAGTTACTCGGCGTCGGGCGCGAAAAAATAACCATCGATATTATCTCGGAAGGCCGCAAAGGCATTCTGGGTTTTGGCGCGCAGAAGGCGAAAATTCGCGCCGCGTTGCGCAAATCGCCGATCGGCATTGACACTCCATCGGAAGCGCCGCCGGCGGTCATCGAGCTGTCCAGCGCTCCCGTCGATGCTTCCGCTGCCACCGAAAAAGCCAAAGCCGCCCTGGCCGAGATCCTCAAGCTGATGGGCTTCGGCGCCAGAGTGGAGCAAAAAGCGGCACGGAACGGCGATGAGACGATTCTTGAGGTCAAGGCCGACAACAGCGGTCTGTTAATCGGCCGCAAAGGGCAAACCCTCGAGGCCCTGCAGTATCTGGTGACGCGGATCGCCGGCGAGTACCCAGGCAGCGAGGGGCCGCACATCGTCATCGATATCGAAAATTATCGCGAGCGGCGGCGCAAATCGCTCGAAGATATGGCGCTGCGATTGGGGGAAAAAGCCAAGCGCCAACGTAAAACCGTCACCGTCGACGCACTCAGCGCCGCCGATCGCCGGGTCATTCACGCCGCGTTGCAAGACGATCCCTGGGTCACCACCCAAAGTCTCGGGCAGGGTTCCTATCGCCGACTACTGATCATTCCCGAAGGGGACCGGCGCAAGAAAGAAGAAACCTCTGCGCCGGCATTGCCAGACAGATCTGGCGCCAATCCCCAGCCCCGGCCGGTGCGGCCCAGTCCTTCGCGCAGCACCGAGGATGATTGCTGAAGCCGGTTCCTTATGCCGAAGCCCGGGGCATCGATTCGCTTTATTGACCCGCAGCGAAGCGTTCTCTATAGTGATCTCGTGATTCAACGCCGCAAAACCAAACAGATCCAGCTCGGCAAAGTGAAAGTTGGCGCCGATGCGCCGATTACCGTTCAGTCCATGACCAAGACCGATACGCGCGATGTGCGGGCCACGGTACAGCAGATTTGGGATTTGGAGGCGGCCGGCTGCGAGATTGTGCGTTGCGCCGTGCCGGTGCGCGAAGCTGCCGAAAAGCTTGGGGAAATCAAAAAAAAGATTCGCATCCCGCTGGTCGCCGATATCCATTTTAATTACAAGCTGGCGCTGCTTGCAATCGAGCAGGGCGTCGACGGCCTGCGCCTCAATCCGGGCAACATCGGCGCGCGCAAGTACGTCGAAGAAGTTGTCAAAGCGGCTTCCGAGCGTAAAATCCCGATTCGCATCGGTGTCAACGCGGGCTCTCTGGAAAAAGATCTGTTAGAGAAGAACAACGGACCGACCGCCGAAGGCATGGTCGAAAGCGGCCTGCGCCATATTCATATCCTCGAAGACTGCGGCTATGGGGAAATCAAGATTTCGCTCAAAGCCTCCGATCCGCTGATGATGATCGAGGCTTATCGCATGCTCGCCGATAAAGTGGACTACGCTTTTCATTTGGGCGTCACCGAGGCTGGCACGCCGGGCATCGGCACGATTAAGTCGGCGATCGGATTGGGCACCCTACTCGCCGAAGGCATCGGCGACACGATTCGTGTCTCGCTCGCCGCCGATCCCGTCGAAGAAGTGCGGATCGGTATCGAAATCCTCAAAGCGCTGAAGATTAGAAAAGAAGGCATGACTTTCGTCGCCTGTCCTTCTTGCGGCCGCGCCGACGTCGATCTGGTCGGCTTGGCGAAAGCGGTCGAAGAAAAAATGCAGCCCTACAGCAATCTCAACATTCACGTCGCGGTGATGGGCTGCGAGGTCAACGGTCCTGGCGAAGCACGCGCTGCCGACCTCGGCGTCGCCGGCGGCAAGGGCATCGGTTTGATCTTCAAGCGCGGTGAAGTGATCCGCAAGGTTCCCGAAGCCGAGATCGTTACCGCTTTGATGGAAGAAGTGAAAAAATTCGCGGCCGAGAAAGAGGCGGCACTAGCGGTCGCCGCGGAAGCCTGATCTCCTCTCTCCACATTGATTGGTTACCTGGACCACGTGGCGCCGCCACGATAACGGCAAGAGTTTTCAAAGAACGGAAGCTGTGTAGCCAGACATACTAACCACAAAAGGCATGAAAGTAGGGCGGGATCGATCCCGCCCTTTTTAGATTCAAGAAGAGTCCGTCAAAAATATGCGCTGGAGCAAGACCCTCATTCCGACACTCAAGGAAGACCCGGCCGACGCGGAAGTCATCAGCCATAAACTCCTCGTACGCGCCGGCTTTATCCGCCAGATCAGCCGCGGCATCTACGATTATTTCCCGTTGGCGCTGCGCGTCATTCGCAAGATTGAAGAAATCGTGCGCCAGGAAATGGATCGCGCCGGGGCGCAAGAACTGCTCTTGCCGATTTCGTCGCCGGCGGAGCTCTGGCAAGAGAGCGGCCGTTGGGAAAAATACGGCAAGGAATTGTTCCGCTTCAAAGACCGTCACGAACGCGATTTTTGTCTTGGCCCGACTCACGAGGAGATTGTTACCGATCTGGTACGGCGGGTGGTGCGTTCCTACCGCGAGCTGCCGTTTAACCTGTATCAAATTCAAACCAAATTTCGCGATGAAGTCCGGCCGCGCTTCGGCCTGATGCGCGGGCGAGAATTCATCATGAAAGACGCTTACAGCTTTCATCCGGATGTCGAAGACAGCCGGCGCGAATACGACAACATGTTTCAAACCTATAAGCGCATCTTCACGCGTTGCGGTTTGCGTTTCCGTCCGGTGGAAGCCGATACCGGCGCCATTGGCGGCAGCCAATCTCATGAATTCCAAGTGCTGGCCGAGTCCGGCGAAGACGCCATCGTCAGCTGCACCAACTGCGACTACGCCGCCAACCTCGAAAAGGCCGAAGTCAAAGGCGGCCGGCCGGCCGCCCGCGACATCAACGCCGAGACGCCGGCCGTGGAAAAGGTCTCGACACCTGGGAAAAAAACCGTCGCCGAAGTCGCCGAGTTTCTCAATCTGCACGCCGATAAGTTCATCAAGACCCTGGTCTACCGCACCGACAGCGGCGAAATGATCGCGGCTTTGGTGCGCGGCGATCATGAGATCAACGAGCTCAAATTACGCGCCGTGACCGGCTGCCGCGAGATCACCCTGGCCGACGAAACCACCGTGGCGTCGGCTGCGGGCGTGATTCCCGGCTTTCTCGGGCCGATCGGTCTGAAGCTGCGTTTGATCGCCGATCACTCGATTCATGGCATGCGCGGCGCGGTCACCGGCGCCAACGAAGCCGATGCGCACTTTATTCACGTCGACCAGGAGCGCGATTTCACGCCGTCGGCATTTGCCGATTTGAGGGTCGCCGTCGCCGGCGATCCGTGCGCGCGCTGCGAGACCGGCGTCTTGGAAACCCATCGCGGCATCGAAGTCGGGCAGGTATTTTATCTCGGTACCAAGTATAGCGTAGCGATGGGTGCAACCTACCTCGATGCCGAGGGTCGCGAGCAGCCCATTGAGATGGGTTGCTATGGCATCGGCATTAGCCGGCTGGTAGCCGCCGCCATCGAGCAGAATCATGACGCCAATGGTATCATTTGGCCCCTGTCGATTGCGCCGTTTCACGTCTTGCTCTTGCCGATTAATTACAAGGACGAAAAGATTTGCGCCGCTGCCGATAGGCTCTATCTAGACTTGCAACAGAAGGGCGTCGAAGTTCTGCTCGATGACCGCGACGAACGGCCCGGGGTAAAATTCAAAGACGCCGATTTGATCGGCATCCCGTTGCGCGTTACGATCGGCGCTAAAGGATTGGAGAAGGGCCTGATCGAACTCCGCCGGCGCACGGACGGCAACACGGAAGAAGTTCCGATGGCGGACGCAGTCAAAAAAATCGGCGCTATCTTGGCTGAGGCGACGCAGGTATAAACCATGAGGTCAAAGCTCGAGCTGGTTCGCAAACGCGGCGCCATGCGCGAGCGCTTGATCGTTGCCCTCGATGTTGACACCCTCGAGCAGGCCGCCGATTTGGTCCGTTTGCTAGCCGGCGCGGTGGGCATGTTCAAAATCGGCAAGCAGCTTTTCACCCACGCCGGCCCCCAGGCGGTTCGCCTGATCCAAGAGCTGGGCGGAGACGTTTTTCTCGATCTCAAGTTTCATGATATTCCCAATACCGTTGCGAAGGCGTCCGTCGAGGCGACCCGCCTCGGCGTCAAGATGTTCAACGTCCACGCTTCGGGCAGCCTTGAAATGATGCGCACAACAGTTAAAGAAGTGCGCCGGGTTTGCCGGCAAGAAAAACAGCGTAAGCCGATTATGCTGGCGGTGACCGTGCTGACGAGTTTGAATCAAGAGGATTTGCAGCGCGTCGGCGTCGCGCGCAAGGTCGCCGATCAAGTGGTGCGCTTGGCGCTGTTGACTAAAGAGGCCGGCATGGACGGCGTGGTCGCATCGCCCCACGAAGTTGCCGATATCCGCGAAGCTTGCGGGCGCCGTTTCGTCATCGTCACACCGGGCATCCGGCTAGCCAGCGCCAGCCGCAACGATCAGCAGCGCGTGATGACGCCGGCGGATGCCGTGAGCGCGGGCGTCGATTATATCGTGGTCGGCCGGCCGATCGTCGAAGCGAAAGATCCTCGCGCCGCAGCGCGCGATATCGTGATTGAAATGGAGCACGGCGCCAAGTAGTAGACTTACCGTTCAAAGTTCAAGATTCAGGGGCGCCCGGAGAGACACCGCACTTCGATTCTTACTCTTTTCTCCCCCAAAATTGATAAAAATGATGCACCGGGCTGTGGCCCGAGCCGATCGTAAAGCCGGCGCGGATTGCCGCGGTGATATACGTTTTAGCTCGGCGTACGGCGTCGTTGATGCGATCGCCTTGCGCCAAGCGCGCGGCGATGGCCGCGGAGAAGCTGCAGCCGGTGCCGTGGGTATTCTTCGTGCGAACTCGCTGTGCCTTCAGCGGGACAAATTGCTTGCCGTCGAAAAAAATATCCAGCGCCGGACCCTTGCTATGACCGCCTTTGATGACGACGCTTCGCGCGCCCATTTTGACGATGCGCCGTGCCGCTTCCTCGATGTCGAATTCCGTGTGTAGCTCCATGCCGGTGAGCTGTTCCGCCTCCGGAATGTTAGGCGTTACCACCGCCGCGAAAGGCAGCAAGCGCGCGCGCAATGCGCTCACCGCATTTCGCTTGATCAACAGATCGCCGGAAGTCGCGACCATGACCGGATCGACGACGAGGTTTTTGAAGCGATGCTGTTCAATCTTGTCGGCGACGATGTCGATGATCGCTTTATTGGCGAGCATGCCGGTTTTCACCGCGTGAGCGCCGATGTCGGCTATCACCGCGTCGATCTGCGCCGCGACGAGTTTGGGACTGAGCGCAAAAACTGCGCTCACGCCGACGGTGTTCTGCGCGGTGATGGCGGTGATCGCCGAGGTGCCGTAGACACCAAGGGCGGCGAAGGTTTTGAGATCAGCTTGGATGCCTGCCCCGGCGCCCGAGTCGGAGCCGGCGATGGTGAGTGCTTTGCGAATCGATTTCATGACCGGGCATAGTAGCAGAGCGCCTTGTTGGTTTCGAGCACATTGCTGGCGCGGCGCGATTTGCCGCGGATCAAAATCGACCCTGCGCCTTGACCGCCAAAGCCCAGTTCTGGTAGTGAGCTTGTGAGTTTACCTGCGCCGGAGCGTTCACCGCTCATCGGTAGATTGGCAGAGTAAACTTGACAACTATCGATAGAGACGACGATTTCATCCGCTGCGGGAGGAGAAGCAAACCATGGAATTGAACGGCAAAAAACACGATCTCTCACAAAGGAGTTTGATCACGACGACGGCCACGGCCGATGGCGCCGATGCCTTCGTTCCCGGCGCACTGGGCGCGGGCATCGGCAAGGTGCCTTCGAGCTGGGACTTTGAGGCCGATGTCCTTGTGATCGGCGCGGGCGCCGCGGGATTGCCTGCCGCCATCAAGGCGGCCGATGAGGGTGCGTCGGTGATTGTCGTCGAAGCCAACTATGACGTCGGCGGGCACGCAATCATCAGCGGCGGCAACGTGCCGCTCGGCGGCGGCACCAGCGCGCAAAGAAAATTCGGCATCGAAGATTCTCCCGACGTGGTGTTTCGCGATTTGACCGACTGGACCATTGTGCAAAACAACGGCTGGCCGGATTTCCGTTACAACGACCGCGAAGTGATGCGCGCATTCGCCGATCACTCCGCGCCAACCTACGAGTTTCTCCTCGAGAACGGCGTGAAGTTCAAAGACGTCGCGCCGGACAATCAGGGCGGGCACAATCTCGGCAACTCGGCGCCGCGCGAGAATCACGCGTTTTGGACCAAAGGCGCCGGATTGGAAAGTCCCAACGCGCGGCCCGGCACCGGCGTGATCCGGCCGCTGGAAAACAGCGCGCGCGCCAAAGGAGTGGGTTTTTTGCTCAATCATAAAATGACCGGCCTCGTCCGCGAAGCGGGCGGACGCGTGCTCGGGATAAATACTGAGTACACGCCGAGGATTATGCCCGGACAGTCAACGCCGCTGAAAAGTTTTCGCTCCGACGGCAATATCGACAGCACCAAACCAAGCGTAAATGTCCGCGCCAAGAAAGGCGTGATTATCGCCACCGGCGGCATGACCAGCCATTTGCACTTCCGCCGCATGTTTGACCCGCGGTTGACCGATGTGCTCCAAGTTGCCGGCGAGCCCTATTCGTATCAGGACGCCAGCGGCGAGCTTGCCGCCATGGCCATCGGCGCTTCGCTCTGGGGCTTGGCGAATCAGACCCTGGAAAACGGCGACAACATTCGCGTCCAGCGCGTGCTCGGCACCAAGTTCAATTACATGACCTGGGAACTGGAGACGCCGATTTTCCCGCTGGTCAAAGCCCAAGGCTTAAGCGCGAAGGACTGGCACGATCTCATTCTCGTCAATCAGGTGGGCAAACGATTTTACGACGAGACCAAGGGCGATTATCCGCACGGCAATGTGTATAACGACTTCAACCCGTACACGCCCAATGACTACCGCAACAACGACAGCATCAAGTTCCATCCGAGCAATTACAATTTTTTCAATGCCGCTGTGGCGATGAACGAATACTCGGAAGCGCCGGATTATTCCCCCGGTCCGGTATGGGCGATCTTCGACTCCGAAGCGGTCAGTCGCAACAAATGGAACGTCACGCCGCCCTACGTCGATCCCGACGGCTATTTCTTCAGTGCCAACAACCTCACCGACCTCGCGGCCGCAATCAAGAACGAATATCAGGCTAAGCCGATGAAGGGCGCGACGTTGCAAGCGACCGTGGAGCGCTACAACTCTTTCGTCGAGTCGGGAGTGGACCAAGATTTCGGCAAACCGAAGCCGAAATATAAAATCGAGAAGCCGCCGTTCTACGCTGCCTGGGGCACGCCATTGGTGCACGACACCCGCTCCGGCCTGCGGATCAACAGCAAGTGCCAGGTGATGGATTTAAACGGCCAGGTCGTTCCCGGCCTCTACTGTGCCGGTGAATCCGCCGGCGGTTTTAACCAACACGGTATGGGCCGCTGCACGACTCAAGGATTCATCGCGGGGCGAAGCGCGGCGAAGGAGTGATTCGGCACCGTCGTTAGGACGCGTTCCAGCCAGCCACAGCTTCAGCGCTAAAGGGAGATGGACGGTCAAAAAACACCGTTTGTCTCCCTTTTTCATTTCATCGAGTCACATTGACAGTGGCTTTTTGACGGTGTTATGGGTGCGCGTAGAAGGCAGGTTATTTTGAGCTGCGATAAATTATGAGGAGTCAATTATGGCCAACTATAAAGTGATCGATGCCGATGGGCATGTGCGCGAGTCACTCGCGGGCATGCGGGAATTTTTAGAACCGCGCTGGCAACGCCGAAATTTATTTCCCAACGATGAATGGGATCGCGATCTGCGCGGCAAGCTCGGCGCTAAGCCGGGAGGTCCACAAGATCAGATCGCGGCCATGGACGAGGACGGCATCGATGTCATGGTCATGTATCCCACAGCGGGCTTGCACGTCGCCGCTCTGCACGAGCTCGACTTCGCCACCGCCATCACGAGAGCCTATAACGATTGGATGTTCCACTTCTGCAAAACCGATCCGCAGCGCCTCAAATTCGTCGCGCTTTTGGCGGCGCAAGATCCCAAGGCCGCGGCCGAGGAACTGACGCGAGCGGTCACCGATCGAGGCGCGCTTGCTGGAGTGCTGCCAACGTACATACCGCAGCGCCCGGATTTCGGTGACAACTCCTACGACCCTATTTACGCGGCTGCGGAACGGCTCGGAGTTGGCATTGGTTTTCATACCGGTACATCCGGCGATTCACTCGGCGGGCAGCGTTTCCGAAAATTCCTCTCGGCACACACCATCGATCACCCCGCGGAACAGATGATGGCGATGATCGCGACCATCATCGGCGGTGTCTTCGAGCGCTTTCCGAAGCTCAGCATTGCCTATCTTGAGTCCGGCATCGGCTGGGTGCCGTACATGATGGACCGCCTCGACGAGGAAGTTGAAAAGCGCGGAGCCGATGAAGCGCCCTATCTCACCAAGCTGCCCAGCGAATACGTCACCAGCGGCCGCATCTTTTTCGGCGTCGAATGCGGTGAGAAAACCATTCCGGACGGAGTCCGTTGGGGCCTGGAGCCGACGCTACTCTATTCGTCCGATTATCCTCACTGGGATGGCGACTGGCCGCACACGGTCAGCAAAGTGCGCGAGCGAGCGGATCTCGAAGAGAGCACCAAGCAGAAAATGCTACACGATAACGTGGCGCGGTTTTATAAGTTGACGGATGCTTGATCGGTTAAACGGCGTCGAAACGTCAAGATCCAAAACTTTGCGGAAGAGTTTTAATTCGTTCGAGACGTCGAATTGATGTATGCCTGAACAAGAGCGTTTTACCTCAGTTCGCTTTCATCATTATAAGGCTTTCCGTGACTACAATCTCTCCCTTCAGAAATTTAACGTTCTGGTGGGGCCAAACAATTCGGGCAAATCAACGATAGTCGGTGCCTTTCGGATTCTTGGAGAAGGTATTCGTAAAGCGAGAGCAAGGAATCCAGAGTTCGTGCTAGGGCCAAACGGACAAACCAGAGGATATCTCGTTGAGCTGCATGATATTCCAGTCGCAACGGAGAACGTATTCTACAATTACGATGACTCGACGCCTGCCACAGTTTGTTTTCGCATCTCGAACGGCAACGAGTTGCTTCTATTCTTTCCCGAGCCTGGAACCTGTTCTCTGATATGTCAAACAGTCGGACGACCGGTTACATCAACCGCAAGTTTTAAATCCCAATACAATATCTCGGTCGGTTTTGTTCCGATTCTCGGTCCGGTGGAGCATGACGAACCTCTTTATCAGAAAGATGCGGCACGGCTTGCTCTTCTTACGCACCGCGCTGCCCGCAACTTTCGGAATATTTGGTACCACTATCCAGAGGATTTTGACGAGTTTCGCACGCTATTGAAGGTTACGTGGCCGGGCATGGATATCGATATGCCAAAGTCGAGGCGAGTCACGAAAAACCACTGCTCAGAATGTTTTGTCCGGAGGAAAGAATTCCTCGTGAAATATTCTGGGCCGGTTTTGGCTTTCAGGTGTGGTGTCAGATGCTAACCTACATAGTTCGAGGAAAAGGGACCTCTTTGTTTATTGTAGATGAGCCGGATATTTATCTTCATGCAGATTTACAAAGGCAGTTGCTCAGCACGCTCAAGACAATCGGACCAGATATCCTGATTGCAAGCCATTCAACTGAGATCATCACGGAGGCCGACAGATGATCTCCTCGTGGTTAATAAGAAGTTTCAATCGGCGCAAAGAATTAGGGATCCGAGTCAACTTCAGCAGGTATTCGCAGTTTTAGGCTCGAATTTACATCCGATTTTGACACAACTAGCTAAGACTAAACGGGCACTATTTGTCGAAGGAAAGGATTTTCAGATACTGTCTCGTTTCGCTCGGAAACTCGGTCGCGATATTGTTGCCAATCGGTCTGATTTCGCTGTTATACCGGTCGAGGGATTCAATCCGATGAAGGTACGTGATTTCACTCAAGGAATGGAAACGACGCTAGGAGCTAAGGTTCTTACAGGTGTTGTCTTTGATAGAGATTACAGGTCAGAGGCAGAGTGTGAAGAAGAGATTTTGTCGCTCAAGAAACACTGTGTTTTCGTGCGTATCCATGGCCGTAAGGAGCTAGAAAACTTCCTACTTGTTCCCGAGGTTCTTAAGCGGCCATTGAGCGGAGAATGGCTGAAAAGAACAAGAGAACCGGATCGGAGGTCAGTTTCACCGAAGACGTAATAGAATTGATCCGCCAACTAACTGAACCATTTCGGTACAAAGTGGAAGCCAAATATCTAGCAAGGCGCCGGACATTCGAAAAGGCCAAAGTCCCAGGGAGGGACGATTCAACAGTTGATGCAATATTAATGAGTGAATTTGACGCGCAATGGAGAGACGATGCGCGTCGTAGGCTACTCGTACCCGGTAAGGAAACACTTGCAGATATTAACGGTTACCTACAAGAGAAATACGGCGTAACAATCTCGCCCTCGCTAATCGTTGAATGCTTCAAAACAGAAGAAGTCGAAGGAGAGATGAGATTGTTAATTGAAACTCTCGAAGATTTCCGCCAGCAGCCAGTCGACCAGAGTAAAGGATCGGACTCTTAAATCAACATGTAGTATGGTACGTGGATTGTCTGCGCCCGCGTATACATAGCCAAATGTGTTCTAGCACCGCATCCGCGTCTCGTACGAGAAAGTACCT
>Ga0193716_1000793_pt1 | contig 18874 bp, 19 predicted proteins | sample U2c1metaG_FD_145901 | JGI IMG/M metagenome (GOLD analysis project Ga0193716, IMG submission 145901) | Soil microbial communities from a riparian zone of the East river system, Colorado, United States - U2c1 | ecosystem: Environmental > Terrestrial > Soil > Riparian zone | place: USA: East River...
ATCTACATTCCGCGCAACCACCTGGTCGAGGAAGCCCTCAGCGCGGCGACCGACGGCGACCTGGCTCCGTTCGAACACCTCGTGGCTGCGGTGGCCGCGCCGTACGACGAGCGTCCCGGCCTCGAGCGCTACGCCGACGCGGCGCCAAGAGACTTCGGCGACTACCGCACCTTCTGCGGGACCTGAGGCCGGCTCAGCGACGCGAAATCGGTTGCAGGCCAGGCGGTTGTGGTGGCGGCGGCAGTAGCGCCTCCCTGGCACGGAGCGTGACGTTCGTCGGGCTCTGTGTGTTGAGGGCGACGTCCTTGCCTGCGTGGCGGATGGTCAACGCCCCGTCGGGCCCGTCGCGCAGGACGTAGCTCACCTGATCGTGGTCGACGTCGACGATGACCCGGAATCCACGCCAGCGCAACCGGAAGCGCAGCCGCGAAATGCCTTCGGGCAGTTGCGGATTCAAGGACAGGATGCCTTCGTCGTCGCGCAGCCCGCCGAACCCGGCAACCAGCGCCGTCCACGCTCCGGCCAATGAAGCCATGTGCAGACCGTCGCGGGTGTTGTGGTGCAGGTCGCGCAGATCGATCACCGCGGTTTCATAGACGTAGGCGTGTGCCAGCTCCAAGTGCCCGACCTCGGCGCACAATACGGCCTGAGTACACGCCGACAGCGACGAGTCCCGCGTGGTGCGCCGCTCGTAGTAGTCGACGTTGCGTGCCTTCTGTTCCGGCGTGAACGCGTGGCCCTGCCAGTGCATCGCCAGGACCAGGTCGGCCTGCTTGACCACCTGCGACGGATACAGCCGCACATAGGGTTCGTGTAGCAGCAGCGGATACTCGGTATTCTTGGTGAAGTTCCACTCACGCAGCGTGGTGAACCCCTCGCACTGCCCGTGCACCCCCAGTTCCGCGTCGTACGGAATGTGTACGGCTGCAGCGGCATCCCGCCACGCGGCGGTCTCCTCGGTGGTGACACCCATGTCCTGCGCCGCGACGGGATGGCGCTCGCACGCCTGCGCGGCGATGCGCAGATTGTTGGCTGCCATCAAGTTGGTGAACACGTTGTCGCGGACCACCGCGGTGTACTCGTCGGGGCCCGTCACACCGTCCAGATGCCACCGGCCGTGCCGATCGTGGTGGCCAAGGGAATTCCACAGCCGTGCGGTCTCGACCAATACGGCCAGCCCGCATTCGGCTTCCAGCGTGTCATCCCCGGTGACCACCCGGTAGCGCTCGAGCGCCATCGCGATGTCCGCGTTGATGTGCCAGGCCGCAGTGCCTGCAGGCCAGTACGCCGAGCATTCCTCTCCCGCGATGGTGCGCCACGGGAACGCAGCACCCGCCAGGTCGAGTTCGGCAGCCCGCTCACGCGCGAGGTCCAGCGTCGACGCCCGCCACCGCAGCGCGTCCGCCGCCGCCTCAGGGGCCGTGTAGGTCAACAGCGGCAACACGAATCCCTCGGTGTCCCAGAACGCGTGCCCGTCATAGCCCGTGCCGGTCAGCCCCTTGCCGGGAATGGCGCGGCGCTCGGCCCTTACGCTGGCCTGCAGTACGTGAAAGAGGCCGAACCGCACCGCCTGCTGGACGTCGGGGTCGCCCTCCACCTCGACATCGGCGCTGTCCCAGAACTCGTCGAGGTAGGCACGCTGGGCGTCGAGGAGTCCCTGCCAGCCCGTGTAGCGGGCGCCCGCGATCGCACCAGACACCTGATCGCGCAAAGCGGGTCTGGACCGCAGGCTCGACCACCCATACCCGATGAACTTCACCACCCGCAGCTTCTGCTCGGGCCGCAGTCCGCAGATGATCGTGGTGCGTGCCCAGTCTTCGCCTGCATCGGTGTCCATCTCGACGCGGCCTGGCACCTCGACGACGTGGTCCATCGCCGCGGCCATCATGAGACCGCTGGCCTTGGTGCTGTGCATCAGCAGGGCCCCGCGATCCGTGGTCTCGTGGCCGATCGGTGCCAGCGGGGTGCGCAGCACGGCCGCGACCCGCGGGTCTGCCGACGGCTCCGGTTGGTCCTCGTTGGCGACCAGCTCGGATTGAACTGTGACGCGGGTGAATTCGTCGACGGCTTCGACCACGTACTCGATCGCCACGACGCTGCGCTGGGTCATCGAGACGAGCCGTGTCGAGCGCACCAGCACCTGCTTGCCCGCCGGGGATCGCCACCGCACCGTCCGCACCAGCGTGCCCGCACGCAGATCGAGCACCCGCTCGTGCTCCATCAGATCGCCGTAGCGCACGTCGAACGGCTCGTCGTCGACCAACAGACGCAGAACCTTGCCGTTGGTGACGTCGATCAGGGTCTGACCGTCCTCCGGATAGCCGTAACCCGACTCGGCATAGGGCAGCGGCTGCGTCTCGTAGAACGAGTTGAGATAGGTGCCCGGCAGTCCGTGCGGCTCGCCCTCGTCCAGGTTGCCCCGCAGCCCGACGTGCCCGTTGGACAGCGCGAACACCGACTCGGACTGTGCGAGCAGATCGAGGTTCAACGCGGTCTCGCGCACGTGCCACGGCTCGACCGGGTAGGCGTCGTCGTCGATCATGACGGGGGAAGCAGGTCGGCGAGGTCTTCGACGACGACGTCGGCACCGTTGTGGCGCAACGCTTCTGCGTGACCGACCCGGTCGACGCCGATCACCACGCCGAAATGGCCTGCATGGCCGGCCTGCACCCCGGCGATCGCATCCTCGAACACGGCCGCGGCACCGGGCGGCACGCCTAGCAGTTCGGCACCCCGCAGGTACGAGTCGGGTGCTGGCTTGCCAGGGATGTGCTCGTTCCGCATGGTGATCGCGTCGACGCGCTGCCCGACGAACCGGTCGAGGCCGGTGATCTCCAGTACCTGACGGGTGTTGGCGCTCGAGGACACCACCGCAACCGCGAGCCCGGCGGCGTGCACGGCCTCCAGGTACCTCCGTGAACCCTCGAAGACCTCGACCCCCTCGCCGTGCAGAACCTCCAAAAACAGTGCGTTCTTGCGGTTTCCGAGCCCGTTCACGGTTTCGGCGCCGGGATCGTCGTCTGGGTCCCCCTCGGGAAGCGTGATGCCACGACTTTCGAGGAACGACCGCACGCCGTCCTCGCGCTTCTTGCCGTCGACGTAGGTCCCATAGTCACCGTCGACGTCGAACGGCAGGAACTGGTCACCGTCACGTTCGGCGCGAGCCCGCAGGAAGTCGTCGAACATCGACTTCCATGCCTTGCGATGCACGCTGGCGGTGTCGGTCAGAACTCCGTCGAGGTCGAACAGACACGCATGCACCTCATCGGGCAGACCCAGCACGGCCGACCCCGCTCTCCCGATGACCGTGCCGAATGAGTCGCCTTCGAATGTTGGCGAGGTCGTCCCGCAGAACGATGTCCGGCCACGGCGGACGACGGAGTACTGCCAGGGTGGCGATCACCGCCGACGCCAGCCCGGTGATCACGCCGATTAGCGCGATCCGGTTCCCGTCGACGGCAGCCGTCCACGAGACCGCGTCGCCGCGGATGACGAACACCCCGACCGGCGTGGCGGAGCCGCCGCGGATCCTGGCGACGGGTATGACCGTCGTTCCGTCCACTTCTATGGGCTGACCGTAAACGCCCATGCCGACCAGATCGGCGGGTAGGCGATCGAAGATGTCTGGGCGGTTCATGACCGAACCCTAACGACTCGACCTGGGCAGGGCCTAGATGTTCGTCTTGCCGGTGCCGAGGCCGGGATGGATGCCGGGGATGAGGCCGGCGCCGGCGGCGATCCGCTGCAGAAGCTGGCGCAGGGTGTTTCGTTCGGCGGCCGACAGCGGTTCGGTGACGGTGTCTTCGAGAGCACTGGTCGCCTCGTCGAGGCTTGGCAGGAGAGTGTCGGCGCGGTCGGTGAGCGTGATCGCGAAGGCGCGGCGATCGTCGGGATGCGCCATGCGTTTGACCAGGCCGTTTGCTTCGAGCGTGTCGATGACCGCCACCATCGCATTGCGGTGGATGCCGAGCCGGGCTGACAGCTGACGCTGGGACTGGCCGTTCTCGGTCGCCAGCGCCATCAACACTGCGTAGGACCGCGGGTCGACGCCCATCCCGCCCATATCGCGCTGAAACACGCCGGCGACGTGAAAGCCCAGCTGAGACAACAGGAACGGGATGCGTTCGTCGAGCGAGGCGATGCCGGCCGGCCGATCTTCCATGCCGAGCAGGCTAGCACTTTTCATGATTGTCACTTAGAGTGATGATCACAATTGGTGATTATCTAGGAGGCATCGTGAAGATCGCACTGTTTGGCGCCAACGGTCAGACCGGCCGGCTGGCGACCGCCCTGGCCCTCAATGCAGGCCACGAGGTTCTTGCGGTGACGCGCCGCCCGCAGGAGTTCCCGCTGAGCGGGCCGGGTTTGACGGTGGTCGAGGCCGACGTGCGCGATGCGTCCGCCGTCCGGCCTGTCGTGGCAGGGGTCGACGCCGTGGTATCGACGCTCGGTGTCACGTTCACCAGGGAGCAGGTCGACACGTACTCGGTGGGAACGGCCAACATCGTCGCCGCCATGCAGGCCGCCAAGACGCGACGACTGATCGTCGTCAGCTCGACGGCGGCGTACCCCACGCGTCGCAGCGGCTCCTCGCTCACGCTGCGACTGGTGGAGCCCATCCTCACCAGGACCATCGGCAAGACCGTGTACGACGACGTCCGGCGCATGGAGGACGTCGTGCGTGGCAGCGGCCTGGACTGGACGATCGTTCGCCCCTCTGGCCTGTTCGACCTGCCCGCACCCACCGACTACGTCCGCGGGGTGGTCGACCCCGTCGGCGCCTTCACCGCGCGCATCGACCTGGCCGACTACCTGCTGTCGCTTGCCGCCGACTCGGCGACCGCGCGGCAGACCGTCATCATCTCGACCACCGAGGGCACGCCAAGCCTGTGGCAGATGATCCGGCGGGAAGCGGCCGCCTCGTGAAGCCGACAGCCTTCGTCGCCGTGCTGTTCAGCGGTCTGTTCGCTGGATTCCTGACCACCGTCCTCGTCGTCGAGGCCACCCTGCGGGGTTACGGGTCCGCGGTGTACACCCAGGTCCGCCTCATCGAACTCGCGCACCTCGACGACCTGGCCACCGCGCTGCTGCTGCCTGCCATCCTCGCCTCAGTTGTGTTGGCCGTTGCCGTGTTTCGCCGCCGCGGCAATGACCGTTGGCTGCCGCTTACCGCCGTCGCCCTATTGCTGGCGACCCTGGTGATCAGTGTGTCGATCAGCGTGCCGATCAACACCGCCCAGGCGAGCTGGTCCGTCGTGGCGCCGCCCGCCGACTGGTCGGCCGTGCGTGACCGTTGGCAACTGGCCCACGTCGCACGTACCACCACCTCCGTACTGGCGTTCGTGCTGCTGACCGTGGCAGCAATGCGCACCAGACCAAAAGAGTAGAAAGGTTAATCATGACTGCACCACAGGAATTCAACTTCGAGGACGCCTACCGGGGCGAGGCACCCGGTCTTGGGGACAACCCCAAACCGCCATGGAGCATCGGCGAAACGCAGCCCGAGCTCGCCGCCCTGATCGAGCAGGGCAGGTTCCACGGCGACGTGCTCGACGTCGGATGCGGCGAGGCGGCCATCTCACTGGACCTCGCGGCACGCGGTCACACCACCGTCGGGCTCGACTTGTCAACAACCGCCATCGACTTGGCCAGGGCAGAGGCCGCAAGGCGCGGGCTGACCAACGCCACCTTCGACGTCGCGGACATCAGCGACTTCACTGGATACGACGGCAGATTCGGCACCATCGTCGACAGCACCTTGTTCCACTCGATCCCCGTCGAGGCACGTGAGGGCTACCTGCGCTCGACCGTGCGTGCTGCCGCTCAAGGGGCGTCGTACTTCGTGCTGGTCTTCGACAGGGCGAGCATGCCGGACGGCCCTGCCAACGCGGTGACCGACGACGAGCTGCGCGAGGTCGTGTCGAAGTACTGGACGGTCGACGAGATCAAACCCGCCCGGTTGCACGGCCTGCTGTCGAAGGGCTTCTCGGCGTTGCCGTTCGGCGACGTTCGGGAGGAGCCGAACGGCCGCCAATCGGTGCCCGGCTGGCTGTTGAGCGCACACCTGACCTGATCGCCGCCCGGTCTCCGCGGCGGTTGACGTAGCCCATCGCTGCAAAGATGACGGCTACGCCGGCCATCAGCGATACGACCTGAAACATCTCAGCCATCAGTGCACCTTCCGATCGATGGTCGTTCCTCGTACGTGCTCGTTTCGCCCGAGCCGGTCGTAGGCCTGCCACCAGAGCGCCTCGTGCTGGGCCAGGGTGATGTCTCCCTCGTCGCGCAGGGTGTCTGCGGCGCACAGGATGATCGCGACCGCCTTCAGCTCGGTGTACGCCGCAGCAGCGACCGGATTCGAGTACCCGGAGATGAGCACCACCGACATCGTCAGCACCCGGGTCCGCACGTGCCCCAGCATCACGAAAAGCGTTGCACCGCTGCCCAGGTACAACGCGGTGGCGGTCACGACGGCCATGGACGCGTTCGGCGTGCCGACGAACGGGATCACGGTCACCAGCCATACCGTCGCGCCCCAGACCGGCCACCGATGCCACAGCCTGAGTAGTCGTCGCTCGAAGTCACTGATCCCGGGAGGAAACACCACCAGCCGGTAGCGCCGGAATCCCTGCCTGCTCACACCGGTATCGATCGAACCCCACGGCCGTCGCCCGTCAACGACGGGCACCCGCTTGCCGACGCTCTCGTCGACGCGCGTGATCGGACGGTCCTGTTCCTCGGCCACGCCACTGTTTCTACGGCCGCACGGGGGCCGAAAGGGCTCTCCTAACGCTTTCCATACGCGATTGGGGCAAGATCCTTGCGGGAGGTCGTCGACCGCCCCGTGGCGCCCTGCGCGAATCGAGGAGCTGACGTGCACCCGACACCCAAGACTGCTGAGCCACACGCTCCAGCAGGCGCGGCAAGCCCGATCCGACTCGCCATCGTCATCGCTGCACTCGGCGTCGTGTTCGGCGACATCGGGACCAGCCCGATCTACACGATCCAAACGGTGTTCAACCCTGCCGACCCGCACCCCGTTCCGATCAGCACCGACAACGTCTATGGCGTGGTGTCGACGATCTTCTGGTCGGTGATGATCATCGTCACCCTGACCTACATCACCCTGGTGATGCGCGCCGACAACGACGGCGAGGGCGGCATCATGGCGCTCATCACGATGCTGCGCCGGTGGAGCGTGGCGGACGGGCGTCGTCGCACCGCCTTGATGCTGGCCGCGCTCGGGCTGTTCGGTGCCGCATTGTTCTTCGGCGACAGCTTGATCACCCCCGCGATCTCGGTGCTGTCCGCGGTCGAGGGCCTCAAGGTCGTCGAGCCGGACCTGGAACAGTGGATCGTCCCGATCACCGCGGTCATCATCGTGGCTCTCTTCGCGGTGCAGCGCCACGGAACCGCGATCGTGGGGCGCTTCTTCGGGCCGGTGATGATCCTCTGGTTCGCCGCCATCGGCGCCTGTGGCGTCATGGGCATCGTTGGTCATCCGGAGATCCTCAAGGCGCTCTCGCCGCTGTACGCGTTCGACTTCATGACCGAGCACTTCCACATCGCGTTCTTCGCGCTGGCGGCGATCGTGCTTTCGGTCACCGGCGCTGAGGCGCTGTACGCCGACATGGGCCACTTCAGTCGGAAACCCATCGTCCTCGGCTGGCTCTTCCTCGTCCTGCCCGCATGCGTTCTGAGTTACTTCGGCCAGGGAGCGCTGATCCTCGGCGACGAGAGCAAGGTGAGCGCGCCGTTCTTCCTGCTCACCCCGGAGTGGGCGCGATTGCCGATGGTGCTGCTCGCCACTGCCGCCACGGTGATCGCATCGCAGGCCGTGATCACCGGGGCCTACTCGGTGGCGTCACAGGCCGCTCAACTCGGCTACCTGCCGAGACTCCGCGTCGTGCACACGTCGGCGTCGGCGTACGGCCAGGTCTACGTGCCGTCAATCAACGGCATCCTGATGGTCGGCGTCCTGGTCCTGGTTTTCGCATTCCAGAGCTCCGCCGCGCTGGCGTACGCGTTCGGCATGGCGGTGACCGGCACCATCACCATCACCACGACGCTGTTCCTCTACATCGCCCATACGCGGTGGCGGACCCCGCTGTGGATAGTGCTCGTCGGCGGCGGCGCGCTGATACTGGTCGACCTGATGTTCCTCGCGGCGAACCTGACCAAACTCGTCCATGGGGCGTGGCTACCGCTGCTGATCGCGATCGTGGCCTTCACGGTGATGCGGACCTGGGAGCGGGGACGCATCATCGTCACCCGGGAACGCGAGGAGGCCGAGGGATCGCTACGCGGTTTCGTCGACGAGATCGCCGGCTGCCAGCCGCCATTGGTGCGCGTCCCTGGCACGGCGGTCTTCCTCAACCGCGGCAAGGAGACGGCCCCGCTGGCGATGCGCGCGAACGTCGAGCACAACCACGTACGCCATGAGCAGTGCGTCATCATGGCCATCGAAACTCTGCCCGTGCCTCGCGTCCCGGAGTCCGAGCGGGTCACGGTCGACTCGCTGGGCTATGAGAAGGACGGCATCATTCACGTCACCGCGAACTTCGGCTACATGGAGACGCCGAACATCGCAGGCGCACTCCGCCTGCTCGACCAGGAACAGACCGAAGGCCCGATCGTCATCGACGAGGCTTCCTACTTCCTGTCGAAGCTGGAGCTGGCGCGGGGTAAGGCTCCAGGAATGCCGGCTTGGCGAAAGCGGCTGTTCATCGCCACCGCCAAGTTCAGCGCCGATGCCAGCCACTACTTCGGCTTGCCCGAGGACCGGACGGTGATCATGGGCGAGCGAGTCGAGATCTAAGTCGGGGCGAGCGGAGCGACGGGGGAAGGGCTGGTCCCCGCGACCGGCGCAACCGATCTGGCCCGATTGGGTTTCCGGCTCGATGCCAGCTACTCTCGCGCACGGTTCGTCGCCGACTCAGGAAACCACGACTCAGGAAAATCACTATGCCTACTCAGCCCGCCACGAGGCGTGTACCGCTGCTGCACACCGTTCGCAGCCATCGCGCCGCTCGCCGCGTCACGTTCCCGACCATCGGTCAGTGTTTCGACGTGGAAGTCAGCCGCGAATTGGACGGGTGGCTGATCCGGATCCCCGAGATCGACGGCGTCACCCGCACCAGCCGCCGTGCGGCGGTCGAGTTGGCGGCGCGCAGGTGTATCGCCACCAAGACCGGCATCCCGATCGGGTACGTCGCGGTTCTCGTCCATCGCTGAAAATCCGTTGACGCCAAGACCTTTCGGTCGCAGTCGGCCTACTTACCGGTCACCGGAGCGGCGCAAGACGTGTGGTCCTGCAACGATTCTCCGCTCGCCCTGTCACCGGTAGCCATATCCGCACGATCGGCAAGAATGACGAACCCCGGCTCGCCGTCTGCGCCCACTGCGCCCACCACGACGAGCGTCTGGTCGCCCATGTCGTCGCGCGCGCCGGGGACGCCGTCGGCCAGGAGGGTGAACGGGTTGACCGCGTTCAGATCCTCACCTTGCACGGCGACGGCACTGTAGTGATGGCCGGCCAGCGGCACCGGGAACGAGCCCCATTCGGTGCCGATCTCGGATGAATGTTCAACCAACGCCTCGTGTACGTCGGCTCGCAAGCAGTCGACGTGGATGTGAAATTGGGTCTGCGTCCGAGCCTGCTCGGAGTTGATCGCGAGGCTCACCCAATCGCGCGGCAACGTCCGTCCGGCGCGCTCCTCGACGAAGGAGCGCGCGCGCCAGGCGGCCGCGAAGTAATTGGGTGCCTCCGGATCCAGGATCTCCTGACTCTCGATACCGGTGATGCGACCGGTCGGGATGAGGAGGAACTGCAGCGGTCCGACGAGGTCCTTGAGCACCGCGTACCCATTCTCCTCACCAGCGCCCAGGTCTACCTGCGCGCAGGGAGCGGGGTCCCCGTGCGCCTGTTGGTCCGGAACACAGCTGCCGTTGACGATGCTCCACAGGGCATTCGGATCGCCCTGAGCTCCGCTGATCCCGACACCGGACAAAGCCGCCAACACTACCGCGGCGAGAACCAACCCGGCCCGAATCCCGCGACGAGTCAACGTCTCTGAACTCCGCACGGCGCCTACCCTAGCGCCGACGGTCGGAATCAGTAAATGGTGTAGCCGCCGTCGATGACGACGACGGATCCGGTCATGAACGCGGACGCGTCGGAGGCCATGTAGACGACGGTGGGGGCGATTTCCTCGGGCAGGGCGAACCGCTTCATCGGGGCGTCTTCGATCCAGTGCTGGCGGAAGTCCGGGTTGTCGACGGGGGCCATTTCGGTCTTCACGTAGCCGGGGGCGATGGCGTTGACCCGAATGTTGTACGGGGCCCATTCCGCTGCAAGGGACTTCGTGAGCTGGTGTACCGCCGCCTTTGACGCGTTGTAGGAGGGCTGCCACTGCGGACGGTTGACGATGATGGAGCTGATCGAGCCGACGTTGAGGATGTTGCCACCGCCATGGTCCTTCATGTAGGCGCCCGCACCTCGGCTGAGCCGCCACAGGGATCGTGTGTTCACGTCGAAGACGTGATCCCATTCCTCGTCGCTGATCTCCAGCGCAGGCCGGTGGATTGCCAGTCCGGCGTTGTTGAGCAGCAGATCGAGGCCGCCAAGTCGTTCCACCGAACCGTCGATTGCGGCGGCTGGGCCGTCCGGCGTGGTGATGTCGACCTCGAAGGCCTGGACCTTCAACCCCTCCTCGGCCAGTGCGGCCACAGCGGCGGTGTTGCGCTCGACGTCCCGAGAGACGAAGACGACATCGGCGCCGGCCTCGGCCAGCGCCCTGACGAAGGCCAGCCCGAGGCCGCGGTTGCCGCCCGTGACGAGGGCGCGCTTGCCGGTGAGGGAGAAGGTGTCGAGAACACGCATGAGTTTCTCTCCATTTCCGATTGGACGTGAACTGCAATGGGGGCGTTGACCATTGGTCAACCGGTGCCGCGGTACCTGCTGGTGGTCAAACCGTTGAGCAGTGCGGCGACGATGAGTACGACGCCGAGGGCGAGCAGTTGGAACTGGGAGCCGGCGTTGCCTTCGAAGTACAGGATGATGCCGGCGTTGAGCCAGACGATCAGCACGGTGGCGAGCAGTACTCCGGCCAAGCGTCCGATGCCGCCGGTGATCGCGACGCCGCCGAGGACGGCGATGGTGATCGCCGGGAGCGCAAGACCGTTGCCGGAGGTTCCGGCATCCGGCCGGGCGGATGCGAACTCCGCGGAGATGTACACCGCGACCAGACCGGAGAGGACTCCGGACAGAATGTAGGCCCGCATCCGGGTAGCGGCGACGCCGATGCCGGCCCATCGGGCGGCGGTGTCGTTGGTGCCGACGGCGTAGAGCCTCCGTCCGTAGGTGCCGCGGGCGAGAACGAGCCAGAGGATGACGAGCACGGGGGCGAGGAACGTGAACACCCCGAGCGGAACGTCGGGGATGTAGTCGCCGATGAGCGGGATGCGGACGGACCCCGTCAGCGAGTAGAGGTCTTGGATCTGCGTGCTGTTGATGGGTTTCTGGTCGTTGATGACCAGTGCGACGGACTTGTACGCGTAGTAGGTGGCCAGGGTCGCGATCAGGGCAGGGAAGCCGACGTGGGCGATGAGCAGTCCGTTGATGCCCCCGAGGACACCGCCGACGAGCAGCGCGAGCGGGATCGCCGCCCACAGAGGCCAGCCCCATTGGCCGTAGGCGAATCCGAAGATCATCCCGACCAGGGACACCATGGCACCGACGGAGAGGTCGATACCGCCGCGGCCGGACACGATCACGATGAGTTCGGCGAATCCCAGCAGGGCCAGTGGGACGGCGTCGATGAGAGTGGCTGACATGTAGTCGAAGTCGTAGTCACCGGTGAGGTACCCGTTGGCGCTCAGGTACATCAGCACGATGACCACGACCACGATCAGCACGCCGAGCAGCACGATTCGCTGCGTCAGGACTGCTTCCAGGATTCGGTTCGCTCGCCGGTGAGTGGCCGACTTCTCCTTGGTGGGTAGGGCAGTGTCGACGCTCATCCCGCCCTCCTGGTGCGCTGGCGCAGGAGATCGGTCCCGACGGCAAGAACGATGAAGATTCCGACGAAGAGGTCGGATAGTTGTGAGGGCCAGCCGAGTTGGGTGACGCCGGACTTCACGGTTTGGACGAGAAGCGCGCCAAGGAGAGTGCCGAGCACGGAGCCGCGCCCGCCCATGATCGACGTACCACCGATCACCACTGCGGCGATGACCGCGAGTTCTTGTCCGTTACCGACGGATTGGTCAAGGCTCGACGTGCCCTTGGCCAGGGTGAAGATCGAGGCCAGCCCGATCAGAACGCCGGTGATCACGTAGGTCAGCAGGACCCGGCGCTGCACCCTGATTCCGGCGAGGCGGGCGGCGACGGCGTCGCCCCCGATGCCGAGGAAGTGACGACCCCCGGCGGTGTGCCGCAGGTACCACCAGGCGACGGCGGCGAGCAGGACCGTGATGGCGAAACTGTGCGGCACTCCGAGGGTTTGACCGGCGACGCCCCGGCCGAACCAGGCCAGGGTGTTCGGCATGCCGCTGACGGGCTGTGAGCCGAAGATCTGGAGGCCGATGAACAGGAATACGTTCGCGGTGCCGAACGTAATGATGATGGCGTGCACGCGTCCATAGGCGATGAGCAGGCCATTCATCAGACCGAGCACCGCGCCGGCGGCAATCGCCACCGCCACGCACAGGATGAGCGGCAGGCCCTGATCGCGCATGAGCTTGGCCGTCACGACCGAACACACCATGATGGCGCCGCCGACGGACACGTCGATGCCACCGGCGATGATCACGAACGTCATGCCGATGCCGATCAGCGCCACCGGTGCCACTTCGACGAGCAGCGGGATGATCGAACCGGCCGAGAGGAACGCCGGGGTGGCGAAAGCCAGTGCGGCCCAGAGCACGACGAGCACCACGCCGAGGACGATCTCGGCCGGTGTCACGGGTGCAGGCAACACCCGGCCTCGACCCCGGACCGATGGTGCGGTCGGGGCGGCATTGGGATCGACGGTGATGCTCATGCCGCTGGGCCCGCATCTCGGGCGTCGCCCGCCGCCGCAGCGAGCACATCGACTTGTCTTGCGTCGGGTCCGAACTCCGCGGTGATGGTTCCCGCGCGCACGACCAGGAGCCGATCGGTGATCCGTAGCGCCTCCTGAAGGTCGGAGGTCACGATCAGGACCGCCGTGCCGTTGGCAGCGAGATCGGCGATGATGCGGTGGATTTCCTCCTTGGCTCCGATGTCCACTCCCTGGGTCGGTTCGGCGAGGAGGAGCAGTTTGGGCCGCTCGACGAGTTGCCGGGCGAGCATGACCTTCTGGGCGTTGCCCCCGGAAAGGTTGCCGATGGCGTAGTTTTCGTCCGGCGCCTTCACTGCCAGTCGCTTCATCAGGTCTTTGGCCACGGTGTGCTCTTTGCGCCGGTCCACGAATGCCCGGCCGAATGAGAGGCGTGGGAGATGCCCGACCGAGATGTTGAAGGCGATCGACTGGAACGAGAACATGCCTTCGGTCTTGCGGTTCGCGGGCAACAGCGCGATCCCCGCCTCCCCGGCCTGACGCGGCGTGCGGGGGGCGACAGTCTGTCCCTCGAGCAGGATCTCCCCGCCGCTGGCTCTTGCGAGGCCGTGGATGCATTCGGCGATCTCGGCGACGCCGGAACCGATCAGGCCGTAGAGGCCGAGAATCTCACCGGCCCGCAATTGCAGGCTCACGTCATCGAAGTGACCGACCCGCGCGAGTGATTTCAGTTCGAGCATCGGCGGCCCGTCCGGTACCGCGCGCGGGCTACGTTCGGCTGAAAGTGCCTCTCCCACCATGAGTTCAGCCATCCTACGCACCGAGAGTTCCCCGATGGGGTAACTGCCGATGGTGCTGCCGTCGCGCATGACGGTCACCTGGTCGGCGATCTTGATCAGTTCGTCGAGTCGGTGGGAGATGTAGATGACGGCAACGCCTTCATCGGCGAGTCTTCGGATGACGCGGAAGAGGACGTCGATTTCGGCGTCGGTCAGGATCGCGGAGGGTTCGTCCAGGATTAGGACACCGGGCTTGCCTGCCAGTGCCTTGGCGATCGACACCTGCTGTTGAGTGGCCACCGACAGGTCGCCGACCGTGACGGTGGCGAGTTCCGAAGGCAGATCGAGGGTGTCGAGGAGACCCACGACTCGTTCGTTCTGGGCAGCCCAATCCACGCGTCCCCGTTTGACGATCTCGCGGCCGAGGAAGATGTTCTCTGCGACGGTGAGCTCGGCGAACAATTGCGGTTCCTGGTAGACGGTGGCGATGCCCAGATCGATCGCATCGACGGTCGAGGTGATCGTCAGCGGCTGCCCGTCGTAGGTGATGCTGCCTGCGTCGGGGGTGACGGCGCCGGAAATGATCTTGATCAGCGTGGACTTGCCGGCTCCGTTCTCCCCGACCAATGCGTGAACCTGTCCCGGCAGGAGTTCGAAGTCGGCGTGCCTGATCGCCTTGACAGCGGCGTAGCTCTTGACGATCCCGGTGAGGCTCAGTCGTGTGTTCGACAAGGCATCTCCAATGATGCTGGTGGTCGATCAGTAGTCGAACTGGTCCACGTTCTCGGTCGTGATGAGCAAGGGATCACCGAGCACGAGGGTCTTGCTGGCCTCATCCCATTTCACGGCAGCCATGTCGTCGTTGACCTTGTTGGTCGGGGCGAAGGCCTTTCCGGCGGCGAGCTGTTCACCGGCCCACGCCGTGAGGTAGCCGAGGTTCTGGACGTTCCACAGGATCGAACCGGATGAGGATCCGTCGGCCAGGTACGGCTTCATCGACTTCGGGGTGCCGACCCCGACGGTGAAGACCTTCCCGATCTTCCCGGCGTCCTTGACCGCCTGCGCGACGCCGACGGCGGAGGTGGTGCACTGCCCGACGAGACCGGTCAAATCGGGGTGCGCGCTCATCAGGTCGGTGGCCATCTGCGTTCCCTTGGCCTGGTCCTCGCCGGAGTACACGACATCGATGAGTTCGGCCTCGGGATACTTCTGCGACACGTATGCCTTCTCCGCGGCGATCCAGGAGTTCAGGTTCTCGGCGGTTTCACCGCAGGACACGATGGCCCACTTGCCCTTTCCGCCCATCGCTTTCATGAGTGTCTCCGCGGTGGTATTTCCGATTCCCTCCGCGGTGGCCTGGTTGACGAATGCTTCGCGGACCGAATTCGGAGCGTCGGTGTCGGCGGTCATGACTTTGATGCCTGCGGCCTGCGCTTCCTTCATCAGCGGCGCCATCGAGTCGGGGTCGTTGGGTGCGATCACCAGGACGTCGACCTTCTGCTGGATGAAGGACCGCACGACCTGCGCCTGTGCGGCGGCATCGGCCGAGGTCGGGCCCTGGTAGAGCCACTCGATGTCACCGAGGGCCGTTGCGGCCTTCTTTGCGCCGGCGTCCATCGCCTCGAAGTACGGGGATCCCTGCAGCTTCGGGACGAAGGCGACTTTGACTTTGCCTCCCGAGGAGTTTCCTGCGGAGGCGCTCCCGCCGGTTGACGTGCTGTTCTCGTTCTTCTTGGTGCACCCGCCCGCAATCATGGTCACCGCCAACGCGATACAAAGACCGCCGACAACACGCTGGGAAATCCTCATCGACTTCTCCTCCGAACTGGATCGGTACCACGTGTCCGCGCCAGGACGACGTCGACTACGTGCGCCTCACCGGATCGAATTCAGCGAGACGGACGCCCGGGGGTAATCGGGCGTTTCATATTTCGTACTAAATACCGGGTTGTGAAACATCACACTAAGCACGTGGTGTGACGCTGTCAACAGTCTTGGCGTCGCTTGTCATTTCATTTTTCGTGCCCTATACCGAAGAATGAAACGCACACCAGGGCAGGTTTGACGTGGCGAACGGTTGCGGGTCGACTATTCTGACCCTGGTGCCGGCCCCACGGATCGCTCCCGAGCCCCATCCGCGGGGCGGCGGCAGGGTGCCCGCTCTCATCCGCACGGCGACAGTGCTGCAGAGCATTTGCGACGCCGGGCGCCCGATGCCGTTGGCTGAACTCACTCAGGTGACCGGGTTTCCGAAGAGCAGCGTGATGGGGATTTGCCACGCGCTGACCGAGGAACACGTCCTGGTCCGCGGGGTGGACGGCACCTACGCGCTGGGCTCACGGGTCTTCGAGTTCGGCTCTGCGGCAAGGGCGCACAGCCGACCGCTACGCGACATCGGGTTCAGCTATCCGGTTGACGAGAGCTTCTTCCTTGCCGAGATCAGAACCGTGCGAGCGGAAGCGACGAGGCTCGGCGCCCACCTCGATCTGCGGTGCGCCAAGGAGGACAAAGAACGCCAGTCCCAACAGATCCGCGATTTCGTCTCGGCCGACGTCGATCTGATACTGGTCGAGCCGGTGGTGTCGGAAGGGCTCGAAGCCGCGTGCGCCGCAGCGCACACCGCCCGGATCCCGGTCGTTGCGATCGGTTCGGCCGTCAGTGGCGCCGACGCGGTCGTTGCCACGGACAACACGAAGGCCGGCTCACTGGCCGGAATGGCACTGGCCAAAGCACTTTCAGGACAAGGTCGGATCGCTGTCGTCGGCGGAATATCGATCACCGCCAACGCCGACCGGGTGGCCGGGTTCCTCGGAGCAATCGCCGCATACCCCCAATTGAGCGTGGTAGTAACCAGCCGAGGCGAGCTGGACGCACTCTCCGGACAGAGGGCCGCCGAGGAGATCCTTGCCACCCACCCTGCCGTGGAGGGATTCTTCGCAGCCAACGACCAGATCGCCATCGGCATCTCCCGCGTGCTGGCCCGCCGCAACCTGTTCGTACCGATCGTCGCAGTCGATGGGGCCCAGGGCGCCGTCGACCAGATCCGTGCCGGGGGGCCAATTGTCGCCACCGCCACACAGGACCCGATGGCGCTGGTGCGAGCGGCCATCGAGATTGGAAGTGCCCTACACGGCGGCATCGGCGTGGTTCGGCAATCGCATTACATCCAGCCCCGACTGCTCGACGCACAGAACGTCCAGGAGTATCAGCCGTGGGGATAGACGGACCGCGTACCCCTGCCGTGCATCGCGGCGCTCGAATCCTCGACGCGATTTCATTCGGAGACGCGGACACACCCACGGCGCTGAGCGGTGCACTCGGGCTGGCCAAGAGCTCGATCACCGACCTCGTTGGCGCCCTTGACGACGAAGGTCTGATCAGGCGCAGCATGGACGGCCGCCTGCACACCGGCCCACGCTGGGCTGCCCTGTCCGACCCGGATGCGGCAGTGGACCGGCTCTTCCGTGCCTGCGGGCGCACGCCCGACCTCGACGGACACACCATCTCCGTCGTCAAACTCTTTGGCAACCAGATCATTTGCCTGGACGTCCGCCAGGGCCGACGCCCACTCCCCCTGACCCCACGGCCCGGTCAACGCACGAACGCCACCGACACAGCGGGAGCGATCGCCATCCTGTCGTCGGTACCACTCTCCGTAGCCACGGAGCTGGTTCGGGTAGCCGCCGACCACCTCGGCCTCAACGATGAACAGGTAGAAGACACCCTCGCCCTCAGGCGCAAACAGCGCAAGGGTGTCTACGAATCGCATTCCACCCAGACCGGGCGGCAGTTCGCCTGCGCCGTTGCCGGCACCCGTTTGGCGTTGACCTTGCACCTACCCGATCGCTGGTCCGATTCCGTGCTTGTCCGCAAAGCCGCGCGGGCGTTGAACATCGCGGCTGGCGCAGGGTGAACACAGCTTCCGGTCGATCTCGCCCCTCAGATCGCATCAGGTCGTGGTTCGGTCCTGCTCGACCACGAGCGCTTTGGCGATGTGGTCTCGGCTCGGTTCTCGCCACGGGACGGACCAGCAGGTCGAGACTGCCGTCCGCTAGGGGTGTCCCTTGCCGGAATGCGTTAGGGCTGTGAGGTTGCGGCGATGCGTTGGAGGTAGGCGTCTCGGGAGGGCAGCAGGTGGGCTCGGGCGGTTTCGGCGAGGAGCTGCGTGTCCTGATCCTCGAGTGCGTGGATCATCTGCCAGTGTTCCTGCTGGGCGCGGTGCAGGAATTCCGGCGAGGTGACCGTTACAGATCGGATGGCATATGTCATCTGAGCATGCCGGCGGATCGCCTCGACGAGTGCGTTGTTGTCAGACAGGGCAAACAGTGTTTGGTGGAACGCCATGTTCGCATACACGACGGCGCGCAGGTCGACTGCGGCGACCGCGGCATCGTGGCGGCGCTGGATGGAGATCAGTTCGTCGATGCGAACTTGTTCGACCGGCAGTTGTATGACCTTCGCGCAGTGGACTTCGAGCAGTTCTCGTACCGCATAGACGTCACGAACGTCCTTCGCGGTGTAGACCTTCACGAACGCCCCGACGTTCGGCGTCCGCTCGACCAGGCCCCGGTTCTCCAGTTCTTGCAGCGCACCGCGCACAACGTGCCGTTTCGTGCCGAACCGGCCCATGAGGTCGTCCTCGACAAGCCGCTCCCGCGGGAAGCGCAAACCGAGAACGATCTCCTCTTCCAGTCGATCTACGACGTCACTCTGAGTGCTCGGTCGATCCATCGTTTGGTGCCCGGTTGACACGGGAGTTGAGCCTCCTGAACTGCGGGGTCATCTGGACTGCTGCTGAACTCTTTCAGTTTCGCACGGGGGTTGCCTTTCTCAATCTGTCGTGTTCTTATGGTCGGCGTCACATTGATTATCAATAATATTGTTGATGACCTCAAGTTGAAGTGGAGAACTCGCATGACGACGCCACGCGATGGCACACCTCCATGGGGGATGAAGGGCAACCTGGTCAACTACGGAGACCCGGAGTTCGCCTTGTTTCTGCGCGAGGCCTTCATCAAGGGCGCCGGCTACACCGACGACGTGCTTGATCGGCTGGTG
>Ga0193716_1000794_pt1 | contig 18872 bp, 14 predicted proteins | sample U2c1metaG_FD_145901 | JGI IMG/M metagenome (GOLD analysis project Ga0193716, IMG submission 145901) | Soil microbial communities from a riparian zone of the East river system, Colorado, United States - U2c1 | ecosystem: Environmental > Terrestrial > Soil > Riparian zone | place: USA: East River...
GCCCGGACGAAAGGCCGGAACCAGAACGAGGAGAAACGAGACCGGGAGGACGAAGACCCCCAGCGACACCGTGCGATACCGCCAGTACACAATCAGGAAAGCGCCCGCAAGCAGAAGGCCCAGCAACGCCAGGGTCTCATGCGTATCCACCGGAAGCCGGTGGTGAGCAGCGTTCAGCATCTCCGCCAGCGAGACAAAGTGAAAAAACAGTCCGCCAACTGCCGCCGGAATCGCAATCTTGTTCCAGCGTGGACGATCGTAGAGCGCAGCAGGCAGCACCGCGAGCGCGGCGACACCGTAAAGAAAAGCTGCGACTCTGAGCCAAAGAAGGGACATGACTGTACGTTTCGCCGCTGAGCTTGCGCCGAATCTTCAGTATACCGGGTGTGGAAAGCCCCTGGCACCCCTTTGCGCCATCAGGTGCGATATTCTGGCCATTCCAGAATGCCACAAGATACCTCACAAATATTGAGCGGAGATCAGGCGGCGCTTTCACCTGCGATGCGGCAGTATCGGACCGCGAAAGAAGCACATCCCGACACCTTGCTTTTCTTCCGCATGGGTGACTTTTACGAGCTCTTCTTCGAGGACGCCATAATCGCCTCCCGCGAGCTGCAGCTTACCCTCACCGCACGCGACAAGGCGAAGAGTGTTCCGATGTGTGGTGTTCCCTACCACGCGGCGGAGACCTATCTTCAGCGGCTGTTGCGGAAAGGCTTCCGCGTTGCGATCTGCGAACAGATGGAAGACCCCAAACAGGCCAAGGGAGTCGTTCGCCGCGAAGTAACCCGGGTTCTTACCCCGGGAACCGCACTCGATCCCGCGCTGGGTGCCGAGCAGAGCAACTACCTTGCAAGCATCGTCGCCATCGGATCAAATGCCGCCATGGTCTGCGGAGTGGCCCTCCTCGACCTTTCGACAGGCGAGTTTCGATCCACCGAGTTCTCCGGGACAGCAGCATGGGCCCAGGCCGCCGATGAACTGGGTCGGGTACGACCTGTGGAGCTTCTGTACGGCGCCGGCTTGCTGGGCGGCATGAATCTGGCAGGCGAGGCTGTCGAGGAGAGCTCCGCCGGACTGGACGCTATTCGCACCAAGACACCCCTCGAAGAATGGGTCTTCACTGCCGACTATGCCTTGCCTCTCCTTCGAAGCCACTTCCGCGTTCACTCCCTCGACGGACTCGGTCTGGGTGGGCACGAGGCGGCTGGTGTCGCGGCGGGCGCGCTGCTGCACTATATGCAGGCAACCAAACAAGGTGGCCTGGAGCATATAGACGGCCTGCGTTTTTATGAACGCTCCTCCTGTCTCGAACTGGATACGGTCAGCGTGCGGAATCTGGAGCTGGTCGAACCGCTCTTCTCCGGCGAGACCCAGCAAACTACCCTCTTTTACACTCTCGACGCTTGCTGCACCCCGATGGGAAAGCGTTTGTTGCGAGCAACGCTGCTAAGACCGTCCAATGATCTCGCGGAGATTGAAGCGCGGCTCGAGGCTGTCGCCGAGGCCGCATGCGATCTTCGGCGGCGCGAAGCACTGCGTCAGGCTATGACCAGTCTGCTCGACCTCGAACGTCTACTGGGACGTATCGCGCTGGACTCCGCTGGCCCTCGGGAGGTGATCGCGCTGGCTGCGACGCTCCAATGCCTGCCCGGTCTTTTGGCTGCAACGCAGCAGTTCAGCGCATCGAAATGGACCGTATTGGCAAAGGGCTTCGACTCACTTGAAGACCTGCATGAGCTGATCGCAAAAACCATCGCTGAAGATCCCCCGGTCTCGCTCGCCGATGGCGGAGTCATCCGAGCCGGCATAAACGTTGAACTCGACGAGCTCCGCGAGTTGAGCCGAAGCGGCCGGCAGGCATTGGCTGCGATTGAAGAACGCGAACGCCAGCGTACCGGCATCGGTTCCCTGAAGGTTCGTTTCAATAACGTCTTCGGCTACTACATTGAAATCACGAAGGCCAACGCCAAGGCTGTTCCCACCGATTATGAGCGCAAACAGACACTGGTGAACGCGGAGCGCTTTACGACACCGGAGCTGAAGGAGTACGAGACCAAGATCCTGACCGCGCAGGAGCGCTCCGGCGAGATCGAGCGCAGACTGTTTTCGGAGCTGCGGCGGCAGCTTCTCGATGCTGCTGGCCGGATACGTGAGACGGCGCGGCGCGTGGCCGAGATCGACCTGCTCGGTTGCTTCGCGCATCTCGCAGCATTGCGTGGCTGGAATCGTCCTGTAGTCGAGACGGGAGGCCTGATGGAGTTTATCGGCGCTCGGCACCCCGTCGTCGAGCGGCGGCTGGAAGAATCTGGCGCCGGACGATTCGTTCCCAATTCCGTGCATCTGCAAGCGGACACCGGCCCCTCGGTGCTGCTGATCACCGGACCGAATATGGGAGGCAAAAGCACCTACCTGCGACAGGCGGCTCTGCTGGTCATCATGGCGCAATGCGGCTGCTTCGTTCCTGCCGAACAGATGCGTCTCGGCCTGGTCGATCGCATCTACACCCGCATTGGAGCCAGCGACAATGTCGCGCGTGGACGCTCGACCTTCATGGTCGAGATGACCGAGACCGCGGCCATACTGAACTCTGCAACCAATCGCTCCCTTGTCCTCCTGGACGAGATGGGTCGTGGAACCGCCACCTACGACGGTCTCTCGCTCGCCTGGGCAACCGTCGAATATCTTCACAACCAGGTTGGGGCTCGAACGCTCTTCGCTACCCACTATCACGAGCTGACGTTGCTGTCCGAGAGGCTTGAGCGGCTGAAGAATCTGCGCGTCACCGTGAAGGAGACGGCTGGAGGAATTGTGTTCCTTCATTCGGTCGAATCGGGTCCGGCGAGCAAGAGCTACGGCATCGAGGTAGCGCGATTGGCCGGGCTTCCGGCAAATGTGATTGCACGAGCACGCGAAGTGCTGAAGCTGCACGAGCGAGCCGAGAGTCAGCAGGTGCGCGAGGCTGCTGCGGATCATGTTCCCGCCATGCAGATGACGATGTTCACGCCGCTCTCTCAACGCATCGTGGATCGAGTCGCGGAAGTCGACGTAGACGGCCTGACGCCGCGGGAGGCCTTGAATCTGTTAGCCGAGTTGCAGCGGGAGCTGAAAGGATGATGAAGCCAAAGAGCCTGGTGGTTGCAGGAGTCATGAGCGGAACCTCAGCCGACGGGGTCGATGTCGCGTTGTGCAGAATCGGGTCTTCGACCGCGAGCCATGGAGCGCCACGCGTAAAGCTGATCGGAGCAGCAGAATTCCGGTATCCGAAGGCTCTGCGAAGTGCGGTCTTGTCGGCGATGGACGCAAAGGCTACCTCGGTTGCAGAGATGTCGAGGCTCAACTGGCGGCTGGGCGAAGTGTATGCCAACGCTGTTGCGAGCACGGCAGAGCAGTTCGGGGTAAAAGTCGGTCTCGTTGGTTGTCACGGACAGACGATCTATCACCAGGGCGTTGCCTCAAAATATCTCGGCAGCCCGGTGCGGTGCACCTGGCAGATCGGTGAAGCCTCTGTCATCGCCGAGAAGCTGCGGGTTCCCGTCGTGAGCGACTTCCGTCCCGCCGATCTCGCCGCTGGAGGCCAGGGAGCTCCGCTGGTTCCAATGCTGGACTACGTGATGTTCCGCTCGGACAAGGTCAGCCGCGTCCTTCAAAACCTTGGCGGCATCGCCAACATGACATCGATTCCTGCCGGCAGTTCCGTGGAGGATGTTCTGGCATTCGACTCCGGCCCGTCGAACATGGTCATCGACGCCTGCATGACGCGTCTGTTCGGCAAGGCCTTCGATCGCGATGGCATTGTAGCCAGGCGCGGTAAGACAATGCGGCAGGTCGTAGATCAGTGCCTGCGCGAGCCTTACTTCTCTGCCCCGCCGCCCAAGAGTTGTGGGCGCGAAGAGTTCGGAGAGGCGTTCGTCGACCGCTTCGTGGCGATGTGTCGCAAGGCGGGCGCTATGGATGCGGACATCATTGCTACGGCAACCGCTCTCACCTCCGAATCCATCCTCGATTCCTATCGCAGGTTCGTGTGGCCTCACCTTGGACAGAAGGCTCCTATGGCGCGCGGCGTCGAGTATGTCGTCGCCGGAGGCGGAGCGAGAAACGCAACTCTTATGGCCATGCTGCGAGCCGGGCTCGAGCCGCTCGGAGTGCGGGTTCGCCCGACCGACGAGCTTGGGGTTCCGACGCAGGCGAAGGAGAGCGTCGCGTTTGCATTGCTTGCCTGGCTTACCTGGAACGGGCTTCCGGGAAATGTTCCCAGCGCAACGGGAGCCGCGCGACCCGTGGTGCTGGGCAAGGTGACGCGGGGATGATGTTCCTGCGCTCCCCGCTGTTGCGGCTCTGTCGATTTGTCAGCCTGATGCTTTTCGTCTTCGTGGCCGGCTGTCATCAATCGGCTCACGATCCAAAGACGGTGGTGATGATCATCGAGAGCAGTCCCAACAATCTCGACCTCCGCCAGGGTACGGATGCCCAATCGGAGCGCGTGGGAGGCGTGATCTTCGACGCGCTGGTGAAGAAAGACGAGCACTACAACCTGCAGCCCTGGCTCGCCACCCGGTGGGAGCAGCCCGATCCGCTCACCCTGATCGTTCATCTGCGCGATGGTGTGCGCTTTCATGACGGCCGTCCCCTCGAGGCAGAGGATGTTGCCTGGACGATTCGCAGCATGATTGATGGAACGCTGATTACGGCCAAGGGCGGCGCTTTTGCCTCTATCGACCGGATCGAGGTTCGCGATCGGCTGACGCTCGTTCTGCGGCTGAAGCATCCCGATGCCGGGTTGCTCTTCAATATGAGCGATGGTCTCTTCGGCGTGGTTCCGCGCGGCTCGGGACGCGACTTTGGTCTTCATCCAATCGGCTCAGGGCCCTTCCGTTTCGTAAGCGAGGTGCAGGACAAAGAGATCATCGTCGCTCGCAATCCGGACTATTGGGCTGGCGCTCCAAAGATCAACGGGGTGCGGTTCACGGTGGTTCCGGACGCGATCACGAGCGCTCTCGAGTTGCGGAAGGGCTCGGCGGATCTGGCGAGCAACGTCCTGACCTTCGATATGATCCACACTCTCGAGGCGGCTCCCAATCTGAAGATCGATTCGAGTCCGAGCTCGGTGGTGATTTATACCAACTTCAACGTCACCGATCCCATGCTGCGTGACCGCCGCGTGCGGCAGGCCATTGCCTGCGCGATGGATCGGCAGGCGATCGTGGATGCCATCTGGCGTGGCCAGGCACGCCTTGCCAATACCTTGCTGCCAGCGGGACACTGGGCAGCAGCGAGCGACGGGGAGATGGCGCAGTATCCGCATGACGTCGCTCGCGCGGAGAGGCTTCTTGACGAGGCCGGACTCCATCGCGGACCGGATGGCGTTCGATTGCGCATCACCTTGAAGACCTCGACCGATGAGACGACGCGGCTGATGGCTGCGGTTTTACAACAGCAGCTTCGCGCCGCAGGAATCCGGTTGGACCTTCGTTCGGCGGAGTTCGGAACGTTTTATTCAGATGTGACGCGCGGCGCCTTCCAGATGTACGCGCTGCGATGGATCGGATCCAACGAGGATCCATACATCTTTACCTACACCTACGGTTCCGCCGCCTTTCCTCCGAAGGGAGCGAACCGCGGACGCTACTCGAACCCTCGCGTGGATGCCCTTCTCTCGGCAGCTTCCGGTGAGACCGATCAGCAGAAGAGACGAGCCGAGTACGTAGAGGTGCAGAAGATTCTCGCCGAAGACCTGCCGGGAATTCCGCTCTGGTATCCGAACAACGAGGTAGTGCATTCCCGCAGGATCAACGGGGTGAAACCGATGGGCTCGGGCACGTTCGATTACCTGCGTGAGATTACGGTTGAGCCGTAAGGCTTTTACGGTTGCCCTCTGAAAGCTTGCCGCTACAGGCGAAATACAGGGATTCTTCGACTCCGCTGCGCTGCGCTCAGAATGACGGCTCTTGAGTTTGTACGAACATCTTGCTGGTTGCCTCCCAGGGATTCGGACCCGGACGGTTACCGCTACAAAGATTTCTTGGTTGCCTCCCAGGGATTCGAACCCCGATATGCTGAGTCAGAGTCAGCTGTCCTACCATTGAACGAGGAGGCAACAGTTGCGTGGGAGCCGCAGAGTTCTCAGTGTCTTGCACTCTGAACCGATGCCGACGTCCAACTCTTTCGAGTTTACGGATTGAGGGCGTTTCGGTCAATCCTCACGGTCTACAATTGCCTGCATGGACAATGAGATCGGTGCTTTATTTCTCTCCGCCTCGAGCGCGAAGCTTGAGCAGATGACTGGCTTCATTACGAGCTGCATGAACAGGCTCACCGATGAGCAGGTCTGGCAGCGTCAAGGAGCCCACGAGAACGCAATCGGCAACCTGATCCTTCATCTCAGCGGCAACATGCGGCAGTGGATCATGCACGGCGTCGGCGGTGCTGCCGACGTTCGGGTTCGTGAGGAGGAGTTCAGCACGAGCGAAGGCATGACGGCGGCCGAGCTGATCGGACACTGGGAGCAGACCGTGAAGGAGGCCCGTATCGTGATCGAGTCGCTGGCCCCGGAGCGGCTGGTCGACAGGATCACACCTCAGGGCCGGAATGTTACGAAGCTCGAAGCCATCTACCAGGTGGTCGGGCATGTACAGCAGCACACCGGGCAGATCATTGTGCTGAGCAAACAGATGTGCGGCACCGATCTGGACTTGACGATGCCTCGACCACGCTAGCCCCTCCCCCGTTTTTATACAAAGTATTGATTATGAATGGCTTAATGGTGGACTAACATTGCAAAGTCTTGATTGATAACTACTTACGGGTAAAGTATTCAATAAAAGCGGCTTACACCCTAATTCCTGCTGCTGCTGGCAAAATACAGGGATTCTTCGACTCCGCTGCGCTCCGCTCAGAATGACGGTGTTAGCTTAGGTGTTGACTAATGGCTCACGGTGATGATGGAGAAGATAGCTTGCGGCGGTGAGCTTTTTCCGCAGTTGTCACTCTTTCAGAATAGCAAGCGGAGAGAATCTAACCGGCAGATTTTATGGCCTGTATCTACCGTATTTATAGCCACTTGCATAACATGAGGTCTTGACAGCTACTCGACCTCGTTCTTAGCGCGATAGCCATCGCGGGCGATCACAGAGTACTTCAAGGGCTTGTGTTTCTCGTCCTGCATCTGCAGGGGATGGCCCTCATTGTCGACCAGCTTCACCTCGACGCGGCGATAGGAGCCGTCGTTCTTGTTGTTCGTAGGCCGGTAGGTGAGGACGTACTGGTTTCGGATGGAGTCGTTGATCTGCGAAAAGATATCGGGCAGCGCGCCCTGGAACATGGGGTTGAAGCTCAGTCCGCCGGTCATTTTAGCGAAAGTCTTCATCTGGTTGTCGGCCTGAAGATAGTCGAGGCGAGCGATGGATCCCATACCTCCGCGGGCGTCGACAAGCTCACGGACGAGGGCTCCGGTTCCAATCGTGAAGATGGTGACGTTTTGTGCCGCTTTGACCTTGGCGAGAATCTTGTCGAGGGTGAGCTTCGAGAAGGTGTCACGGCCGGTTCCGATGAGGATGATGTACTTGCGACCCTCGATGCGACTGGTCCGGTCAAGCGTCTCGTAGAGGGCATCGAAGAGGTTGGTGTCGGAGAAGCCTGGAATGATGAGCGACGAGAGCGCATTGCCGACGATCTGCTTGTTGTTGGTGAAGTCGGTAAGGATATGGGTCCGGAGGTCATAGGTGACGACGGCGACGTAGTCGTCCGGGCGAAGGGTGTTGAAGAAGCTGAAGGAAGCGTTCTGCATGTCGCGGATGAAGTAGTAGCTGTTGGCCGCGAACTCCAGGAGCATGACCGCAGTAATTGGAGCCTGGGCCATACGAACGCTGGTGATGGTTTGAGGAACGCCGTCCTCGAGGACAAGAAAGTTAGGGGCTTTGAGGCCAGGGACAAACTGATGGGTCTTGTCGAGGATGACGTTCACGTCGAGGTTGACGATAGGGACGTCGACCCGGATGGAGTAAGTCTCGTTATTCGGATTCTTGACCTTAGGCTCAGGAGGGGCGACGGGGGCAGGGGGTGGCGCCTCTTCCTCCTTCTTCTTCTTGATGACGATAGGACCGGTGTCGGTCTGAGGCCCCGCGGAGTCGTCCGCGGGCTGCTGGGGCGGCGGAGTCTGCTGCTGGGGCGCCTGCGCGGCTGCGGGAACAAGGCCAAGACTGAAAAGGACAAGAAAAGCAGGAACCGCACGACGAATTCGCAAGAAAGAGATCATCATCTGCAACTGTACTCCGTCCAATTGGACGATAGAGAGGCAAGATGGGCAACAGCCTTTGCCTCTACGGATGTGTTTTATACCACAGAGAGAAAACCGGGGATTCGTTCGGCTACGCTCAGGGCAGGCTCGAAGCGAGAAAAACAGACAAGGGCAAGAACAAAGGCAAATACAGGGATCTCTCCGCTCCGCCGCGCGATGAAGCTACGTGCCTCCTGTCGAGATGACGTGGTGTTCAGGTTCCGATTTCCTCCCCTTCGCGGTCTGAATTCCTACACTTCTGCACTGAGACAGGTCCGCGTTGCCGGGCAGCCGCTTCTTCCAGCGCGGTGTGCGCGAGTACATCCTGTCCACCTGAGACGTCCAAAGAGTAAGATCCGATTTTGGCCTTTCCCTAGAGGAGGACGACCGGAGCTCCGCGCTGGTGTTGCGGCTGCGCAAGCTCTAGTCTTGTAGACGTGATCAGCAAGCAAAAGACGCGGTGGTTGATGTACAGCCTGATGGCTGCGGTCCAGGGGATCGTGTGTCTTCCCGGAGCGCAGGCGCAGGGGATGAACTCGACTGCAACGGCAAGCGCGGCGGCGGTATCCCTGCCGCCCACAGCGGCGGCGGCGATGGGTGGTTCCGGGGAGACGAAGGTCTTCCCGCTGAGCCAGTTGAAGCGCGGCATGAAGGGCGTCGCGTACACGGTCTTTGAAGGCGTGAACCCGGAGCCGATGCAGGTGGAGATTCTGGGGGTTCTCAAGGACTCCCTTGGCCCCGGACGGGATATGATCCTGGCCCGGCTATATGGAACCAAGCCGGAGTTTACCGGGGTGGTCGCGGGAATGAGCGGGAGCCCGGTCTACATCGACGGGAGACTTGTGGGAGCTCTCAGCTACAGGATCGGACAGTTCAGCAAGGAGCCAATTGCGGGCATCACCCCGATTGAGCAGATGCTAGAGGTGCGGGACGGCGAGGTGCGCCCGGCGGCTGCCCGGGGGATAAAGGCTGCTCCGGAAGAGGCGACCGCAACCGGTCTGCCTGCAGTGAATGCGGGAGCGGGTGTCCAGATGCAGGCGATGGAGACGCCACTCGTCTTCAGCGGTTTCACCCAGGAGGCCGTCGACCGGTTTGGGGACAGGTTCCGGGCGATGGGAATGACTCCCGTCGCTGGGCTGGGCGGTGCGGACGCGAATGCCGTGCAACCGGAGCCGCTGGTCCCGGGTTCGGCGGTAAGCGCGATCCTGGTTCGGGGCGATCTCTCGGTGGCGGGGACCTGCACGGTGACCTATGTGGACCCGACCCGGCTGCTGGCCTGCGGGCATCCGATTACGCAGTATGGTCCGGTGGATATGCCGATGACCAAGGCGGCTGTCGTGACGACACTTCCCTCTCCGCTGAATGCGTTCAAGATCGTGAACACGACGGAGACGGTGGGCGCCTTCACGGAAGACCGCGCCTCGGCGATCATGGGGCGATTTGGAACCAAGGCACGGATGATTCCTGTGACGGTCGAGATCGTGCAGCCAGCGGTCCCGGGCGGAACAGCCGCGAAGGACAAGACGTTTCACTTTGAGGTGCTGGACAATCGGCAACTGACTCCGTCGGCGATGCTGGTGTCGGTGTACCAGAGCGTGCAGGGTACGAACGCCGCCGCAGCTGAGATGAGCTACCAGATGAGCGGCGAGATTGGCGTGCAGGGACTTCCCGCAGTGAAGATGTCGGGCATGGTTGCGCAGAACGAATTGAATCCGGCAGCGATCAATGCGGCGTTGTTTGTCAATGATCGTTTCAGCCGGGTCTATGGCAATCCCCAGGATCAGCCTGTGGTGACGGACTTGAAGCTGAAGATGGTGGGGATTCCGGAGCGCCGGACGGCGACGCTGGAGTCGGCACGACTTGGAGTTCTGGAGGCTCGCGCCGGCGATACGATCGACGCGGAGGTGACGTTGCGGCCGTATCAGGCAGAGTCGCGCGTGATGCGGCTTAAGGTGAAGCTGCCGGTGGATCTGGCTTCGGGACAGGTGCGGTTGCTGGTAAGCGACGGCGCCACCGTCGACCGATTGCTGGGACCCAGCAGCCCATTGCGCCGCGCGGAGGGACTCGCGGATGCGGTCGATCAGATGAATCGCCTGCACGCGAACGATCGCGTTTATGTGACTCTGCTGAACCGGCAGGCGCAGGCGGTTCTGGAGGGAGAGTCACTGCCTGGTGTTCCGCTGTCGATGGCCAACGTGCTGGGGCCACTCAAAGACTCCCAGAGGCTAAGCCTGAGTGGCGAGAGTGTGGTGGAGGCTGGATCGGCTGAGACTGGCTATGCGGTTACGGGGTCGCAGGTGTTGAATCTTACGATCCGGTAGCTAGCGGTAAGGCTGGCGCTATGCCTAAAAAAATAAGGATGGGTCCAAAAGAGCTCCCGTAAAGACGGGTAGAAGTTGCTTTAGCTTCTTTTTCGATGAAGCATAGAATACGCTTTTCCCTCAAGGCTATGATGTAGCATCAAAAACACAGACGCCGGGAACAAAGCCAGGCGGAAAAAGGACACCTACTTCAGATGAGTGAGATTCGTGGCCTGGCTGTACATGCTGCCGGTGCACATCTGCTGCCGTACAAGTTCGATCCAGGCGAGATCAAGCCCTATGAGGTCGAGATCAAGGTCTCCCACTGTGGCGTCTGCCGGAGCGATGTCAACCTGATCGACAATGACTGGGGCATCAGCAAGTATCCCTTTATTCCCGGACACGAGATTGTGGGGACGGTTGTGGGTATTGGTCCCCATGTTCGCAACCTTACTGCGGGACAGCGGGTGGGTGTGGGCTGGCAGGCGGATAGCTGCGGAATGTGCGAGTGGTGCCGAAAGGGCGAAGAGCATCTCTGCGCCCAGGCGCAGCCTACGTGCGTAGGTCGCAATGGCGGCTTTGCCGATCGGGTACGAGTGAACTCGCGGTTCGCGATTCCTCTGCCGAAGAGTTTGGACAGCGAGAATGCGGCTCCGCTGCTGTGCGCCGGGATTACGGTGTACTCCCCGCTGCGGAACCATGGAGTGCGGCCTTCGTCACGAGTTGGGATCATCGGGATTGGTGGGCTGGGGCATCTGGGCATTCAGTTTGCGCGAGTCTTCGGAGCCGAGGTGACGGCTTTCTCCACCTCGAAGGAGAAGGAGAGTGAGGCGAAAGAGCTGGGAGCGCACGAATTTGTAAACACGCGCGACACGGGAGCCTTGAAAAAGGTCGTGGGCTCGTTCGACCTGCTGCTGTCGACGATCAATGCGGATCAGGACTGGTCCGGGTATGTGAATGCACTTCGGCCGAATGGGATGTTGTGTCTGGTGGGCGCTCCACCTTCGCCAATGCAGTTACAGGCGCCTCCTATGATCGGGGGGCAGCGAGCGATCTGCGGGTCCTCGACGGGAAGTCCGAGGGATCTTCACGAGATGCTCGACGTGGCTGCACGCCATGGGGTGAAGGCGATCACTGAGTCCTTTCCTATGGCGAAGGCGGATGAGGCGGTTGCGAAGGTAAAGAAGAACCAGGTGCGGTATAGGGCGGTATTGGAGAATTAGGCGGAAAAATAGTGAAGCGGAGTCAAGGCGGAGGCTGCGGTCTCCGCCTTGTTGCGTTCCGGTGCTTTAGACTCAGGTCACGATGATGCAACGGTATCTGATTCCTGTATGGGTAGCGCCGGTGATGTTGGCAGGCGCGATGTGGGCGCAAGGCACCAAGGTGTGGACGGTGGACCGCTACGACACGATGGAGCGCGGCACAGCAGACGGAGTCGCGGTACGGAGCGATGGCCGGCTGGAGGCAGGGCCGGAGAGATCGATGCTGTACGACACCGGCAAGAGCTATGTGTGGTCGTTGGCAAGTGATCGCGCTGGAAATGGCTATCTCGGGCTGGGAGGAACCACGGCGGGCTCCGGCATTGTGATGCGCGTGACGGGCGATGGCAAGGCAGTGAAGCTGCTCGAGACGAAGGAGCTGGCGGTGCAGGCGTTGACGGTGGCTCCGGATGGATCGGTACTGGCGGCGACTTCTCCGGATGGAAAGGTCTACCGGGTTCCAGCCAGTGGGGGCACGGGAACGGTGATCTTCGATCCTGCAACTACGGAGGAGAAGCCGAAATATCTGTGGGGAGTTGCGACCGGCAGCAAGGGTGAGGTGTATGTCGCTACGGGGGCTCCGGCGGTCGTGTATCGCGTTCCTGCGGGTGGAGGCAAGGCCGAGGTGCTGTTCAAGACCGCGGACCAGCACATTCGCTGCCTGATGATGGGGCCGGATGGGACGTTGTGGGCGGGCTCGGATGGAACGGGCGTGATCTATCGGTTCGATACGAAGATCGCGGGAGCGAAGCCGTTCGCGGCGTATGCGGCCCCGAGAAGAGAGATCACGTCTCTGGCCATGGACGAGGCTGGAAATGTGTATGCGGCAGGTGTGGGAGCGAGAGGCTCGATGCCGCTGCCGCCGTTGCCAGTGACGGGAAACGTGGGAATCACGGTTACGTTTGCGCAGCCGGGATCGTCGACGGCGGCGGGCGCGAACACGCTGGTGCCGGATGGAAGTGAGATCTACAAGATCGCGAAGGATGGAACGCCTGCTCGTCTACTCGCATTGAAGGACGACGTGGTGTATGCGCTTGCGTTCAGGAATGGCGCACTGCTGGCGGCGACGGGAAATCGCGGGCGCGTGTATCGCGTCGACGTGGGGATGCCGGGACAGTTTACGGATGTGGCTCACCTGGAAGCGGCGCAGGGGATGGCGATGGCCCCGGCGAAGGATGGTTTGCTGGTGGCAACGAGCAATAGCGGCAAGCTGTTCCGGCTGGCAGATGCGACGGCGAAGGAGTCGGTGTATACCAGCGAGGTCTTCGATGCACAGGGCTACTCGCAGTGGGGGCGGGTGGAGACGCGCGCCGAGTCCGCGGCTCCGGGTTACGAGCTTTGGCTTCGAAGCGGAAATGTAGAGAGCCCGTTGATGGGCTGGAGCGAGTGGGCCAGGATAGGCGCGGAGGGATCCGTGACGGTTCCGCCGGGACGCTTCGCGCAGTGGAAGGCGGTGCTGCATCCAGGATCAGCGACCGGCATCGATGCGGTAGGACTGAACTATCTAACCCGTAACGTCGCACCGATGGTGGATGAGATTGTGGTGCAGCCGGGAGCTAAGGTTGCGGCTGGCGGAGGCACGCCTCCGAATACGACGGTGCAAGTGGCGTTTCCGCAGTCCGCGGGCTCCGCGCCCGTCGTGAACTTTCAGCCGGATGCGAATACAGCTCCGCTAACGGCACAGAAGGATAAGAGCTCTGTGACGGCGCGGTGGCAGGCTCATGATGACAATGGCGACGACCTGATGTTCGCGGTGTGGTATCGCGGAGTTGGAGAGGCGAACTGGAGACTGCTGAAAGACAAGATCAGCGACCGGTTTTACAGCTTCGACTCTTCCCTGCTGCCGGATGGGAGTTACGAGTTGAAGGTTGTTGCCAGCGATGCTCCGGTGCATACGGACTCAGAGGCGCTGACGGGAGAGCGTGTGAGTCCGGTATTCGTGGTGGATACAACATCTCCGGTTCCCGGCACGCTCTCGGCTACGCTTGTTCCCGCTGGCACGAATGCATCCGCTCCCTCCTCGAGGATTCATGCGGTGTTGGAGGCACACGATGCAACCTCGCCGATCGCGCATGCCGAGTATTCCGTGGATGCGGGGCCATGGCAGTATCTGGAGCCGGTGGGGCATGTCTCGGATTCACAGACGGAGCGCTACGACTTTACGGCCGAGATTCCCAAGGCAGCGACACCGGTCACCGATGCAAAGGAGCATGTGATTGCAGTGAGGGTCTATGACCGCTATGACAACATGGCGGCGGTGAAGGCGGTCGTGCGGTGACGGAGGGCGTCGCGGAACGGACAGAACGTGGCGTAGGCCGGTTCAATCTGTATCACCCCGATTTTTTGCTGCTGGTCGTCGACCTGATGGGAGTCTGCGTCTTCGCCGTGGAAGGAGCCCTGGCGGCGATTCGGTCGAACCTCGACATTCTGGGTGTGCTGGTGATCTCGTTTGCAACGGCGCTGGGCGGAGGCATGATCCGCGACGTGCTGATCGGTGCGATTCCTCCTAATAGTGTGCGCGACTGGAGATATCCGACGACTGCCATTCTGGGTGGAGGCGCGGTGTTCTTCTTCTACCAAATGTTTCAGCACATTCCGTCTCAGCTGGTGATTACGCTCGACGCAGCGGGACTAGCACTCTGCGCGATTGCAGGCGCGGGAAAAGCGATGGAATTTGGGATCAATCCCCTGCTCTCAATCCTGATGGGAGCGGTTACGGGCGTGGGCGGAGGGACGATTCGGGACATCCTGCTGAACCGCGTGCCCGGAGTGCTGCAGAGCGATGTGTATGCTGCCGCGGCGCTGGCGGGCGCGCTGGTGGTGGTGATCGGCCTGCGTATGAAGGTGCCGCGATGGATGGTGATGACCTCCGGAGCAGCGGTATGTTTCGTGCTCCGGATGGTAGCGGTGTGGAAGCATTGGAATTTGCCGAAGGTGATGGTGCAGTAGAGCGGATGACAGTAGAAATGAGCAAGAACCAAAGGAAAAAAAGGAGGCTGTAACGATGGATCCCCAAGTCATTCAGATAAGCACCGGCGTAAGCGCTTTGTGGGTCCTGGCCAACATCTGCTACGCGGGGATGAAGGCCCAGGGACATCCAAGCCGACTGTGGCGCGTGCTTTCCTTTCTCTTTGGATTGCCAGGGACGTTGTTGTCTCTGCTGGTGGTGCACGAGGGCGGTGAGAACGTCTACGGCATCTATCTTCCCAAGCGTAGAGATACTTTGTGATGCGATTTGAACTGTTTATTGCGGCGCGGTACCTGCGGGCGAAGCGGCGGCAGGCGGTGGTGGGAGTCATTACCGCGAGCTCTGTGATCGGTGTCGCTGCCGGTGTGGCGTCTCTGATTATTGCGCTGGCGATTACGAATGGAATGCGGCGGGATATGCAGGAGAGGCTGCTGGGCTCGACTGCGCACGTGGACCTGATGCGGGTGGCCGCCGATGGAATGAAAAACTGGAGACCTTTGCTGGACAAGCTGAGGAAGATACCGCATGTGACGGCCGCGGCTCCCGGACTGTATGGGCAGGTACTGATCTCGCGGGGCGCGCGAAGTAGCGGCGGCTTGATCAAGGGCGTGATTCCGGCGGACGAGAAGACGGTCGGCGATCTGCTGCAGAAGGTGAACGAGGGTTCGGCGGCAGCGTTGGAACCGGTGGATACTTCTGTGTCGGCACAAGCGGCGCCCCCTATCGTGATTGGGCAGGACATGGCCGAGTCTATTGGAGCGAAGGTTGGAGATACGGTGCTGGTGACAAGCCCGCAAGGCGATCTGACTCCCCTGGGATTGATTCCAAAGTATCAGCGCTGCCAGGTGGTGGGGATCTTCAAGTCGGGGTTCTATCAGTACGACTCGACCTATGCCTTTATGCGACTGAAAGACACGCAGCGGCTGTTTTCGGAACCGGACGTTATCTCGGTGATCAGCTTCAAGCTGGACGATCTTTACAAGGCAGACAGGCTCGCGCGGGTGATCGAACTGGAGGCCGGCAAAGGTTTCCAGACGACGAGCTGGATGGAGCAGAACCGCGAGCTGTTTCGTGCTTTGAAATTGGAGCAGATTGTTACGTTCATCGTGCTGGCTTTGATCGTATGTGTCGCCGCGCTGAATATCCTGATCGCGCTGACCATGATGGTGATGGAGAAGACGCGCGACATCGCGGTGCTGATGAGCTTTGGAGTTACGGAGCTGCAGGTGCGGAGGATCTTCCTGCTGCAGGGACTGCTGATCAGCGTGATCGGGACAGTGGTTGGATTGGTGCTTGGCTACGGGTTGAGCTGGCTGGGCGGCCACTACAAATTTATTCATCTGGATGCGGCGGTCTACTCGCTCGACTACCTGCCGTTTGCGCCGCGGATTTGGGATGGGGTGATTGTGGCAGCGGTAAGTCTGGGAGTGAGTTTGATTGCTACTCTCTATCCAAGTGGAAGCGCGGCGAAAGTGTTACCTGCGGAGGCGTTGCGGTATGAGTGATTTTCGGTTGAAGTATGGGCAGATCGCCCCGGCAGGGCTGGAGAAGCTGCGGGCGCTGGAGCACTATCTCAACGCCGACTCCGGGCTCGATCACATCTTGCTGGAGCTGATGAAGGTACGGGCGTCGCAGCTGAACGGATGCGAGAGCTGCATCAGAGTTCATACCGCCGAGCTGAGGAAGGCGGGCGAGAGCGAGGAGAGGATCACCGGCATTGCCGAGTGGCGCAGCTCGCAGGCTTATACGAAGCGCGAGCGGGCGGCACTGTCGTGGACCGAGGTGGTGACGAATATTCAGGACGGCCACGCCCCCGATGCGGTGTATGACGAGGTGCGGGCGGTTTTCAACGAGGTGGAGACGGTAAACCTGACCCTGGCGGTTGCGACGATCAACTCCTGGAACCGGATGGCGATCGCGCTGGGAATTCGTTCCGGGCTTGAGGTGAAGCGTTGAGCGAAGCAGGGATGGAGAACACCGGAGCTTATGGGAATCTGCAGCCTTTGCCGGTGGCCTCAGCTGAATCGAGGGTGGTTCTGCGAGCCGAGGGGTTGACGAAGGTCTATCCGGCGGTACCCGGCGCGGCGCGAGGCGAGGTGGAGCTGTTTCGGGAGCTCGATCTGACGGTTCGGGTTGGCGAGATGGTAGCGATCGTGGGCGAGAGCGGCGCGGGCAAAAGCACGCTGCTGCATCTGCTGGCCGCGCTGGACAAGCCGACCGCAGGCGAGGTGTATTGCGGCGAGGCCCGGTTGAGCCGGTTTACCCCAAGACAGGCATCCGAGTTCCGCAATCGCGACGTTGGGTACGTCTGGCAGTTCCACTACCTGCTGCCGGAGTTCACGGCGCTGGAGAACGTTGCGATGCCGTTACTGGCACGTGGAGATGCCCGGCCCCGAGCCCTGGAGCGGGCAGCGTTCTGGCTGGGTGAGGTCGGACTGGGGGCGCGAGGGCACCATCGTTCGGGAGAACTGAGCGGAGGCGAGCAGCAGAGGGTGTCGCTGGCGAGGGCCCTGGTGACCGATCCGAAGATTCTTCTGGCGGATGAGCCGACCGGGGATCTGGATACCAAAACCGGAGAGGCAGTATTCGAATTGATTCAGGGACTGCACCGGACGCATAGGCTAACCAGCGTTCTGGTAACGCATAACCTTGATTTTGCAGGGAGATGCGGCCGAATGCTGCGGCTGAGGAGTGGGCGGCTGGAGGAGCAGGAGCAGTTCCCGAAGCAGTTATGAACCCGATTTTCACATATTGCGTCGAATAGGTATTGATGTAGTGTAAGCAATAACTTTTACGAGATCGATCGTAAGTTGACGCGGCGGCTACACTAGTACCAGTGGTTGGATGCGCCGCATAAAGCGGTAGCACCCAAAGTGTTCTCTTGGCGGGCAGGCTGGACGCAGGGAATGGAAGTGGTAATGGCGCCATCGACGGCTCCCAGGGCCGGGTGCGGTGGGCCGGGTTCGAAGGGGAGAACATGTTCGAACGGTACACAGAAAAGGCTCGGCGGGTTATCTTCTTTGCCCGCTACGAGGCAAGTCAGTTCGGGTCACCTTATATTGAGACGGAACACCTGTTACTGGGTCTGCTGAGGGAAGATAAGGCGTTGACGAACCGCTTTTTGCGGTCGCACGCCTCGGTTGAGTCGATACGCAAGCAGATTGAAGGACATACGACGATTCGAGAGAAGGTCTCGACGTCGGTGGACCTTCCGCTGTCGAACGAGTGCAAGCGGGTGTTGGCCTATGCGGCGGAAGAGGCCGAACGGCTCTCGCACAAACATATTGGCACGGAGCACCTGCTACTGGGTCTGCTGCGCGAGGAGAAGTGCTTTGCCGCGGAGATTCTGACGGAGCGTGGCCTGCGGCTGCCTGCGATCCGCGAGGAGCTGCAGCGAACGACGCAGGAGAAGACCCCTTCCTCGCAGTCGGGCAAGAGCCAGCGCGGCGAGCAGAGCATGCTGGCGGAGTTCTCGCGCGACCTTACGCAGTCTGCGCTGGACCAGCAGTTGGATCCGCTGGTCGGACGCGACTCTGAAGTGGATCGTGTCATTCAGATTCTGTGCCGCCGGACGAAGAACAATCCGGTGCTGATCGGCGAGCCTGGCGTCGGCAAGACGGCCATCGTCGAGGGGCTGGCTCAGAAGTTCCCAGCTTCCTAGCGGACAAACGCGTTCTTGCGCTCGATCTTTCGCTGATCGTGGCGGGAACGAAGTATCGCGGCCAGTTTGAAGAGCGGCTGAAGACGATCATGAAGGAGCTGATGGAGAATCAGAATTCCATCGTGTTCATCGACGAGCTGCACACGCTGGTCGGGGCAGGATCGGCGGAGGGTTCGCTGGATGCTGCGAACATTCTGAAGCCGGCGCTGAGCCGCGGCGAGATCCAGTGCATCGGCGCGACGACTCCTGCGGAGTATCGCAAGTCGATCGAGAAGGACCGCTCGCTGGAGCGGCGCTTCCAGGCGGTGAAGGTGCCGCCTCCGAACGAGGAAGACGCGGTCAAGATCATCATGGGGATCAAGGACAAGTATGAGAAGTTTCATGCTGTCAGCTACACGGACGATGCGAT
>Ga0193716_1000795_pt1 | contig 18863 bp, 18 predicted proteins | sample U2c1metaG_FD_145901 | JGI IMG/M metagenome (GOLD analysis project Ga0193716, IMG submission 145901) | Soil microbial communities from a riparian zone of the East river system, Colorado, United States - U2c1 | ecosystem: Environmental > Terrestrial > Soil > Riparian zone | place: USA: East River...
CAGATCCGGTTCAGCCTCCAGCTCGGCGCACACCCCCATGCAACTCAGCGACCATCGCCGCGTCGATCGCGTTGCCGAATGTCTCTCAATGTTCCCGATGGATCGACGTACATATAGTCACTGCACCGGATCTGTGGACATATGCTTAGCTTGTCCGCGGGCAGACGGCAGAATGTCCAATCACGAAGAGTGCCGTCCAGCGGGCCGCAGACGATTGGCCGCGGGCAGAAGCATCGCCGGGTGCCGGAGGCCACCGACACGAGAGCACTACCGATCTGCGCGCGTTTCGGCGGTGCCTACGGGCGACGGCGTTAGTTCTTCAAAGATCAGTAGCGTGCGGGTGCTGACGACGCCAGGGATGCCTTGGATTTCATCTAGTACGAGCCGACGCAGGTCCGCGTTGTCCCTAGTGCGCACCAGCAAGATCACATCGAACTCGCCGCCGACGAGCGCCATGTGGACCACCCAGGGATGGCCCGCAGCCGCTGGCGCACCTCTCGCCAGCCTGTTTGCTCCACGTTGAGCGTGATGTAGGCCGAGGTGGCAAAGCCGTATGCGACCGGGTCGATGTCCGCGCGGAAGCTGCGGATCACCCCGGAGGACTGCAACCGTTTGAGTCGTGAGTAGGCGCTCGCCCGCGAAATGTGTAGTGATTCGGCCAACTGGCGGACGGACATACGTGCGTCGTGCGTCAAGGTGTCGAGGATGGCCCTGTCGACGGTATCGAGAGGCTCGGGCATGTGTCGTGACTCCTTCGGCATCCGAGTACTTGCGTGCGATAGGCAAATCGCACCATCCCCGCCTATCAGATCACCAATTTGCTCCTCTGACGCCAGGGGACGGAGATCATTTGGTACCAACTTCGTGGTTTTCCGACGATTAGGTGGCTTGCGGCTTGCCGCTGAAGACCGAGCGCCCAGACTGTCCTACGTCGCGGCTGTCGGCGAGCGTTACGTGGGCGTAGCATCTGCTCAATTCGGCTAGCGGGGGCGTCAGAACGACGGCATCGGCGACGCCGACGGTTGACGACCAGCAGGCCACCCAATGGACGCGGAATGTGATCGATCGGCTGTTCGCCGCGAAACCCTAGGCTTCCGCTAGCTCGTCGGACTCGTCATCCTGGGTGTGGTGGGGTGGCTGAGACATCCTGTCGGGAGGTATGAGCTATGTCGGTGACTCAACCATTGCAAGCGATCGTGCTGGGCTTGCGTCCGTTCTCGGGTCGGCAATCAACCGCTGCGCCGCCTGCGCTGCCACCAAGCGATTACGAGCGCGCACGCAACGTGCTCGGGCCGGGTCCCGTCGATTGGGCAATCGGTGTGGCCCGCCACACGGCCGACCTGGCGATCGGAGATGATGCAAACGACCCTCGTGCGCCAATTGCTGAGGTCAAACGGGCGACGGAGGCCGCGCTCGTGGAGATTTTGGAGGAGCTCGCCGGCGGGCCGCCTGGCCCCTCGCTGGGACCTGACCAGCGGGAGGTTGTGCGTTTGTCGGCCGCACGGGACATCCCATTCGAAAGGATTGTCGAAGGTCTGCGCTTGGCTCAAAGCTACTGGACGGAATTGCTGCTGGACCAGGCTGGCTATGCGAACACAAAGGCGACACTCAAGCCGCTGCTTGCTGTGGTGGGGCGAAGCTTCGACCGCGTCGTGGGTGCCGTCATCCGGGAGTACCTAGCTGAGCAAGCCAGACAGTTGGACAGTGCCGCCGCGCGACGACGTGACGTCGTCGACGCGTTAATCGACGGCCGCCCTGTCGAACCCGATTTGGCGCGTGCCCGGCTCGGCATCAACCTCGACCACGAGCACCTAGCGCTGGTCGTGCAGACCAACTCGCCAAGCAACGCACGAGCCGCCCACATCGACCTTCGGCGCGCCGCCTCGGCAGCTGGCCGACTCTTCGGCGTCGCTCAACCTCTGCTGCACGATGCGGGAGAAGATCAACTGTGGGTATGGATTACCAAGGCCCGAATCGCCAACCCGGCGTCTCTGCGAGCGCTGGAGGCCGAACTGGCGGCGACCACAATCCGGGTCAGCGTCGGTTCTGTGCGCTCCGGAGCAGAGGGATTTCGGCGCAGCCATTTGGACGCACGCGCCGCATCAGTCATCGCCGCGCTCCGCGCCCAAGGGGGTCTGGTCTTCTACCGGCAGGTCGAACTGGCAGCACTGGTCGGGCACGACCTGGATGCTGCTCGGTGGTTTGTCAGAGACCACCTTGGCGGCCTCGCAACAAATGCGGGATCGAGCAACGAGCTGCGCAAAACGCTTGATGTGTATTACGAGTCGAACATGAGCCTGGTTGCTGCCGCACTGCCGCTACACGTCCACCGCAACACCGTCGTTCATCGTCTCCACAGAATCGAGGAGATCCTCGGACACCCAGTCAGCTGCAACGTGCTTGAGGTTCGCGTCGCGCTTCAGCTGGTATCCGAATTTGGTGACAGTGTGTTGGTCACGTAACGGGCTGTAAGCACTCAGTGTCTCGGACTGGAAGACGGATGCAGGTGCGACACCGTGTTTGACGACCATTCGGGCCGCCTGCGTTCGTAGGCGTCGATCTTGCTGGCCCGTTCCAAGATCGTGGTTATGTCGTCGCGTCCCGTCAGAAGGGCTTCGCGATGCGCTGGGGAGATGTCGAACCTCAAGTCTCCACACGGGCTGCGCACACATTGGGCGACGAGGTCCACTTCGAGGATGGCCTGAGGATCCGCAAACGCATGTTCGACCAGGTTCTGTGCTGCCTGCTCGGAGACGGTCCCGGTGAGTAGCCCGTTCTGTACGCAATTGCCAACGAAGATGTCGGAGAACGACGGCGCCAGTACAGCGTCGATCCCGTACTGTTGCAGTCCCCAGACGGCGTGCTCGCGCGACGACCCGGATCCGAAGTTCCGTCCGGCGACCATTATCCGAGCCCCGCGAAATCTTGGATCATTGAGGACGAACGTTGGGTCGCGTCGCCAGTCCTGAAAGACGTGCGCCCCATAGCCGGTTTGCGACGTACTCATCAAGAATTGTTTGGGCATGATCTGGTCGGTGTCGATGTCGGGTCGGTAAAGAGGGATCACGTGACCACGGACGGTTCGTACGGGCAGCACTTACGTCACATCTCGCACGTCAACGAAATGCCCGGCCACCGCAGCCGCGGCAGCCATCGCCGGCGACACCAGGTGGGTGCGTCCCCCCGCCCCCTGTCGGCCTTCGAAATTGCGATTCGAGGTAGCAGCACAGCGCTCACCCGATGCCAGTAGGTCGGGATTCATTCCGATACACATCGAACATCCCGCAGCGCGCCATTCGAATCCCGCGTCGCGAAAGATGTCGGAAAGGCCTTCGCTCTCGGCCTGGGTCTTTACCGCTTGCGACCCTGGCACGACCATCGCGTGGACGCCCGGGGCGACGTGACGCTGTTTCAGCACGGCAGCAGCGCTTCTCAAGTCTGAGATGCGCGAGTTCGCGCAGGACCCGATGAATACCCGGTCCACGCGGATGTCGATGATGCGAACTCCGCTGCTTAGCCCCATGTAGGCCAAGGCGCGCTCGGTCTGAGCCGGGTCGGCGGTGTCCTCGGGCCGTGGGACACTGCCGCTGACAGGCGAACTCATCGCAGGGGTCGTGCCCCAAGTAACGGTCGGCTCCACCGTCGACGCGTCAATTCCCAACCTTCGATCGAAGACCGCGTCGTCATCGGTTGCCAGCTGCGACCAGCAGCGGACGGCCGCGGGCCAGTCGGCCCCGGCGGGACTGGCGGGCAGCCCTCGCAGGTAGTCGAATGTTTGCTCATCTGCACCAATGATGCTGGTGCGGGCTCCTGCTTCGGCTGACAGATTGCAGAGCGTCATTCTGCCCTCCACAGGCAACCGCCGCACTGCAGCGCCGCGGTACTCGATGATGTGCCCGCTCGCGCCGCCGACGCCCAGCTCCCTGACGACGGTGAGCGCCAGATCCTTGGCGGTGACACCCGCAGCCAGTCGGCCGTCGATCTGAACCGCCATCTGTTGAGGCCGGGCGACGGCCAGACATTGCGTGGCGAGCACCTGTGCAACTTGCGTGGTGCCCACCCCAAAGGCCAGCGCGCCGAGGGCGCCGTGGGTCGACGTGTGACTGTCCCCGCAGGCGATCGTTATCCCTGGCCTGCTCAGGCCCAGTTCTGGTCCGACGACGTGCGCGATGCCCTGGCGCTCAGACCCGATCCCGAGCAAGGTGATCCCGTGCCGATCACAACTGTCCCGCAGGGCGTTGAGCTGTTCTGCGGCCGTCGAATCCACAATGGGCAACTCGCGGTCCGTGGTGGGAACGATGTGGTCCATTACCGCTAGCGTCTGCTCGGGGCGCCGGACGCGAAGCCCACGTCGTCGCAGCGCGTCGAACGCTTGCGGGCTCAACTCGTGCGTCAAGTGCAAGTCGACGTAGAGGATGTCGCGGCCGTCCAGAGTGTCGACGACGTGTTGATCCCAGATCTTTTCCGCGACAGTCAATCCCACGACGTGGCCTACACAGGTTCAGCGTGCGCATCGCAGAATGCGCGGACCGCTGCTTCAGCGATTTGCATGTCATGTGTGTAGTGCCCGCCGGCCACTCCAATGGCGCCGATCACCACTTCGTCAGCGGTGATCGGTTGACCCCCACCAACGAGAACTAGCCGGCCGCGACCCGGGAGATTCAACGCGAGGGGGCGATCGCCGTCTACGGTGGCGAAGAGCTCGTCGGTCGGCAATCCGAATCCCATGGCAACGGCGGTATACGCCTTGTCGATTGCCAGCTCTCCGGCGATGACCGACGCACCGTCCTGGCGGGCAAAGGCCTTCAGCAGGCCGGACTCATCGACCACGGCGATGGACACTGCTAGCCCCAGCGTTCTCGCATGGTCTGCGGCTGCTCGGATCATGAGCTCGGCTGCCTGACCACTCACACTCAATTTACTGAAAGTACTCGGCTCGGTGATGTTGCTGCATTCCCTGAGACTATCGATTTCGCCGTTGTCGGGCACTTGTCGCTCCTGTCGGTGGCACGTCTTGCTTCACTTCTAACTCAAGGACCGCAAACTTCGCAAGCCGGGTGTACGAAGAATACAAATACCTTCCACTCCATTGTTCGGTCCGTACGTTCCGGACCGCTCGCCGCCGTGCAAACATGAGGTAACACGGTCACTGCATGGACCGCAGTTCTTGCCGCTGGTTTCGAAAAGATTGCGAGAGGCGTTACGAATGAGGCTGCCGACTACGTGGATCGCGAAACACAAATGGATCGACCAGGAGATCGAACGGCTGGACCCGGACATCGACTATGCACAAATTTGGCGTCTTGCCCACGCCTATAGAATCAATGAGTTTGCGATGAACTTCTTCTATGCCTATGTTGCGGCGCACTTCTTCTCTACTCCTCAAGGCGGCAGAACCGTCGTGCGGGCAGGTAGGGGCAAGGTTCTTGAAAACCAGGACAAGCGCTTTTCAGACACGAATCGGCATACGTTGACGTGGTGGGAAAATAACCCAGTCTCGGCTGAAACTCGGCGATCAGTGGGAGCGGTCAACAAACTTCACATTTATTACGCCAAACAATATCCGGACGACATGACAAACAATGACGATTACATCTACGGATTGTGCACCGAGGCGGCGGCCTTCCATCGGTTCCGTGAGATGATCGGACTGCCGGGATACACGTCGGCTATGCAGATCACCGCATACCGGTTCTGGAGCGACATGGTACCGCTGTTCCAATCAGGAGACGGTGCCGCATTGACGGGATGGCCCGCGGACTTCCAGGGAGTTCTGGATGTCATGGCCAAATTCGAGTCCCGTTCTTGGCCCTACACCGAGGACAGCGTCATCGCCTGCGAAGCGGTCCGGAAACAATTCGCTGAGCGGTACTTTCCCCGGCCGCTGCAAGGCATTGGCCGAACAATGGTGCTCGCGATGTACCCGGAGCACGTCCTGAAGACGCTTCGACTCAAGGCGCCGAACCGATTTATCGTCCGCGCGGTTCGTGCTGCGCTGAAGGCAAACATTCTGCTGCAGGAGCGCGTGCTGCCCGACCCAAGGGAGACGATCTCCGAACGTTTGACGGCGAAGGGCAGCCCGAGTGCCGGCGTGTTGGGCGTCGGGGCCTGTCCCTACGTCCCCGAGGCATCGCCAGTCCGCCAAGACCGCTGAAGTTACCGGATGCCACCTCACGGTCGGCACAGGGCGAGCCGATCCTGCGAGCGTTGCCAATGACTCGCTTTGCGGCCAGCGCTGCCGTGACAACAGCGACTAGGAACCATGCGGTTCAAGGGAGGCAGTGGATGTGATGCTGCGGGCTACCGTAACCACACCCGTGCGCGGTGTCGGCGAATTCTTCGCCATGGCGCTGGATACGTTGGTATTGACGTTCAAGCCACCGTTCGCGTGGCGTGAGTTCCTGTTGCAGGCCTGGTTCGTCGCGCGAGTTTCGGTCCTGCCGACACTGATGCTGTCCATTCCGTTCACCGTGTTGTCGGTGTTCGTATTCAACATATTGCTTGTCGAGTTCGGCGCGGCCGACTTCTCGGGGAGCGGTGCAGCGTTGGGCACGGTTACCCAAATCGGTCCGATCGTGACGGTATTGGTGGTTTCGGGAGCTGGAGCCACCGCGATGTGCGCCGACCTGGGTGCTCGCACCATTCGTGAGGAGCTGGACGCGCTGCGAGTACTGGGTCTCAACCCAGTGCAGGCGCTGGTCGTGCCGCGTGTGCTGGCGGCCACCCTGGTGTCCTTGATGCTGTCGGTACTGGTCATCATTACCGGGCTCGTCGGCGGCTTCTTCTTCTCGGTATTCGTTCAGCATGTGACCGCGGGCGCGTTTGCCGCCGGGCTAACCCTGCTCACCGGCGTGCCAGAGCTGATCATCGCCTTCGTCAAGGCTGCCCTGTTCGGGCTGGCCGCCAGCTTGATCGCCTGCTACAAGGGCATGTCGGTCGCTGGCGGACCTGCCGGTGTCGGCAATGCAGTCAACGAAACAGTGGTGTTCTCCTTCCTTGCCTTGTTCTTCATCAACGTGATCGCCACCGCTGTCGGTGTAAAGGCAACGATGTGAGCAGTGTTGCGGTCCAGCGGTTTCCGCGAATTTCCCACACACTCAGAGGCTGGCTTGCAGAGTGGGATCGTGTTGGCGGCCAGATGGCTTTTTACGCCCGCGCATTGGGGTCGAGCTGGGAAGCCTTCGGCCGCTACAGAACCGAGACGCTCAGGCTGGTCGCCCGGATGGGTCTCGGCAGCGGCGCGCTGGCGATCGTGGGCGGCGCCGTGGGAATCGTCGCGTTCTTGACGATGTCGTCTGGTTCGATCATCGCAATTCAGGGCTACAACTCGCTCAGCGGGATTGGGGTGGAAGCGCTCACTGGGTTTTTGACCGCCTACTTCAACAGTCGTGTCGTCATTCCGTTGGCCGCGGTCATCGGTCTGGCTGCCACCATCGGTGCCGGCGCCACAGCGCAGTTGGGCGCGATGCGCATCAACGAAGAGATCGACGCGCTCGAGGCAATGGGGATCCGCTCGGTGGCCTATCTGGTGTCTACCCGGGTAGGCGCGGGAGTGATCGTCGTGATCCCGCTTTATTGTGTGGCGCTGTTGATGTCGTTTCTGGCGGCCAAATTCGCGACAACGTATGTCTATGGCCAATCCAGCGGTGTCTACGACCACTACTTCTTTACCTTCCTCAATCCGGTCGACATCCTGTTTTCGCTCATGCAGGCCGTGTTCATGGGGCTGGTGGTCATGCTGGTGCACACCTACTACGGGTTCACCGCTTCCGGCGGGCCGGCCGGGGTCGGCGAAGCGGTGGGCCGTGCGGTCCGTGCCTCCCTGGTCTCCGCAGTATTCGTGACATTGTTCATGTCACTGGCCGTCTACGGGCGCACCGGCAACCTGAACCTGTCGGGTTAGCGATGGACACCAACGACCGGGTATTGGGTTTGCCCGTAAGGCTGTGGACGGCAATCATGTTCGCCGTCATCATTGCGTTCGTCGCCGTGACCCTGGCCTTCTTCAATCAGTCGTTCACCAACTACGTTCCGATTACCTTGACCTCTGACCGTTCGGGCCTGGTGATGGAAGCCGGCGCCAAAGTCAAGATGCGCGGTGTCCAGGTCGGCCGGGTCTCCGCGATCACTTCCAACGGCCAACCGGTGAGTCTCAAGCTCGAAATTGATCCCGATCAGATCGACCACATCCCAGCCAACGTCCAGGCTCGAATCCGGGCAACCACCGTGTTTGGCGCCAAGTACGTCGACCTGATCTACCCCGCAAATCCCAGCCCCGAACAGCTCTACCCGGGAGCTGTGCTCGAGTCCACCAACGTCAGTTCCGAGGTCAACACCGTCTTCCAGAACCTCGTCGGTGTGCTCCACCAGATCGACCCGGCCAAGCTCAACGGCGTGCTCAGCGCGCTGGCCGAGGGTGTGCGCGGCGAGGGTGAAACGATCGGTCAGGCCACCACCGACGCTAATCAGGTGCTCCTGGCGCTGAACCCGCGCAGTGAGATCATCCGGCGAGACTGGCGGTCGCTGCAGGGATTTAGCGACGCCTACAGCGGAGCCGCACAGGACATTCTTTCGATCCTCGACGCGGCAAGCACCACCAGCACCACCATCACCGATCACTCATCGGCGCTGGATGCGCTGCTCGTCAACGTGATCGGGCTGTCACGTGCCGGCATCAATCTGATCGCGCCCAATCAGAGCAATCTCGTTCAATCGATCAACGTCCTCGCCCCGACGACGAGCCTGCTCATGAAGTACAACCCGGAATACACCTGCCTGTTGGTGGGCGCGAAGTGGTTGCTCGACCACGGCGGCTACGCCGACCTGGGCGGCGACGGCCGAACGGTGGTTCTCGACAGCTCGGTGCTGATAGGACAAGACCCGTACCGATACCCCGACAACCTGCCGATCGTGGCCGCCAAGGGCGGTCCGGGCGGCAAACCGGGCTGCGGATCGCTGCCGGATGCCTCCAAGAACTTCCCGGTGCGCCAGCTGATTACCAACACCGGCTGGGGTACTGGAGTCGACGTCCGGCCCAACCCCGGTATCGGCATCCCTGGTTACGCCGACTACTTCCCGGTCACTCGGGCCGTCCCCGAGCCGCCGAGTCTCAGACACCCCGGCGGACCTGCGCCGGGACCGATTCCCGATCCCGGGGCGCCGCCCTATGGAGCGCCGCAGTACGGGACGGACGGGACGCCCCTGTACCCGGGCGTGCCACCGTCGCTGCCCCCGGAACCACCGCCGGGCCCGGGATCCGGACCGGGACCAGGCCCGCCAGCACCGTAGATCGCCAACACCAGAGATGCCAGTACGAGAGGTAAGCAGCTGTGAGAGATAACTTGGCAGGCGCGACGTGGCGCCTGACCATCTTCCTGACGGTCTGCGCATCGGGCATGTTCGTGCTGCTCGTGCTCTTCGCCCAGCTACGGTTCCAGCAGGAGAAGACCTACTACGCCGAGTTCACCAATGTGTCGGGGTTGGAGAACGGCAATTTCGTCCGAATCGCCGGTGTCGAGGTCGGCAAGGTCAAGAACATCTCGGTCAAGCCCGACGCCATCGTCTCTGTCGAGTTCTCCGCGGACGACTCGGTGGTGCCCACCGAGGGCACCAGGGCGGTGATCCGCTACGACAACCTGATCGGCGGTCGCTATCTAGCGCTCGTAGAGGGTGCCGGGGGGATCAGGCGGCTCAACCCGGGCCAGACCATCCCGGTCGACCGGACGGCGCCGGCGCTCGACCTGGATGCGCTGATCGGCGGGTTCCGCCCGTTGTTCAGGGCGTTTGATCCCGACCAGGTCAATGCCCTGTCCGGGCAGCTGATCAAGGCCTTTCAAGGCCAGGGCGCCACCATCGGCTCGTTCCTTTCCCAGACCGCCGCGCTGACCAGCACCCTTGCCGACCGCGACCAGCTGATCGGCCAGGTCATCGTCAATCTCAACACCGTGCTGGGATCGCTGGGCGATCAGAGCACACAGTTCGACGAGGCGGTCGACTCGCTCTCGCAACTGATGAACGGGCTCGCTGCCCGCAAGACCGACATCAGCAACGGAATCGCTTACGCCAATGATGCCGCCGGAACCATCGCCGACCTGCTTACCCAGGCGCGGCCACCGTTGCAGAACACTGTCCATCAGACCGACCGGGCCACCTCGATCATGGCCGCCGATCGCGACTACCTGGACAACCTGCTCAACACCCTGCCGGACAAGTACCAGGCGCTTGGAAGGCAGGGCCTCTACGGAGACTTCTTCAGCTTCTATCTCTGTGACGCGGTGCTGAAGCTGAACGGCAAGGGCGGCCAGCCGGTCTACGTCAAGGTGGCCGGCCAGAGCACCGGGCGGTGCGCGCCGAAATGAAGTTCTTCGCTGAACGCAATCCGTTGATCATCGGCGCCGTAGGCGTGGCACTGACCGTAGGAGTCGTTGTGGCATTCCTGCAGTACGACAAGCTGCCGTTCTTCAAATCGGACAAGGGCTACGAAGCGTACTTCGCGGAAGCCGGCGGACTGAGTACCGGTGCGGCGGTGCAGGTTTCGGGATTTCGAGTCGGCCATGTGTCTAGCATCGAGCTGGACGGAGCCCGCGTGTTCATCAAGTTCGACGTTGACAAGACCATCCGGCTCGGCGACCGCACCGAGGCGGCTATCAAGACCAAGAGCCTGTTGGGCACCAAGATCCTCGAGGTGACCCCCCGCGGCGACGGCCAGCAGACCGGACCGATTCCGGTCGATCGGACCAAGCCCCCGTACCAGTTGCCCGATGCGCTGGGTGATCTGACCGCCACGATCAGCGGGCTGAACACCAACCAGTTGTCCGACTCGCTGGCCACGCTGGCCCAAACCTTCTCCGACACCCCGCCGGACTTGAAGATCGCCGTGGCGGGAGTGAGCCGGTTCTCCCAGATGCTGGATGCGCGTGACACCCAGCTGCGCAATCTATTGGACAACGCCAACAAGGTAACGACCGTGCTCGCGCAGCGCGGCGACCAGGTGGTCAGCCTGATCACCGATACCAACACCCTGCTGATCCAACTGCAGACTCAGAGCAGCGCACTAGACCAGATCTCCAACAACCTCTCGTATCTGTCCAAGCAGCTGTCCGGCTTCGTCGCCGACAACAGGGCCCAGCTGCGCCCAGCACTGGACAAGCTCAACGACGTACTGACGATCGTCGACAACCGCAAAGAGCGAGTCCAGGAGTCGATCAAAAAGCTCAACGCCTACGGGATGTCGCTGGGCGAGGCGCTTTCCTCCGGCCCGTTCTTCAAGGCCTACTTGGCGAACCTATTCCCTGGGCAGTTCGTCCAACCGTTCATCGACACGGCGTTCTCCGATCTTGGACTCGATCCCGCCACTCTGGTGCCGTCGCAGCGCGCCGATCCGCAGACCGGTCAGCCGGGCACGGCTGCGCTGCCGCTGCCGTATCCGCGCACCGGGCAGGGCGGTGAGCCGCATCTGACGCTGCCCGATGCCATCAGTGGTAACCCCGGCGATCCCCGCTATCCCTTCCGACCGCCGCTCCCACAGCCGCCACCGGGTGGCTCACCGCCCGGGCCGCCCGCCCTTGAGCCCCCAGGCCTAGCGAGCACCCCGCACCCAACACCATCACAGGTCTATGTTCCGGCGCCCGGTGAGATACCGCCCGCGTCCGCGCAGCCCCTGCCAGCGGAGGCGGGGCGGTGACCGCTTGGCGCAATGACAAGATCGGCCTGGCGGTGATCCTGGTTCTGGTGCTGATGGCCGGGATCGTGGTGGCGGCGCGTTCGGCGAGTGGGACGACCCGCACGAGCTTGGTTGCCTACTTCGACAACAGCAATGGCCTGTTCGCCGGCGACGAGGTGCGCATTCTGGGTGTGCCAGTCGGCAAGATCGACTCCGTAGAACCCCAGCCGCAGCGGGTCAAGATCTCGTTCTGGTTCGACGACAAATTCAAGGTGCCCGCCGACGCCATGGCAGTCATCCTGTCGCCCTCGCTGGTAACCGCCCGCGCGATCCAATTGACACCGGCATACACCGGCGGACCTGCGCTGGCCAATCACGCCGTGATCGGCCAGGACCGCACCGCGGTCCCGGTTGAGTGGGACGACTTCCGGGCGCAGCTGAAGAAGCTCACTCAGGCTTTGCAGCCGACCGAGCCCGGCGGTGTCAGCACGCTGGGTTCGTTCGTCAACACCGCCGCGGACAACCTGCGCGGCCAGGGTGCGAACATCCGCGACACCGTCATCAAGCTGTCGCAGGCGTTCTCCGCACTCGGCGACCACAGCAAAGACATCTTCTCCACCGTGCGCAACCTGTCGATTCTGGTCTCGGCGCTACAGGACAGCACGGACCTGATGCGGCAACTCAACCGGAACCTGGCCGCGGTAACCGGATTGCTGGCCAACGACCCCAACGAGGTCGGACAGGCGGTCAAGGATCTCAACGTCGCAGTCAGTGACGTCACGGGGTTCGTGGCCGACAACCGTGAATCGCTGGGAACCACCTCGGACAAGCTGGCGTCGATCACCACCGCGCTGAATGGCAGCCTCGACGACATCAAGCAGACGCTGCATATCGCGCCCAACACGATCCAGAATTTCGTCAATGCCTATGAGCCCGCCAATGGGGCGCTCACCGGAGTCCTGGCAGTCAACAACTTCGCCAACCCAATCAGCTTCATCTGCGGTGCGATACAGGCCGCATCGCGGCTGGGTGCCGAGCAAGCGGCGAAATTGTGCGTGCAGTATCTGGCCCCGATCATCAAGAACCGCCAATACAACTTCCCGCCCCTGGGCGAGAACCTTTTGGTCGGCGCTGCGGCCCGACCGAACGAGGTTACCTACAGCGAGGATTGGATGCGCCCGGATTACATACGGCCCCAGGTCGCGCAGCCGCCGTTGGCAGCCGAAGCGCCGTCGGCAATTGCTGCGGGCGCACCTCCCCCGCCGGCACCGGATACCTCTGCGGTGCCGGCCGCGCAATCCGTCACGACGGATCCGACCGCCGGCCTGCCCGGCATGATGGTCCCGCCCGGAGGTGGCTGATGACGCGCATCCACCACCGACTGCTGGCCGCCGGCCTGCTGGTCATGCTCGCCGGGACCGGACTGTCCGGCTGCGGCTGGCGGGGCCTCAACTCGATCCCGCTGCCCGGCACAATGGGCGGTGGCCCCGGTTCGTACAACATCCAGGCGCAGCTGCCCGACGTTGAGAACATGGAGCAGAATTCGCGGGTCCGGGTCGGCGACGTGACGGTCGGCACCGTCACCAAGATCGAACGTCAGGATTGGCACGCGCTGGTCACCTTGACGATCAACGGCGATGTCCACCTGCCGGCCAACGCGACCGCCACGATCGGGCAGACCAGCTTGCTGGGATCGCTGCACGTCGAGCTCGCCGCGCCGACCAACGTCGCGCCCGAGGGCACGCTGCACAACGGGTCGCTGATCCCGTTGTCATCCGGCGCGATGTATCCGTCGACCGAGCAGACACTGGCGGCAACATCGCTGTTGCTCAACGGGGGAGGAATCGGTCAGGTCCAGGACATCACCAAGGCGTTCAGCACCGCCTTCGCCGGCCGCGAGGATGATCTGCGCAGCCTGATCGGGCAACTGGACACATTTGTCAGCAATCTGAACGACCAGACCGGCGACATCATCGCAGCCACCAGCAGCCTGAACAATCTGGTCGGTCAGTTCGCCGACCAGAAGCCAGTGGTCGACAGGGCACTCAAGACCATCGCCGGCGCCCTAGCGGTGCTCAAGGACGAGCACGACAACCTCGCCGAAGCCCTCGATCAGCTGGGCAAGTTCAGTGCGCTGGCCGCCGATTCCGTCAAACAGACCAAACAGAGTCTCGTCCATGAGCTCAACGACCTTGGGCCCGTTCTGGAATCGCTGGCCAACGCCGGGCCCGCGCTCACCCGTTCGCTGAGCGAGCTGGCCACCTTTCCATGGCCCAACGAAACACTCAGCAACTGGTTCCGCGGTGACTCCGCCAACATGACCCTCGTCCTCGATCTGACGCTCAGCCGCCTCGACGCAGGCCTGTTCACCGGCACCCGCTTCGAGGGCAACCTGACCGAGCTTGAGATGCAGTGGGGCCGCACCATCGGCCAATTCCCCAGCCCATACACCGCAGGCAACCCGTTGGTCATCCCCTACCGCTTCGATCAAGGGCCGTGACATGCGCCTGACCACACGGATAAGAATTCAATTGGCTCTCTTCACGATCATTTCGCTCGTCACGGGCGCGTTCATGGCATTCGGCTACCTGAAACTGCCTAATCTCCTATTCGGTGTCGGCCAATACACGGTGACCATGCAGTTGCCGGAAACCGGTGGGATCTACAAGGGCGGAAACGTCACCTATCGCGGCACCGAGGTGGGGCGCGTCGATGCCGTGCACCTGACCCACACCGGTGTCGAGGCGGTGCTATCGCTCAGATCCGACGTCCACATCCCATCGGATCTCAAAGCTGAAGTGCACAGCCAAAGCGCGGTCGGAGAGCAGTACGTCGCGTTGCTGCCGCAAAACACCACCTCCCGGCCACTGCACAACGGTGACGTGATCCCACTAAACGAGACGTCGGTGCCCCCGGACATCAACAGCCTGCTCGACGCCACCAACAGAGGCCTGGAGGCGATCCCGCACGACAACTTGAAGACCGCCGTCGACGAGGCCTACACCGCGATCGGCGGCCTGGGCCCGGAGATCTCCCGCCTTGTCAAGGGATCGACCACGCTGGCGATCGACGCCAGGGCCAACCTCGACCCGCTCACCGCCTTGATCGACGAGTCCCACCCGGTGCTGGACTCGCAGGCCGACACGTCGGGTTCGATTCGGGCGTGGGCGGCACATCTGGCTACCATCACCGATCAGCTGCGAACTCAGGACTCGGCGGTCACTGGCGTGCTTGAGAAGGGTGCTCCTGCTGCCGGCGAGGTCCGGCAGCTCGTCGAGCGGTTGCAACCCACACTGCCGATCGTGCTAGCCAACCTGGTCAGCATCGCCCCGGTGGCGGTCACCTACCAGAACGACATCGAGCAACTGCTCGTGCTGCTGCCCCAAAGCATGAGTATGTTGCAGGCCGGATTCGTCGCCAACCTCAACACGAAACAGGATTACCACGGCTACTACCTGAACTTCCAAATGAACCTCAACCTGCCGCCGCCCTGCACCACCGGGTTCCTGCCGGCTCAACAGCAGCGCGTCTCGTCCTTCGAGGACTACCCGGATCGACCGCCGGGCGACCTGTACTGCCGGGTACCCCAAGACTCCCCTTTCAACGTGCGTGGAGCCCGCAATATCCCGTGCGAGACCGTGCCGGGCAAGCGGGCACCGACGGTCAAGATGTGCGAGAGCAGCGAGCAGTATGTGGCGCTCAACGACGGCTACAACTGGAAAGGTGACCCGAACGCCACTAACACGGGCCAGGCCGTGCCGCAGCAGCCCTCGGCGGGTCCGGCGGCGTCAACAACGCCAGGGCCGCCCGGTCCGGCGTCGCCGGCGATAGCGGCCGCCGCGTATGACCCCGCCACCGGCACGTACGTCGGACCGGACGGGCATCTCTACACCCAAGCCAACCTCGCCCAGAGTGGCTCGAAGGAGCAGACGTGGCAGACGTTGCTGATGCCCCCAATCGGGAACTGAGCGAGTCGACAACACCACCCCTCACACCTTGAACGCATACGGCCAAGATTTCGACGCCGTCGCGGCGATCGTCATCGGTGACCCAGCAGCGACGTCACGAATGCCCTTGAGCGACATCACGACTAAGTCGATGCGCGTCGTGTTCGCTTCGTATGCGGAGACCCACAGTGCCGCGTCGATCCTGCGGTGTTGGTCGACTTGGAATGTCTCGTGTACGCATCTGTTCACTGCCGAGCTGATCTCAGCGAACCCGATGGAGCAAGTCGGGCGTCCTCGGGTGGCATCGACAGTGAACGCGCCCGATCTGCTCCTGCAGTGACTCGGCTCCGTCCAGGTTGTAGGTTGACCTCGCCAGGAAACCGGGGGGCGCTTGGCGGTGGTCACCATGTGGCCATGCGGGGTGACTCTGTCACCGGCCCAGGTCATCGCCCGCAGCGGTATCACTTTGGCGTTCTTTCACGACGGAAACGCCGACGCGGCCATCGAGTGCTTACCCTCGTGCATCAACTTGGACAGCCCTGCGCTGTACCCACCCACCACCGTTGCCGAACACCTTGCCGCCAAACTCGCGGGCTCACGCGCCCTGAAGCCAAACGCTCACGCCCAACGAGAAGCAGCCAGACTGACGACGAAGAATGGCGTCGAAACCGGGAATCCAGCGCCCGCTGCTTCGGTGCTTTTGCTCACCACCGTCCAAACGAACCTAGCCATTGGCGACGGGGTGACGTTCGGCAGTCGTTGCAACGGAGTGGCCGCGGCGGCGTTGGCAGCGGGGCGAGGAGTTTGGCCACTGTGCATGCCCTCCAACCCCGGTCATCGCCCAGATCGAAAGTGCGCCATCCGTCGTGAGGTTCTACCGCATCGGCCGCCATACCTCCTCTTGCGGTGCGGGTGGCTCCCGGTGTCTCGTGGTGCACCGCGTAAACAACACGGGTCTTTCGCTTTCTGCGGTTGCCCGGGTGCGATGACGACCATACGTTTCAGCAAGTGACCGTCTACGACTGACGTGGATTCGCCGCCGTTGCCGAATCCAAACCGTGCGCGAAACGCGCGCACGGTTGAGGTATTGAAATCGCCAGAGGCGTCAGCCGCACAGCCCAATGCCCGTTCCTGCGTGCCGATCACGATAGAAAGAAGTCATCAGCCCATGACATGTAGATCCATTCAGGATTCACCCGCAGAGCCGCAGTTCGCCGAAGTCGAATTGGGCGCCGCCGAGCACCTCGGATCCGAAATCGCCGTGGACCGTCGGGTCCTGAGTTACGTCGTCGAGAGCATCAACACCGTTGGCTACGCTCCCACCCTCCGTGAAATCCAACGAGGATGCGCCCTGCGCAGTCTGCGTTCGGCGCAAGAAAGTCTGCTCCGGCTCGAACGCCGCGGATTGGTTCGCACCGTTCCAAAACAGGCCCGCGGACTCGCGATCGCGAGCAACTTGCTGCCGGAGACGACCTCGGACGGCTCGGCGCTGCTACGTCTGTTCAGCGTTGCCACACACGGCTTGTATCCGCACATGTGCCGTGCGGCCGCTCTGGCGCCCAGCCGCGAGGCCGCGGAAGGCTGGCTGCGGTTGACGATCGACCGGCTGCGTCAGGTGTCGGCAGTCGACGAGGCCATCGATCGACGCGAGGCAACGCATGGGCCCATAGACGCCGAGACGGTAGCGCTCGTCGATCACGTCTGGGACGCGTACGCGGAATTCACCGACGAACTTCATGGGTGGGTTGATTGGCTGATCATGGAGGAATTCGACGCCAGGCTGGTCATGCAACGCGGATTCGGCCAGCACTCGATACCCGAACGCGGCACGACGGCGACGGTATTGGAGGGGCACTTCGAGATCGCGATCACCGGTCGACGATTCGTCGACGCCGAGCTTTCTCGCCTCGAGCGGGGTGCACACGATTTGGATCGCTTCAACGCAGAAGTTGCCGATGCGCGTAATCGCATCAGTGCCTTTCACCACGGCATCGAGGGGTTACTAGACCTGGTCTGGCAGTCGCCGATGTCCCACCCATTGGAGATGCCGTGATGTTTCGCTTTCGCCGTCGCTTCATCTCACTCACCACGACTGCGATCCTGTTGTCAGTGACGTCTGGTCTGAGCGCCTGCGGGTCCACGACCGAGCATTCGGCGGGAGACGAACGGCTCACCACGGTGACGCTCGCGCTGGACTACCTGGCGAACAACGCGGGATTCGCTGGCTTCTACGTAGCCCAGCAGAACGGTTACTACAAGTCAGTTGGCCTGGACGTCAAGATTCAACCCTATACGGACACCACGGCTGACGTACTGGTCAGCGCGGGTCAAGCTGACTTCGGGACCGTGGACTCCCCGACCTTGATCATGGATCGAGCAGCTGGTCAAAATCTGGTGGCAATCATGGCCATGATGCAGCACGCCGCCTTCAAGGTTGCGGTCGCCACGAAGGACACCGACAAGATCCACTCCCCAAAGGATCTCCAAGGCAAGACCTTCGGAGGGTTCGGCGTCCCCATCGAGCAGGGCATCAACAACGCCATGATCAAGGCCGACGGCGGCGCCACGCCCGATTACCGCACCGTCACACTGGGCCCCAGCGTCTACGACGCGTTGACCGCCGGCCAGGTTGACTGGGCGCTCATCTACGACACAGACGACATCGCCTGGGCCCGACTCCGTGGTGACGATTGGAAGACCCTGAACCCCCAGCAGTACGGCGTCCCCGACTACTACGAGAAGATGATCTTCTCCACCGACGACTACCTCAGCAGCCACCAGGACGTTGCGAAGAAGTTCGCCAAAGCCTCGGCGGAGGGGTTCGACTGGGCGGCCCATCATCCCGCCGAGGCCACCTCGATACAAGCGAGCCTCGTCAAAGGTGACTTCGACCTCCCCAACCAAACAGAAACCGCGACGCTCCTCGCACGCAACTACTGGCTCGGATCAAACGGCAAGGTGGGACACATGGATGCCGCGCTATGGAACGACACGGCACGATTTCTCTTCGAACAAGGACTTTTGAAGGACGCCCAAGGGGGTGCGCTCTCTGAAGCGCCCAACACCAGCACGTACTTCACCAACGAGTATCTGCCCGAAGGCACCTCGTGACGCTTTCCGTTCAACCGTTCTTCGTCGACGCCGACGGCGCGAGCAGTCAATCCGCAGACACTGCCCCCAGCTCGACCGCGCTGCGCACTCGGCGGAGATGGCGCTCGATACTGAGTCAACGCCTAGGAAGGCTGCTCCCCCCA
>Ga0193716_1000796_pt1 | contig 18837 bp, 14 predicted proteins | sample U2c1metaG_FD_145901 | JGI IMG/M metagenome (GOLD analysis project Ga0193716, IMG submission 145901) | Soil microbial communities from a riparian zone of the East river system, Colorado, United States - U2c1 | ecosystem: Environmental > Terrestrial > Soil > Riparian zone | place: USA: East River...
CGTGCCTGGATATGGGTTGGCGGTAGCGCAGGCGCAGCATGCCTGTCATGAGCTGGAGAAGTTGCTTACTGAAAAAGGGGTGGAAGTGAAATATGCGATCCATCCTGTGGCGGGGCGGATGCCCGGGCATATGAATGTGTTGTTGGCGGAAGCGGATGTCGGCTATGACAATTTGCTTGAGCTGGAGCAGGCGAATCAGGAGTTTTCGACTACGGATGTGGTGATGGTATTGGGGGCCAATGATGTGGTGAATCCGGCTGCGCGGACTGATCCGTCTTCTCCTATTTATGGGATGCCGATATTGGATGTGGAATTGGCGAAGACTTGTATTGTGAATAAGCGGAGTATGAAGCCTGGTTATGCGGGGATAGAGAATGAGTTGTTTTTTAGGCCGAAGACGGCCATGTTGTTTGGGGATGGGAAGAAGGTTTTGCAGGAGTTGATTGGGGAGATAAAGAATTTATAAATTTTAATTTTTAAAAAGAGGCTGCCTCCAGGCAGCCTCTTTTTTTTATCCTGATTCAGAGCGAATTATTTACTTTCTGTAAGGATGATCTCGGCCAGTTTATCCGGCATAGAGATGAAAGGTGTGTGGCTGCTGGGCAGGCTATATACCCAGGCGACCTTACCTGCCTTTACCATAGCCTGCTGTGCAGGATAGCTAATGCAATGGTCGTTTAGGGTATGGATATAGACCTTTCTGATGCTGCCATAATTGGCTTCGGTCAGGTGAACGGGGGTTGCAAGAGGAGCCAGCGGTTCGGATTTGATGTTGGCTGCGATGTAGTCCTGGACCTGCTGAGGTGCATCGGCGGCAAAAATATCAACGGCACCTTCTTTTGCAATTAGTGCTGCGCCATGCTCCTTATCGACAATAAGGTACTTTCCGACATGAGATGCCGGGTCTTGTTTTGCGAGGGACAAAAGGTCATCACCATCATGTGGCAGAGCCGCCGCCAGAAAAATCAGCTCCTTAACCTGTGATGGAATCTCTTCAGCCACCTGGCTGATCACCAGTCCCGCAAAGCTATGTCCAACCAAAACGACATGGGTCCGGTTACCGATAGCTGCCTTTACCTGGTCGACATACGTTCTGAACGAAATTGCTGTGAAAGAGGTGGTATCGTTTCCGTGGCCTGCGAGATTGACAGCGATAACCTCGTGACCCTGCGCCTTTAACAGCGGTACTACGGCGTCCCATGAAGAGACGTCTGCCCATGCGCCATGAACTAAAACAATTGTTTCCATTTTTTTGATTGATTTGTCTGGTGTTGATGAAAATGAAGTGTAACCGAGGACACTCATTGCGATCGTAAATAGTAAGTGTTTCATTTTTTTTATTTGTTGTAAGCGGGTTTGGTAATGCGGCTGCATTTAATTTTGGCCTATTTTGGTCAACAGGATGGCTACAGAATCGGGTTTTGCCAGGTGAGCCGAGTGGCTGGTATTTATTGAATACACTGCGCTGACACCGGGGGCGGCCGCGATCATCTTGTTCTGTAAGCTGGGAGATACCGCATGGTCCAATAAAGTCTTGATATAAACTTTGTTAACGGAACCGAAATTTGCAGCTGTCAATGTCACCGGCTGATTGAGCGGTATCGAGGGTTCAGCCCGGTAATTTTGCGAAACAAGATTTTGAGCCTGGGGAGTGCCATCCTGGATAAAGGTACTTATTAGGTCGTTGGGCGCCACATCAACGGTGAGGCTGTCAGGGCCGAAGATAAGCGCACCAGGTTGACCCAGCTCGGAACCAGGGTCTGTTTGTGCGAGGCCGAACAGTGATTGTCCGGAAGCCGGCAGGTAGCCCGCAAGATAAACGAGCTTTTCGATCTTTGAAGGTGCCTGTTCAGCAACGGACGAAATGATCATACCTCCCAGGCTGTGGCCCACCAGGATGACCTTGCCGGGTATTTGTGACATGGCATTCAAAACAGTAGTTGCGTAAAGGTTTAATGATATGGCTGACGGGGCAGTCTGATCGCTGCCATGTCCGGGGAGTTCTACAACCGTAACATTGTTGCCTTCCTTGACAAGGAGTGTTTTTACAGAGTCCCATACATAGGGAGCCTGCCAGGCGCCGTGAACCAGAACATAATTTTTAGCGGAGGGTTTTTCAGCATTGTTCTTTTTTGAACAGGATGAAAACACAAAGGTGGCCGTACCTGCGAAAAGTAAAATTACTAGAAGATTTTTCATAATCCGGGTGCTTAATTGTTTACTTTGTTTATTTAGGAAATACAAACTTCGATCTAATCGTCCGGCGGAATATTAACCTGGGTTAAAATCGAAAGGACAAGTAGAAATTGCTTCGATCTTTTCACCCGGGTCAGGGCGGAACAGGGAAGGAATGTTCCCGTTTAATACCAAGCCTTTTCAATTTCGAATATAGGGTGCCGGGCGGTACGCCGAGTATTTGTGCAGCTCCGCCATCACCGGCGATCTTTCCGCCGCAATATTTCAGGATCTTCAGGATATGTTCCCGTTCGTTCTCATCTATTGTTTTTATAACTACCTCTTCGGGGCGGGTACTTCGGGCAGCCGGATTATTTGCCGGAAGATGGATCTGCTTAATGGTATCCCCGGAGGAGAGGAGTACGCTTCGCTCGATAAGATGTTCAAGCTCCCTGATATTTCCCGGCCAGGTATATTGGATCATTTCCTGCAGGGCACGATTACTAAAGGTGCTGATCTGCCGGCCGGCCTTTTTTGCGAATCGCTGGATAAAGAACGCTGCCAGAAGAGGAATGTCTTCCCTACGGTCCCTCAAGGGTGGTAAAAAGACCGGGAATATATTAAGGCGGTAGAAGAGGTCGCTTCTAAACCTGCCTTCGGCGACCTCCTTTTGCAGGTTCCGGTTGGTCGCTGCTACGATCCTTACGTCGACCTTTATTGTTTTTCTTCCGCCTAAACGTTCGATCTCCTTTTCCTGCAATACACGCAGGAGCTTCACCTGCAGATCCAGCGGCATGTCTCCTATTTCGTCCAAAAAGAGGGTGCTTCCGTTGGCCAGCTCGAATTTTCCAACCCGCTGTTCCGTTGCGCCTGTAAAACTTCCCCGTTCGTGTCCAAACAGCTCGCTTTCGATCAGATTGGGCGGAAGGGCCGCGCAATTGACTTTGACCATCAGCTTATTCTTTCTTGGAGACTCATTGTGAATGGCCCTGGCGATAAGTTCTTTACCTGTACCCGTTTCGCCCAGTATCAATACGGTACTGTCGGATGGAGCGACTTGCGATATCAGCCTGAATGTTTTTTTTAACAGGGGGCTTTCGCCGATGATATCACTATCATTGTGCGTCTTTTCTATTTCTTCCCTGATGCAGATGTTTTCTTCCTCCAGCTGCTGTTTGTATTTATCGATCTCGGTCAGCTGCTGGTTAATTTTTTCATTGGCCAGGATGTTGGAGACAGCCGTAGATAATTGATAGGAGATACCCTTGACAATCTTCAGCTCATGGTCTGAATAGCAGGTATTGTTTTCCAGGTGTATGTAAAGCACCCCGATGTTCCGGTTGTCATCCCTGAGTGCAATGCCAAATAATACAATCCCTTCGGCCTCTATAACTTTGGTGAAATAGCCGTCATTATATTCGAACCAGGCCGGCTCCCTGGTATATCGGGCCAAATTTTCCCTGGTGAATCCCAATTCCGTGGAAAGGAATATATCATGGGTTTGCTCCTCAACGTTCAATACCGTGATAACGATATGCTGAAATCTGAATACTCTTTTAAGATTGGTCTGTATGATCCAAAGAAGACCTTTTCTGTCCTTAATGGAAGTGATGTCATAGCTCAATTTTAATAGTAACTCACGTTCGGCGTCCCTGGTCTGTATGGTTTCATTGGCGATGATGTTGCCTACGGCTATCGAAAATTGATTGGCAAGATCCCTGATCAGGTTGATAGCCGTGTCTTGCATTTCGTGGTTCTCTCCGAGACAAATGGCCCAAACGCCAATAAACCGGCCTGCTATTTCCAGGCTCTGCATGACAACTTTGCGGATGCCGCTTTCGTAATTTATTTGCAGGTATTCCGGAATAACTGCCCGTGCCTTCAGCTGTTCCAGATCGAAAATCACCGGCTCACCCGCCAGGATCACTTTATTGAAAATCTGATCGGAAATGGGGTATCTGGCAGCAGTAACACATTTATACCTGGGATGAAACCTGGTCCTGGATTCTGCATCCTGCATGAACGTACTCATGGTGAGCTTATCCTCGTTTACCGTTGCTACCCAGTGATGACTGAAGTTAAAAAGACTTTTAAGCTTATAGTGGATAATTTTGAGGAGATCCTTTTTCTCCCGGATGGTTGCAAAATCTATATTTAAGGACTGGATAATTTCCCGTTCTTTTTGACGGGTTTCTATTTCCTCTTGTGTCTGTATGGTATTAATCGCGAATGTCAACAGGGGTGGGATCATCGGGCAAACCGTTGCCGGCTCAAAAGTCTCTTTCGTTTCCTTAAACAGGATAATCCAAACGCCAATAGTTGAGCTGCCATGCAATAAGGGGAAAGTATACGCTTTGACATGGGTCTTCATTTCGCAACCAGCCAGGTAAGGTTCTACGTTTCCGTTCCGGAAGAGCTCGTCAAAATCAACGATCCATTGATGAGGCTGTATAGCAGGATCATTGATCTTATGATCGAAGGGGATCTTACCGGTTAAAATTGTTTCCGAGAACTGACCCCTGCTTTCTGAATCACCATAGTCTTTTAAAAAGTTGGATATCTCGCGGCCATCGTTTTTTAAGAGAAAAATAGTGGAGTGCTGAAATCCGATCTTTTCCTTTAAGGAGCCATTTATAAGGCTATCCAGCTGCTCCCTGTTCTTTATCATTGCAATGTCCTGACCAAGTTGCATGATAATCTGTTGGTGGCCGGGATTAAAAAACATGAAATACGCGGTTTAGTAAGATGATGATGCTGTCACGGTGATAAATTCCGTGCCATATTTTTAAGTGTTTGAACATCAAATTATTGGATAATATTTTCAATTAATACCCCGTGATATATCCACCTTATATAAAAAAACCCGTGACATGTCACGGGTCGGGTGGAGAGATGCGGTCATGCCCGATCAATACTTCTTTTTTTCTATGCCCAGCTTTTTCATCCTGGATCTTAGGGTTGAAACATTAATATTCATCATTTTTGCGGCTCCATCGGAACCTTCGAGCTTTCCGTTACACTTGTTCAGGATACTAATTATATAGTCCCGTTCGTTTTCTTCGATCGTTTTGGTGATCCCAGGCGGTAGAGTGCCGGGGTTATTTTTATGAAGTGACGGAAGGTGGAGGTCTGTGACGACACCGTCAGCCGACAGCAAGACACTTCTTGCCATTATATTCTCAAACTCGCGTATATTTCCGGGCCATGTATAGTTCAGCAGGGTGTCGATCGCCTGTTCAGAGAGCCTTGGAGTTGTCTTCTTTTCCTTTTGCGAATGGAGCTGTAAGAAATGGTTTGCCAGTAAAAGGAGGTCCTCTTTTCGATCCCGTAATGGGGGCAGATCAATGGGAAACACATTAAGCCGGTAAAAGAGATCCAGCCGGAACCGGCCGGAAGTGACTTCTTCTTCCAGATTACGATTGGTGGCTGCGATGATCCGAACATCTACCTTCCTTTTTTTCCCGCCTACAACATCTATTTCCTTCTCCTGTAAAACGCGAAGCAGTTTGACCTGCAGGTCCTGAGGCATTTCTCCTATTTCGTCCAAAAAAACGGTGCCCTCATCCGCCTGTTCAAATTTTCCTATTCTTTTTTCATTTGCGCCGGTGAATGAGCCTTTTTCGTGACCGAATAATTCCGATTCTACAAGATTTGCAGGGATGGCGGCACAGTTTACTATAATAAATGGTTTTGAACCGCGTGTCGAGATGCGGTGGATGCATTGTGCTACCAACTCCTTTCCTGTGCCGCTCTCTCCCTGTATTAAAACCGAGATCGAGGAATCGGCTACAATTTTTATATTTTTCAGCACAGCATTCATAGATGGGCTCTTCCCGATAATTTGATTTAAGCCGGTATTTGAAGATCCGGTCGTTGAAAATTTATCATTTAAAATCACTTCCTGGTTTTGCTGATGGAGATACCAGGCGACATCGAGTGCGACCACGACGTCTTTTTCACGGAACGGTTTGACAAGAAAGCCATAAGGCCGGGTCATTTTTGCCGCATCCAGAACCTCCCTGCTGGAATTGGCAGACAGGAATATAAAAGCGATATTTTCCGATCTTAATATTCTGGCGAGGTCGATGCCATTTAATTTACCCTGTAAGCGGATATCCAATAGGACCAGGTTCGGTTTTTCTTCATTTTTTATTTTTATCGCCTCGTCAACAGAGGAGGCGATGGAACATACTGCATAGCCTGCCTTATGGAGACTTATCCTCAGGTTGTTGGCTTCAATAAACTGGTCTTCGACAATAAGTATTTTGAGGTTCATAGTTTCCAGCGCTTTGTTTAGATCTTCGTCAGTGTATCTGTTTCAAAAATATTTGCATATTCCAGGGGGGATTTCTCAAATAATATGGTGATCTTAACACCATGATCGCTATTAAAGCTGATCTCACCGTGAATTTCTTTTGTCAATCCTTTAACCAATTGAAGTCCCAGTGAAACAGGGTTTGCTTTGATGGGATCTGTGTCCATTCCGATGCCGTTGTCGGCCAATTCCAGCTTTAATAATTCACCATATTCCCGTAAGGTAATCAGGATCTCCCCCTGCCTGTCGCGGGGAAATGCATATTTGATCGAGTTGGTTACGACCTCGTTGATGATCAGTGCCAGGGGTATTGCAATTGATGCATCTAGGTTTACGGGGTCAATTTTCAGGGTGAAATCAATTTTACGGGAAATGTCGAAGCTGTCCTTCAGGTATTCGATCAATTCTGGTATATAGACTGCCATATCGATCGTTTTGATATCCTCGGACTGATATAGCTTTTGATGGATCAGGGACATGGTATAGATACGGTTCTGACTTGTTCCTATAGCTTTCAGCGCATCATTTTCAAGGTAGGAGGCCTGCGATTCCAGCAGGCTGATGATCGTTTGCAGGTTATTCTTTACCCGGTGATGTACTTCTTTTATCAGCCATTCTTTTTCATCTACCAGTTGTTTGAGCGCCAGGTTTCTCCTGTTCATCTCTTTATTGGAGCGCTGCTTCATCCGGAACTGGCTAAATAGCAGGATTATAATGATCGACATCAGCACACTACCTGCAATCATTATATTCCTGGTGAGCTTTTCCTGCTTTAATTCCCCTTGTTGAACTTTCCCCTGCTGCGTCAGTAATTTAATATCCTGGTCCTTTTTTTCCGCGGCATATTTTTCGGTGAGTTCCTGCATTTGTATCCGTTGGTCGAAACCGATCAATGAGTCCTCGTAGAATTTGTATTTGAAATAATTCTGCATGGCCGATTTATAGTTCCCTTCCAGGGAGTCGATCTTGAACAGCAAAGAGTATTTACTGGCGTCAAGGTCTACATTCTTTTGTGGGTTTGTGCTGGCTTTTTTCAGGAACAAACGGGCTTTTTTCACATCCGACCGGGAAATATAGAATTTGCCTATGGATAGATAAGTACCCATTAATTCTCCAAAGACGTCTTCTTTATACCGATCCGATAATTTAAGTAATGCCATGTAATTTTCATCTGCCAATCCGGGCTTGTTCAACTTTTCGTAACAATCTCCTTTTATCGAAAGGATCTGCAGCTGTTCCCATACGCTTTGGGGCGGGAATTGACTGGTAATGGTATCGATCAGCGACAAAGACTCTTCAGGCCGCCTCATATTCATGAGCATTGAAGCAGCATAAAGGAAATTTTTATACCAGAGCAAATGCGTTTCTCTTTTTCTTGATTCGAGTGCTTTCTTATACCATTGCAATGCTTCTTCGTTTTTTCCAATCGATTCGTAAAAGGATCCAAAACGGATATATATGGAACCTGCAACCGCACTGATACCCGACCATTTCAAATTCTCAAGGGCGGCATTGGAATGTGCAAAGGCTTCCATATACTTTCCTTGTCTTCCCGATGCCAGGGCCAACTGGTTTTCGACGTATAGAACATGTTTGAACCCGGTCGCCCGCATCAAAGAGATCATTTCACGAAAATCCTTCTCCATCAACTGAGAGCTGACGGTTTGATCACAGCCTGAAAGATTCCATAAGAGTTCAATTTGTTTTTCTTTTGACTGTAATTTTTGGTATAGCTCCAATGATCTTTGATAGTAAGCCCTTTTCAATGAATCGCTGAAGGGAAGGAGAGTACCCAGATGCTGGTAAGCACGGGCCGCCGTTTCCAGATCTCGTTCCTCTAACCCGGAAGAGACCTGTTTCATGAATATTTCTTTACTTGCCGGAATGTTTCCTTTTTGATGATATAATTCTCCAAGCAGGAATTGGCATTCGTTTTCCCATTTTATGGCATTGGTTGCCCTGCTCAGATCTGAAGCGGTCTTTATATAAAAACCGGCCGTATCGAGGTCTTTTTTATGGCTCCCTGGCTGATGGAGAAACCAGATGCCGAGTTCGAGCAGCAATTGTATCCGCTGTTGCCCTTCTACCGTTTTCAATATGTGTACTGCTGCGGCTGTCCTTCCAGAATCGATGAACCCTTCTCCGCCTGATACCTTACCAGCGAAACCATCACTATAAGGGAGAAGGAAGGGCATTCCTGTAATTTGGCGGGCTATTGACGTCACACTATCCTGCTCCAGGGAATTTTCCGTATTTTGGTTGATGAACTCGACAGTACTGACTTCCAGCAGTCGCTTCTGTGCGACACTATAATTGCTGACGGTAGCGGCAGCCGGCAACAGCTGTCCTCCGGTGTCCTGGGTCGGAGATGATTGAGCCAAACCAGCAAGATGAAACAATAGCAGAATTATGCCAGCCGGGGTACTCTTTCCAAACAAGCCGGACTTTGTTCTTGCCTGGCGTATCATATTCCTTTCCATGCGTCTCTTATCAGTTATAAAAGTACTCATTTTGCGCATTCCATCACAAGTATTTCGTGTCCCGGATCACCCTGGTCCCTTGTTTCAAGCGGCCGGAAACCCCTTCTTTCGAACAACCCAACCGGACCATTGTATTTGGTCAGCACAACAAAAATTCTGTTTCCTTCTACAGCAATTGTATTTTTTATGACCTCATTCACGAGCAATTCCTCAAATCGTTTCCCCTGTGTCTCCGGTAAACAGTACAGAGCATTGATCTCACAGGCTTTAAGTTCGGTGCTTGTAGATGTATAGGAAATAAAGGCAACGGCCTGCTCTCTTTCGATCACCAGAAGGAAAATGGAAATGTTGTTTTTTATTTCATTGGTCAGCTTTCTGTGGGAATAGATATCTTGGATCTCATGCGCTCATTTTTTTGATGATAGAACAGGGAATTGAGTGACTGACCGGTGGTGTTGAGATACCGGAACCATGTCACGCAGCCTTGATATGCCGAGAGGGACTGGTACGTTACCTCGCTCATAAATATTTGATTGATATAAGATTAAGTATGTGTCACGAAATTTACATAACAGAACCGGACTATAAGAAAAATATAAGAATGAGATGCTTCCATCCGATCGATCCGATACCTTATTGAAGTATATCAGGAAAATTGTAAGCCTGGATGACTCTGCAGCAGAAGTGATTTTGGATAACTGCAGAGACGTGCTTATACCCAAAGGGCACATTATTTTTAATGAAGGGGAAGTTGCCAGATATGCTTACTTTATAGTATCCGGTAAGGCACGGTCGTATTACACAGACGATGCAGGCAGGACCATTACCTGGTCGTTTCATTTTAATGAGGTGCAAAGCGATTTCAGGAATCTTTTTATTGTTGATTATAAAAGCTTGCTGACTCAAACACCGGGGACTATGTCTGTCGAGGCACTGACTGATATCAGGGCTACCCGCATTGGTCAACGTGCGCCTGATTCCCAGTCTGCGCATTTACCTGTATTGGAGAAATGTTTTCAAAAACTCAATGAATACTTTTTCAGTAAGGCGTATGACAGGTTTTTCAACCTTCTTACTTTGTCGGCAACTGATCGGTATAACAAATTGCTAAAAAATGAGTCCTATTTATTGCAAATGTTCAATGATAAGTATCTGGCCTCCTATATAGGAGTCGAACCTCAATCGCTTAGCAGGATAAGAAAAAAACTGAGATCAATTCCGGTCAATCGCCTGGAGCCTGTTAATATACTCGAAGACGTCGAAAGTTGATCGGAAGGGGGATTTGCCGTAATTTTGGCGGTTTATAACTAATCTGACCTGGATTTGAATTTACCTAAAGAATTGTTGGCTTCGTTGAATGGGGTCGCAGGCTTTGATGCTGCGGCTTTTGAGGCTGTGCATGCGACGGGGCGGCAGGTGGTGTCTATACGGGTTAATCCGGGGAAGGTGGGATTTGGGGTGGCGCCGGGTGATGGGGTTGCGGCGACCCGGGGTGGGTTTGGGGCGCCTTTGGCTGGCGTAGGCGATGGTGGTATTGAGGGTGCGGTTGGGGCCGCCCGTGATGGTGAGGGGGGTGGTGGTGTTGAGGGTGAGGTTGCGGCGCAGGGGCGGGGTGTTGTGGGAGGAGTAGGGGCTTTGTTGCCGGTTGGGGCGAGTCGTGTGCCGTGGTCATCGATGGGGTATTATTTGCCGGAGAGGCCTTCTTTTACGTTTGACCCTTTGTTTCATGGGGGCGCCTATTATGTGCAGGAGGCTTCCAGTATGTTTTTGGAGCAGGCGTTGAGACAGACGGTGGATCTGTCGCGGCCGCTTCGGGTGCTGGATCTTTGTGCGGCTCCGGGCGGGAAGTCTACGCTGATAGAATCCTTGCTTAGTGCCGGTAGCCTGTTGGTAAGCAATGAGGTCATAAGGAACCGGGTGCATATATTGGAAGAGAATATGGTCAAGTGGGGAGGGGCGAATAGCTTTATCACCAGCAATGATCCGCAGGATTTTCGGCGGCTGGAAAATTACTTTGATGTCATCGTAGTGGATGCGCCTTGCAGTGGCAGTGGTCTTTTTCGGCGGGAGCCGGAGGCGATAGAGGAGTGGAGCCTTGACAATGTGCGGCTTTGTCACCAAAGGCAGCAGCGAATTTTATCTGATGTCTGGCCGGCGTTGCGCCAGGACGGAATGCTTATTTATTCCACCTGTTCCTATTCCCGGGAAGAGGATGAAGATATTTTGGATTGGATGATGAAGGATCTGTCCGCGGTGGGTTGTCGTCTCGATGTGTCTGGGGAGTGGAATATTGTTGAAACGGCGGGTGCCGGGGGCGCGTATGGTTATCGTTTTTATCCCGACAAATTAGATGGGGAAGGATTTTTTATAGCCTGTCTGCGGAAGGGGGATGGAGGGGAGTATAGTGCTCCGCGGAAGAAGAATATTCCGGAAAAATTGAATCGTGTCGAGGAGACTCGTGTCAGAGAATGGGTCAGGCCGGATGAGGCTGTTGCTTTTTTCCGCCACCAGGAGCAGATCAATGCCCTGCCGGAGTCTTTGATCGCCGAGCTGCCGCTGCTGCAGTCGGCCTGTTATTTAAAGAGGGCAGGGGTGCCGATGGGGAAGCTGTCTGCGAAGGAATTTATTCCCGGGCACGATCTGGCGGTGAGCATGATCATCAATCCATCGTTGCCTGTGGTCGCCTTGTCGCGGGAACAGGCTTTGCTGTATCTCAGGAAGGAGGAGGTGCATCCGGAGGGGGCTGAGCCGGGCTGGTCCCTGGTGGCGTACGAGGGGCTGAATCTTGGGTGGATAAAGGTTTTGCCGCGCCGGTCGAATAATTATTATCCAAAAGAGTGGAGGATATTGAAAAGGGAGGGGTGATTTAGTGGTTTACGCAAAATTGTGCATCTTTGTTGTTGAACTTGATTAAAAAATATTGCTATGCGATCACCCTCTGCCGTACTTTTATTGATCAGCTGTTTTTTTGTAAAGTTTGCCCGATCTCAGTCCAATGAATTGCTTGTCGAGGGTCAAACAGGGAAATTATACCTCGAACATACTGTCGTTGCAAAAGATAACTGGTATAGTGTCGGAAGGCTTTACAATATTACTCCCAAAGAACTTACTGCTTTTAATCATCGGACACTGACGCCGCTGACTGTCGGACAGAAACTGGAAATTCCATTAACGGCGGTGAATTTTTCGCAAACAGGTCAGAAAGCGGCGGGGGAGACCCTTGTGCCGGTGTATTATGTGATCCAGGAGAAGGAATGGATGTACCGGATCAGTGTGAATCACAATAAAGTATCTATTCCCAGTCTTGAGAAATGGAATAATGTGAATAAGGATCAGATCCATGCGGGTATGCATCTGATCGTCGGATTTTTGAAGGTAAAGACGGCTTTGTCGGCGTTGGCTGCGAATGGTGCGGCGCCGGGTGTGGCAGCCACTAAGGGTGGTGTGCCGGTTGGTGGCGCGACGGGGGCTGGGGCTAAGGTTGCCGCGCAGAGTGGTGGGGCGCCGGTTGGCGGGGCGACTGGAGCGAAGGTAAGTGGAGCGACTGAGGCGGGTACTACGAGTGGGCAGGCCGCTGATGCGGCTAACAGTAATCCGCCGGCGACGGTGTCGGGGGAAACGGCGAAGGCGCCAGAGCAAACGACAAAGGTGAAGGAGTCAATGACGCCTGCTGCTACGCCTTCTCATAATGGAGGCTCTTTTAAGGGAGATTATGGGGAAGCGGGTAAGTCGGCTACTGGTCTGGCCGGTACCTTTAAGAGTACGAGTGGGTGGCAGGATGGAAAATATTATGCCCTGATGAATAATACGCCTGTGGGCACGATCGTAAGAGTGACTGATCCGTCGACGGGGAAGACTATTTACGCGAAGGTCCTGGGGCAGCTGCCTGACATGAAGGAGAGTGCGGGTTTGTCGATAAGGATCAGCAATGCGGCGGCCGCTGAGCTGGGGGAGGGAGAAGGGAAATTTAATGTGGAAGTTAAATATTAGGATTGGGCCGGGCGGAAGCCTCTGAGGAAATCCTGGACCTTCATTTTCTTTTTTCCTTCCAGCTGTAATTCGGTCACGTGGATGTAGCCGTCAGTTGTGGCAAATTTCAAATACGTTTTTTGATCTGTTTCATAGGCTCCTGGTGTCTTGCCGGGGGCCTTTTTTTCTTTTTCCGAGTGATAGACCTTTAGCATTTTACCGTCGAGGTAAGTGTAGGCAGCGGGGAAGGGGGAGAGGCCGCGGATCAGGTTATAGATCTCGTCTGTTGTCGAGTTCCAATCGATGAGGCAGGTTTCCGTAAATATTTTTGGGGCATGTTTTAGTTCGCCGGTTTCCTGCTGGGGGGTGGCTTTTAGTGTTCCGGCTGTCAGTCCTTCTATCGTCCGGACGAGCAGGCGGGCGCCGACCTCTTTCATTATATCGTGTACATCGCCGGCGGTGGCGTCATCTGCGATAGGAAAGCGATCCTGCAGGAGTATGCTACCGGTGTCGATGGTATGCTGGAGCTGGAAGGTGGTGACGCCTGTCTCTTTTTCTCCGTTGATGACGGCCCAGTTGATGGGTGCGGCTCCGCGATACTGGGGCAGTAGAGATCCGTGCAGATTGACGGTACCCATCGGGGGCATGTCCCAAACCGCTTCGGGTAGCATCCGGAAGGCGACGACGATTTGGAGGTCGGCTTTTAGAGCGTTTAATTCCTCGAGGAATTCGGGGTTTTTTAGTTTCTCGGGCTGGAGGATGGTGAGGCCTTTTTCGCTGGCGTATTTCTTGACGGCACTCTCGGTCAGCTGCATACCACGGCCGGCGGGTTTGTCGGGTGCTGTCAGTACCGCAACGACGTTGTACCCCGCGGTGAGAATGGCGTCCAGGGAGGCGACGGCAAATTCCGGGGTGCCCATAAAGATGATACGAGGACTAGTCGGCATACAGCAAATTTTTTTTAATATTAGGTTAATTTATTCCGTGCGGGCGAGTGTTTTTTTAACGCTTTTCTGCCGTCGGAATACGTCGCAATTTAATTATTTAATCCTACCTTGCAGGAATCTCCTGCATAGGAGAATCTTCTAAAAAAATAACTCATGGCACAAGAAGTAAAAGCTGGTGACACCGTAAAGGTCCATTATCACGGGAAGCTCACTGATGGGACGACATTTGACTCCTCCGAAGGACGTAGTCCGCTGGAGTTTGAAGTGGGTGGCGGGATGGTGATAAAAGGTTTTGATGACGGCGTCCTCGGGATGACTGTCGGGGAGAAAAAAACCATTGAGATCCCTGTAGAAGATGCCTATGGTCCAAGAGATCCCCAGGCGATAATCGAGTTTCCGATCGATCGATTTCCTCCCAATATCAAGCCTGAAGTAGGCATGCAGCTCGCTATGAACAATGGCTCCGGTCAGCAGATGCCGGTTGTCATCGTGGAAGTGAAGCCTGATGCCGTTGTGCTGGATGCCAATCATCAGCTGGCAGGCCAGGATCTGGTTTTCGACCTCGAACTGGTTGAGATCAATAGTCCTTCGCGGATTATTATGCCATAGGCATCCAAAGATCCAGCAATTACATTTTTTATATTATGGGTTGTGTCGGTGTGAGCCGGGGCAGTTGTGTTGTGCTACGCGAATGTTTTTGCGGGTTGGGGGGAAGATGGGTTGTATTTTTTCTCGAAGGCCCAGGCAAGGATCAGCACGCTGCTAAAAGATATCAGTGTGTTAATGATGGAGCCTTCCAGTCCGAAGTCGCCGCCTGTCAGGAAGAGGTCTCCCTTTGGTTCAGCCACTAATAAAGAGGGGAGACTGAGGCCGCTGACTTTGAAGCCGAGGATGGGACCCTGGAAGAAGTTCCAGCTGAGGTGGAAGAGGAACGAGAACCAGAGATTTTTTGTGTAGATATAGTTGATCCCCAGGAGAAGGCCGGCCAGGAAGAGATTGGCAAAGGCGAGGGTATGGATCCCCGGATTGCTGATGTGAAAGCAGGCGAAGAAGAGGGCGGAGATCGCGAGGGCGATGTATTTATTCGGGAATGTCTTCAGCAGGTTACCCAAAATATAGCCGCGGAACACGAGCTCTTCGCTGAAGGCAATGAGGGCCATCAGGCCGAAAGAGATAAACAGGGAAGAGGGGTCCCAGACGATGTCTGTCCATTCCAGGTGTCCGCTCAGCAATAAGAGAACAGATGTTAAACCCAAAAGGGCCGGTCCGATGAAGAGTCCGGTCAGCGCCTCGCTGGTAAAGCCTTGCAGGTCCCAGCCGAGGCTGATAAAACTCCGGCGGTCGATAAAAAATCTGAATATACAGACGCTTACGAGGGAGATGGCAAACTCCAGCAGAACCAGCAGCCAGAGATAGTTGCCGGTCAGCAGTCCCGATAGTGTGCCAATAGGGCTGCCTTCCAGCTGCTGAGGACTGGTCCCCGTTAAAGCCAGTACGGCGGGGATCGCCAATACCAGCGTGACGATGAAGAAGCCGACGCCGAAGAGCAGCACCCGCAGCCAACCCTGATTGAATACCGGATTTTTTTTAACCTGATCGGACATAGTGTTTATATTCGTTGGGTAATTTAAGAAAATGTTTGACAATTATACTTTTAGTGTAGCGGAAAGATTTCTCCGTTACGTGCAAATTGATACGCAAAGTGACCCTCAGTCGACTTCCTACCCCTCTACGGAGAAACAGAAAGACCTGGGCAGGTTATTGGTGCAGGAGTTAAGAGATTCGGGTTTGCCGGATGCCGACCTGGACGAGTTTGGGTATGTATATGCTACTTTGCCTGCCAATACGGATAAGGATGTTCCTGTCATTTGTTACTGTGCGCATATGGATACGGCTCCCGACTGCACTGGTACGGGGGTAAAGCCGATAGTCCACCACAATTATGACGGGGGTGATATTGTTCTGCCGGATGACCCGGCGCAGGTGATCTCGCCTGTCGATCATCCTTACCTGGCCAGTCGCAAAGGGGACGACATCATTACTGCCTCGGGGACGACCTTACTGGGTGCCGATGACAAGGCTGGTGTCGCTGTGATCATGGACATGGTGCAGTTTTTTGTCCGGAATCCTGAATTAAAGCATGGGAAGATCCGCATCCTTTTTACCCCTGATGAAGAGATCGGCCGGGGTGTGGACAAGCTGGATATGCAGCGGCTTGGTGCGGACTTTGGGTATACGCTCGATGCGGGTGAGCGTGGTTCGCTGGAGGATGAGACTTTTTCGGCGGATGGGATGAGCGTTACCTTTTTTGGGCGCAGTGCGCATCCGGGTTATGGGAAGGACAAGCTGGTGAATGCGATAAAAGCAGCGAGCTATTTTGTGGATTTGTTGCCGAAGGATGAATGGGCGCCGGAGAGTACTGAAGGGCGTTATGGGTTCGTACATCCGGTGCGGATGAGCGGGTCCGTGGAAAAGGCCGTCGTTGAATTTATTGTCCGTGATTTTTATACCCGAAAGCTGGCCGCCTATGAGGATTCGCTGCGGGATAAGGTGGAGGAGACGCTGGCTGCTTTTCCGGGTGCGACGGCGGAGGTGACGGTGAAGGAGCAGTATCGCAATATGAAGGAGGTGCTGGATCTGCATCCGCAGGTATCTGAATACGCGGAAGCCGCTATTTTGCGGGCCGGTTTGGATGTGCATAAGAGCAGTGCCCGGGGTGGGACGGATGGGTCGAGGCTTTCGTTTATGGGTTTGCCTTGTCCGAATCTGTTTACGGGGGAGATGGCTTTTCATGGAAAGCATGAGTATGTGAGTGTACAGGATATGCAGAAGTCTGTGGAGACGGTGGTGCATCTGGCGATGATTTGGGAGGAGAGGGGGTAGCGCTGGTGTTGCGGCGACGCCGGGGTTGTGGAGTCGGGAATGGGCCGTTAAGGTTTGGGGATTGCGGGGTTGGGTTGCGGCGGCTTTAGCGGGCTTTGATGGCTTGTATGATCATCTCCGCGTGTATTCTTGAGTTTTCGATAAACCATACATGGGTGTTCATGCCACCGCAGACGACGCCTGCGAGAAAGAGATTTTTTACGTTGGTTTCCATTGTCTCTGCGTTGTAGAAAGGCTGGAGGCGGGAGTCGTCTGAAAGCTGGATGCCTGCCATGCGGAGGAAGTCGAAGCTGGGCTGATAGCCGGTGAGCGCGATGACATAGTCGTTGGGGATGGAGAGGGGGCCATCCGGAGTAATGATTTCGACCTCGCCGGGGCGGATGGCGGTTAGTGATGAGTGTGTATAGGCTTTGATGCTGCCTTCCTTTATACGATTTTCAATGTCGGGTTTGACCCAGTATTTGACCCGGGGGCCGATGCCTTCGCCGCGTATAACCATCGTGACTTCAGCGCCTTTGCGCCAGGTTTCGAGAGCGGCGTCTACCGAGGAGTTGCTGGCGCCTACTACGACCACTTTTTGCATGGCATAGAAGTGCGGCTCCTTGTAATAGTGGGTCACTTTTGGGAGGTTTTCCCCTGGGATGTCGAGCAGGACGGGGATGTCGTAGAAGCCGGTGGCCAGGATAGTATAGGTGGCGGAGTAGGTTTGGCGCTGGCTGACGACCCTGAATTTTCCATTGTCCTGTTTTATCTGCTGTACGGCTTCCTGGAGGTGAATGTTCAGTCCGTTGGAGACGGCTACCCGCCGATAGTATTCCAGGGCTTCGCCGCGCTGGGGCTTGACGTTGTTGCTTACAAAGGGCACTCCGCCGATCTCTATGCGTTCGGACGTAGAGAAAAAGGTCATGTTGGCCGGATAATTATACAAAGAATTGACCAGGCATCCTTTTTCGAGGATGAGATAGCTTAGTCCTGCCTTCCGGGCTTCGAGGGCGCAGGCGATGCCGATAGGGCCTCCGCCGACGATGATGATGTCGTAATTGGTGTTCATTTTCTTAATTTCCCCCCGCAAATTTATGTACATTCACGCACAAATAATCTTATCATGGAGACCATTAATATCTTCTATGTTATTGTAACTCTTATAATTCTTGCTGTAATATTCAGCTGTGCGGTGTCTGTCAACCAGGGATATATATATGTTCTCACGATGTTTGGCAAATACCAGCGGATGCTGCGTCCGGGTTTGAATTTCAAGATACCTTTTCTCGAGCAGGTATATAAAAAGATCTCGATTCAAAACCGGTCGGTGGAGCTGGAGTTTCAGGCTGTGACGGCAGATCAGGCGAATGTGTATTTCAAGAGTATGTTGCTGTACGCCGTTCAGAATGCTGATGAAGAAACGGTCAAGAGAGTGGCCTTCAAATTCATCGCCGACAGGGACCTGATGCAAGCGCTGACGCGTACTATTGAGGGCAGTATCCGGAGTTTTGTGGCTACCAAGAGGCAGGCGGAGATACTTGGTCTGCGCAAGGATATAGTAGATTTTGTCAAGGACCAGATAGATCACTCCCTGGAAGAGTGGGGGTATCATCTGATGGACCTGCAGATCAACGATATTACGTTTGACAAGGCTATTATCGAATCTATGAGTAAAGTGGTAGCCAGCAATAACCTGAAGGCTGCTGCCGAGAACGAGGGGCAGGCGCTGCTGATCACCAAGACAAAGGCGGCTGAAGCGGAGGGGAATGCGATAAAGATCTCGGCTGAGGCTGAGAGAGAGGCGGCCCGGCTTCGTGGGCAGGGGGTTGCGCTGTTCCGCCAGGAAGTGGCTCATGGGATGAGCGAGGCGGCTGAGGAGATGAAGAAGGCCAACCTGGACACGAATGTTATCCTTTTTAGCATGTGGACGGAAGCTATAAAGAATTTTGCCGAAGTGGGGAAGGGCAATATTATCTTCCTTGATGGGAGTAGTAATGGGATGGAGAGGACTATGCAGCAGATACAGGCGTTGATGGTTAATAAAGGATAGGGGTGGGGAGAGCGACAGTTCGGCAAAATTCTTTAT
>Ga0193716_1000797_pt1 | contig 18824 bp, 20 predicted proteins | sample U2c1metaG_FD_145901 | JGI IMG/M metagenome (GOLD analysis project Ga0193716, IMG submission 145901) | Soil microbial communities from a riparian zone of the East river system, Colorado, United States - U2c1 | ecosystem: Environmental > Terrestrial > Soil > Riparian zone | place: USA: East River...
CTCCCGAGCTTCACACCGGATGTGAGCGCCCTCACAACTAGCAAACACCACGTTCGATCTCGTCGCTCAACGAGCGGCGCGCGGGTGCGCCGACCCGGGAACGTCGCTGCCCCAACGGGAACCGCGCCCGTTCAGTCCGGCAACAGTGGTACCGAAATGCCCGGATCGCGGCCAAGCAGCACCGCTCTCGTCACCGCGAGGGAGCCGAACCGGTCCCGCACCCCGTCGAGTGCCGAGTCCAGCGCGCCGGGCGCCACGTCGTCGAACGGGAGCATCCGCTGAATCGCGTCCTTGTTGTCCAGGTTCGCCAGTGACACCCCGACCAGCGTCACCCCGCGCTCGGCGAGCAGCGACCGCGTCCCGCGCAGCAGCGCACGCGCCGTGGTCAGCAGCAGCTCCGTGTCCGCCGTCGGCTGGACCAGCGTGTGCGACCTGGTGGCCCGCGCGAAGTCCGCGAACCGCAGGCGTAACACGACGGTCCGGCACGACCGGTCGGCCGCGCGCAGCCGCCGTGTCACCCGGTCGATCAACTGCGCGAGGGTCGCCTCCAGGTCCTCGTGTGTCCTCGGCGAACGACCGAGCGCCCGCTGCGACCCGATCGACCCGCGCCGACCGCCGACCCGCACCGGCCGGGGATCGTGGTTGTGCGCCAACGCGTGCAGGTGCCGGCCGGACGCCTTGCCCAGCATCGCGACCAAGGTGCTCTCGCCGAGCTTCGCGACCTGCCCGACCGTGTTGAGGCCGCGGTCGTGCAGCTTGACGGCCGTGACCTTTCCGACGCCCCACAGCCGCTCCACCGGCAGTGGGTGCAGGAATGCCAGCTCGCCCTCCGGCGGTACCACGAGGAGCCCGTCCGGCTTGGCGACCGCACTGGCGACCTTCGCCAGGAACTTGGTGCGCGCCACGCCGACGGTGATCGGCAGGCCGACCCGCTCGAGCACCGCCGCGCGTAATCGCACGGCGATCGCCTCCGGCGTGCCGGCGATCTTGCGTAAACCGCCGACGTCGAGGAACGCCTCGTCGATCGACAGGCCCTCGACCAGCGGCGTGGTGTCCCGGAAGACCTCGAACACGGCCTTGCTCGCCGCCGAGTAGGCCGACATCCTCGGCGGCACCACCACCGCGTGCGGGCACACGCGTAACGCCTGCGCCCCACCCATCGCGGTGCGCACGCCGAGGCGCTTGGCCTCATAGCTCGCCGCCAACACCACGCCGCCGCCCACGATCACGGGGCGGCCGCGCAGCCTCGGGTTGTCCCGCTGCTCGACCGACGCGTAGAACGCGTCGAGGTCGGCATGGAGGATGTTCGCCATCGTCACGAACATATGTTCGCATCCAGCACCGACAAAACCTTGAAATGTCCCTCTGACGTGGGTATTTGATGCGGTCGGTCAGGCGGTGACGGTCACCAGCCACGCCGGGTGGTCCGTCGTGCCGGACATGCTGATCTTGGTACCACTGACGAACGTGAGCGCGTTCGACGCGAAGACGTGCTGCAGCGCGCCGTCGCCCTTGCGGTAGAAGCCGGACGGGTTGCAGTCCTGCACGTTCGGGCTGCCCTGGTACCTGAGGTTCATGTCACCGGACACCACCGTGGGACCGGGCAGGCCGACCGCGCGACCGAGCAGTTCCTTGCACTGCGCCAGAGCCGTCGTGCCGCTCTTCGACGAAAGGTGCGTCGTGCAGGCGCTCACACCACCGGCAGGCAGGCACGCCCACACCCGCATCTCGTTGCTGCTGTCCTGCGCCGTGTAGCGGCCGGTGGCCGGCGGACCGCCGGCCAGCCCGTCGACGACGATGAGGATGTTGCCGTACTGCTGGCCGTTCGTGCAGGTCACGGGTGCGCCGTCGCGGGTCTGGGCGGCCACGAACACCGCCTGCGACGGGCCGACGGCCGCCTGGAGACGCGGGACGTCCCCGGAGCAGGCCTCGTTCACCGACAGGACCTGCGGTTTCGTCGAACCGATCACCGAGACGGACTTGGCCATCACCGGCTCCGCGCCGGCGTAGCAGCCCGCGTAACCGCTGTGACAGATGTTGAGCTGCAACACCTTCACCGTGGTGGCCGCGGCCGCCGACGGCGCGGTGAGCAACAGACCGGACAGAAGCAGCAGTACCCCGACGACACTCCGCATGCGACCAGCCAAACAGACCGCCGTGGGAACAGGCAAGATCGGGCCCATGAAACGGCCGAATCCGGTGCGCTGGCTGTGCTTCCAGTACGGCGTCCGGCTGCCCGCCCGCTACCGCGACTGGGTCCTGCACGACGCCACCTGCCCCACCTGGCTGCCGCGCGTCCTGCTGCGCACCCTGGTGCAGCTAGTGCCCGCGTTCGCCGTCGTGCTCGGGGTCCTGCTGAGCATCGACGGCGCGTGGCCCATCGCGCTCGGCGCGCTCCTGCTGGGAGTCCTCGTGAGCCTGCGACTCACGCTCGCCAACGCGGCGGACAGCGTCGACGCGCGCCTGGCCCGCTACGGCTTCCCACCCGGACACGGCACCGCGACACGCAAACAGGCGTCCGCGGCCGCCGAGGAGGAAGCCCGCTACCGGAACAAGTGGCAAGGCCCCAACACCACCTGAACGATACCTTCGCTAGGCCATTCTCGCGTATGTGACACGAATGGCCGGTAGGCGCGGACACACGGGGCGACACATTTCTAACCTGACCGGGGAGCGACATTCCCCCACAATGATCGCTAACGTCATAAGCACTTTCGCAGCAGCGAAAAGAAACCCTCACAGGTGGAGGCGCTCGTGATCATCATCGGGCTGGGAATCGGAATCTCCCTCTGTTGCACATGGTGGCACTGCCACTGAAAGCGCAGGTCAGCTAACCGCCATCGATTGAGTTTCACCTAGTTGCGAAACGGGCGCCCGGACCATTGCCGTTGGCCAGGTCCGGGCGTCCCAATAATCACGCGCTTTTATTCCCCGCCCCATGATCCGGATGGCCGCAGCGGACGGCACTACGGTGTCGGACATGACGATCACGTTAGGTGCGCAGCCTCGCGCGGGACCCCCGGGCCAGCGTGACCGTGTACGACATGGCGAACCCGCACCACTCGGTGGAGATCCGCGGCACGGCCGAGATCGCCGCCGACCCCGAGAAGGCCCTGCCGAGCCGGCTGTCGCGGCGCTATCTCGGCGAAGAGCCACCACCGGAGGCGGCCGAGACCGAGCGGGTGATCATCCGCATCACGCCGGTGAAGGTGGCCGTGTTCAAGCCACGCTAGACGCGGCGCTGGCCTCCGGCCCCCGATTTCCAGCTTACCGCGGGGGACCGACAGCCGACGGCAGAGTGGATCTTGCCTGTGGACAACCTGCCCGCGGTTACTCGGCTCCGAGCCACCCCACGGCGTCGACCCGAACACCGCCGGGGACGACCGTGCGCAGTGCCGACTCCAGGGCGCTGACCTCGGCGGCGCCAAGGGCACGCACCCATTCCGCACGCAGGTCGTCGAAGATGGCAGCCGAGCGGACCAGCACGTCGACCCCTCTTGGCGTCAGGTGGACCAGCTTGCGGCGCCCGTCGACCGCGTCGTCGACCCGCTCGACGTAACCGAGGCGCGTCAACCGGTCGACCGTCTTGCCCGCCGCCTGCTTCGACACCCCCAGCCGTCGCCCCAGCTCGGACGCCGACGCGCCGGCCCCGATGGCCTGCAGCGCGAACCCGTGCGCCGGCCGCGCGTCCGGGTGCCCCTGGCGCGCCAACTCCTCGTGCAACCGCTCGATGAGCGAACGAAACCCCGCGAACAGCAGTAACGGCAGCTCGAAACCAGGTGACACGGACGCTATTGTCAACTTAGACAACCTCATTTACTATTTTGGTCAACCACATTGTCCATCTTAAGGGGAGACATGTTCGTCGACCACACCGTCGAGACCGCGCCGGCGGCCGCGCGCCGCACGATCGCCGCCACCGAGAAGAAGTTCGGCTACGTGCCGGCCGGGGTGGCGCGGCTCGCGTCCGCACCACAGCTACTGGACGGGTTTCTTAAGCTCAGCGCCCTGTTCGAGACCACCAGCCTCGACCAGCTCGCCCGCGAGACGGTGATCATGACGATGGCCACCCGCAACCGCTGCCACATCTGCGTCGCCATGCACACGGCCAAGCTCCGGCAGCTCGACGCGGATCCGGCGCTGGTCACGGCGTTGCGCGAGGACAAGCCGCTGCCGGACGAGCGGCTCGCGGCGCTCCGCGACTACACCCACACCGTGCTGGCGACCGCCGGCGCGGTGTCCGACGACGAGCTGACCGCGTTCCTGACCGCCGGTTTCACGACCCAGCAAGCACTCGAGGTCGTGCTGGGCATCGGCGCCTACACGATGTCGACGCTCGCGAACCGCCTCATACTTGTGACCGCGAACTCGGCCTCCTGCCGCCACCCCTCCTGCCGGTACATCGCCGCGGCGGGCGCCTCCGGGTGAGTGACGAGCCAGGCGGCCGGCCAGTCCTCGACGTACCTGGTCAACAGCGCGCGACCGATGCCGCGCCGCTGGTGGCCGGGGTCGACCATCAGTTCCGCGACCACCAACGCCGGGGCGACCAACCGCCGCGCGACGGCGGGGCTGACGGCGGCGGCGAGCGCGTCGTCGAACGGCGAGCCGCTCGCGAGCTCCTGGCCGGCTGGCCAGCCGTACACGACGCCGAGGAGCCGGCCGCCGTCCACGACGACGACTCCGCCCGCGCCGCCGTTGTCCAGGTGCGCGGCGAGCCGGACCCCGAACCCGGCGAGCCGCTCGTCCGACTGCGACCACGGCGGCGCGGCGAAACACTGGCGGTAAAGACGTTCGAGCTGACGGGCATAGCCGGCCAGCTCGTACGCGTCCACCGTCCGGACGACGATGCCTGGACTCACATTCCGCAGGCTATCTCGGAATCAGTCGTCGTCGCCGCCATGCCCACCATGGCCGCCACCGTGATCGTCTGAGCCGTGGTCGTCATCGTCCCGGCCGCCCCCGTCGCGGTCGTCGCGGTCGTCGACGTCGACGCGGGTGACCTCGCCGGTGTTGGCGTCGATCCGCACGTCGTAGGTCTTGCCGTCGCCGGCGGTCACCTCGACCTTCCACTCCACCCGGCCGTGCTCGTACTCGCGCTCGACCTCCCGCACGGTGCCACCCATGCGGTCCAGCACGATGCGGCTCGCGTCGTCGGCGGACAGGCCGGCGCCGCCGGGCGCCGGGGTCGCGGTGCCGGTCGGTGTCGAGCTGGTCGGACTCTCCGCAGACGTCGATGTCGAGGGGGAGCTGGACGTTGCCGTGTCGTCGAAGGACGTGCTGACCGGTGCCGAGCTCGGCGTCGGTCCGTCGTCCGACGAGAGCGCGAGCGCGGTGCCCGCGGAGAGCGTCAACGCACCGGCCGCGATCGCGCCTACGAGCAGTTTCCTGGTCATCTCGGTTCCTTCCTCGTGGTTGTTTGTGTCAACCACGATGTCCGGACCGGGCCTATGGCCGCGCTGCCCGACGGTTAACGCGCGCCTAAGCCGCCGAGCTCGACCACCACACGCAGCCCACCGGCCGCCGACGACTCCAGCCGCACCTCGCCACCGGTCCGTTCCGCGGACCTGCGCACGATGTCCAGACCGAGCCCGCTCGACCCGGAACCGCTGACGCCACGCCGCAACGCGCCGGTGTGCCGTCCGGCCGGCATGGCGGGGCCGGCGTCGTCGACGGTCAGCCGCGCGCCGCCGTCGGGCCGGGGATGCAGTCCGACGCGGAACGCGGTGCCGTGCGGGGTGTGCGCGAACACGTTGCCCAGCAAGGCATCCACGCTCGCTTCGAGGTCGGCGCCGGCGAGCGCCACCGGCAGCGGGCCGGGTGCCACGTCGACGGTCAGCTCGCGTTCGGTGTCCTCGGCGAGCACCGTCCAGAACGCGACCCGGCCCGCGACCACCGCCGCGGCGTCGGTGGTGGCGCCTTCCGGGCTGACGCCGCGTCGGCGTGCCTGCTGGATCACCTCGGTGACCGCGCGGTTGACCGCGTCGACGCCGGTGCCGATCCGTTCGGCGACCTCGGGGTCGCGGATCGCGTCGGCGTCCATCCGCAGCGACGTCAACGGGGTACGCACCCGGTGCGACAGGTCGGCGATCGTCTCGCGTTCCTCGCGCAGCGCCTCGGCGATGCGGCCGGCGAGCCCGTTCAGCGCGGTCGCCACCACGCCGAGCTCGCCGGGTGCGGAGATGTCCGCGCGGGCGTCCAGCTCACCGCGGCCGAGGCGGTGCGACACGGCCGCGAGGTCCACGGTGGACCGGACGAACGTGCGCGCGAGACGGTCCGCGACGAGCAGGCTCACGAGCAGCAGCGCGACCCCGAGTGCGCCGAGCAGCAGCCACGCCCTCGGCACCCCGGCCGCCAGCGCGGCGTCGGACACGAACGTGCTGATCACGGCAGTGCTGCCGGGGCGGGCGACCGCGAACACGATCTGCCGGCCGCCGGCCACCTCGCCGGACGTGCTGGTGCCGCCCTCCGCGAGCGCCACGAGCGGCGACCGGTCGGCCGGCGCGCCGAGCACGGCACCGTCGAGGAACACCGACACCGCGTAGTCCGAGCCGGCGTCCACCTTCCGCACGGTCGCGGCCAGCGACGCCCGGTCGGTGGTCGCGACGAGCGAGGTGAGCTGCTGCGCCTCGACCGTGGCCTGCTGCACGGCCCGGTCCGCCGCGACGTTCTTCACCAGCAGCGCGAGCGGCACCAGGAACGCGACGAGCACGAGCGTGGTGGTGGCCGCGACGAGCAGCAGGACGCGCCGGCGCATGTCAGTCCCCCGGCGCCGCGAGCCGGACGCCGACGCCGCGGACCGCCTGCAGGTAGCGGGGTTGCTGCGCGGTCTCGCCGAGCTTGCGGCGCAGCCACGACAGGTGCACGTCGACGGTCTTGTCGGCGCCGCCGTAGGGGAGCTGCCACACCTCGGTGAGCAGCTCACGCTTGCCGACCACCTCACCAGCGCGGGCGGCGAGGTAGTGCAGCAGGTCGAACTCGCGGGGTGTCAGCTCGAGACTCGTGCCGTCGAGGACCGCCCGACGGGAGCGTGGGTCGACCGTGAGCCCGCCGACCGTCACGGTCTGGTCCTGGGCCTCGTCGGCGCCGCGGCGCAGCACCGCGCGGATGCGCGCGTCGAGCTGGGCGACGCCGAACGGTTTCACCACGTAGTCGTCCGCGCCCGCGTCGAGCACGGCGACGATCTCGGCCTCGTCGTCGCGGGCGGTCGCCACCACGACCGGGACGGCGGACACGCCACGGAGCATCCGCAGCATCGCCTTCCCGTCGAGGTCGGGCAGCCCGAGATCGAGCACGACGACGTCCGGACGGCCGCTCACCGCCCGCTCGAGGCCGGCCATCGCGGTCGACGCGGAGTCGACGGCGTGGCCGCGTTCGGTGAGCCCGCGGATGAGCGACGAGCGGATCGTCGCGTCGTCCTCGACGACGAGTACCTGCGCCATGCCCCGCACGGTATCGGCCTGCCGCGGCCGCGGGGCGCTGACAGGGCCGCGATAGGGCGGCGTTAGGGGCGTCTTAACCCACGCGGCGCGCATACTGCGCTGGTGAAGAGGGGACGGTTCACCACGGGTGTGCTGCTGTGGCTCGCGGCCGCGGTGGCGGCGACGCTGGTCGGCATGACCGCCGTGGCCGCCATCGGCACGGACATCTTCGGCGGTGGCCAGGACCCGCTCAGTCAGTCCGAAGTGGACGATCTGCTGTCGAGCCGGCCCGCGCCGACGTCTGCTCCCCCGACGACCTCAACCGCCGCGCCGCCACCGGCCGCGCAGCAGCTACGGACCGACACCGCGGGCGGCACGGTGATCTCCCGGTGCGCCGCGAACGGCCTCGTCGAGGTGCTGTCGGCCGTGCCGGCGCAGGGTTTCCGGCTCGACTCGGACGACGGCGGGCTCGACGACCACCCCTCGGTGAAGTTCGAGGCCGACGAGCACGAGGTCGAGGTACGCCTGCGCTGCGTCGACGGCGTGCCGGTCCCCGAGGTCCGTACCGACGACTGAGGCGAGGCAGGCCCCTCACACCGGACCGGACTTCTCCTCCAGCCGGTCGAGCCTGCGCAGCACCGGCGCCAGCGCCTGCTCCACCGCTGTCGCGACCATGCTGGCAGGCCCGCGCCCGGCCTGGTTCGCCTGCACGTACCCGGCGAGCATGGCCGACACCGCCTGCCGCACCGAGCGTTGTTCCGCGCCGAGTCCGCGCAGCACCTGGCCCGCCGTACCGTCGGGCTCCGCCACCAGGCCGAGCAGCAGGTGCTCGCAGCCGACGTAGTTGTGCCCAAGCGACACGGCCTCGATGACGGTCAGCTCGAGCGCGTTCGCGGCGGTGCCGCTCATCCTGGTGGCCGATCCGGCGCCGGTCGACGACGTGCGTCGCAGGTCGCGCAGTGCGTGGGTCGGGTCGACGTCGATCGACCCGAGCACGTGCAGCGCCAGGTTCGTGCCCTCGGTGAGCATGCCGAACAGCAGGTCGCGGGTGCCGATCTCGTCGGCGCCCCGCTCCCGCGCGGCGGTGATCCCGAGCTTGATGGCCTCCTTCGCGCGCTGGGTGAACGACGTCAGCCCCTCGGTCGGGTCGTCGACGCTCAGGTCGCCGACGACCGCCGCACGGATCGCGCTCACCCGCTTCACCGACTGCTCCAGCGCGCGCTGACAGATCGCGGACACCGGCAGCCCGGTCTCCCTCACACTCTCCGCGAGGTCGTCCGGGAGATAGACGTTTATCTTCGGCATGCCCCCATGTATACCCCTACTGCGGGTTAGACCGCAACCAGTGCCGGCTCGGACCCCAACAGACCGCGCCGCGCCAGCTCCGGCCGGACGCCCTCGCCGAACCAGTACGCCTCCTCGAGGTGGGGGTAGCCGGAGAAGACGAACTCGTCGACGCCGAGCGCGTGGTACTCCGCGATCCGCTCCGCGACCTCCTCATGGCTGCCGACGAGCGCGGTTCCCGCCCCACCACGGACGAGCCCGACGCCGGCCCACAGGTTCGGGTAGATCTCCAGCGAATGGGCGCCACCATCGTGGGAACCGTTGTGCAGAGCCACCATCCGCCGCTGCCCTTCCGACTCGCTCGCCGCGAGCTGCTCCTGCGCGCGCCGCACCTGCACCGGGTCCAGCGCGTCGAGCAGCTTCTGCGCCTCCCGCCACGCCTCCTCCGACGTGTCGCGGGAGATCGTGTGCAGCCGGATGCCGAACCGGATCTCCCGGTCGCCCGCCAGCGCACGCACCTTCGCGATCTTCTCGGCCACCTGCGCGGGCGGTTCGCCCCACGTCAGGTACACGTCCGCGTGCCGGGCCGCGACCGGCAGCGCGGCAGGCGACGACCCACCGAAGTAGATGTCCGGCAACGGGTCCGGCGGCGCGATCGCCGTGGCGCCCTCGACCGAGAGGTGCGTACCGGTGAAGTCGAACGGCTTACCGCTCCACACGCCACGCACGATCGACAGGAACTCGTCAGTGCGCGCGTAGCGGGCGTCGTGGTCGTGCCAGTCGCCGAACCGGCGCTGCTCCACCGCGTCACCGCCGGTCACGATGTTGAGCAGCAACCTGCCGTTCGAGATCCGCTGGTAGGTGCCGGCCATCTGCGCGGCGAGCGTCGGCGAGATGACGCCTGGCCGGAACGCGACCAGGAACTTGAGTGTCCTCGTCTCCCGGATCAGCGCGGCCGTGGTGAGCCACGCGTCCTCGCACCACGTGCCGGTCGGCGTGAGCACACCTTCGAACCCGAGCTGTTCCGCGGCTCGCGCGACCTGCGCGAGGTAGTCGATGCTGGGCTGGCGCACCGCGGCCGGGCCGAGAGACCGGTTGGCGTGGAAGCGTTCCACGATCGTGCGACCGTCGCCGGTGGTGGGCAGGAACCAGTGCAGGTGGACAGACATGCCATTACCCCTTGTCGATGTCGTTGACGTAGCGGCGATCCACGAACCGAGCGAAGTCGACCTTCCCCGGCAGCACGCCATCGGCGGTGAACGCGTCAGCGAGTTCCTGTTCGGACCGCACGACCTCGTCGTCGAGCGATACGGGCAGGTCCGGTCCCGTGTCGACGGCCGACCTGGCCACCTCGATGGACAACCCGGTCTCCTTCGCCCACGCCTGCGCCCACTCCGCGCGGTGGGTGTCGGCCCAGCGTTCGGCCTTCGCGTGCCGCAGCACGTAGTCGTGGAGCGCGGAGTTGACGCCGGCGTCGGACAGCGCGTCGGTGCCCGCCACCAGGAACGAGTAGCCGTTGGCGATGCCCGTGCCATCGGTGAGCACGCGGGCCTTCGACTCCAGCTTTGCCTGCGAGGTATAGGGGTCCCAGACGGCCCACGCGTCGATCTGGTTCTGGTTGAACGCGCCGTAGGCGTCGGCGGGCTGCAGGAACGACAACGTGACATCCTTTGTGGACAGACCAGCCGCACGCAGTGTGTACAGCACCTGACCGTGGGCGGAACTGCCCTTCGCGACGCCGATCGTCCTGCCCTTGAGGTCCTGCACCGACCTGACCGGCGAGTCGGGCGGCACGAGGATCGCGTCGCTCTCGACATTGCCCTTCGAGCTGGACACGACGGCGATCTTGGCCTTCGCGGCGGCGGCGAAGATCGGCGGCGTGTTGCCGACCCGTCCGATGTGGACACCGCCGGCGGACACGGCCTCCAGCAACGGAGGGCCGGACGTGAACGTCGCCCACTCGATCTTGTACGGCAGGTCGTCGAGCAGGCCCGCCGCGGCGAGCAGCGACTTCGAACCGCCCTTCTGGTCACCCACCTTCAATGTCACCGCGGCCAGCTCGTCGGCGCTCACCGGCGCGGGCACCGCCGCCTTCTCCGGTTCGGTCGCGGTGCCGCACGCCGCGATGGCGAGCAACGCGGCGACGAGGGGAACTGCCTTACGCAGACGCATGATCGGTCACTCCAAGGTCGGTCAGCACCCGGGCACGCACGTCGAGGTGGTCGGCGTGCCTGCGGGGACGGGCATGGGTCAGCTCGTGCTCGGTCACGATCGCGCCGCCGTCGAGGATCAACACCCGGTCGGCGAGCAGCAGCGCCTCGTCGACATCGTGGGTTACGAGCAGGACGCTCGGCCGGTGCCGCGCCCAGAGGTCCGCGACGAGGCCGTGCATGGCGAGCCGGGTCAGTGCGTCGAGCGCGCCGAACGGCTCGTCGAGCAACAACAGGTCAGGCTCCCGAACCAGCGCCCTGGCAAGGGAAAGACGCTGCGCCTCGCCGCCGGACAGGGTGCGCGGCCACGCGTCGGCGAGGTCGGAGAGGCGCACCTCGGCCAGTGCCCGCTCGGCCAGCGCGCGGTCGGCGCCGCGCCCACGCAGGCCGAGCACCACGTTGCGCCACACCCGCCGCCACGGCAGCAGCCTCGGTTGCTGGAACGCCACGGACCTCGCGCCACGCACGGTCGCCGTACCGTCCACTTCGGAGTCGAGGCCGGCGAGCACCCGCAGCAGCGTGGACTTCCCGGACCCGCTGCGCCCGAGCAGCGCGACGAACTCGCCCGGCGCGATCTCCAGGTCGAGGCCGGACAGCACCTCGCGGGCGCCGAACCGTTTGGTGAGCCCCCGGACCTCGACGGTCAGGTGCGCCGCCATCGCAGCGCCCTCCTCTCGAGCAGCCGCACGAGCGCGTCGGTGACGAGCCCGAGCACGGCGTAGACGACGAGCCCCACGACGATCACGTCGGTGCGCAGGAACTCGCGGGCGTTGTTGATGAGGTAGCCGAGGCCGGCGTCGGCGTTGACCGTCTCGCCGACGATCAGCGCGAGCCACGCGATGCCGAGCGACTGCCGCAGTCCCACCAGGGTCTGTGGCACGGCGGCCGGCAGGACCACGTGCCACAGACGTTCCCAGCGGGTGAAGCCGAGCGCGGTGGTCGCCTCGACGAGCTGGTCGTCGACGTTGCGGATGCCGGAGTGCACGTTGAGGTACAACGGGAACGCGACACCGAGCGCCACCAGGACGATCTTCGGCTCCTCGCCGATGCCGAACCACAGGATGAACAGCGGGATCAGTCCGAGGAACGGCAGTGTGCGCAACATCTGCACGGGCGGGTCGATCAACACGTTGCCCCAGTTGGACAAACCGGCGACGACACCGAGCAGCAGCGCGACCGCGGCACCGAACAGGAAACCCAGCCCCACCCGGCCGATCGACACGGCGAACGCCTCGCCGAGCTCGCCGGACCGTGCGGTCGCTGCCCCTGCCTGCAGCACGGTCCACGGCGAGCTCAGCTTGTCCGGCGGCAGCAGCCCGGTGCTGGAAGTCAGCTGCCACAGGACGATCAGGGCGACGGGGCTGATCCACCGTCGCAGGTCGGGCAGCCGGCTGCGACGGCGTGCCGGCACGGCCGGCACCGGGGCGGCGACCCGTTCCAGAAGTTCCGCGGTGGACATCAGTTCCCTCGGGATGGTTGCTGGCATGCCGAAGCGGCGCGACCTGTTGGCGCGCAAGGGAAAGTCGGGTTACTCGGTCACCGGGGACATGCCTGGGCGCAGACTCGGACGAAGTCGACGTGCCGTCGCTTCGTCAGGGCCAGTTTGGTACGCACACAAACATCGCAACAGACCGGGTCACGCCGGTCAACGGTGCGGGAGAAGCGTCCAGCCCGTGGAACTCATACCGCGCGGGCGGCGACCCACGCGTCGTACTCGGTGTTGTCCGGCGGCGACGCCGCGATGACATCGTCGAGCAGGGTCCGCGCGGTGGCGAGCCCGTCGATGGACATCGTGATGCGGTCGCGCTCCTTCCGCAGATGTGGCAGGAGCTGCGGACAGCCGGGCGCGAGTCCGTCGCCGGTGTCGACCATGCAGGGCAACACTTCCGCGATGAACGTGGTGTTCAGCCCGGCGGCGAGCAGCGTCTGGATGTGTCGCACAACGTCCACATCGGACACCGCGTAGTCGCGGTAGCCGCTCGGCTTCCGCGTCGGGTGGAGCAGGTTCTGCTCCTCGTAGTACCGCAGCGAGCGCTCGCTCACGCCCGTCAACTGGGCCAGCTCCCCGATCCGCACGACTTGACCTTAACACCGGTGTGAGGCTTTAGCGTGCCGCCATGACTGAATCTGTGACGGTGCTCGGGCTCGGCCCGATGGGCCAGGCCCTCGCCGGCGCGTACCACGCGGCCGGCCATCCGACGACCGCGTGGACCCGTACGGCGACGAGACCCGCGCCGGCGGGCGTCGTCCGCGCGACGACCGTGGCGGACGCGGTGACCGCGGGCAAGACCGTGGTCGTCTGCCTGATCGACTACGACGCCGTGCGGGCCGTGCTCGAACCGGTGACCGCCGAGCTGAGCGGCCGGCTGGTGGTGAATTTGACGAGCGGTTCGCCGGACGCGGCCCGCGCGATGGCCGCATGGGCGGCCGAGCGGGACATCTCCTACGTCGACGGCGCGATCATGACCCCGACCGACACCATCGGCACGCCACGCGCCGTGATCCTCCACAGTGGACCGATCGAGACGGATGCCTTGGCCGCGCTCGGTGGCGCACAGACGTACCTCGGTGCGGACCCTGGCCGGGCGGCGGCGTTCGACGCCGCGCTGCTCGACCTGTTCTGGACCTCGATGGTCGGCTTGGCGCACGCGTTCGCGCTGGCACGCAGCGAGAACATCCGACCGTCCGAGCTGGTGCCGTTCGCGAAGGGCATCGCCGACCTGCTGCCGATCGTGATCGACGAGCACGGCGGCCGGCTCGAGGAGGACCGTCACGACGGCGACTACTCGAACCTCGTCTCGGCCGCGGCGGGCATGGCGCACGTCATCCACACGGCGGAGGCACGCGGCATCGACGCGAGGGTCCTGAAGGCAGCACACGCACTGACCCGCGACGCGGTCGACGCGGGCCACGGCACCGACGGCATCTCCCGCCTGACAGTCCACCTGGCGCAATAACCGCGAGTCCCCGTTTCAGAACCCGCGAGTCCCCCGTTCAGAACCCGCGAGTCGCCCGTTCAGAACCCCTGAGTTGCGGTTTCGCGTTTATCGCCGATAGGCGCGAAACCGCGACTCACCGGTCCCGAAACGGCGACTCGCGGGCTTTAGGTTAGGGTGGCCTAACACTGGGGAGGTGCCTTGGGAGACGAGCTCACCGCCGGGCGGCTGATTCGGCGGTCGTTCCGGCGACAACGCGGCAGGCTGACCGCGTCGACGTTGCTGCTGTCCGGGCACCAGGCCGCGGAGGCGCTGGTGCCGGTCATGATCGGCGTCATCATCGACCAGGCCGTCAGCACCGGCCACGTCGGCAAGCTGCTGCTGTGGATCGCGCTGCTGGCCGCCCTCTTCGTCTCGCTCACCATCTTCTGGCGGTTCGGCGCGCGGCTCGGGATCACCGCCGACCAGCGGGAGACCCACCAGCTACGCGTCGAGGTCGTCGAGCGGGTGCTCGACCCGCGCGGACAGCGGACCGGGCTGCGGGCCGGCGAGATCATGCAGATCGGCACCTCCGACGCCGAGCTCACGATGAACGCCATGCACGCCGTCGGGTTCGCCGTGGCCGCGTGCACCGCGCTCGCGGTGTCGGCCGTGTCGCTGCTGACGATCAACCTGCCGCTCGGACTCTCGGTCCTGATCGGCGTCCCGGTGCTGGTCGCCGGCCTGCAGGTGCTGAGCCCACTGCTCACCCGCCGCGCGACCGCCGCGCAGGCGGCGGCCGGCAGCACCACCGCGCTCGCCACCGACCTCGTACGCGGGGTGCGGGCGCTGCGCGGCGTCGGCGCGCTGGACGCCGCCGCGACCACCTACCGGACCTCCAGTGCGGCGGCGCTCCGGGCGAGCCTGCGCGCGGCCACGACCAACGGCATCTACCAGGGCATCACGGTCGCGGCGAGCGGCCTGTTCCTCGCCGCGGTCGCGGGGTTCGCCGGGTGGCTCGCGCTCGACGGGAAGATCACCATCGGCGAGCTGATCACCGTGGTCGGGCTCGCGCAGTTCGTCGCCGAGCCGGTCCGGCTGCTCGCGGTGGCCGGCCAGATGCTCGCCGGCGCGCGGGCGTCCGCCGGTCGGGTCGCGACCGTCCTGTCCACGCCGCACGTCCTCACCCCGGGCACCCGCGACGGCGCCCTGCCCGAGCGCGGGATCGAGCTGACCGGCGTCGACTACCGGACGCTGACCGGACTCACGCTGAGCGTCGGGCCGACCGAGACGGTCGGCGTCGTCGGCTACGACCAGCGGGACTGCGACGCGCTCGTCGAGCTGCTGTCCGGCGCCGTGCCGGCCGGCGAGTACGACGGCGCGATCACGGTCGGCGGGGTGCCGGCCCAGGAGCTGGACCTCGCGACGAGCCGCCGCGAGGTGCTGGTCGAGCACCACGACGTGGCGCTGTTCGAGGGCACGCTGCGGTCGAACCTGCGCGCGGCCGACCCGGCCGCCGCGATCCGGGCCGCCGCGGCCGACGACATCGTCGACGCGCACGGTCTCGACCACCCGGTCGCCGACCGCGGCACGACGCTGTCCGGCGGGCAGCGACAGCGGATCGGGCTGGCCAGGGCGTTCGCGGCGGCGCCGCCGGTACTGGTCCTGCGGGACCCGACGACCGCCGTCGACGCGGTGACCGAGGAACGCATCGCGCACGGTCTCGCGGAGCTGCGGGGCACGGCCAGCACCGTGTTGATCACATCCAGCCCGGCGCTGCTCGCGATCGCGGACCGGATCGTGGTGATCGAGGACGGCCGCGTCGCGGCGACCGGCACGCACGCGGAACTGTCCGAGACCAACTCCCGCTACCGAGAGGCAGTTCTGCGATGAGCGAGACTCACGAAAGCCTCCCGACGCGAATCACCTCGCGCGCGATGCGGCCCCCACCCTGTCCCGGCAGGATTCCGTCAACGTCTGTTCTCGCAGCTCGGGCCCGCCGTGAAAGGCGCGTTGGGAGCCGTCGCCATGCCGTTAAAAGCGCGTTCAGGGCACCCAGCGCCCGCGCGATGCAAGGCGGCCCGCGCGCGATGCAAACCCCACCCCGTCCCGGGGGCTCCCCTGAGGTCCATTTTACCGGCACCCATCGGCAAACCAGGGGAAGTCGATCTTGCCTGTGGACAACTCGGCGGTTGTGGACAAGTGGCGAGGTCGTGTCATGAGCGAGCTGCTTCCGATCGCCTCTGCCAAGCGGACCGCGGGTGCGCTGTGGGCCGAAATCCGCGCACTGCCCGCACTCAGTCTCGTCACCGCACTGACCGCGGTCGCCGCGTCGGGCGCCGGGCTTGTCGCGCCGTGGGTGCTCGGCGATCTCGTCGACGAGATCGCGGACGGCGCGGACCAGGGCGACATCGTCATCACGGCCGTGCTCATCGGGGCCGCGGCGCTGCTCGCCGGGGTGCTGACCGCACTGTCCGCCGTGCTGATCAGCCGGCTCGGCGAGACCGTGCTGGCCAGGCTGCGCGAACGGGTGCTCGACCGCACGCTGCACCTGCCCGCCGCGACGCTCGACAAGGTCAAGTCCGGCGACCTGCTCTCCCGCGTCGGCGACGACGTCTCGGTGGTCACCACCGCCATCGGACAGACCGGCCCGACGCTCGCGGCCGCGCTGGTGACGATCGTCCTCACCGGCGGTGGCATGTTCGCGCTCGACTGGCGGCTCGGGCTCGCCGGGCTCGCCGCCGCGCCGTTCTACGTGCTCGCCGTCCGCTGGTACCTGCCGCGCTCGGGTCCCTTCTACGCCAAGGAACGCGTCGCGATCGGCGACCGCGCGCAGGCGATGGTGAGCTCGCTGCAGGCCGGCGCGACGGTGCGCGCCTACCGTCTCGAAGCCGAGCACACGGCCGTCGTCAACGACCGGTCCCGCTTCGCCATGGATCTCTCCATCGGCGTGTTCCGGCTGTTCACCCGTCTTGTGGCACGCATGAACCGCGCCGAGTTCGTCGGGCTGGCCGCGATCCTCACGGTCGGGTTCCTGCTGGTCCGCGCGGATCTGGTGACGGTCGGCGCGACCACGGCGGCCGCGCTGTACTTCCATCGCCTTTTCAACCCGATCGGCGCGCTGATCATGGAGTTCGACGAGGTCCAGGCGGCCGGCGCGAGCCTCGCCCGGCTCGTCGGCGTCGCGGATCTCGAGCCGCCGCGCCGGCCCGCCGTCCTGCGGGAGCCGGCCGACCGCGGCCTCGAGCTGACCGGCATCGCACACCGCTACGACGACGGCCCGCTCGTCCTCGACGACGTCTCCACACACATCCCCGCCGGTCAACGGCTCGCGGTCGTCGGAGCGAGCGGCGCGGGCAAGACGACGCTCGCCGGCATCGCGGCCGGTCTGCTCGACGCGGAGCGTGGCTCGGTCCGGCTCGGTGGCGTGCCGGTCGGTGAGGTCGACCGCGGCCGCCACCTCGCGATGCTGAGCCAGGAGGTGCACGTCTTCTCCGGCCCGCTGATCGACGACCTGCGACTCGCGAAACCCGACGCGACGGCCGAAGAGGCGTGGGCCGCGCTCGACGTGGTCGGCGCGGCCGGGTGGGTCCGCGCGCTCGAGCACAAGCTGGACACGGTGGTCGGCGAGAGCGCGCACCAGCTCACGGCCGCGCAGTCCCAACAGGTCGCGCTCGCACGGCTGGTGCTGGCCGACCCGACCGTCGCGATACTGGACGAGGCCACCGCGGAGGCCGGCAGCGCGGGCGCCCGCGACCTCGAACGGGCCGCGCTCGCCGCGACCGAGGGGCGCACCACGTTGATCGTCGCGCACCGGCTCACGCAGGCCGTGCTGGCCGACCGGATACTGGTGTTGGACCACGGCAGAATGGTCGAGGCCGGGACGCACGACGAGCTGGTCGCGGCCGGCGGCCGGTACGCGGAGCTGTGGCGCTCCTGGCGTGGCGGAGATCGTCTTGCCGACCAGGAGACCCGGCGGTAGCGTTGCCGCGCTGAATGCGCTTACGCGAGAGGGTGTGCAGGTGGGAGCCCCCACGGTGTACGACGTGGCCGAGCGGGCGAACGTCTCCATCGCGACCGTGTCCCGTGTCTACCGCAACCCGGACACGGTGCGCGCGCAGACCCGTGAACGGGTGCTCGCCGTCGCACGCGAGCTGGGGTACGTGCCGAGCGGCAACGCGCGTGGCCTCGCCAGCCGGTCCACCGGCGTGCTCGGCCTGTGCTTCCCGGACTACGCGGACCCGGACGTGGACAACGCCGAGGCGGACGCCGACGACTCGGAGCTGATGCTCTACGCCGACGAGATCACCCGCGGCATGGAGCGCGCCGCCCGCCGGCACGGGTACGCGCTGCTCATCGCCGCGTCACTGTCCGGCGGCCCGGAAAGCCTGGTCGCGAGCGTCGCGGGTCGGGTCGACGGGTTCGCCGTGCTGGCCAGAACCGTCGCGACGCAGGACCTGGAGCTGATCTCGCGGCGGCTGCCGGTCGTCATGATCGCCGGGCCTCGCGAGATCGACCACCTGGACCACCTCGAGGTGGCCAACCTGGACGGCGAGTTCGAGCTGACCACCCACCTCATCAAGGATCACGGCCGGACCAGGCTGGCGTTCATCGGCGGCGGCGCGGACTCCCCCGACTCGCACGCCAGGTTCCTCGGCTACCAACAGGCGTTGCGTGCGGCAGGCCTCCCGGTGCCGGCCGAGCCGGACACCCGAGGCAACTTCACCCAGGCCGACGGCCGCCTGGCGACCGAGCGCCTGCTGGCAAGGGCCGAACTGCCGCAGGCCATGGTGTTCGCCAACGACCAGATGGCCATCGGCGCGCTGGAAACGATGGCGGACAAGGGGATCCGCGTCCCGAACGACGTCGCGGTGGTCGGTTTCGACGGCATCCCACTGGGCCGCGTGGTCCGACCCGCACTGACCACGGTCACCCAACCGATGCGCAAACTGGGCGAGGCTGCGGTGGACCTGCTGGTAGAACGCCTGACCCAACCG
>Ga0193716_1000798_pt1 | contig 18819 bp, 14 predicted proteins | sample U2c1metaG_FD_145901 | JGI IMG/M metagenome (GOLD analysis project Ga0193716, IMG submission 145901) | Soil microbial communities from a riparian zone of the East river system, Colorado, United States - U2c1 | ecosystem: Environmental > Terrestrial > Soil > Riparian zone | place: USA: East River...
ACGCAGATAAAAAACTCGGTTGTGGCGCTGCCTGGCTCACTCCGGGCAAGAGAGATGGTCCCATTCTTATGCAGGATATGGGTTTGTTGGGTCGTTTCATGTGGTACACCGGGTAGACCTGCTGCTTTTGCGTGATTTGTTTTCCAGATCCCGCCTTGTATCAGCTTTGAAATCGCGGCCCCTGTGACCTGGTTGTCTTCATTCAGCACCCGGTAGAAAGAGCCGTTCTTATAAAACCCCGAGTCTATATAAGACAAAAAGGCGCCGGCCGTCTTAGGTGCCTGTTTGGGATAAAGCTCGACCTCGATGTCCCCGGCCTGGGTTTGGATAAGAATATGAGGAGTGTCGGGGTTGGAAGAATGGCAACCCCCGGCACCAGCCATCAGGACAACCAATAAAAGACAGTGCAACCCCAATGCCCCGTCGGGCAACCTCCATGGTCGATCGTGCAACCCCAATGCCCCATCGTGCAACTTAAATGCCCCAACTACCGGACACCGCAATCCAAATAACCCAGCCGCCAATCGACGTAACCAGAAAAACCCTAATATAAAACGAGCTCTCATAGCCTGAGTTTAAGAACCGTAATTTAAATGTAATTTTGCTTATGCAATTTGACTTACCGTTCCTGCATCTTATTTTTATTGGATTTCTTTCCCTTTTTCCCGCCGTCAACCCGATCGGGTCGGCATTTATCGTAGACCCTTTACTCAGCGGCCTCGACTTCCAGGAAAGAAAGAGGGCCGCCAAAAAAATAGCCCTCTATTGTTTTGCCATCTGCACCGTGTCCGCATTGATAGGCGGCTGGATCCTGAAGCTCTTTGGCATTTCCATTCCCATTGTCCAGCTGGCCGGGGGCATCATGATCTGCCGCATGGGCTGGCAGCTGCTCACCAGCGACGATGAGATCAAAAGCAAAAAAGAAACAGCCCAGCCCACCAGCCGGGACAATATCCTCTTTTATCCCGTTGCATTTCCCATGACCACCGGCGCCGGCACTATCTCGGTCATCCTTACACTCAGCGCACACGAAAATGAAAGCGACCTGCTTGTGCATATCATGAATCTGGGCGCCCTTCTTATTGCCATCCTCCTTCTTTGCCTGATGGTCTATATCTGTTATACCAATACTGCCCGCCTTATCCACCGGCTGGGCCCGAGAGGAGAGCAAATAGTCAACCGGCTCAGCGCCTTCCTGGTCTTTTGCATCGGGATGCAGATCGCCTTTACGGGCATCCGCACCCTGATAAAAATGTAAGAATTACAAAGACCCTTTGATCTCCTCCAGCGTCTCGGCAAAAACCTTCTCCTGCCGCACCCCCTTCTGCCATGCCAGCCCGCGCTCGATCAAGTCGATCTCCCTCACCAGCGTCGACCCTTCCCGACCCGCCTGACGCCCCAATATGAACACCGTGTCGGAAATAGCTATCGCCGTAGCGATGTCATGCGACACGATGATCAGGGTCTTCAGCTCATCGGATAAGGATGCCTGTAATAAAAGCTCGACTACTTTGTCAAGGACACAGACATCAAGTCCCGAAAAAGGCTCGTCGAGCAAAAGGAAATCCGCTCCCTTCAGCAGTTGCTGGATGATGCTTACCCTTTGCTGCTGACCACCGGACAACTGCGCCGGCCATAGATGCAGCACATCCGTTATGTCAAACTGATCGGCATATTGTAAAAGGGTATCCTCCTCCTTCCCGGCCAGGGCCTTATTCCTGCGGGCGGCCAGCAGCAGGGACTGCTTCACCGTCCGCCATCCAAACTGATAATAGTTCTGGAAAATGACACCCATGTCACCGGGACGGACGGCCCGCTCCTGGTAGACCTCGATAGAGCCGGTGCCGGTCTCCGCCGGGTTTCGCTCCCGTATCGTGATACTACCCGAGCTTGGCTGTTGCAGACCCGATAAGATCCGGAATAGCTGGGTCTTGCCAATACCGCTGCGCCCAACCAATGAAACAACCTGCCCCTGCAACATCCCCGGCCGGATTATATCCCGGATACTGAAGTTGATATCATGCAGGATACACTTGCCGCCATAACTAAGAGAGAGCTCCCTGGCCTGTAACAAAACTTCTTTTTTACAATAAGGTGTCATAACAATTATTTTTGATGAATTTTCGTATAAGGGAACAGCCAATGCCTCATTAGTCCCAATAAATAGTCGAAACAAAGCCCTATCATGAAGATCAGCCCCTGCAGCGCAAGAACACGTGTCAGGTCGTTGTATTTGTTGTACTTGATCAGCAACGCACCAATGCCGCCTTCACTCATGCTCAACCCCTCCACCATCGTGATCATCATCCAGGCGATGGCAAAGTTCTGCCTTACCATCTCGAAGACCTGGTCGGCCTTGCCTACGATGATGACCTCATACAGACTCTCCCAGCGATTGTAACCCAGAGTCTGACACAGCTCGTATTCCTGCGCGGGTATACGAAGTATCACGGCCAGGAAGGAGGTCGTAAAGAAAGGCACGATACCAAATACCAGCAGTGATAGCTTTAACTGACTCCCGTCCTTTGTCAGAAGCGTGAAGATAAAGATCAGGCCCGTCAGGGTCAGATACCGGCATTTCACGATGAACTGCGCGATAGAATGAAAGAACGGGATGACGGACAGATATGAAAATATCAGCGTGATCACGATGGAATAGAACATGGCCTGCAAGGTCAGCACCAGGCTTACCAGCAGATTGTCTATCAGTAAGCGGGTGGTCAGCAGCTGACCCAGCGCCGACAGCACATGCGTTGGCTGAGGTATCAGCCCGCCCGGACTAAGTTGCCAGATGACCAGCGTAAACAATACCTGCGAGACTACCATAATAAGAAGTGTCTGCCGGCTGATCTTTTCAAATGGTCTAAACATATAAAAAGTATTAAGAGATAGGGGCGCAAGCCCCTATCTCATTATTTAATTACTCACCCAAAACGATCTCTACCCTACGGTTACGGCTTCTGCCGCCTTCCGTGCTGTTGTCAGCTACGGGCTTCGATGAGCCCAGTCCCTGCGTCTCGATCCGGCCGTTTTTCAAACCTTTACTCACCAGGTATTCCTTCCCAGCAGCGGCCCTCTTCTCCGACAAGGGAACATTCACGGCATCCGAACCATTGTTGTCCGTGTGACCGTATACACCCAGCTTCAGACCTTCGGCGACGACAGCGGACTCGAAGATCTCATCCAGCATCTTATAAGAAGCAGGACGGATAGTGGCGGACCCGGTTTCAAACTCGATGTGATACGACCGGCTCGAAACGGCTTCCGTTATCTTTTCGGCGTACTTTGTCTCGATAGCCTTTCCTTCCAGCAGCTCAGGGTGATTGGAGATCACACTCAGGAGGAAGGATTTGTCCACCGCTTTTTCATAGGGCATAAAGCTCGGCATGATCGCAGGATACATCTTCACCATCAGGTTACCGAAGGTGTTGTACACGGCTTTGTAGCGGTCTACCTTGTCATTACCAAGGCCATAGGTATTGGCCATATCGGGAAGGTTGAAGACAGCTGAGCCACCAAGATTCACCTTCTGACCCTGTATATCCTTTTCTTCGACACCGTTGTAGTATTTCAACCAATAGTCGGCGTTCTGCTCCTGGTAGACACTGGCGCTGACCTGGGCCGCGAACTTCCGGGCTTCGGTGAACGAACGCACCTGGTCGCCCGCCTCGGCAAGAGCAATGATCATGTTCTCGATGTCGGTACGGTGATCGTAAGCCCATTTCTTGATGGCGATCGTCTGGTTAGGCATCTGTGATGCATACTGACGCGTGTTGGCGATGGTTACCAGTCCACCCTTTTTCGTAGCGACATTCACGTCACCGGGCGTCCAGGTGGCTACACCATCCACGCCTACTGTTGTATCCCGGCCAGTTGTCTTACCGCTTTCAACGATCTTCCTCTTCTCTGAATAACCCGTAATGTATTTATTAGGGGCATCCAGGAAGTCATTTGCAGCGATGAGGTTGATGGCATCCGCGTCATAGGTCGTTTCATCGGGGTTCACTTTTATCCCGTTGTCACCGGCCCATTTGAGCAGGATGTTTACGTCACCGTCACGCAGCACACCGGCTACGCATTTGCCGATGGCATTGTGAGGGTCCTGTTTCCAGGAAGCAGGCGCCATGATCTGGTCCTCACCAAACGACTTGCCATGCGCTATCGGCAGGATAATGGGTTGGTACTCGGGGCCTAGTGGCTCCAGCTCTTTTGACAAAGAGGTCATAAAGGCAGGCATACCGTCACCCATGAAGGTGATCAGCACCCCCTGCGTATTAGGATTGGTCTTGTATTCGCCGGCGAACTTTACCAGGTCCGCCATCTGTTTGTTACAGTCGTCCTGACGCAGATAAGTGATGTCCAGCCGGGCTTTGTCAAATAGCGAGCCCTTGGTCGTACGTACTCCACCATTGGCATACATACCCGAGAACTGACTGTTCCAGGCCATACGCTCCCAGGTCATCTGGCTGCCGCCATTGACTGCTGTCGTTGACGACGAAGGCAGGGTCAGCAGGACGGCATTGGCGTTAAGAGATGCTTCAGGAGCATCCGGTAACACTACCTTGCCAAGCTCTACGGCCTTACCCGCCTCTTTAGGTCGCGCCTGATACCATTTTACACCGAATACTCCTGCTGTTACAACAACAGCGATTAATAAGATCTTACCCGCGGGTTTTAATTTGACTGACATATAAATGAGTTTTACTTTTTAAAAAAAATAATTTTATAACAATCCCTTATACCTGTCCGATACTTTTACATCTCCCAGCCTCCCCTTGTCTTCTCCGCCTTTCAATGCAGAGCCGGTATAATGAAAGTCTTTCCCAAGATCGAACTGATTGATCAGCTCGACTGCCTGAGCAGACTTAGCTTTATTTTCAAGGTCCTGGTCATCCATGAAGCGGGAGGTCACATTGATAGCGGACTTGATATGCCCGATCTTCTCCCCGATGTTGACCTTCAGGATGGCAAGAGCCTTCTCGGCGTCTCTGTTCAGCTCGTCATCACCCTTAAAGGCCTTCATGGCGCTGGTCACGGCGGACAGGCCGGTGGTGACAGAGTAGTAGAGGTCCCTTTTCGCCTCCAGGTCCAGCTTGGCATCTTCCAGCATGATCCCGCTCTCTTCGTAGGCGGCATCTGCAAACTGGATGAGTTTGTTCAGGTCCCCTACAATTGGTGTCACATTGTCGATATACTCACGGCAACGCATGATATTATTGGTGTAGAGGTTTACCTGGCGGCCGTTGCCTTGCTCGGATTGAAGGATCTTCACCTTTTGAATGTTGAGCTGCAGCTCCTTTTCTTTTTCACCGAGCTTGTCCATCAGCTCGCTTTGTTTGCCTTTAAGCCGGCCCGATTGTTTGTATAAGGTTTCTCTGTCCTTATAACCCTGATCGATCTTGGCTTGCAGGATGGCAAAGGGATTTAGCTCGATGGCCAGTCCGATGGAGTAGTTGGCGATGAACTCCGAAAAGTATTTCAGAGCCCGCCAGAACTTCCGGTTCGTCACCGTCATCAGAAGGAATCCGCATACGACACCTCCGATCACCAGGTTCACCATATTCCAGGTTACCTTGACCAGCCAGGGCAATACATAGGTCAGAAACCCATAAGCCAGGCCTGCCGTTAATGCGAGGCCAATAACAGCCGTGGCGATGTTCTTCGGCTCGCTCCACCAGCCCGGCGTTTTTGTTTTTTCGATTAGACGATTCATGGTCGTTTAGTTTTTATTGTTAGTGTATATAGTGGTTTATCTTTTGGATATCGGCTTCTATCTCCTGCTTCCGGCGGCTGCTTTCTGCTACATAAGCAGTACTGCTGGCCGTCAGCTTGTCTTTGTTCTCTCCGATCTCGCGTTGCATCGCGCCTATCTCTTCCTGCAGCTTTAGGATCTCCTGCGACAGAGCCTGGATCCGGCGCCCTTTTTCCTCGGCTTCCGCCATCCGGCTTTTCACCTTTTCCTGTAAAGCGGCTTCCACTGTCGTCTGGAACTGGTTGGCATCCGCCGTCAGCACCCGCAGGTATTCGGCAGCGGTAGACAGCAGCTTTTGCTTGTCCAGCCCCTGCACCTGCAAGCCGGCAAAGGCGGCATGGTACCGGGATTGCTCGTCGGAGATCAGCTGCATAGCCCTGACCATCTTGGAGAATTCATAGTAGTCAGGTCCGGGGATATTCGCCTCGCCGAACAGCTTGTCGAAATAGTCCGCGAATCGCTGGTCCACTGCATTGCCGCCCGCTGCACCCGCGCCCGCCGAGCCCGCCGCACTCATAGCACCCGCTGCGCCGCCACTCAAGGCGCCCATGCCCTTGTCGGGACTCTCCTCTTTTTTGTCTTCCGTCGTCTCAATAAAAGCCGACAAAAGTCTCTTGCCTAATCTGGCCATAGTTGTTGTTTTAATGGTTAAGAAATTGATGGCTATTTTCAGACATGGCACAGCCCTTTACGACCGTCCCCGGTCATATCAGCGTGCTTGCACACATTCTGTGTACAACATCCGCCCACAGCGCCCAAAACACATGTCTATTGGATCAGCAATTGGAAAAGCGGAAGCTCTTCACGCAGCCCGCGCAGCGTACAATTATGCCCTTTAGTGGGGGCCGTCGCAAGCGCAGAGACACCCGGTTTGTCCTTAACCCGGCTTCCGGCAAGCTTGCGGTAGATTACGGTTAAGAAAAGAGTGAGCAGGATAACGATCACCCCAATAAATTTTTTCATGTTGTTACAGTTAGGAGGATTCAATCATTTACTAACAGTGACCAGTATGCGCCAATCAGCGCAAACTCCGGCCTGGTTGATTTTCGTTGTTCGTTTTTGAGTTTTTTAGGAAAGGGAGATTTCCGGTAGTCTTGCCCTATTGTAGTAGTGGGTGGTGGCAAAACTCAACTCTATGGATGATTTCATTTTCTTTGGAGACTAGCTCCGTTTGTTTGATAGAGTAAAGATACTAGCGTTTTGCCCCTGCTTGATAGTACATCCGGTAGGAGCGGTCCTTTTTGTTTAATGACGGTCCTCCTCCTGTGACAAACGGTAATATAGGCGGTTGAGTGCGAAATATGTGGTATAGTCGGTGTTTCACTCTTTACGAGTGGTCCCAAACCCGTAAGAGTGGTAAAAATATGGCCTTAGCGGCTCAGGACTTGTTACGACGTTGCATTCTACTCCGTTTTAAGACTATCCGCCGGATTGGCCAGCGCCGCACCAATCGACTTATAACCCACCGTCGCCCAGGCAAGACCCAACGAAACCAGCAGTGTAACAAGAAAAACCCCCGCCCCGATGGAGACACGATATACAAAATCCTGCAGCCAATGATGCATTACTATATAGCCGACAGGTGCCGCGATCAGAAAAGCGATCCCAACCAGGACCGTAAACTCTTTTGAGAACAAATACACAATATCCGCTACCGAGGCACCCAGCACTTTCCGGATCCCCACCTCCCGGGTCTTCTGCAAAGCCATAAACGACACCAGACCATAAAGACCCAGACAAGAGATAAGAATGGCCAGTATTGTAGCAATGTTATAGGTTAAGCTAAGCCTCTGCTCCTGCCGGTAGAATTTTTCAATGTCCTCGTCCATGAAACTGCTGTTGAAAGCAAATTCCGGATAGTATCTGTTCCAGATGGCCTCGACAGCCCTCAGACTCCGGCCCGGGTTATTGCTCTTCAGACGAATAGCCGTCATGGTTTGGAAAGGCCTGTTCAGTAATAGTATATTCGGCGGTATCCCTTCCTTTAATGACGCATTCTTAAAGTCTTTTGCGACACCTGCTATAGTGCGCCACTTGCCGTCACCCACTCTTAATGTTTTTCCTATGACGCTGCTCAATGGCTTCGCTCCAAGCTTACGGGCCAGCGTCTCATTGATCACCACCTGCCCCGTACTGTCATTTTCAGAATACCATTGCCCCGCGGCCATTTGCAGCCCAAAGGTTTTTGCATAGTCGGCATCGCCGAATTTGAGCCGGACAAAAAAGGGCTGGGGCGCTTTGATATTGTCATAGCCAAAATCACTCTCCCAACCTTGACCGCTGGATGGCGCATCATGGATCAGACTTGCAGAGTATACGTCCGGCAGTCTTTCCACCTCGTCTCGGAAAGCGTTTCGTTTACTGAGGAAACTGCTGTCGCCTCTGCCTTTCACCAACAGTACAGTATCCCGTGTTATTCCCATGTCCGCATTCCGGATATAATTCATCTGGCTCAGAGCTACCAGGGTGGCGATGACCAGCAGCTGGGAGAAAGAGAATTGCATCACTACCAGCACACGCCGCAGTAAAAGACCGCCGCCACGAGGACCCGTCAGCGAATGGTGAAGTGTATCGATAGGATTGAACCGGCTCAGCTGAAGGGCCGGCCAGGCCCCGGCTAACAAAGTTGTGACCAGCCATATGACAGGAAGGAAAAAGATGGTCGCCCGACTTAGCAGATGAAGCGGCTTTTCCACTTGTGATACATATTTGATATACGGCAGACCGGCACTTGCGATCAACAGGGCAATAACCAGAGAGATAAGAACTAAAAGACCCGTGTCGGCCAGCGTTTGAAGGATCAGCTGCAATCTCGTTCCCCCCATCACCTTTCTTACTCCTACTTCCTTGCTGCGCCGGACAGCCAATGCCGTCGCAAGGTTGACAAAGTTAGTGCAGGCCATGACCAGTATAAGCAGGCCGATCAGCCCCAGCGTATAAAGGGATGTTTCGCTGCTGACATGATCCCCGTTGTTTTCAAGCCTAACGTCGAAATGTACACCCGATAGAGGTCGCATGAAATAGGTGGTCTTCTCCATCGTCGTATCCTGTTTGTAATACCTCGGTAAAAAACCGGCCAGACTGGAATTGAAGGACCTTATATTCATCCTCTCCGGCAACAGCGCATATATCTGATGGTTGGATACGCCCCATCCCCAGCCGCTGAGTTCGGTAAAATTAAAGGCCGTATAGTTGTTGAGAAAACTTTGATAGGAGCTGACCACCTGGAAAGAAAAGTCGGTATTGGCAGGCGGGTCGGAAATGATACCGGATACCCTGCCTGTAATTTTATCGTTTAGCTTAATATAGTTGCCGACCGCATTCTTCCAGCTTCCGAAATATTTCTCCGCTATTCCCCGGCTCAGCACAATGTTGTTGGCGCTGGCAAGGACAGAAGCGTCGCCGCTCAGCCATTGTACATCAAAAAGACTGAACAGGGCCGGCTCCGCATAGTAGATCTGATCCTCGATATACTTCTGATCCGCCGCCGTACCACCCGCCGCCGCACCACCCCTCGCCGCCGCGGTTGTCGTACCCATCACCGTCACCTGCGTCGAATGAGTAACAAAGGTCTCCGTGAACTTCACCTGTGGATAGTCATGCCTTAAGGCCCTTATCGCTTCAAAAGGCGTCGAGATCTGATACTGATCACCCGAAGGAGTCCAATACTTCGATACCAGCTGATACACCCGGTCCGCATTTTTATGATACCTGTCATAGCTAAACTCATGCTGCAGGATCAGAAAAATGATCATACAGACCGCCAGTCCAGTACTGAGTCCCGTTATGTTCAAAAGATTATATCCCTTCCTGCGTGTCAGTGTCTTCCAGGCATTCGTAATATAGTGGATCATCATACTCAGCATATTATAGTTGGTGACGGGTAGTTAGTGACGGGACCGGCACAAAATAAGTGCCCATTTCGCAGCAGGTTTGATAATCAAACATTTAAATAGGACGAAGCAAACGCCCTTGTTCGTTTTTGATACTGCATTCGTTCAGTTTCGCCCAATAGACCGTAACTTATAGCCCCAAAACGATTCAATTTATGAAACCGGGTACCAAACGAGGTTCCAGCCGACCATTAAAAAGACATTTTGTCCGGCTAAACATGCTTTTTTCGATTGCCGTAGCCATCCTTCTAAGCCCCATTCTTTCCAGGGCCCAGGACACTGCCCGCCAGATCCCCCTCTGGCCCAACGGCGCACCGGGTTTCGAAAGCAAACGCAATGAACCTGAACAGGCAAAAGATTATTGGGTAAAAAATATTCACAATCCTTCTATCACCATTTATCTGCCTCCAAAAGAAAAGGCGACAGGTGCGGCCGTTGTTATCTTCCCCGGTGGCGGTCACCGCCTGTTAGTGTTCAACGCAGAGGGCCGTGACCCCGCCCGCTTCTTAAACAGTATCGGCGTGGCCGCCTTTATAGTCAAATATCGCTTGTTCAGGGAGGATTCCAACCTCTATAGTCTCGGGAAAGAAGTTCGCCAGGACGCCTACCGCGCCATGCGCCTCGTCCGCAGCCGGGCAGCAGAATGGAATATAGATGCGAACAGGATAGGCATACTGGGATTTTCCGCAGGTGGTGAAGTGGCCGCCCTTCTCTCCTATACACCGGGTGACGGCGACGCTCAGGCGAAGGACCCTGTCGACAGGCTCAACGGCCACCCCAATTTCCAGATGCTGGTTTACCCCGGCCCCCTCGGCGTCCCGGCTGAAGTTCCGCACGACGCTCCCCCCACTTTTCTCATCGCCGCCAATGACGACGAATGCTGCTCTCCACCCGTCGTCAGCCTCCTGGAAAAATACAGAGCTGCAAAAGTCCCCGTGGAAGCACACATACTCTCCCAGGGCAATCATGGTTTTAATATGGGCTACCGCTCCAATCTCAAGGCCGTCCGCGCTATGCCCATGCTCATGTCAAACTGGCTCTCCGACATGAAAATTCTCGAACCAAAAAAATAACTCCGGCGCTAGCTATTTCTTCCTGGTAACAGCCTTCTTACCCGCACCCGCACTGGCACTCGCCTCCGCCGCAGCCTTCTGTTGCGCGGCAAGCTCCTGCTCGGGAGTCATGATAGTAGATTCCTGTATCGGCATGTCCCCGATTATGTCCGGGAACATATAGATGATATTCGCCACCTTGTTATAGTTCACGTCAAAAAGCCTCCAGGTCTCACCCTCATCTTTGGACTGGCCTATGAAATAGGTCGTAAGGTGAAACATTTTGTCCTCCTTGTGAAAATAACGGGACATCCGGATGACGCACTGCCACTGCTCATTTTGTGTCATCAGGTTGAGCATCTTCAGTTCCGGCGCGTCCTCAGCAAGATCGCTGAAGGTCCTCTTGCGCAGGGTCTTGACGTGCTCGATAAAACCATCCTTCCCGCCATAGAATTTTATCACAGAGGAAGGACAAAGGTCGGCATAGGTCGACCAGGTTTCGAAAGCATCGGTCTTGACGAGGCTATCCGCAAACAATAAAGCTCTTTGAGTGATCTTTGCCGTATCAGGCTGTGCACGACCGGTCGCGCCTGCCAAAAGGATTAGGGATCCTGTCAGAAGAAAGGTAAGGATTTTCATTGGGTATCGATTTGTGTGCCAAGATAATACAAAAATTATGGGCTTGCAAGACCCCCTCGCCCGCCACTCCGGCGCCCCCCCATTTATTAATTGTTTTTAAATTCATAAAATTCTGACTTAAAGGCAACAGAAACAGCGAAAAAGTCGTTTTTTTCGTACCTTGACCGCCATCTTAACTACACCACCTATATACACGCTATGTCACAGAGAACTGACTTTGTCTATTCGGTAAATCAGGAGCCCCACAGACTCCGTACCAAGCAGATCTTGCAGCAGCATCCCGAAGTGAGGAAACTTATCGGAAAGAACAAATACACGTTTTTTGCTATATTAGGGATCGTCTTAGCCCAGTGCGCGCTTGCCGTAGCAGTGAAAGACCAGCCCTGGTGGGTCGTGATCGGAGTCGCATACCTTCTGGGAGCCTTCGCCGACCATTCCCTTTTCGTTATGATCCATGAGTGCGCCCACCACCTGCTGTTCAAAAGCCGCGCGGCCAATCGCCTCTCAGGCATCCTCGCCAACCTCCCCCAACTTTTCCCAAGCTCCGTCTCTTTCGAGCGCTATCATATCAAACACCACTCCTTCCAGGGAGTACACGAGCTCGATGCCGACCTGCCCAATCGCTGGGAAGCAAAGCTCATCAACAACTACTTTATAGGTAAGGTAATCTGGCTGCTGTTCTATCCCGTTTGGCAGGTCTTCAGGATCTCCCGCCTCCGCGAGATCAAACCCTTCGATAAATGGGTTGCGCTGAACTGGGCTGCGGAGATCGTTTTCATCGCCGCAATGTGGTATTTCTTCGGACCCAAAGCAATCATTTACCTGCTGCTTAGCTTCTTCTTCTCCGTCGGCCTCCACCCGCTCGGAGCCCGCTGGGTCCAGGAACACTATCTGACCCACGACGAGATCCAGGAGACATTTAGCTACTATGGCGTCCTCAATACCGTAGCCTTCAATGTGGGCTATCACAACGAACACCATGACTTCCCTTCCATTCCCTGGAACAAGCTGCCCCAGATCAAAAAGACGGCCCCCGGTTATTATGACAGCCTCATGAGTCATAAATCCTGGACCAAACTCTTCTTCCGCTTCCTTTTTGACAAAGAAATATCACTCTATTCACGCATAGTACGTAAAGAAAGAGGTAAAGTGGCCCTGACCGACGAGTCAAAGCCGGACCTCGAAATGGTAAACGGACACGCCGCCCAGAGCGCTCAAAACGCTCATGGCAAACCCGCAGGAGTGCCGGCCTAAAACCGGTATCCCCAACCCGTCGCTAAATAAATACCCTCGTCCCGGAATTAAAATTCTCCCGGAACTCCTTCGGCGTACAAGTCTTCTTTTTCTTAAAGATTCGATTGAAATTGGAGATATTGTTGAACCCGCAATGATAAGAGATCTCGGAGATGGAATGCGTCGTATCGATCAGCATCCTCGACGCGTGCCCCAGCCTGATCTCATTCAGACTGTCTATAAAGGTATTGCCCGTCCTCTTTTTGACAAAACGGCTAAACGAAACCTCCGTCATGCTCACCAGTTTAGCCACATCTCCCAGGGTTATCGTCTTGTCATAATTGGTGTTCATGTACTCGAAAGCCTTCTCTATCCGCCGGCTGTTGTAGGTAAAATGCTGGTTCGTAAAGGACGCATCCGACAAAGTGCGCATATTCCTAGAAGTTGACAGGTCGTGCAGGATCGAAAGCAATTCCAGCACAGAATCAAATCCATTCTTTTGATTCAGCGCCAGGATACGGGGCGCCACCGCCGCAGCCGTCTCCCGTGAGAACAAAATACCCTTCTGCGACCGCTCCATCATGCTCCGTATAAAACTCAGCTGATTGCGACGCAGCAACCTGTCCTCAAAAAGATCCTTATGCCACTGGATCGTTACTTCCCGGATCTCCTCACTTTTACACTGATGCGTAAACCAGGCATGGTATAAATTCGGACCTACCAGCACCAGTTCCAGATCTTCGATAGTGTCAATATGATCACCCACTATCCGCCGGGCCCCCTTTGCATTGATGATCAGATTCAATTCCAGCTCTTCATGATAGTGAAGAGGAAAACTGAACTCCTTTTTGACACGGGAAAAAATAGTAAAACAGTCGTTTTGGGTAAGCGGGGTTATCTCACGAATAATATCCGTACTCATATGGCAGCATAGTTTAAAGGTTAAATAAATAAACGTTATTCTAAAAACCACACCCCGTTTTTTATAAAAATGGGATAAAAAAGTACAATAGCACAGTAAATCCTAAAATATAGTATAACATATTGGTAATAAATGGTTTCAAATTTTTTGCAATTTACTCTGGTCGGATAACGGTAGCATTAGGATAAAAAAGTATTAGTTTTTTAACCCGATTGCAAATACATTAGCGGCAATTAAAAACGCTCTTGCTATATGAGAAAAAAAGTATTCTCACGGATACTCCTATGTTTAATAGGCGTATTTTCCCTCCTTTCCGCTGCTTTAGCCCAAACAAAAACAATTACAGGCACGGTCCTCGATGATAAAGGAAGTATCCTTTCCGGGGCCACTGTAACTATAAAGGGCGAAAAAATTTCTACCACATCGGATGCAGAAGGTAAATTTTCAATCAATGTCCCTCCCGGGACAAAAACCCTCGTGTTTTCCTACATCGGAATGCAATCTCAGGAACTGAACATCGGATCCAGAGCTTCCTTTACCGTTGCAATGCGAACATCGACCTCCGTCCTGGGGGATGTGGTGGTGATCGGTTATGGCACCCAGAAAAGGGGTGATATCAACGGCGCCGTTTCCTCGGTGTCATCAAAGGACCTGGCCGATATCCCTCAGCCCAGCGTTGACCAGATGCTCCAGGGGAAGGCCGCAGGTGTCACTATTACGCAAAATTCGGGTGCGCCAGGCGCTGCCGTTTCGGTCCGTGTACGGGGGATCACCACCTTCAGCGGGAGCGAACCGCTGTATGTGATCGATGGAGTAGCTATTGACGGCAACGGCGCCAATAATGGACATCAGCTGACCAGCCTCGCCAGCCCCACCGAACAGGAAGCAAGCCCCAGTGTGCTGGCATCAATAAACCCGAATGACATCGAATCCATCGACGTATTAAAAGACGCCTCGGCAACCGCCATTTATGGCAGCCGCGGATCCAATGGAGTCGTGATCATTACTACCAAAAAAGGCAAACTTGGCCAGCAAAAGATCAATTACGACGGTTATTATGGCGAACAGACGCAGGGAAAATTCCTGAAAATGATGAACCTCCCACAGTACGCTGCCTATGAAAATGCCCTTGCCGATGAATTCGGCCAGAACAGACGAGTTGAATTCTCCGACCCCGGTAAGCTGGGACCCGGTACCAACTGGCAAAAGGCCATCTTCCGGCACGCTCCGGAGAATAGCCATACCGTTGGGTTTTCAGGTGCTGCCAATAAAACCGATTATTATGTATCCGCCGGTTATTTTCAGCAGGACGGCACCGTCATCGCATCTAACTTTAACCGGTATTCCTTCCACGCCGCCGTCAATTCCCAGGTTAAAGACTGGTTCAAGATAGGTACAAGCATCTCTGCCAATCAGAACAAGGCCAATATCGGTTTGGGCAACGCTTATGGCATTATCTATAATGCCTTGTTACAGGCTCCCGATGCATCTGTGTATAATGCAGACGGCAGTTATGCAGGCCCGATTAAAGTGAACGGAACGGTGCAGGGCGGACTCAATCCCGTTCAACAGGCATATTCGATCACCAATTCCTTGTCAAGGAGCAATTTACAAGGCAGTTTTTATGGCGATATCCTCTTTACCAAAGACCTGACATTACATTCCGAGATCGACGGAAATTTTGACTGGAGTAATGCAAAATCATTCCTCCCAACCTATTCTTATGGCGCCACGGGTTCGGACCCCGCCTTTGTAAATACCCTGGCCTCGTTAAATGAATATAATACCACCGGCGTTTTCTGGAACTGGCTGGAGCATTTGAACTATAGCCATACATTTAAGGACAAACACGCTGTGACGGCATTGATAGGCCATGAAGTATGGGAATCAACCTACGACGGCATCCAGGCGGGCACCAAAGGCTTTACAGCCGGGAATACCTTACAGACACTGGGGTTGGGCACACAGGCCAATAACACACTCGGCGAGCCCAAAGGCAGCAGCGTCATGGAATCCTTCATCGCCCGCCTGATCTATACCTACGACAATAAATACAGTATTACCGCGACGGATCGCAGAGACCAATCCTCGAACTTTGCTCCGGCCAGCGTCGCGCCACCGGGACATCAGATCGGTTATTTTCCCAGTGTAGCCGTGTCCTGGAGACTGTCCGAAGAATCATTCATGCATGGAGTCGACAGACTCGTGAGCAACCTCAAGATCAGATTGGGTTATGGCAATACGGGTCAGTCCAATACCAACGGAGGATATAAATACGGCACGTCCATCAAGCCAATCGTAACAGGCCTGGGTACCGGTTTTAGCTTCAACAACTTTAATAATCCCGATCTTACCTGGGAAACAGCTATCCAGAAAAATCTGGGCGTGGACTTTAGCTTGCTGAACAACCGGATCGATGCCTCCGTGGATGTGTATGATAAGACTTCAAAGAACTTCCTCTTCCAGCAACCTTTACCCGCCTTTCTTTCCGGCGGGCAAGCGGAATTTTCCAATGCGGCTATCGTCCAGCCGCCCTGGGTCAACGCCGGTAAGATCGGTAATAAAGGGGTCGAGCTAAGCATTACCAGCCGTAATATTGAAACAAAAGATTTCCGCTGGTCGACGAATGTGATCTTCACCCACTATACTAATAAAGTAATTTCATTAAATGGCTTCCCCGCGTTGAACGGCCTCGTTTCTACGGGATTCGGACCACAGATTGCTGCTACCTACACACAGGTCGGCGGCCCGATCGGAGAGTTTTATGGTTACAAGACCCAGGGCATTATCAAAACCCAGGCTCAACTGGCCTACCTGACCGCCCATCCGCAAAACGTCACAGGCCAGCCCCTGATTGTCAGCAGCGACAGGACACTGAGTAATGCCATATATACAGGTGATATCCTGTATGCCGGCAACGACGGTAAAGGGGGTGCCAATCAGCAATATGCCCTGGGTAACCCCAATCCCGATTTTACTTATAGCATGACCAATAATCTCAGCTACAAGGATTTTGATCTGTCGATCTTTTTTACCGGCGTACAAGGCGGCAAGATCCTCAACGCCGTCAAGTTTCAGATCCAGGGCCTGTATGGATTATATCAGAATCAGCTGGCCTCGACGGCGAATTTCTGGACTCCATCCAATCCAAACTCGAATATCCCCACGCCAAGATCTGGCTTTGGAAACAACAATCTCGTCATGTCTGACAGGTTCCTGGAAAGCGCTTCCTATCTGAGGCTGCAGAACCTTAGGCTCGGCTATAATCTGCCATCCCAATGGGCAACCCGGGCCAAGATGCGCCGCTTAAAAGCCTATGTCAGCGCACAGAATTTGTTTGTAATTACCAAATACCAGGGACTGGATCCTGAGGTCGGTTCTTTAAACCAGAATCCCATCTTACAGAATATAGATTATGGAAGATATCCTTCTCCCCGGGTAATCACCTTTGGGTTGAATGCTGAATTTTAGTCCATCACCTTTATCAATAAAGAAATGAAAAAGAATTTAAAATATATCATAGGAGCAGGCGCATTGATTGCCATGACGGCAACAGGTTGCAAAAAAGATTTTTTCAACCGGCCCCCGGAAGATCAGCCTACCGTAGGCACTTATTATCAAACTGCCGCCCAGGTCCAGTCGAGCACCGCCATACTTTACGCGGCTCCCTGGTTTGGCCTGAACGGAAAGGCTTTCCTGGCGATTGGCGACCTGCAGAGTGGAAATGCCATCTGTTATGCCGGTACCGACGGCTCATTCGATGCCTTTCGCAATTTTTCACAGGGAAATTCGACCCAGACAGTGCAGAGCGCCTGGAATTCGCTCTTCACAGTGGTGGCGCAGGCCAACGCCCTGCTGAACAATTTGCCAACGGCTGCTCCGGCTTCCGTGCCAGAGAATGTTGTCAACACTGCCCTGGGTGAAGCTCATGTCATGAGGGCCGCAGCCTATTTCTACCTCGTACGCCTTTTTGGCAATGTCCCCATCATTACAGATCCTACAAAATTGGTCGGCAGCTTTGAAACAGTGCCTACCAATCCGGTAACCGATGTCTATAAGTTCATACTCAATGATCTGCAGTTTGGCGAAGCGAACTGTCAGCCTGGTGTGGCCGGCACCGGTCATGCTTCCAGCGCTTCGGCTTCGGGACTGTTGGCAAAGGTTTATTTGTATATGCAGGATTATGTCAACGCCAGGAAAGAGGCCGAGAAAGTGATCAACAGCGGCGAATTCGGCTTGATGGGCCTGGATGTTGCCGGTAGTTATGCTCAGATCTTTGAGTATGCGGACAACAATTGCAAAGAGTCTATGATCTCCCTGCAATGGACATCCAATGGGGGTTACGGCTTTGGCAATCAGCTCCAATCGGTCATTGCCGCCACCAGCGATATTACGGGTACAGGTGATGGTTATGGCGAACTGGGGCCAAGCTGGGATCTGCAGGATGCTTTTAAAAACGCAGGAGACTCCGTCCGTCGCCATGGTTGTATCATGCTGGGGGGAGACCACTACGCCGAATTGCATAAGAAAGACGGTGGATATACCGTTCCCCTGAATATCAATGCACAAGGCTCTCACGCCGGCATGAAAAAATATGTAGTGGGTACGCCCGATGACAACAACGGGTACAGCGCAGCACAGGCTACTTCCAATAATACCTATCTGCTGCGTTACGCCGATATATACCTGATCGAAGCCGAAGCCATCCTGGGCGCTTCTGCCGGTGTCCAGCCCGGAACAGGTATTCCTATGACCGCAAGCTCTTCGGATGCGACCGCATTGAAGTATCTGAACCTGGTCCGGCAACGGGCCATGCTGCCGGCTTTGACCAGCTTCACCTATCAACAGCTGATCAATGAAAGAAGGCTGGAATTCGCCATCGAAGGGGATTACTGGTATGACCTCCAACGCCTGGATGGGTTTAACAATGCCCACCATGCCGTAGCAATAGGTATCATCTCCGGTCAGAACAGAGGTGATTCCAACGGTGCCGGCACAGCGGCTAATAATTATACCGACTATTCACGCAATATCTATAATGTTACGCCGACCGATGGCAGTTTCCTGCTGCCTATCCCATCTACCGAGACCGCAGCCGACCCAGCCTTGCTGCAACCACCGGTACCATATAAATTTTAAAAATTCTAATCATTTATAAAATGAAAAAATATATTTTCAATCCTATAAACCTTTGCGGTCTGTCGGCGATACTCATCGTATTTGCGTCCGTCTCCTGCAAGAAATATAACAGTGCCGGTTTCACTCCGGGTACTGGTGCGCCCTCCATTACGTCCGTACATACATTGAGCAAAACGGACACTACTCTCA